>Ga0315281_10012949_pt1 | contig 11312 bp, 9 predicted proteins | sample YL17G07_0_MG_FD_204540 | JGI IMG/M metagenome (GOLD analysis project Ga0315281, IMG submission 204540) | Sediment microbial communities from Yellowstone Lake, YNP, Wyoming, USA - YL17G07_0 | ecosystem: Environmental > Aquatic > Freshwater > Lake > Sediment | place: USA: Wyoming | collected... | reverse complement strand
CAGGTCGGTTGTCGCCGATTACAGAGAGCTTGTCCCCTTTTTGAAACCCGAGCTGGTGAAGACCCAGGGCAAAGTCTCTCACATTCTCGTAATAGTCCTTCCAGGTGATCGTCTGCCAAATCCCGAATTCCTTTTCACGCAGAGCAACCTTGTTGTCCCCATACTGGAGGGCGTTTCTTCTCAATAATGCAGGTAGGACTGAAATTTCCACGATGCGTTACATCCTGTTGTGCAATATTCTCTCCCCCCTCCTCTCCCCTGCCTACCAGGAGGCGTAAACAGGAGAGAGGAAAGGGAAAGGTTTTTTTACTCCATACGGATCCAATCCGAAATCGGATCAAATCTGACGGTCTTTGAATTGCCCCGGTAAACTCTTCCAACCGGAATGCTATTGCTTTTAATGCTGACTGGAGGCATGAGTCCACCTACATCAAAATTTTTGATGGATTGCAATGCCTTAGTCAGATTGTCTCCTGTAATGCCTCCCGCCATTTTGTCGGCGCGCTTGAAGCATTCTACAAAAAGAAGTGTGGTCATATAATTTTCCATATAGCTTTGTGAGCGGTACTCCACCTTGGGATATTTCTTCTGCGTCCATTCCCTGATCTTTTTGACCATGGGAACATCTTCCTGGAAATAAAAGGAATAAGCGGTAACCCCGGTATACTCATCAGCCAGTGGTCCTAACTCTCTCAAAAGTTGTAGTTCTGTTGACCAGAATGTACCCATAAACTTGGCATTCAGGCCATAATCCTTGCTCTGTTTGATCACCGCTGCAATGGGATTGCTCACAAATCCCTGGAAGATGCAATAATCTACTTTTTTGCCCTTCATATCGAGGACCTGTGTCGTGATATCCACTCCCCCTACTTGAGAAACCTCTTCAGCTACCAAGTTCAACCCCATTTTTTTGCATATCTCCCGGCCGGCAACAATGGGCTCCCTTCCAAATTCCGTGTCGCTATAAAAAAAGGCGATATTGGCACCGGGCTTTTCTTTGGCGATGTATTTTAGCAAAACCCCAAACTGCTCTGTATAAGTCGGCGCAGCGATAAAGAGATAAGGGTTCTCCTTTGGATTGGCCGCCTCGCTGGTCATGGTATAGGCAGAATAAAGAACTTTATAACGGGATTTGATCTCGGGTCCTAAGGCCTTGGTCATCCCTGTACTCTGTCCGAACATAATCTGCGGATTATACTGAGCATAAAGCCGTTTAAAGGCAGCGATGCCAACATCGTCCTTATACTCACCGTCTGCCCAATAGTATTGAATCTTCTTCCCGTTGACGCCTCCACCTTCATTGGCCATGTCGACGACATCCTGCATGGCCGCACTCCCCTCGATCCCTGCAAAAGCGAACCGCCCGGTGAAGGGATGAACCGCACAGATGGTGGGTGATTTCTGGGCCATGGCGATACTGAACGGTCCGAGACATAAAATAAAACTGAGAATAAAAAGTCCTAATTTCTTCATAATGGTTCCTCCTTAAGTAAATAAATGAATGATGAAAGGTTAATGTTTGGAAGAGACGAGGGATCACCTCCTTTCAAATATTTTCCCTTAATAGGAAAAAGGCCACAGGGTGAAAAACTTTTTGATGCGATTCCAAATTTCAGCCAGACCACGGGGTTCAAAAATGAGGAAACTGACAATTAAAAATCCAAAGACAACCTGCTTGAAGGGAATGATCAATTTCCCCATGCCCGGCGCATAGGATTTGACCATATCTGACAACACATTCAGAAGTTCAGGAACTAACGTCATGAAAACGGCGCCAAAAATGGAACCAATCACGCTTCCCAATCCTCCTACGATAACCATGGCGAGATACTGGATACAAAGCATAAAAGGGAAGTGTTCCGGAATCACAACTTTTAAAAAGCTGACCCATAACGCCCCGGAGACACCCGCATAAAAAGAACTGATGGCAAAGGCAGTCAGTTTGTATCGAAAGAGATTAATTCCCATAATCTCCGCAGCGAGGTCACGGTCACGGATCGCCACAAAGGCTCGTCCCATCTTCGAACGAACCAGGTTCCGAGCATAGCCCACTCCAAGCACCACGAAAACAATGGTAATCCAGTAAAAATCCTTTTCTGTAACAAATTGAAGGCTGCCTATCCGGGGCGGGGGAATATGGATTCCTGTGATCCCCTTGGTCATCGATTCCCAGTGGACAAAGACGAATCCAAAGATAAACTGAGCGGCCAGGGTGGCGATACAGAGATAAAGGCCCTTGACTCGCAAAGAAGGGATGCCGATCACCAAACCAGCTAGTGCCGAGACCAAACCGGCCAGAGGAATGGACAACCAGAAAGAGACCCCATATTTAGTGATGAGGATGGCTGACGTATAGGCCCCGACACCGATGAAGGCGGCATGTCCCAGAGAAATCTGTCCAGTAAATCCGGTCAAAAGGTTGAGCCCGATCGCCCCAATCACCGCAAAGCCAATCATGTTGGCAATGTAAAGCATGTAGGCATTGGCAATGAAGGGAAAGACGATGAGAAAAATGAAGAAGAGGGCTAACCAGAATTTGACAAAACGGGACTGGAAGATCTCTTCGTCTTTGATGTAATTCTCTTTGTAATCGCCGCAGCGCATAATGTATTAACTCATTTCATACTTCTTAAATTCCGAATTCCGAAATCCGCATTCCGAATTTGACTAAACCCTTTCTATGATGACCTTACCAAACAGCCCGTAAGGCCGGATCATAAGGATGATCAGGACTATAAAAAAGGGAGCGACATCTTTGGCGCCACCTCCCACCAGTGGGTCAATATAAAGGCCGGCTAAATTTTGTAAAATTCCAACAATAAACCCGCCCAGGATCGCCCCTTCGATGCTATCCAAGCCCCCCAAGATGATAACAGATAACACGGCAAGGCCGATATCTCCCATATAGATGTTGATGCCGCTGATATTTCCAATTACAATCCCTCCGATGACGGCAGCAATGGCGCCAAAACTCCAGGACAAGGCAAAGACCCTTTTCACGCTGACACCCATGGAAAGGGCAGCCTGCTGGTCATTGGCTGTAGCCCGCATGGCCACACCGGTACGGGAAAATTTGAAAATTAAGATGAAAACAATTGTCGTAATCACAGCAAAAATGAAACCCCAGAGAAGGCCTGAGGGAACTACGGCGAAACCGAGTTTCAAGGGCTTGGGTGAAAAAATTTGTGGGAAAGCCCGGTAAGTGGGATCCCAGATCATATACATGAGGCCTCTGAGGATGGCGCCCAATCCGATGGTCACCATGATCACTGAAATGATTGGCTCTCCGATCATCGGTCTTAAAATGAGAGGTTCTATGACGATCCCTAAAACGATGGCAAAGACAATGGTGATAGCAAAAGCAATCCAAAAAGGGACATGAATCATAGTTAAGGCGGTGAAACAAATGAATGCCCCCAGTGTCATGAACTCACCCATGGCCAGATTGAGGACACTGGTGGCCTTATAAATGAGAACAAACCCAAGGGCAATCAGGCCATAGATGCCGCCTGTTGCCAGTCCGGCAACGATGACTTGAATTAAAATTGAGATATCCATAGATTAGTTTCGTCGAGATGGAATAGTGGCCCGGTTTCTAAGGACGACAAAACTCTTTTAAAAGGGATCCGACTTTGTACTGACTAATGAGAATCCTAACCACTATTAAATGAATAGAGCACTATATTAATAAGATGAATCTCTTTCCAAACGCCCTAAAATCGCCTCAATTTAGCAAAGTGGAGTTGAGATGTCAAATAGTATTTTCCCTTTTGAATACTCATTCTAGTTACGGCAACTTTATCTCCTTCATTCCCTGCCTAATGTTCCCTATTTCCTTCTACCAAACACAGTATAAGGTAAGCTTTTCTATTGCCACTGTTACCTTATGATTGACATTACATCCTTAAAAAGACAAAAACCCCGGATAAACGATGTCTGTTGCCCTATTTTAGGATGGCTTGATTAACTATTTCAGCTATATCTTTGACCTTAATTTTTTCCTCCGATCCCTCTTCCTTGACCGCATCGTCTAACATCTTAGAACAAATAGGGCAGGCAACAGCTAAGATCTCCGCACCTGTTTCCAAAGCCTCCCTTATTCTAACCCTGCTGGGGCTATCTTTTCCCAATCCCGACAGATCTGTAAAAAAATTCCCACCCCCGCCTCCACAGCAAAGGCCATTCTTTCTGTTTCGGCTCATTTCCAAAAGTATAAGCCCTGGAATACCTTTCAGGACCTCCCTCGGATCATTATATATATCATTATGCCGACCTAGATAACAGGAATCATGATAGGTGACTTTAACCTTATATCCAGAAAGGGGAATCTTTTTATCTTTCATGAGCATGGCCAAAACTTGAGTATAGTGCCAGACCTTAAACTTTCCTCCCAGTTTTGGATAATCCGTTGTAAAGGCATTAAAGGCATGAGGGTCCAAGGTGATAATCTTCTTGATTCCGATCTCATTGAACATTCGGATATTATCCTCAGCCAACTTTTTAAAAAGCCCTATTTCGCCTAACACTTTGACATCGTTCCCGTCGGAGGTCTCTTTGCTGCCTAATATGCCTATCGATAAACCTGCCTCAGAAAGTAAGTTGCCTACAGACATAGCCATCTTTTTTCCAGGTTCATCGTAGGACCCAACATCCCCCACGTAAAAGAGAAACTCCTGGTCGGAAAAGGGTTGGATGCTTGTTCCCTCAGCCCATTTCCCTCTCTTATTTTGTGGCTCCTTATAGGGATTACCATTCATAAGGATAGCCTTAAAATAATCCCTGACGGCTGGGGGGATTAATCCCTTATTTACCAATTCTGCCCTAGCCGCTTCAAATATATTGAGTAAATCATCTTTAAATGTAAATACGCATCGTTCTTTACAATTTCCACAAGTATTGCATAAGTAGAGAATTTCGCCATAATGTCTGCTGGTCTCTATCTCGTGGTTAAGCCAGGCGTTTATCAGCCACATCCTTCCTCCAGCAGCATACGTATCAAACCCAAATTTCAAGTAAGATGGACAGTTGATGTTCAGATAGTCCTCTGTGAATTTACAATATCCGCATCGAAAGCATCGATGAACAATCTCTTCATACTCCATCTAATTCACCTCCCAGTTTCCGGGATTCATGATCCCATTGGGATCCAGATTTTCCTTTATCATCCTCATGAGCTTTAAGGTATTGGGATCCATTCTCTCCATGGCCATTTTCTGTTCTTCCACCGTGGGCTTCCAGGGAATTCCCCCATGGTCAAAGGCAAAAGCGATCCCCTCATGCAGTGCTTTCTTGACTCTGTCCATCATCTCTGGGTCTGCCCTATTGAATGTGAAGGCAATACCGAACATCATCGCATGGCTTCTGCCGATCACCCTGGCCATACCCGAGTAAGCGAGTTTGTACTGATCAGCCAATTCCTCTAATTTTCTAGCAAGTACGGGATATTTTTCAATCAAAATAATCGGTCCGGAATATTCAAATCCCCCTCCCTTTTTTACATCTGCAAATGTCGTTACGCTTTTTTGGGGCATATCCAAAAAGGTGGGTTTCATCGCCGGTAAAATCCACATAAATCCCCCATCTTTACTTTCCCTGAACTCTTTAACAGAATCCCAAACCATTTTCCTTTTGAGCTCAAGTTCTTCATCCGTGTCTCCGGTGATATATAAGGTCACATGATGGTTCCCCTTGAATAGGATGGGCTTGGCTTGAAACCAGATATTTATATCTTCCACCATCTCAGTATGGGTAAGTCTAAAGAGAATCTCCGGGATCAGGTCTTCTCTATCTGTCACAAATATTTCCACATCTCTCATCTTCTTCTTGGGGTAGAGCTTCATGCCCAACTTAGTAATGATGCCTGTGGTCCCAAGCCATCCTAAAAATAGTCCTGACAGGTCAGGTAGGGCAGGGCCTTTTGAAAACCAGGCCGGTGACATGGAACATGAGCCTATCTTACAAATCTCCCCAGTTGGCAAGACGACTTCTAATCCACTTACCATGTCGGAATTGAAACCGTATTGTTGGGCCAGACGACCTTGACCGTGGATGGTCACATTTGCTGCGATGGTTGTGGTGGGGGGTGCATCAGGGAGACTATGCCTTAGATTGGGATAATTTCTGTCTAAATAGGCCTTCAATGCACCTTGGGAGGTACCCCCTTCAACGATGGCGTATCTTGCTTTTTCATTCACTTCTAATATTCTTCTCATCCTTTTCATATCTATAACAATCCCGCCCTTTAAGGGGATGATCAGGCCAGTTAACGCCATCCCTGCTCCCATTGGAACAATCGGTATTTTCTCCCTATTTGCCAGCTTGACGATCTTTTGAACCTCCTCGGTCGTTTCTGGGGTCACTACGCAGTCTGGCTCGTGGGCCGGCATCAAGCCAGGATCACGTGCATAGAAATAAAGCTCTTCTTTTTGAGTGGAAACATGCTCTTCTCCCACTATTTCAACTAGGGACTTATAGATATCAATCATTTTATTCTACCCCCATTACTTATTTTTCACCTATGGCCATTTTACACAGGTCAATGATATGGATTGGCTTTATCCCTCTCTTGGAAACCTTTTCGGATAAGGCCATCTGGCAATAGGGACAGTTGAACACACAATATTCAGCTCCAGACAACACCATGTCATCTACATTTTTCTTCTGTACATCATTGGCTACCTCGTACCCAGTTACCATTCTTAGGACCTCCCCACAACAAAGAGCGTTCTCCCCCTGATATTCCCTTTCAACTAGCTCGGCCCCGATCAGATCGAATATTTTCCCCACCAAATGATATTTATCCGGGGAGAGTCGAGATGAGCAGGGTCGCTGATAGGCTGCTTTAATTTTGAGCGGTTTGATCTCATTTTTTAGATCTCTTAGCTTCTCAAATAAATACTCAAAATAATGAACGGGCTCAAAGGGCACCTCTATACCATAGGCGGGTGCAAGGGATGTAAATGAGCCATAGCATTCGTCATGCATGCAGATGAGTTGTTTGATGCCGAGTTGTTTAATATTTTCAACGACCTTAGGAAGTCTCTCCTTGATGACTGATGTTTTAGCAAAATGAAGATAGACAACCTCGCAGAAGAATTCAGGACCAAGAATATAAGAGGAGCGAAGATCCTCAAAGAGCTTTCCTCTTGCTAAGCGTCTCAGTTCGCCTATGAAACAACAAGAAAGGGCCTTTTCCTTAATCTCTCCTACTTTATATTTTCCCTGAGGTTCACACATGTTGATCCACTGATTTGTGATAGCTCTGGATGCGGTGAGCATACCTTTTCCTTCTCTTCGTTCGGAAATCTGGTAAAGGGGGTGATTTCCCCATTGGCAATATTCTTCGCAGGCATAACATGTGACACAATCGTTTAAAACAGAAGAGTCCTCGCCTTTAATTATTTTCATTACCTCCTGATGTGCTGTTTCTCTATCTATATCTATAAATTGACACTTAACCAGACAATCAGACGTTTGACAGTTTATACAAAGATTTTCGTCGAATTTTAACCTAACCATTAAGATGCTCCTTTCTATTTGAACATTATATCTAAACCGTCAAATTATTATACCTGTTTCATCCCCACCTATCCCAGGCGTGCAGAACAAGTCACCCAGTTGACCCGTTCGGCTGCGCCAAGCCCCGTCTTTAAAGACGGGGTGAGAAAGCGCGTCTCAGGGTCAACCCTGAGCAAACCCTGGCCTTCAGGCCGGGGAGTCGAAGGGTTGACTTTCCCATATTTTTTCCTGAATTTTCAACCAGAAATAACGAGATCTCTGAAAGAGTTTTTTTAACAGGCAATCGGTCTGGTTGTCGAGCCCTGGTTGTTGAACCCATTCATTTTTTAGAGGGCTGGGACGACCCGAATAACACCTTTATAAGTTTTAAATAAACCCCGTTAGAAAGGGCGGGGCTTTGAACCTCACCCTCAATAAGGAATGAACGTTTTTTCTTCATCCCCGCAATAAATGGTGGGACTTTCTACGGGGTAAATCTCCAGAAGATTAGATTGAAAGACTTATAAAGCGGAAAAGGTCATTTACTTAGTATAATCGTAGAACCCCTTTCCAGTTTTTCTCCCCAAGTGTCCAGCCCGGACCATTTTGCGCAGCAAGGAACATGGCCGATATTTGGAGTCCCCCAGTTCTTTGTAAAGATTGTCCTGAACCATCAAGAGGGTGTCTAAGCCCACAAGGTCTGCCAGTGCCAATGGACCGATGGGATGATTAGCCCCTAGGACCATTCCTTTATCAATATCCTCCGCCGAAGCGATCCCTTCTTGAAGGACAAAAATGGCTTCATTGATCATGGGAACCAGAATACGATTCACTGCAAATCCTGGCGCTTCGTTCACCGCGATGGGGGTCTTCCCCAATTTCTCGGACAGGGCCCTGATGACCGCAAAGGTCTCTTCAGAGGTCGATTGCCCTTTGATGATCTCTACCAGCTTCATGACAGGCACAGGGTTGAAGAAATGCATACCGATGACCTTTTCAGGCCTTTTCGTCATGGAAGCAATTTCCGTAATGGAAAGCCCAGAGGTGTTGGTAGCCAAAATCGTATCTTTGGCACAGAGTTGATCCAGTTCTTTGTAGACCTGCTTCTTCAGATCAATGTTTTCGATAACGGCTTCAATGACAACCTGTGCACCTTTCACTCCTTCTGCTATATCTAACGTCCCTTTCACCTTGGACAACAATGCGTCGGCCTGATCTTTAGTCATTTTCCCTTTGCTGATTCCCCGCTCATAATTCTTTTTGATGATGTTCAACCCGCCTTGGACAAAGCGGTCCTCAATGTCCCGCATGGAGACTTCATAACCTGCCTCCGCTGAAATCTGAGCAATTCCAGAACCCATTAAACCCGCACCTAATACACAAATTTTCTTGATCTCCATTGTCCTCCCCTCCTCCTTCTATTGCGCTTTGCGCAGAGAATTGTAGGGGAGCCCCTCTGTGGGCTCCCATCTTGATCGGGCGGCTGCGAGGAGTCGCCCCCATAAACCTAGCGGATTGCTTTAATTGAATGCAAGAAACTTTATCAATAGACGACTTGCCTTGTCAAGCGTAATCGCTAAGCAAAGTCCAGATTGACAAAAGAGATTCTATCTCATAGTTTAGACTAATGATAGACCTCAAGAGGGAGGTATCAAAATGAAGCTCTACCTAATCCAGCATGGAGAGGCAAAGTCTGAGGCAGAGGATCCAGAGCGCTCCTTGGCGGCAAGAGGAGAAAAGGAGGTCATAAGCGTTTCAAGGGTAGCATCAGGTCTCAATATTAACCCTTCACAGATCTATCACAGTGGAAAATTGCGAGCCAAACAAACCGCGGAAATGATTGCCCGCGCCCTAAAAATTCCTGACCTGCCTGTCCAGCCTGTCCAAGGATTGAACCCAAGCGATGATGTCCGTCCATGGGCTGAACGGATTTCTAAAGAGAAGGAAGATCTCATGATCGTTGGCCACCTTCCATTTCTTGAGAAACTGACTTCCTTTCTTTTGTGTGGCAATGAAAATGCAAGGTTAGTATTGTTTCGCTACGGAGCCATTGTTTGCCTTGACCAGAAAGAGGATAAAGGTTGGGCAGTTCGCTGGATTCTCACACCGGAGATGGCAAGTCAATTGCCTATCGCATTGCGGTAAGCGCAAGGCGTAATGAATTTTTGACTATGCCCTCTGTCCTCTGTTCTATGTCATTTGATTTAATAAATAATTCCTGCATAACCTACGAAGCTATCGTCGGGCATGATATCGTAACTGGTGTAGTAATCGAGGAGGATCCCTTTCTCAGCTCCCAAGGCTTTGGAAGTCGCCATCACAGAAATAGCCGCACCGGCACTACAGGCGCTATCATTTTCCAGAGCATGTTTCAGCAGACCCTCTGCATCCATCCTCAATGCCCGATCAATAAACCCTTTGTCATTTTCTTTCTTCACCCAATCTACAGAAGCCGGGCCAACCCCTTTACTTAAAAACCCATAATTAGGACCATAGTGAGTTAAATCAGTGGATCCAATCGCAAGGATGGAAATCCCTTCCTTCTTTGCAATCGCAGCTACCTCTTTTCCCAGTGTTTCAGCTTTAAGGGAAAGAGGTGATCGGATGGCGACAAGTTTTGCCTCCGGAAAGAAATATTTTACCATCGCCAGTTGAATCTCAATGGTATTGTCCCCGCTGGTTGGACTCTCCTTTTTTACATCCGCCCTTTTCATTAGATTTTTTACAAAGCCTTCATGAATTTCGATATCACCGAATGGGGTCTCACAGGCCTCTTCGGTCACAATTCTGGGAAGATCTTCAGTAGAGAGATGTCCTCCGTAAAGGACAACCACTTCAGCCTTGCTTTTCAACTTCAAAGCATGGAATACCCTTGCCGCAAGTTTCCCGGAAAAATACCAACCTGCATGAGGAACAATTCCCCCCAATCCCTTGCTCGATGGAAGTTTCGAAGGTATCCATCCCTCCAAATAGGACTCAATCTCCCCTTGACAATCCTTTCCATCGAAAGGATACCATCCCCGGGGTAACGCTCTTTTTCTAAGGTTCATAGGTTCCATCTCCATTTAGTTCGGAGTAACTTATTTCGGAGTTCTGAGTTTTAGGTTTTTAAGCTCCGAACTCCCGACTCCGAACTCTAAACTTATATCTTTTCTAAAGCGGGCATTCCCATCAGGTTGAGCATGTTGGCCATCACCTTTTGAAATGCCTTGACCAAAGAGAGACGAAAGGTTTGAAGACTCTGATCCCGAAGATGAATGAACGGAGTCTGGATGTCTGCACCTGGATCAGGGTGTTCATAAAAATTTGTGAAGGAGGTTGCGAGGTCAAAAGCATATTCTGTCAATTGAGAGACTCTCAGCGTTTTGCCGGTCTTAGCAACGGAAGAAGAAAACCTCGAAAGGGCATCCAGAAGCCCCCTCTCCGACTCGGTCAATTGTTTGGGAATACAATCGTTTCTCCACTGAAGATCGATCTCCTGTTCTCTGGCTTTTCTCAGAATGCTACACGCCCGGGCATGGGCATATTCTAAATAAACTCCTGTATCCCCTGTTGTCTTCAGGGCTTCATCAAAATCGAAAACGATCTGACTTTCCAGGGTGAACTTCAGCAAATAGTAACGGATGGCTGCTGATGCCAAAGAAGAGGCAACGCTTTCTTCTAATGGATGATCCGCCTTCTCTATCACTTTCTGTTTCACTATCTGGATGAAATCTTTTGCCTTCACCCCTGTTCCAGATCGCCCTGACATGGTATAGGCCTTTTTCTCCTCAGTCTCCTCCATCCCCAGAAGCCGAGCAGCCTGTGGAGAAAGG
>Ga0315281_10012947_pt1 | contig 11312 bp, 10 predicted proteins | sample YL17G07_0_MG_FD_204540 | JGI IMG/M metagenome (GOLD analysis project Ga0315281, IMG submission 204540) | Sediment microbial communities from Yellowstone Lake, YNP, Wyoming, USA - YL17G07_0 | ecosystem: Environmental > Aquatic > Freshwater > Lake > Sediment | place: USA: Wyoming | collected... | reverse complement strand
GGATACGTGTCTTTATCTCCATTCCTTCCAGGCTCTCGCTCTGAACTCGAACATGTGGTATATTTACCAATTATGAGGGTTGCTCCTTGATGGCTCTGCAACAATAACCATGCCGAACAGTATTGGAGGTGTCCCTCATTTCGAGCGGCGGTAAATTAAAATTCTTCACTCTTATTCCTTAATGAGTTCTTTCATGGGGATACGGATGATCTCTATCCTTGACCCCGTTGTTGCAAAAAAAGTCAACCTTCGTGATCATTGAAGACTTATCAAATTAAGATACTGGCATACAGTCAATCCCTCTATTCTTAATGCAACCACAGGGTTGACAAGGAATGACAAAAAAGATAGTCTCAATCTATCTCGTTTAGAAGCGTTTGATGTATTTTGTCAAGGGGTTAGGGTAAGAATGCCAGTTTAGGATGAGTAAAATGATTAAGGTAAGAGGTTGAGGGCTAATTTTTTACATTAAACCTTAAACCTAAGGCATTAATACCAAACAGGCTTCCTAACCTTAACCCAAAAACTAATGCAATAGGGGGTCAGATGAACCGGACAGGGATTGTAAAAGATGATCGATACCTGGAGCATGTGATGGATGTCGGCCATCCGGAGAGTCCGGAACGATTAAGGGTCATCTATAAGATGCTCGAAGAACCGGAAATGAAAGGCTTCCTCGAAGAGGTGAAATCTCGCCCGGCCACACGGGAGGAGCTGGAGATGATCCATGCTCCTGCCTACATTGATCTCGTAGCCTCCACAGCAGGAAAGCCTTACTTCCGACTCGATATGGATACTTCCACCTGTGCCAAATCCTACGAAGCTGCATTGTGGGCAGCCGGAGGTCTTCTGGAATTGATCAAGGCGGTCATGGAAAAAAGACTCGATAATGGATTTGCGCTGGTGAGACCTCCTGGACATCATGCGGAACGAGACAGGGCCATGGGATTTTGCCTCTTCAACAATGTAGCGATCGGCGCCCGATATGCCCTCCGGAATTTCTCCCTTCAGAGGATTTTAATCGTGGATTGGGATGTCCATCATGGCAATGGCACCCAGAACTCCTTTTACGAAGACCCCCAGGTCCTCTATTTTTCCACCCATCGTTATGGCTTCTTCTATCCCGGGACAGGAGGAGCGAAAGAGGTGGGGAAAGGGAAGGGAGAGGGGTTCACGGTGAACATTCCTCTTTCGACAGGAGTGAGTGATACGGAATATGGAAATATCTTCGAAAAATTCCTAAAGCCCATTGCCCTGGAATACCAACCCCAGTTGATCTTGGTCTCAGCTGGGTTTGATACCCATCAGGATGACCCTCTGGGTGGGATGGAGGTGACAGAAAAAGGGTTTGCCAGAATGACCCAGATTTTGATGGAGATCGCAGAATCAACCGCTCAAGGAAAACTGGTGATCACCCTGGAGGGTGGGTATGATGTCTCTGGGCAGAGTCGGTCTGTGAAAGCCGTCTTAAAAGAACTGGCTCAAGCCTCCCCTCTCGATAAGAAAGACCTGCTGGAAAAAGAGAAGGCCAATTATCCCCGAATCGAAAAATTTCTCCTTCAATTGAAGGAGATACAGAAACAATACTGGAAGAGCCTTTAGATTTTTCGAGTTTATAGGTAAAGGTTACGGTTAGGAAGCCCATTTAGTTTAAGGGCGAAGGGTTACGCGAATTTCTTAAGACCAACAACGTAACCGAATGACGAAACGGGCGTCTTTACCCTTGCCGTCATTTTCATTTTCGGGTAATGATGCCTTAAGCTCCTCCTGTATTCACCATCTCTTTCAATTCTTTTCCGACCTTAAAGAAAGGAAGCTTTTTCGGGGGGACATCCACAATCTGCCCGGTCTTCGGGTTTCGGCCTTTGTAGCCCCCGTAATTTCTCACCACAAAGCTTCCAAATCCCCTGATCTCGATTCGTTGTCCCTTCTCCAAACTTTCTTTCATCCCATCGAACAGGGTGTCGACAATGACCTTGGCGACCTTCTGTGTCACATTCGCCTTCTCTGAGACCTTTGTAATAAGTTCAGCCTTGTTCATAGTTCCTCCCTTCCTCCTCAACATCCCCCTCTCCCCCGAGGGGAGAGGGATGGGGTGAGGGGATCAAAGTAAATGATTTCGAATATACTGCACCGCTATCATAATAAAAAAATCCTGAATCAACAAAAAGTTTATTAGAGATGTCATCCTGAACTTGTTTCAGGATCTCAGGAGATGCTGAAATGAACTCAGCATGACAACCGACCTAAAGATGCCTATCGTCCTTTCGGATTTCACCTGCCTTCGCCAAAGCGCCTACCCTCCCCAAGGTTTCTGGAGGCGGGGCTACGCGCAGGCAGGTACTCCAATTTATTTTCTTCCTAACGACCGCGCTCCCTCCACCAATTGGCCAAATGCCTTTTCGAAACCCATTCGGTTCTTGTTGGTGGAACCAGCCAATATGATCTCCCCCCCAGGGCCCTTGGGAATTCTCACCCAAACCCTCTGATGGGAAAAGAAGAAAGAGACAATGAGGCCCAAAATCATTAGTCCGCATCCTATCCAGACGACCCAAACTCCTGGGTCCTTTGTCACTGATAGTCCAGTATATTCCCTGGGGGAATCCCTTTCAAAGGTGAGGATGAACTCATCCTGCCTCTGTTCATCGAATTTCGGAAAGGCTTTCAATAACCAGAAGGGTCGGGGTTCCTGGTTGGGCTTGAACAAGACCACCTGAACTCCTTCCCCAAAGTTGTGGACTTGAGGAGCATATTGCAGGACCCGGATTAAGTTATTGGAATTCGGGACTGGAACAGTGACTCCTTCAGGGCCTTTTAAAGTTGCCTTCTCCTTTTTATTCTTCCATTGAATCCCCAACGTGACATCGTGGACAGTTCCATAATTCGATTGATAGAAAGTCAACCCTTTATAGTGGAGAGGATGATTGACCTGGATACTCTTTGTCAAAACCTCTTTTCCATTTTCAAGAATGGTAAGAATGCTCGTATATTCCTTGACATGTTTCTCTTTTCTTCCAGGAAGGTCATAATAGGTGATCTTGAAATCATCACAGCGCACAGAAAAACCAATTGGCTTTGGAACCTCTTCATCTTTTATATGCAAAAAAATCTGATCCACCGTCTCCCCTTCTAAGATCGAGACATGTCCTCTGAATCCATAGAAGGAACCCAAGATTCCTCCGATCAGAATAATGAGGAGGCTCAAATGGGTGATGTAGACTCCCAATCTGGAGAACCTTCCCTTTTCTGAAAAAAGGGCGATGGAGGATTCTGCCTCGAAGGGTATGGGATTCCCAAACCTCTTCTTCAAATAGATTCGGATATCCTCTTCTGCTTTGGCTTCGGCCTGACTTGGAATTCGGACTTTCTCCACATAGGGAAGGGCTTTTAGCATGGAGTCTTCCAATCCAGTGGGTGGTCGAGAAATCTGACTCCAGACTCCCGGAAACCGATTGATGGAGCAGAAAATCAAATTGATCACCAGGAGCAACAGGATGGCGCTGAACCACCATGAATGATACATATCGAAGAGATTAAAAAAGTTCAGCACCTCAAAGAGACCAATCCCGTATCGCTGAATATAATCTGAACGGGTGGCATTCTGCGTGATCAGTGTGCCAATGATCGAAAGAATGGCGAGCAGAATGAAAAGAAAGATTGTGAGCTTAAGTGACCGAAATAAATCATAGAGGATGGTGAAGAATCCACTTTCTTTCGGGTTGACTGTTTCGTTCGATTTTTTCATAAAACCTTTTGATCAATTTAATATGGAGAAATTTTTACCCTGCCTGCATCGCAGTCTAGTAGGCAGGCCTGTCTGTCGCAAGCAGGCGATTAGCCTGCGTAGGCAGGGAAGTAATTGAAATATTTAACATATCCTCTTGTTTACTGTCAAGCAAAAAGGGGTAGTTCCTTTTTTGGAACTACCCCTTTCCAATTTGGCTTTGTCTGCCTGCCGCTTGCCTTCGGTAGGCAAAGAAGGCAGGTAGAAAATTTCACTCTACTTCTTGGCCTTTACATGGCACTGAGTGCATCCTGCTGGACCGGCAGGTTTGTTGGCTTTCTTTGCCTCCTCATGGCATCCTTTACAATCCTTATGATAGGCATCCTTTGCAGAAATGGCTTTCCCCTCGGCCTTGGCCTTATGGCAGTCTTTGCAAAGTTTGCCAGTGGTCTCGCCCTTCTTCCAGGTATGGTGGCATTTCATACAATCAATCTTCAGATCGACATGCTTCTTATGGGTAAAGGTAACCTTCCCATAAGGAGGATTGTATTCAATCACATCTTTTGCAAAAACACCACTCACCATCAGGAGGGAAAGTAGGAAACCTGCCAGAATCCCCACGCTGATCAATCCTTTTTTCATTACTCGTTCACCCCCTTTCTTTTAATATCTGATTGTCCCTCAACTCTTTAGACCGAAGAAGTCTAACAAATATTCATTTTTTGTCAAGAAAAAAATGATCTTTAGTTACCTTGAAATAAATGTCTTTGGTCAAAGGGTTAGGGTAACGATGCCTGTTTTGTCGAGAGGTTATGTCGTAAGTCTATAAACCTGTCTTAACCCCTTAACCCTAAACGAAACGGGCTTCCTTACCTTAACCTAAAAACTATTTTCTTAATCCATGGGTGACGGCGCCCTATATTATAAAATCCTAACCTCTTCTAAGATGCGTTCTTTTGTTTTAAGCGGGGTATTATTCTGCTTGGCCTTTTCCACAATTTCCTTTCCCATTAAGGCAGCACCCAGGGCTCCGGTGATCAAAGGCTCCTCGGGTACCAGAATCTCATGGCCCAATTGTTCGGAAAGGGCTTTAAGCAGGCCTCTATTTTTAGCACCTCCACCCGTCACGATCACTGCCTCCTCCACCCTTAGCCGATTAACCATTCTGCATATCCTGTCCGCGAGGGAATGATGGACCCCTGCAAGGAGATCGGAAATGGGTATCCCTTGTGCCAAACTGGCTGCTACCTCTTGCTGGGCCCATATGGTACAGATGTTACTTATCCTTGCAGGATCCTTACTTTGCAGAGATAGGTCGCCCACCTTATCCAGTGGGACCCCAAGGGTATCGGCAATCACTTCTATGAATCGACCACTCCCGGCTGCACATTTGTCGTTCATCACAAAATCGACGATCTTTCCGGCAGCATCTATTTTGATTCCTTTAACATCCTGACCACCGATATCAATGATGGTCTTGGCTTTAGGGAAAAGATTGACAATCCCTTTGGCATGGCAGGTGATTTCTGTGAATTGCTTATCGGCAAAAGGGACGTTAATTCTCCCGTAGCCTGTAGAAACGATGTAGGTAATTGCTTGGAAAGAAAGTGCCGCCCGATTCAGCGCCTCTTCCATGACCTTATTGGCTAACCGGCGCTGCTCTGGACCTGTGGGCCCAATGACCGAAGCAACGATCCCTTTATTCAGGATCACCGCCTTGGTCATCGTGGAACCGACATCAATGCCTGCAAAGTAGGTTTCCATTGTTTCTCCGAACTACAGCTTGCTGAAAAACTCTTTTGTTAAAGGCTGATCAAAAATGCCCAGATGCAAGGCACCCGAAATCCTGAGAAATGAGGCGTACTTCGATGTACGCCGCAATGACAAAGGATGAGGGGAACGCAGCAGATGAGCGTTTTTGATCAGCCTGCTAGGCTGCCTTGTTTGCTCGAATCGATTCCAGGGTGGCGATGAAGGCGTCGATCTTATTTTTTGTATCCACCTCTGAATAGGAGGTGATATCGATGATATCGCTTTCCAGAATGAGAGAAGGAAGTTCTCTGTAAGCCTTTTCCTTCTTTCCATCTTTCCCGATCACATACACAGGGATGGGTTTGTAAATTTTGGCCAGTTGATGCAACTGCCAGATGAGGCCCACGTGCCAGGTTCGACATGAAAAGGCTTCGTGCATCACCACTCCGTCGATCTTGTATTCTTCGATCCTATTAATTAACCGTTCTACATCGGGTTCGGATCCAGGCCGTTTCTTCGCCTTATCAAACCAGAAGGTCCAGTATCCGAGCCATCTCCATGCCAGGTGCTCGATGGGATCCTTAGTCTCGGGGATATCCATCTTATGGAGAGGAGCGACCATTCGATAGGTTGTCTCCACAGGGAACGAAGCCCCTTTGCTGTTGAAGTAATTGAAATCGTTCAAGGCAAACCAGGCGGGCAGTCCGCCTCCCCACATGAGTCTGTACTTCTCTTCCTGGACCTCTCCTTCTCCCTTGGCGATCTTTTCCTCCAATTCCTTTTTAAGGTCCACAAAGAAATCGTAAGCCTTCTGGGTGGCCATCATGAAGTTTATTGGCACCATGGTATTCATGGCATCGCCTGTCCCCATGGGGCAAGGTACAGCCTTTCGAAGGCTATACGTTTCATCGATCAGGTTCCAGGTTCGATCGCTTAGATCAACCAACTCTCTCAGGCGATCATAATCCATCTTCTTTTTGGTCTGTTCTTCAAGGAAGGCCACCAGTCCGCGCAATTGTTTAACAATATATTTGTGGTAGTAGTCCCAGACGTCGCGGTGATCTCGATCCCTCTGAAACAGGGGATAGGGAAGATCTATATTGTAGATCGGAACATCGGGCATAAATTGCTGAGAGGCCTGGTACCACTTCGATCTCGGGTCACAGAGGATCTGTCCGCTGGAGATCATGAGATCAGGCCTTGCCTGTCCGCCCCACGGAGCATCCGGGGGCATTTGGCCCAATTCTTCTCTCCATTGGTCAAAACCGATCCCGCAAAGGGCATAAGTGCACAAGGAACGGGAAAGACCCAAAGACTCCGCTCTCTGAAGAAATCTCTCCGCGTCTCTCTTTGCCCCGCAGATACCGGCAAAATTCTCTGTCCATAAAGGGATCACATCCATCGCCCGGAAGACCTCTTCATGATGGCAGACGATAAAGGTATAGGCCAATTTCTGTTTTCCCTCTGCCCGTGCCCGGAGGGTACCGGTAATAAATTCCTTGACCATGGGGCCGATGGAGGCAGCGGCCTGGGTTGCCGTCATCCTCTTTTTTGGTTTTGCCTCTTTTTGTTCCTCAGCCATACTCTAAACCTCCTTAACAACTTAGCCATTTGAAGAACTGATTAAGCTGCAACGCAAATTTAAAAATTCAAATTTCAAAATGTGTTTTCTCCCAGATTTGCATTTTAACGGTCACATAAAAAGTCCTAATTTGTCATCCTGAACTTGTTTCAGGATCTCATGACCCTTTGATTTTGTTAGATGTTGAATCGAGTTCAGCATGACATTTTCTCGCATTTTCTATATTTTTTACGATTTCATCATTTTTCAAAGAACCATCCTTCTCAGCCAATCATCTCCAGAAAGGCCTGGATTCTGGTTCTGAGTTGACTGATCGTACCCGCAGAATAGACATCCTCCAGATGAAGGAGTGGGACATGGATGGACTGATAGTAGGCTTTTCGTGCCGGGACCTCAAAGCCAAAGGGATCACAATATTTGTATACATAAAGAATGGCACCATCCACCTTGAATTCCTTGGCATAAGCTCCGATATCATTGAATCGGGATGCGATATCTCCTTCAAAGGTACCCGTCTTGTTTTCCCTGTAGGTCTTGGGGCAATTGATTTTATCGAGATACCGATGGGCCAATGCATTGATTGGATCTCCTCCCTCATCGGTCCGTGGAAAATAATCCCTCGCTCCATTGCAAATGGTATCGGCCACCACATTGCCTCCGAGTTCTTCCACGAGCTTGATGAGTTCGATGTTATCGAGACAGGCGCCATCAATAAATATTCGTGGGCCTTTCTTGAGTGGGGATTTTTTTCTTCGGCCAATTTCCGCTAAAAACTGATCAAGCAAAGTATTAAATTCGCCAATGGGTAAACTTGATCCAACCGTCAGCACCATCGTTAATTCTGTTCCAGAGATGATGGGCGGATCTGTCTTTCTGAATTCATAAAGCGCTCTGACCTTATCCCTGTTTTCATTATAGATTCGAATGGTACGAACCAGATCATCATCGGTGATCGCCTTTCCAGCAAGCTTTCCCAGACTTTTCCTGAAGGTGTTTAGCTCTGCATCAAAGAATTCAGAGGACGATTCGCCACAGACAGTAGGAATGTTGATAAAGTGAAAATAGGAATAGGGAAGAGAATAACTCCAGGCACTATAGCTTCGCACCATGCTATCACAGCCGTGAGGGATCACCATACCGGAGAGAAAGTCATATTTTTGTTTCACCGAAAGATCGAAACAACTACGGTAATAGGGGCATACAATGGTTTCCAGGAGTGTGTCCCCTTTCGTAATAGGCTCATTGATATTTCCTCTCACTCGAAAAGGGATACACCCGGAGGCCGAAATAATTTCCAAAGGAACAAAGGAACAGATATAACCGATCATCTTTTTCCCTTCCTTTTTCAGTTCCTTCGCCCTGAGCCCGTAATCGTTATAATACGTTTCTACTGTGTTAAAAATGTTGCTCTGTTTGTCACTCATCGACCTTCTCCTTCTTTGCAATCTACCCAATGATCATTGTCATTCTGAGCGAAGCCCTGCACCGTATGGTGTACAGGGCGAAGCGAAGAATCTGATTCTTTTTATGTTTAAGACCCTTCACTTCGTTCAGGGTGACACCGAAATTTCCTTCAGCCCTTTACAAATAAAAATAGCGAAAAATGGTTCTTAAACTCATCTGCAATATACATAATTTGGCATTAGGTTTCAATCTTATTGTCTTAAGCTCTCCATGGCGATGATGGCTGCGCCCAATGCAGCCGTCATATGGGGTCTTGGCGGTACAAGGATATCATGATCTCTGATCTCCTTTAAGGCCTGAACAAGACCCACATCTCTTGCACCGCCACCCACCATGGCGATATCCAGTTCCACACCCATTCTTTCCGCCAGACTTTCGATCTGGGCTGCAAGAGCTCTGTGTATGCCCGCCAGAAGGTCTTCTTTGGTGACTTCCTGAGAAAGTCGGGAGATCGCCTCTGATTCCGCAAACACTGCACATCCGGTGTTAAACTCAACTCTCTTTTTCGATTTTAAAGACAGCTCCCCAATCTCTTCGACCTTGACCTGGAGAACTTTGGCAATGACCTGAAGGATTCTGCCGCTCCCTCCGGCGCACTTTCCGCTCAATAAAAAATTGTGCACACTTCCATTACCATCGATCCGGAGGACCTTCGTGTAAAGATCCCCTACGTCAATGACAGTTCTCACAGAGGGGAGAAGAGAAGAAACGCCTTTTGCCTGGCAGACGATATCCGGTTTGACTTCATCTGCGAAGGTCACCAATTTTGATCCATATCCAGTAGCGACCGTCCGGGAAATAACACCTTCAGATATTCCGGCCTGGGAAAGTAACTCCTTTCTTATCCTCTCGGCCGTTAGTTTGAAATCTCCCCCAGAGGGACACTCAAAAAAACCGGAGAGGCCCTGATCATTGAGGGCGATCCCCTTTGATGAGGCTGAACCAATATCAATACCTAGTGCAAAGATCATTTTCTCACATATCCCTCTCTTTTTTTATAACCCATTTATCTTCCTTAGGGAATACTAAATATCATTCGCCGACTTCGGTATCATTCGCACTATTTGTGTAAACAAATCCTAACCCTCCTCAAACTACTTTATCTACCATCTCGCCATAGACATTAAATGCCTAACTTCCGATTTCTAGTCCAGACTGATCCCTGAAAGCAACAATTGACAGGTTGTTTTGGAAGGTGTACATTTCTTCATGGAATCACCGATCCATACACCCCTGATCAGGCATAACACCTCCACAAATTGTTGAAGGAAGATAAAAAAGAATGTTAGGTGAGCACGAATGAAATGGAAAAGTCATTCTTATCAAAATATCACGTTAATGAAGTTCCACTAATTCTTAAACCAATGTTCTACCTGTTCGGATATGGGATACCACTCTTAGGATTTATCTACTGCTTAATTGTCCACCTCACGAGTAAAATTGTGATTATTCGAAGAGAGCAGCTTAAGGAAAAATCAAATTATATTTTCTGCTTTTGGCACACATTTATTTCCTTATACTTCACAGTCTTTTTGCGCACTCGGCTTCATGTATGGATGCAACATCCAACATGGTATATGAAACCAAGTCATGTAATGCTCCGTTTTATTGGCGTGAAAAAAATAATCTTGGGGTCCTCCGGTTATTCGGGCAAAGAAGCTGCGGATCAGCTTGTGGAATACCTAAAAAAGGGATATTCCACTGTCATTTTACCAGATGGTCCTAGCGGTCCTCCATTCAAAATGAAGAGAGGCGCCCTTCATATTTCTTTACAGAGCAATGTTCCGATTGCACCAATGCGTTTTCAAATCTCAAATTCATTTGAAATTCCACACTGGGATAGACGCGTGTGGCCACTGCCATTTTCCAAAATCACAGTGGAATTTGGAGAACCTATTCAAATAACCGAAGATAACTTCGAAATGGCCTATGATTTAATTTCAAAGAGCTTGGGATGAAACTCAGGAGTCAAACCTTCAAAATTCGATTGACACTTTCAAATGTTTATTATTAAGATTGCCTGATCCATACGATTTGACCCCAACCGGAAAGGACCTGAGATGATGGAGAGGTTTTTGTTTTGGCAAAGATGGCTCTTTGTCGTTAGTCTATTGATCACTCTCTTCGGGGTAGTGATGGCATTACTGAATGGGACAGGCCTCTTTGATCTGTTCAATCGGCAGATCGATCCCGTCTTCTGGGGCACGCAGGATATCGCTGATGAGGCGAAGAACTTTCAGCGCTGGGTGTACGGCGCATGGGGAGCGACGATTGCAGGATGGGGTGTGATGGTGGGATTTATTGCCTATTCCCCATTCAGGAAGAGAGAGGGGTGGGCATGGAGGTGTCTCGTGGCAGGTCTGACAGTATGGTACTTATTGGATAGTGCCATCTCAATGTACTTCAAGGTGTACTTCAATGCTGTCTTCAATACAGGGTTGTTGATCTTGGCGGCATTTCCGCTTGTTTTCACAAGAAAGTCATTTTCTGACGGCCGTAAATGATAAACTCCATCGAAGACCCGTTCTTAATCTTTGTCGCTCCATTGCTAATCAAGAGTTAATCTGACGTATTTAAACCCTATCCTAAACTCTAACTTAAAAAGGCGAACTGGCTTTGCTCATTGCCCATTCGCCTTCCATATTAATACTCACAATGTATTTATGATGGTCTCGTAAAAAGTCAGCATCACCCTTCGACAGGCTCAGGGTGAACGGTGTAACCTATTGATATTCCGTTCGTGCTGAGCTTGTCGAAGCATGAACGACATACGGAATATGACTTTTTACG
>Ga0315281_10012946_pt1 | contig 11312 bp, 6 predicted proteins | sample YL17G07_0_MG_FD_204540 | JGI IMG/M metagenome (GOLD analysis project Ga0315281, IMG submission 204540) | Sediment microbial communities from Yellowstone Lake, YNP, Wyoming, USA - YL17G07_0 | ecosystem: Environmental > Aquatic > Freshwater > Lake > Sediment | place: USA: Wyoming | collected... | reverse complement strand
ATTTAACATCATCTTACAATGCGCAGCCTTCTCGAACAGTCGAGTCTTTGACCTGAGAAAATGACTTATCTATCTTCTGTCTTTTTGACCTGTTCTCAATCATCTTCTGCAATTTGTCAATCACCACTTCCTGCGATTTCTTTGAAATATCGTATATGGACCTTTTACCATCCACGAGTTTTCCGTCTTTTCCTTTGAATGTTGTGAGCTGATATAAAAGTTCCCCTTCTGCTTTATTTGAATTGTTTGAAGCAAGTTTCAGGAGATAAAGAAGCCTCTTTTCTTGTTCGCTGTTTATTATCACCGTTAGAGAATCGGAATCCATAAACTCAAATAGCCTGTTGATAACATACTTATTTCTCAGCGAATGAAGAAGAATGTGAATATCATTGCAGATGCTTATAGACTTAATCTCGGCATTAAGGTCAAGAGCACCTACCTTTATGTTTTGAGCTTTATTCTTCTGGTCTTTAAGTTCCTGAATTATACTGTTTTCGCTATTGCTGCTTGTCAGCCTGATGGAAACAGCGTCTTGGAGAACCGAGAAACTCATTATTTTCGCCTTTAGCTTCACAATTATCCCCTCAGCAATATTTGATCAATTTATTACTAAGGAGTTCATAGGCTAAGACTCCATTCTTGTCATTCCCTGGCTTGACCAGGGAATCCAGAAAGACGCTGGATGCCCGATTAAAAACTTCGGGCATGACTTTATTAACTGCTATATCCATTGTTCTCCCACTTCAACATGCCTTATTTCCTCGGTCTGCACTATTACAGGCAGCATCTTTCCGAAAACATTCAGATCCACTGTAACCTCGCCATCTCTGATATTCCGAATAAGACCTGTAAATCCCTCATATTCTCCGGAAACTACTTCTACCAGGCTTCCGATTTTTATATCCTCTTTCTCTGGAGCTTTGTCATTAAGTAGATGCTCGACTTCTTCAGTGGTAGCCTCCACAATGTGTAACACCTGAGGTATGTCCCTGATATATGAATGCGGTCTTTCCTGACAGATGATGAATTCCTTTAACGGGGATATCTTAGAGTCAACCCCGTTTTTTCTGAGGACTGCCTGGACTATTCTTTCTTTACCTTTCAGAGTTTGAATAATGAATGGCATTTATCTAAGTATTACTTCTACAGATCCTCGCTAACTTTCTTGACAAACCAAGGTATCTATGGAATGATAAAATCAGGTGAGAGTACGGCGAAGGTAAGAAATACGCAGAGGAGATAAGGGAACTTAAGGAAAAGAAGATGAGTGGACTTCAGGCATTTAATAAATACATCTTAACCAGGAAAGTAAGAATAATACTGGCACTCTATGCAATCTTAACTGCAGTACTTTATTTCTTTACCCATGTGAATCTGGCTGTCTCCATGTTCTTTGCGTTTGCGGTGACAGGAATTGTAAGTGTATTAATCAGGGGAATAGATATAGAAACCTATGAAGCGCTTCGAGATGCTGCCTGGATGCGGACAAGGAATTTTATAAATCCTTTTTCTGAAAAAGAGTAGACAACGGTGTCTAAAGAGATTAGCAACCATCAAAATCAGAAAATTGTTACTTCAGTAGGTCACACTTTCTATCCACTAAAGTCAGATACAGCCAGATAAGCTTCTCCAGTCTGAGATGCGTGTCGTCTCAGTAGGACTTCAAGTTCAAATCGTTACTACTCAACCCAAAGAAACGGCGCGAATGTCTGATAAGTTCCTGGAGATGCTTTAAGAGTAAGGCAATAGCTTCCTCTATATCTTTCACCTTTTGCTATTAATGGTTGTTCTGCAACAGTAATAAGGTACTCACCAGTTGCAGGTAGCTTGGCTTTAATTTCATTTGGAAGCTGGCCACGGTCCAACTTTATCAACACGGTCCCTTTAATCTTGTCCGTCAGAATCAGGCTCACACGCTTCCCTGAACCTGCTTGTGTTGGGTTAGCTTCTATTCGGATTGTGACTGTTTCTCCTTTTGTTCCGCGGAATTTAAAGATATCTAGGTCAAGTAGAGATGGCTTAGGATCATTTCCGAGGTAAGAGCAGATTTTCTTAAAGTCGCAAGCATCCCCTATCCCGTTGCCATTGCTATCGAGCTGGTCTGGATTGTAAGTATTAGAGCAGTTGTCCTTGCAGTCAGCTACACCGTCATTGTCCGAATCAGTATCAGGTATACCACAGCCACACACGCCCGGGACTACTTTGCCTGGATCGTTTGGACAACCATCTTTACAGTTAGGCGTTTCGTCACCATCAGAGTCAATGTCAGGCACTCCACAACCGCATATTCCCGGATTTATCTTGTTAGGATCATTCGGACAGCGATCACTGAAATTTGGAACTTCATCACTGTCTGAGTCTGCATTGCTCCCAGTATTTACAATAATGTTACTGCCCTCGGTAGAGATAGGATGTTCTAAGAAAGAGCCTGCTGATATTTCCTGAAAAATAGATTGAGATGTGCTGATCCCAGATTGAGGGTCAATAATTTTAGCAAAAACTTCATATGTATCCTTTCCGTCTGTTACCGAATTAGCTTCCGGGAGATTAGCTAAAAAATTCTTTGTATCAATACTACTTACTACAAAATGGACACCAGATATACTAGAAGGAATGAAAATCCATTCGGTATCATTAAGCAAATCACCAGAGACAATAGCACCGGGAATACCCATTTCGTACTCTCCTGTTAAGTAATTTATCCCGATATGTCGACCATCATCGGTATACGCGTGGAGGTCCAAGTCAGGAAGTACGAAATTTCCGTCGGGAGGAATAAAGCTTGGTAGTAAGTCAGCTACTTCGTGAAGAACTTTTCCAATTGGATTTAGAATGGTTCCTTGATACTTATTATTGAACTCATCTGGTTTAATTTGTTCAATACTTACATTTACTTGATATTTTTCTTCGGTAGCTTCAACACTATCGGCAGTAAATTTTATAAGATTATTCAAATCCTTAAAGGTTTCTTTATTTTCTGGATTCAAAATACCACTGTTGCTGAGGACAGGCCTTCCGCAAGGATTACCACAACCCGGAATGTTTATTGCGGTAATGTTTCCGTCATCGGTCTTAACCTGGTAAAGAATCAAAGCATCAAGCGGAACGGATCTGTCCCACATTGTGTATTTTTCGTCATTAGTTCTAACCTCTAATAGATAAGACTTGTTATCATTAATTCTAAACCATTTGATATTATCTCCAATCTTACTGGTATCGAGAGAATTAATTTTATGACTTCCATAGTCAATTGAATCTTCTCGTTTTATCCATTTAAGCCAATATTTAGACATTGAACTCATAAACGGAGGATTATTGCCGCCTTCATTTTGATTTCCCTGGGCCATCAAGTCCCAGTAACCGACGTTTCCTAAATTATAGAGATCGTAGGCGCCGACGTCATGTCCGAACTCATGAGCCCAATCACCCATTGTATTGAATTCACTTAAAAGGGCAACAGCTAAGTCATCCCCTACCTTACCCATCTTGCAATCAGTTAAACCATCTAGTGGATTCCAAAAAGCAGCACAGGTGTGCAAGGTTCCTCCTATTAGAGGTAAACTTGATAGCAAATCCTTGCCTCGGCCGGCGTGAATTATTATTAGGATATCCTTTCCGGGCTCAATTTGATTCAGGCGAAATTCCTCGTTCTCACTTTCAACTTTCCAAATAACATCATTAAAGAACGTTACTACCTTTCCGTTCCCTTTTGAAGTTCCATCATCATAGTCATCCTCTGACTTGTCTAATTGAAACCAATCCCCGTTAGAAGGCCTAATAAATTCAAAAGGCTCCTGAAGTTGTACTAAACCAAAGGAATTTTCTTTATGATAATCAACAACATTTGGAATAATTTGGTTTTCATAAAACGTTTTTGTATGCTGTGAGTCATGATGTTTGTCCGAGAATTCAACTAAAATAACTTTTACATGTATCTCATTAGATATTACCTGATCATTTGGATCCAGCGGATTTTTGCCCTGAGCTATTTCAGTCCCATCATTAACCCCATCTCCATCTGTGTCGGGATTATGTAGATCTGTCTCACCAGTATCCACAGTGCCGTTGTAGTTAGCATCCTCAACGCAGTCAGTAAGACCATCGTTATCAGAGTCCTGATTTTCAGGATATGGGCAATTAGCAAGTGGAATATATAAGTAATTCGTTAAATTTGTATCTACTGTCGTTGAATAAATTGGAAAACCAGGTGCATTTACAGTTACAGTGTATATACCACAAGAAAGACCAGAAATAATAAAATAACCAAATTCATCGGTTACTCCTATATAATTTCCACCAACAATAACTTTTATGTTAGGAAGTGATTCATAAGTAATTGAATCATATACATATCCTTCCAATGTTCCAGTTAACGATGGTTGAGTTAGATTGCCACCACTTGAGAGATCTGAAGTAAATTGTGAAATGAAACTTTTAGAAAAACAGCAACAGGAGGCACTAATATCATATGCTCCATCAGTTAAAGGAAAATCTATGGAACCTGTATACCCCGTAATGATAATATCGCCGCCATTAGTCAGCGCAATCGAATAAGGCCCCCAGGCGGTTTCCAGAGTTTTGGTTGCCCGCAAAGTACTGAGATCATTGTCAAGCTGTGATATGAGGACATCTCCTCCGTAAGATCCCACAACATACACCTTTCCGCTTGAGCTCAAAACCATAGAGGAATGGGTAGTAAAGTAATAGTTATCATCCAAGAATGTTGATGCGTGAAGGGTCTCTAAATCGTTGCTGAGTTTCGATACATAAGGTATAAGATACCCATTATAAGATCTATTGTATGCACCATCGGTTGTTGGAAAATCTGACGAATAAGTGTTACCAGCTACAACTACATGTCCATCCGGATCTATGCCTATGGTAAGCCAGTCGTTGTCGTCATCCAGGTTACCTCCCAAAAATGTTGACGCCATGAGAGTTGATAAGTCATTACTAAATTTTGATATAAAAACGTCACTAACATTATAAGATCTATCATATGCGCCATCAGTTGTTGGAAAAGAAGATGACATGTTTTCACCTGCGACAAATATATGCCCGTCTGCATCAATAGCAAGAGACTCTCCGCTCACATCGTAGCCGAGAAATGTAGATGCCATAAGTGTTGATAAGTCACTGCTAAACTTTGAAACGACAACATTATTATATGGACCGCTTTTGTAAGTCTTATATGCGTTAGGCGTCGATGGATAGTCATATGAATAGACATCACCAACCATTAAAAAAAGATTCCCGGTCTGCGAATCAATGACTATAGATATACAATCATAATGAAACCACTCATCGCTTGTCCCTCCAATGAATGTTGAGGCAACAAGAGTAGATAAATCATTATCAAGGTTTGATACAAAAACCTTGCAAATAGAATCAGACGTGCCATGGTAAGGAGGAGTCCTATCGTATGCACCATCAGTTGTTGGAAAGTCTAATGACCTTGTATAACCAGCTATATACACGCTACCACTCGATTTTATTGCTAAGGACAACCCGTAATCTTCACCTGACCCACCTAAAAATGTTGAAGCAATCAGAGTTGATAGATTACTATCAAATTTAGATACAAATACATCATTTCCACTATTATAGGAATTATCATATACCCCAGTAGTTGATGGAAAGCTGGATGAGCTTGTATATCCCATGACATAAACGTTTCCGTTTGAATCCCCAACGGTGGATTTAATATCTACATTAGCAAAAAATGTTGATGCCAGTATGGGGTCTATAATTAGAGGATGTTCCTTACTGTATGAAGCTATCTGAAAGCCGTATGATAGTTGCGCATTTTGCATTGTCGGCTTGTTATTACTATCTTGAATTTTGAATCCGCCGTCGACCTTCACTCTTCTTCCGTCGACTACTTGATATATATTGGGTACTTTGTGCCTTAAATCTCCAAATGCAGTCGTTATGACTAAATCACCGTTGCCATCGACTCGCATACCATCCGCTCCTTCAAAGCCAACGACTATCTTCTTGGCGTCTGCACCGGGATGGACTATAAAGTCATATTCGAGGTCCCCCCTATTGGCATAGAACCTCAAGTCTATTCCTACATAGACATCCTTGTAATAGACCTCTCCGTATGTCGGGATATTTGCTTTCCATTTTGACGGATCATTGCCAATGAAGTAATTCACGATACCCGGTTGTTTTTTCCTGCCGACGATTTTAGGCTTAAGACTGGCGTCTTTGATCTCCATCTTAACAAGATGCCGTTCAAATTCTCTCTTTTCTTGACTGCTATTCTTACCCAGACTTAAACTTTTCAACTCGATATTTCTGTTGCTATCTTTGGCAAACTCCTTTTTATCAGTGTCTTTAACCTTCACAACGTCAAACACGATCTCATTATCGGTAAACCAGATCGTTGTTCCACCATGCTTTGCGTAATATCTTACCCGCTCATTAACTTGCCCTCTGTTCTCAATAAACGAAACGGGCAGTTCATTAACGGCATTCTTGAGATTCTTTTCGGTTGATTCTGGAATTTTAGAACTGCCTTCACTCATGGTTATAAAATGTTTATTCCCCCAACTGAAAGAAGGGATTTCGCCTCGAAATTGCTTGAGAAACAGATCATTCTCGCTGAGATTGCCAATTTGTAATGGTTTGAGAACAGGAGTTGATAATAAATTGTCCGTTTTAAGCAACAGTGAAGGTTTGTATTTAATCTCAGAGACTCCATAAGATGCAAGGACGAAAGAAGATAGAAAAGGCTGAAGTACAAATAGATTAATAAGACAGATTGTAAAAAACGCTTTAATTCTTTTCATCAGACACCTCCAATGAGATTAATTACTGGATATTGATCAGGACCTGAATCAAAGTCCACATATTATTATTTACGAAAGGGAAAAAGCATCTTATAGCCCAAAATGTACCCCTGAGACAAAAAAGCCGAACTTACCAAAGGTTCTTACTTCGGCAGCTCGGCCATGCTTGACTAACTTAGCATCCGTCGCTTTCCGTCCCCTTCTCACGGAGGGTTTGGCTTTGTCGGAAAAATACAATTAATTTTATGGGATGAAAACGCTGCCAGTCAAGAAAAATGTGAAAAAAAGTTGGAATACTATTTTGCAAACAATTTCTATATTTATTTCAATTACCTGATGCATAAGATATTTACTTTGCGATTTCACTATGTTTACTGTATCGGTCTACCATGGCCATCATATAAAGTAGGCTTGGTCTCTACAGGTTTTTTTGCTGAGGATTGTGCTTTACCACTTTTAACTGACTTTAATCTTGTTACCATTCCTCCTAATTCTTGTGTACCCTGTATAAAATCACTCACATATTGTCCGGCCTCATCACCAAAATGTTTAGTAACGACACTTGAGAACACTTCTCCAGACACTTTCATATCCCTATGTACTGTCCAAGAGTCCTGATTATATGTTTTTGTCCAGTATCTGCCAGTCTCACCTTCAACAGCCAACTGTTTCCCTGTTTTTGTATCTGTGAATACAGTCGCCCTAAAAGACTTGCCACCAAAATCAACCTGCCCCTCTGCTACATGAATGCTGGTTGATTTACCAGCAACAACCTGCTTTGTTCTTGGATCAGTAGTAACGCTTTCTAATACATAACCAGCAGGAGTGGTAACCTTAGCATCAGCACTCCTCTGCTCATCTTGATAACGAACTATGCTTTTCTCTATACCATATCTCTCATTCCCTGCAACAAAGATAGCCTGTTTTAAGTCTGGATCATATGCCATGAATCCTGATTTAACCCCAGAAGACGTAACAAGAGTAGCTTCTGTTCCTTTGAATATCTCGGTCTTATCAACATCATAATGCATTTTGCTCGTTCCTGTTTCCACCCTTGTAATCGTCTTTGTAACATCTTCAAATCCTTTCTGGGTTAATCTGAAGTCTCTGCTCTCTGCATCACCGCCTGATTTGATCTTTATATAACCACCTTTTTCATCAATGGACATACTTCTTTCCACATCAGCAGATTTACCGCTCATTGACAGCTTTCTCAACTCTTTTATGACTTCCTTGGGCCCTCCTGACTTCTCTAGTCCATTGGCAATTTCTCTTAATTCTTGAGGACCGTACACTGCCTTTTCGTAAATTCCCTTATCAGTTCTTGCATGAGATAGATCCATGCTTATCTCACTGATCCTATCCCCTTCGTATTTCATATTCTTTGAAGTACCTATGAATACGAATTCCTGCCCTTTATCATTTACCCCATGCAATGTAACCATATTTCCCCGTCTTTCATAACTGCCACCTTCAATATTATACTCACCGGTTTGTGTTTTCACGGTTATAGGAGATGAAATGTCTACTCCTGCTCTATTTCTATCTGATGTTGAGAGCCCTGTCTCTACAGTTATTTTGCCTGTGCCTGTTTTCGGGTCAATAGTGGCCTCCATTATCATTCCTTCTCTCAGACTGTCAGCGGATTTACCATTAATCTCTGCAAGTTCTCTTACCTGCTTTACATTGTCCTTTGTAACAGGAACAGACATGGATACAGAAGTTAAATTACCATCACTATCAACTCCAATACCTTTCACCAGTGCGCCTGCTACAAGACCTTTCACACCTTTAGCATTCGCCATGTCAAACATGTCCTGAGTCAAGACCCTGCCCCCTCCCTGCCATTTATTAAAGGCATCCATATCAGTTCCGAAATAACCTCCCAGTAGCTGGCTGTATGATTTCATTGCAGAGAGTCTTTCTATTGGGTTAATGCCAGATCTTTGAAGCATATCCGCAGCAGTTTCTCTATCTGCATTGAAGTCCTTTTGAATCTGTGCGAGTCTGTTTTCATAAACATCGTAGCCTGTCACATCCTTTGTATAATCAGTAGCACCCCAGGATGCAGCCTGTTCTGGTAAGACATGACTTCTTCTTGTTGCACTCTGAATACCTGTTACTGCCTGGGCATGACCTTCTATCTCCGAGGCATTCTGTACACTTCCAAAATATCCTTTCTTCTCTTTAGCTGCATATGCTCCTGTGGCTATACTTAATGCACTGCTTGTTCCACGGGCATGAGCTGCATCTTTCACAATTCCACCAAGGGCATCTGTTGTTTGCAGATTGCTTTCCGTGTGTGCCATCTTATCCAGCGCACCTGACCTGAGTGTCTGCCAGTAACTGAATTGATTGGACCATGCGTGTGTGGGACCTGCCTCTCTCATCTGTGAGACTAAGCCTGCACTTCCGGCAGGATCCTCAGTCTTCATGGCAGCCGATGTTCCCTGGGACTGAATTGTTCCTGCCAGGTTGCCTGCAAGCATGGAAAGGGCATTGCCACCAAATCTTATGAGCATACCAGTGAGCACCGTTGCGAGCATGATACCTGATGTCCTTAATATCCCGAACATGCTTAATGTCTTTACAGAGGCATCATTCATAAATATCAGTGCGTCATAGCCCAGCCTGTTCTGCCTTACCTGCTCAAAGACCTTATATCCCTGGTCAATTGCAAACTGATGGACTACGGCATCTGTTACTCCCCATGCAGTAAGCCAGATGAAAAAGCCTGAGATTATACCTATTGCCTTACCAACTAAGGGTGTTGGGATAAATATGACCAGAAATGGGATCATACCGATTGCAATGGCCGTCACTACTGCTCTCATAATTGGTAGCCACTCGTTTGCCATCTGACCTATGCCTCTGCTGCTGACTCCTATGTAGAAGTTTCCAACTGTGAAGGTATCGCCAGTCCTTGCAGCCTCTTCAATCCTCTGTGCAATATAGACCTGCCTGATATAGTTCCCTGGTGGTACTGATACACCATCCAGGTACTGAACATAATCCTGTATTATGGTTTTACACTTGTTTAATTCGTTTGCATCAGAAGGGTTAAAACCTGCTGAGGCGCATACCACATTGGTCATGGCATCAAAGTTTGAGAGCTGGGTCATATAACTGTTTATCCTGTTACAAGCCTCCTGGCAGGTTACGGATTCCCCATCTCTCCTTGTATCATCGTACCAGACAGTGTAGATTGCAGGGCTTGCTGCCTGCTGGAATAAGGGGAGAAAATCAGTGTTATTGCTTTTTATATCGTTCAGGCTTAAGCCTGTTCCAGGGCGTGTAAGCTCGAAAAACATGCAGTCTTTTACATATCCCCTTACTGACTGATCTATATATCTGTCAGGGAATGCTAATGTGCTATTCACACTCCCGAGCAAGACTTGGACACCTATCCCACCTGCTGAATCCCGATAACCAACAGTACCTGAGGTTGAAACAATATCAACAAGCCCTTGCTCTATCTTGTTCAGGATACCTGCAAGGGCGACTATCCCATCAGGTATGTCTCCTACAGCCTTGTACCTGTTAAGCACGGGGTCGTATATGTGTAGAGTCCCTCGTGGGATAATCAGACCGAGATAAAGGATTACTCCTATGAGCACAGGCCATACCCAAGCAATAGGTGAGATTCTTACTCCTGCGAGTACCTTTAAAAATACGGCGGTTCCACCAAAGAGGATGCCGAGAACAATTACCGTAAAAAACAGACCTTTGTATCCGCTATCACTAAAGATCAACGCAAGCTTCTGAAAAGAATTGACTACCGCATCATGCCCACCAAAGGTGTAATACTCCATATCGAGGGCATAGGACCGTGATGCAAAAAAAATAAGAAAAAGAAATATGAGGGCCGATACTGTAATAAATTCAGCACAAGTTTTTCTAACCACCAATTGCCCTCTTTATCATCGATGGTTTGAATGACTGTGACATCTTTTCAGAAACGATGTTCTCAAATTTCTCATACCTTTCAACAAGAATATTGATTGCACTTGCCTCTACTGCAACCCTCGCATAATCACTGTAAATATTGCTCATGAGCCCATGTATGTAAGGAAGCATCTTTTTGACTTCTGCTACTACTGGTTCAATGAGTTCTACCTGGCAGTTAAGTGTTGCCTTCTGTCCTTTTTTGGCTATGAGTGAATTCGCCAGATGGATACTCTGTCCTGCCATATTGTAGAGATCCGACACCATACCGAAGGCATAGGCCCTCGCAGATACGCTGGAAAGCATGCCGATCACAGCTCCAGACTGGTATGAAGACACGGCCATCTTTAAGGAGCTGAAGACAGGCAGGGGTATGTTATTTATAAAAGCCTGCTCATCGTCACTCAGGGGTTGAGAGTTTCTAATTTTACCTTCTATACCGAGGAGTTTATTACTCGACCATTCTACGAGGTTTGCATTTACATCCGTTATCCGTGTACATGCACCACCGTTCGCAGGTCTCATATAGGCATTTCCTGTGAAGAAGTTCTCGATTGAGTCAGGCTTGTT
>Ga0315281_10012945_pt1 | contig 11313 bp, 10 predicted proteins | sample YL17G07_0_MG_FD_204540 | JGI IMG/M metagenome (GOLD analysis project Ga0315281, IMG submission 204540) | Sediment microbial communities from Yellowstone Lake, YNP, Wyoming, USA - YL17G07_0 | ecosystem: Environmental > Aquatic > Freshwater > Lake > Sediment | place: USA: Wyoming | collected... | reverse complement strand
GTCTGGTCGATGGCGATCGCAGGCGGTATGCCGGAGATGGAGTCCACCTGCGGCTTGTCCATGCGGTCGAGGAACTGCCGCGCATAGGGGCTGAAGGTCTCGACGTAGCGTCGCTGACCCTCGGCGTAGAGCGTGTCGAATACCAGCGACGATTTTCCAGAACCCGACACGCCGGTCACGACGACCAGCTGGTTTAGCGGGATGTCGAGAGAAAGGTTCTTGAGGTTGTTCTGACGGGCGCCGCGGATGACGATGGCGCCGTCTTCAGACGATCGGTGCGGCATGCCGCCATTGTATCGGCGTTGCACTGTTGGCGACGGTTGCCACCGGGACGGAGCGAGTATTCACGAAACGGCAGGTCTTTGCGCGACCCGGTTTTACTCACCATGCTGCGCGTATCGCTATTGCCTTATCCGCAGTAGATCGGAAAGCCCGCCCCAATAGAGGTACAGGCGATCACGCATATTCTCCGGTAGGCCGATTTCCCGGATAATTCCGGGCCACTCTTTCCGGGCGGTTGTCACCGTCTCCTTGACGATGTCCAGCACGAACTTGGGCGGGGCTTCCATCCGACGGGCGAGCCGGTCGAAATGCGACTCATCGATCGATTCAAAACGCTTTTCCCCACCCAGATTGAGCGCAAGACTGTCGTTCTGGACGTAGTGGATAGTCGACACCAGGTCGTATGCCGGCGCTAGCTGGGGCGTGGATTTGTCCTTATAGATCACCGACCAGTTCTTGAGATGGGAGTCGCCATTTCCGATGAGGATGTTGACGACCAGTCGCCGGATGAATTCGGCGAGCTGCTCGAACCGGTTGGGAAAGAGATCGAAGATCAATCGGCCGACGGTATCGTAGTTGGTCGCCTTGTATTCCTGGTCGGCATAAACGTTGAACACCTGCGCAAAGTCCTCGACATGGACGCGGCCTCCGGCAGTGCGGTCATAACGTTTGATTGCGTAGGCCCAGGTTTCCCATTGCGGTATCGAGAGGCCTGCGAGGCCGCCCAGATCAACATCATCGAGCTTCACCAGTTTGACTTCGGGCGTCTGTATTCGTCCAGCGGCGGCCAGCCGCATCATCGTGTACTCGTTCGCCGGGACGTTGGGGTGGGTCGGGTGAGGTGGTTTCACGATCCATTCGTCGTTGCCATCGGCCAGCGTGAATCGGCCGCCGCGCTCGATCATCGAGAACTTGAGTTGTGATCCGCCCAGCGAAAACTTGATCGGTGTCTCATCGAGAGCGGCATGCCTAGTGCCCGGCCGGTAATCAAGCGCGGCTTGAGGCGGCTCATCTGCGGGAAGCGCGCGAACTGCGCCGGGCAAGCTCGCGCCCAGCGCCATGAGAATGTCGAACTCATGGTCGTGGTGGATCTTCAGGCGCTTGACCATGTATTCGCGCAGCACGCCCTCCGGCAGCAGGTTGCTGAAGAAAGGCGGCAGCTTCATCCGGCTCGAATAAATTTCCCGCAGCTTGCGCTCAGTCGCTTCCTCATCGCCCGGCGTGTTGAAGGACAAGCTAAGGGTCGGGCGGCCGGGTCCCAGGTCGATGTAGCTGTCATCGAAGGCGAACAGGCTCTTCCCGTCCTGAAAGCCGGTGAGGTGGCCGACCGGTACATCGCCCAGCAGTATCTTCAGGACGCGGGCATCAGCCATTCGATTGCTCCGCGTCGTCCTTCACCTGATAGCGGTCGAGCAGGGAAGGGGGAGAGGCTGAAGGCGCCGGCCCGCGTTTCGCCTTGAGAAGAGATTCAACTTTTGCGGTGTCCTCCCGCGGCACGGGCAACAGTTCCACGTCGAGCGCCTGGGCCAGCTTCAAGAGCGTAGACAGCGTGACATCTCCTCCGCGCTCGAAGGTCGACACTTGCCGTTGCTGAATTCCGCTTCGGCGCGCAGCCTCGACTTGCGACAGGCCCAAGGCAAGCCGCCGCGCTCGAATGGTTTCGTGGATCTTGGGCTTCATTGAATGTATTTTAAAGCATAAATATTGTTATAAGATACCTATTAATACATAGCATATTTCAACGTGTATTCTTATTGCGCCAAATATAGATAGTATTGCGCCATTTTAATTGGCGCATTATTAGATTTGCGCCAAAAAGAGCGTAGGATATGGCGCAATTGGCAGCCAACCTCCGAGCTAACCCATGCCGAAGATAATCTCAACCGCCGAGTACGAAGTGGTCGTGAACGCGGTACGCGAGCACCCGGACGGAGCGAGTATCGAGATGATTCAGTCGGTGTTCGGCGAGGGCGCGGCCAGACGAACGCTGCAACGCCGGCTGAACGAACTGGTAAAGCAGAGGCGTCTTATTGCGGAGGGCCGCAAACGCGGTGCCATGTATCGCTTGCCGCCGGAACCCCAGGTCACGGTCCGGCTTGAAGGGGTCGCAGCAAAAGGGGAGGTCGGGCAACTCTCAGCGGAGATCTACGTTCCGATGTCAGCAGAGGGTTCGCGCCTGCGCGACCTCGTGCGCCGCCCGCTTACGCTGCGAACGCCGGTCGGCTACCGGCGCGAATTCCTGCTCGATTACCAGCCCAATGAAACCTGGTATTTGCCAAGCCAGACGCGAACTCGCCTGCGTGGCTTAGGCGAAGCCCCTTCGACAGAGCGGCAGGCAGGCACCTATGCGCGCGATGTGCTTGGTAGGCTGCTGATCGACCTATCCTGGGCTTCCTCGAAACTCGAAGGCAACACCTACACGCGGCTGGACACCCAACGCCTGATCGAGCACGGTGAAGCGGCCGCCGGCAAGGACGCGCGCGAAACGCAGATGATCCTGAACCACAAGCGCGCCATCGAGTACCTGGTGGATGGCGCCGACGAGGTTGGCTATGACATCCACACCTTTCAAAACCTGCATGCGCTGCTGTCGGAGAATCTGCTCGCAAATCCCGGTGCCAGCGGCAAACTGCGCGAGCGCATCGTGGAAATTTCGGGCACGGTGTTTCTTCCGCTGGCCATCCCGCAACAGATCGACGAATTCTTTCGCGTCGTTCTCAACAAGGCAGCGGCGATCGGCGACCCATTTGAACAGGCGTTCTTCCTGATGGTGCAGATTCCATATCTTCAGCCCTTCGAAGACGTGAACAAGCGGGTTTCGCGGCTGGGGGCCAACATTCCGTTGCTCAAGCACAACCTTTGCCCGCTGTCCTTTGTCGAAGTACCAGAACGTGCGTACGTCGAAGGAACCCTGGCTGTCTATGAGTTGAACAAGGTCGAGTTGCTTGCCGATGTATTCGTGTGGGCCTATGAACGATCCCGTCAGCAATACCGCGCAATCGCCGATTCACTCCCGCAGCCAGACCCGTTCAGAAGAACGTATCGTGAGGTACTGGCGGATGTCATCGGGGAAATCGTACGCAAAGGATGGGCGGCCGAACCGTTGATCATCGAGCGAGAAGCTGGGAACCTTGTCCCGGCCGAAGATCGGACGCGATTCGTAGAAATGGCCGTCGCCGAATTGAAGGGTCTGCACGACGGCAACATTGCCCGCTATCGTTTGCGCCTGTCTGAATTCCGCGACTGGAAGGCGAAACAGCGGTAATGAATGATTACTTCCAGGGAAGACAATGACGCCTCTGACCGATGCCGAACGCGATGAACTAAATGTACTCCTGAGCACGGGAACTGCATTGCCGGAGAAATGGCTGCATCGGCTATTTCCGAACGGACGGAAGGCGGAAAACCGAACGCAGCAATAGCCGTCGGCGATCTTGCAGTACTGACCACGGAAAAAACACCGAAGCTACGTGTGGTTTCCGCGGTTACCGGACAACAGGTCTCTTTGATCGATTTCGGTGACGAGGATGGGGAAATCGAATTTCTGAGGGATCGTGTGATTAAGGCCGGCAGATGAGTCCCATGGCGAGGGGAAAACGTGCCATGTCCTGCGATTCTCCAAGTTCGTTGGCGACCATTGCGAATTCGGGCACGGACAGGAGTACCGCGGGACCGGGTGAGCCGCCGCTGTGCGCGGCGCCCGATCCGCAACCGCGCCGGACTTCGCTTGCGGTCGTGCGTTCATTCGATCACAGCGTGCCGGTCAGGATGGGTCGAGGATCCGCCGGACATGCTGCTTGAGAGAGGGAAGTTCCCGCACCACAACGTTCCAGACCACATCGAGTTTCACGCTGAAGTAGCCATGAATCAGCTTGTCACGGGTTCCCGCTATATCACGCTACGGGACCATCGTTTCGCGCGCTTTCAATTCGCCGCTGAGGTTCCTGACCGCCTCGCCGACAATTTCGATTTGCCGAATGACCGCACTCTGGACCATCTCATCGCCGAAGAACGCCTCACGACCGCCGGCCGTGAAACGCTCGATCAGCGCGATCGCCTGAAGAACGTGTTCAAGATAAAGTTCGTCGCGCTCGCTCACAGCGGGCGGGCCTCCGCGAGAATGCGGGCCCTTAGCTTCGGATGAAGCTCCTCCTCGGTGCACAGGTCGACCCTCACGCCGAGCGCTTCCTGAATATCTAATTGCAGGCCGACATATTCGAACAGCGAAATGCCAGGGCGGATGTCCACCAGCAGATCAATATCGCTGCCTTCCTTGTCCGCCCCGTTTGCCGCCGAGCCGAACACGCGCAGGTTGCTCGCACCGTGGGCCGCGGCGATGGCCAGGACCCTTTCTCGCTGGGTGGCAAGGGCTTCGGAGGGACGCATGGAGGCTATTTTCGCAGGTTTCGCCGCGATGCGCCCCGCATCCGCGTTACGGCCACTCTGCAGGCGGCCGTGATATAACGCCACCGCGCAAGTGCAAAACGCCGCGGACATCCTGCGGCGGCGGATCTCCGACCTGCTCGACCCGCTCGTGGGCATGCAGCGCGCGGTGCGCTTGACCGTCTTCCGCGCGAAGAATAGTCTTTCCCCTGCAACATGGCAGCGCGGATCGGCGCCGCGTCAGTAACAGCGAATACACGAGGAGAGGTTCATGGAACCGGCGTTAAAGCATTCCCGCCGCGATTTTCTGAAGCAGTCCGCCGCCATGAGCGGCGCGCTGGTCGTTGGTTTCCACCTGCCCCCGGCACTGGCCGCAGGCGCGTCGGCCAAGACCATGGCGGCGGGCGGCGCCGCGCCCGAAATCAACGCCTGGGTGGTGATCAGCCCCGACGACCGCGTGGTCATACGCGTGGCGCGCTCGGAGATGGGGCAGGGCAGCTTTACCGGGTTGCCGATGCTGGTGGCCGAAGAACTCGAGTGCGATTGGAAACACGTGCGCGCCGAGTACGCCTCGCCCAACGAGCACATCCGGCGCAACCGGGTGTGGGGCAGCATGTCCACGGGCGGCAGCCAGTCGATCCGCAGCTCGCAGGCGTACCTGCGCCAGGCGGGCGCCACGGCGCGCGAAATGCTGATCGCCGCGGCAGCGCAGAAGTGGAACGTGCCTGCGGGCGAATGCGTGGCGGCCGCGAGCGTCATCACGCATACGACTAGTGGCAGGACGGTGCGCTTCGGCGAGGTGGCATCAGCCGCATCGAAGCTGACGCCGCCCAAGGAGGTGAAGCTCAAGGAGCCGAAGGACTGGAAACGGATCGGCAAGTCGACGCCGCGCCTGGACATCCCGAACTCGACCACGGGTAAGACGATCTACGGCATCGACGTGCAATTGCCCGGCATGGTGTACGCGGCGATTGCGCAGTGCCCGGTGTTCAAGGGCCGGCTGAAAAGCGCAGATGCCTCAAAGATTCAGGGCATGCGCGGCGTGAATCAGGTCGTGACGCTTGAGGACGCCGTAGTAGTTGTTGCGGACAACTGGTGGCGGGCGCAACAGGCGCTCAAGGCGCTGCCGGTTGAATGGGACACGGGGCCGAATGGGAACGCCACGACCGAAAGCATCCGGGAGTTCGTGCGCAGCGGGCTTGACGATACCAACCCGGCTGTCTCGCGCCGCGAGGGCGACGTGGATGTGGCTCTGGCTTCCGCGGCAAAAGTGATCGAGGCTGATTACTTCGCGCCTTTCCTCGCCCACGCGACCATGGAGCCGATGAACTGCACCGCGTGGGTGCGCGACGGACGCGTGGAGGTGTGGGCACCGACGCAGAACGCCGAGGCGACACTCGCTGTCGCGGCCGCCGCCGCCGGGGTGGCGCACGATCAGGTCGAAGTGCACAAGGTGCAGCTTGGCGGCGGCTTTGGCCGGCGCGGCTTTCAGGACTACACGCGCCAGGCGGTGCTGATCGCCATGCGCACCGGAGGCAGGCCGGTAAAGCTGCTCTGGTCGCGCGAGGAGGACATGCAGCACGATTTCTACCGCCCCATGACCATGTGGCGGGGCAGGGCCGGTTTCGACGCGGCGGGCAACCTGCTCGCCTGGCGCATCCGCGAGGCCGGGCATTCCATCATGGCCGGGGTGCGTCCTGAAGCGATCAAGAACGGCGTCGACCTGCACGCCCTCGGCGGCCTGCACGATCATCCTTACGCCGTTCCCAATCAGCGCATCGAATTCGTCATGCGCAACAGCCATGTGCCGGTGGGCTTCTGGCGCACCGTGTTCCATTCGAACAACCCGTTTTTCCGCGAGTGCTTCGTGGATGAGATGGCGCACGCCGCGGGCAAGGATCCGTATGAGTTTCGCCGTCCGCTGCTTGCGGGTAAGCCCAAGGATCTTGGCGTGCTCGATGCCGTGGCCAAGGCGGCGGGTTGGGGCACGCCGCTTCCCGCGGGCGTGCATCGCGGCATCGCCGTGCAGGAATCGCACGGCAGCTACGGCGCCGCGGTGATCGAAGTCTCGGTGAGCGACAAGGGCGAGCTTTCGATCCGGCGCGTGGTCATCGCGCTCGATTGTGGCTATGTCGTCAACCCGGACTCCGCAGTGGCTCAGATCCAGAGCTGCACCGCGTTCGGGCTCACCGCCGCGCTGTGGGGCGAGATCGCCGTCAGGAACGGCCGTGTCGAGCAGACCAGTTTCGGCGACTACCGGGTGATGTCCCTGCGCGAGATGCCCAGGGTCGAGGCGGTGCTCGCGCCGAGCGGCGGCTTCTGGGGCGGTACGGGCGAGACGCCGCTCGCATCGCTCGCGCCGGCGCTCGCGAACGCGATTTTCGCCGCCACGGGCAAGCGCATCCGCTCGCTGCCGATCGGAAAGCAGGATCTGCACAAAGCCTGAGTGTGGCTGTCGCGCGTTCAGGCGCGCGGTTGAATTTCCCCTCGCGCAACCTCTGGGAGAAACGTCGATGATCAATGTGATGCGGACTTGCGCTGCCATGCTGGCGGTCGTCCTGGGCCTGGGCGTTGCGGCGAACGCACGCGCCCAGGCCTATCCAAGTCGCCCGATTCAGCTGGTGGTTGCATTCGTGCCGGGGTCCGTTCAGGACGCCGCGGCCCGCGTCGTCTCCAGGCGGGCCGGGCAGTTGCTGGGCGTCCAGTTCGTCGTCGAGAACAAGCCGGGCGCCGGAACCATGATCGCATCGGAGGCGGTCGCCAGGGCGCGCCCCGACGGCTATACGCTGTTGCAGAACGGCGTCGCGCTCTCGGTCAATCCGAGCCTCTACAAGCACGTCCCCTACGACGCGGCGCGGGATTTCGCGCCCGTCGCGTTTCTGGTCACCGCGCCGCAGATTCTGGTGGTGCACCCTTCGCTCGAGGTGAGGACGCTGGCCGAATTCCTCGCCAAGTACAAGGGCACCGACATCCTGACCTACGCTTCGCCGGGGGCGGGCACCATGCCCCACCTTGCAGCCGAGCTGCTCAAGGCGAAAAGCGGCCTGAAGATGCGCAACGTGCCCTACAAGGGCGGCGCGCCGGCGCTGACTGACGTGATCGCCGGGCACGTGAATCTCACCTTCGTGACGCCCGTGGCGAAGTCCCAGATCGACGCCGGCAAGGTCAGGCCGCTCGCGGCCGCCGCGAACAGTAGGCTGGAGACCCTGCCCGACATCCCGACTTTTGCCGAAGCGGGTCTGCCCTTGCCGGAGATCAGCGCCGGTGCCTGGTTCGGCATTCTTGCGCCCACCGGCACGAGTGCACAGGTGATTGCCAGGCTGAACCAGGCGTTCAACGCCGCGCTGGACGACGGCGGCGTCAAGGAAGAACTGAAACGAATCGGACTGGTGCCCAATCCCATGTCTCCGGCGGAATTCGCCGCCTTCATGCGCGAGGACCTTTCCAAATGGCCGCCGATCATCGCCGCGGCAGGGATGCGCGCGGGGGAATAATCGTTCACCGATTAACAGAGGGAGCAACAATGGCCGGCAACAGAGCCTGGATCGACGTCCACTACCATGCGATGAACGAGCCTTACCGGGAGGCTTTGGCACGCATCGGTGGTGTCATCCGCACGCCGGAATGGTCGCGGAAGAAGGCACTGGAGTTCAGCGAGAGGCAGGACATAGGCACCGGGATTCTTTCGCTGGGGGTGCCCGGCGCCCATTTTGGCGACGATACCAAGGCACGCGATCTCGCGAAACGCTGCAACGAAGACCTCGCCGATTTCATCGCACAGCATCCGCGCCGCTTCGGCCAGTTCGCGATCACGCCGATGCCCGATATCGAAGGCGCCTGCGCCGCGGCGATTCACGCTCTCGATACGCTGAAGGCGGACGGAATCATCCTGCTGTCCAGCTACGAGGGCCAGTGCGTGGGCCAGCCGCAATGGGATCCGCTGCTGCAGGTGATGAACGAGCGCGCCGCTGTGTGCTTCATCCACCCCAACAACCCGCCCTCGGCGGCCGTGGCCCGCCAGGGCTTCAGCCCCGGCATCGGCAATTTCCTGAGCGAGTTCGTGTTCGATACCACGCGCGCGGGCCTCAACCTTCTGTTCAACGACTGCCTCGACCGCTACCCGCGCATCAAGTTCATCCTGGCGCATGCCGGCGGCACGCTGCCGTACTTCTCCTGGCGGCTCGGCGAGATCATGGAGCGCCAGATGACCAACGATCCCTGGGACAAGCAGTACCGCTCGCGCTTCATGGATACTCACGCCGGCAAGATAACCAGGGACTTCGTGCTTTCCAAGATCCGCCGCTTCTATTTCGACACGGCGCTGTCGGCCGGCCCGCAGGTGCTGGGCAGCCTGCTGCAGGTCGCCGATCACGACAAGATTCTGTTTGGCAGCGACTGGCCGTATTGCCCGGAGATCATGGCCACCGACATGATCACCCAGCTCGAAGGAAACCCGCTGCTCGACGAGAAGCTGAAGCGCGCCATTGCCCGCGACAATGCGCTCAAGCTGTTCCCGCGGCTGGCTGTGTAAGACTGGGTAAGGCTGGGGACAGAACACGCTTTCTGTAGGAAAACGTGGTCTGTCCCCAGTTCACCCCGCGGCGTTCACTTCCGGCTCGAGGCCGACGGCCTCGTCCGCGGAGAAATTGAGTTCGACCTTGATGCCGTTGGGGTCGTACATGAACAGCTGATAGAGCGCCTGACTGCAGGCGCGCCGCTCGATGAATTCGACCCCGCGCGAGCGCAGCTGCGCCATCATGGCCTTAAGACCGGTGGCACGGAAGGCGATATGGTCGATCGCCCCCGTGCCCGAGCCGGTATCCTGCGAGGTGCGCCCCAGATAGATGTTCTGGCTTTCGCCGGCGTGCTTCGCGCTCTGGCCGATGTGCACCACGTCGCGGCCGTTCAGGTAAAGCCAGTGCACGGGAAAGCCGAAATCCGGATGCGGACCTTCCTCCATGCCGAGGACGGTGCAGTACCAGTCCCGGGTCGCTTCCATGTCGTCGGCCAACACGAGGCAGTGCTCGATGTGCGAGAGCGGCATCTCGTTCCTCGCTGGCGCTGTTCGCCGTTGGTGAGTGGGTCAGCGGGTCAGCGCGCGTAGGTGATGGCCAGATCGCCCACGCCGTCGATATGACCCTCGAGCTTGTCGCCCGGATTGACCGGGCCTACGCCCGCCGGCGTGCCGGTGAAAATGAGATCCCCGGGCTGCAGCGTGATCATCTTGGACAGATAGGCGATCTGTTCCTGCACGTTCCAGATCTGCTGCGACAGGTCGCCCTGCTGCTTCGTCTGCCCGTTCACCTTGACCCAGATTGCGCCTTTGGCGGGATGGCCGATCTCGGTCGCGGCTTTGAGCGCCGTGCACGGCGCCGATTCGTCGAAGCTCTTGCCCATTTCCCACGGACGGCCCGCCTTCTTCGCCTCGCCCTGCAGGTCGCGGCGGGTCATGTCCAGCCCCACGCCGTAACCCCAGACGTGTTCGAGTGATTTTTCGACCGGGATGTTCTTCCCGCCCTTGCCGATGGCGACTACGAGCTCGATCTCGTGGTGGACTTCCTTGGTCGAGACGGGAAACGCGAGCGTGGAGTTGTTCTGCACGATCGAGTTGGCCGGCTTCATGAAGAAAAACGGCGGCTCCCGGTTCGGATCGTGGCCCATCTCGCGCGCATGCTCGGCGTAGTTGCGGCCGACACAGTAGATGCGGCCCACGGGAAAGCGCAGCTCGCTCCCGGCAACGGGAAGCGAGGGCACCGGGCCGATGTCGATGGCGTACTTGGCGTTGCGAAGATCGTCTTTCATTTTGCTTCCTCTCACTAGGGGTTTTTCAACAGCGGGGGTTTTTCAACAGCGCCGCCGAACGTTGGTCCGGGGTGCTAATCCAGTTTGATGCCGACTGCCTTCACCACCTTGGTATAACGGTCGACTTCGGCGCGGATCATGGCGGCGAACTGCTCCGGCGTGTTGCTGATCGGCTCGGCGCCGTTCTTGTCCATCAGGGTCCTGAAGTCCGGGGTCGCGACGATCGCGGTCAGCTCGCGATTCAGGCGTTCGATGACGGGCTGCGGCGTTCCGGAGGGCGCGAGGATCCCCAGCCACAGCGCGGCTTCGAATCCGGGATAGCCGAGCTCGGCCACCGTCGCCACATCGGGCAGCGCCGGTGAGCGGCGCGCCGTGCCGACCGCCAGGGCGCGCAGCTTGTTCGCCTTCACGTTCTGCAGCAGCGCCGGCATCGAGCCGAACACGGCCTGGACCTCGTTCGCAAGGATCGCGACATCGGCGGGCGCGTTGCCCTTATAGGGTATGTGAACCAGATTTACTTTGGCTGCGTCCTTGAGCATTTCCATCGCCAGGTGGGTGGTGGAACCGCTGCCGGCCGAGGCGTAATTGAGTTTGCCGGGCTGGCTCTTCGCCAGAGCGACCAGCTCGGCGAGGGTGTTCGCCGGCACCTGCGGATTGACGACCAGCAGGTAGGGCGTGATCGCCACCAGCGATACCGGCGCGAAATGCTTGACCGGGTCGTAGGGGAGCTTCGAATACGCGCCTGCCGCCACCGCATGGGTGCTGGTCGTGCCGACGGTGAGCGTGTAGCCGTCCGGCGCCGACTTCGCTGCGATGTCGGCGCCGATGGTGCCGCCGGCGCCGCCA
>Ga0315281_10012944_pt1 | contig 11313 bp, 13 predicted proteins | sample YL17G07_0_MG_FD_204540 | JGI IMG/M metagenome (GOLD analysis project Ga0315281, IMG submission 204540) | Sediment microbial communities from Yellowstone Lake, YNP, Wyoming, USA - YL17G07_0 | ecosystem: Environmental > Aquatic > Freshwater > Lake > Sediment | place: USA: Wyoming | collected... | reverse complement strand
CGATGCTTTATGGTTGTGTGAAATGCTTCGGCTCGGCATCTTGCCCGAGGGTTACATCTATCCGAAGGAAGATCGGCCGATACGCGATCTCCTGCGGAAGCGCATGCACCTGGTTAGATTGCGGACCCTATTGCTGACCCTATTGCTCCCCCGGCGCTTTGCACCACATCATGGTGCGGGGCATCAAAAAAATTGATATATTTGCCGACGATCAGGACCGGACCCGGTTTCTTGTTCCACCTCAATCCTTTCCGGGCTGGCCTCGTCAAGGCTATCGACGAATTGAATCGCTACTCCTGGAGAAAGCTAACGGGGTCACCCATTTGAAGACTCGTTGTCAAGAGAAAAAGCCCACCCGTGGCGAGAAAATGAAATTTTCTCGTCGATGTTTACGCAGTCATCGATTTCTTTACCATGTTTTCCCTATTGATAATGTAGCCACCTTATGCTATATTGGTAACTACATTACAGTTATACGGAGGTCACATGATATCGGTCGGAATAAAAGAGCTGAAGGAAAAGTTGAGCGGGTATGTAAATAAAGTTCGACATGGCGAGCAGATCGTGGTGACGGACCGGGGCAAAGAGATCGCCCTGGTCATTCCCATATCGCGGGAGCGGAGCGCGGTCAAACAGCTTGCTGGATCAGGCAGGGCGTCCTGGACCGGCGGCAAGCCTGTTGGCGTAAAAGGGATTCGGGCAAAGGGCGGGTCAATTGCCAAAACCGTTCTGGAGGCCCGCCGGTGATCCTGTACCTGGATACCAGCAGTCTGGCGAAGCTCTATGTCACCGAGTCCCATTCCGGGCTCGTCAGGGCATGGGTTGAAGAGGCGGAGATTATTGCCACCTGCCGCGTTGCTTATCCTGAAATGTTGTCGGCCTTGAACCGGCGCTTCAAGGCCGGGGACCTGGAGAAACGGGACTATGACCTGCTGGTGAAGGCTTTCTCCGGTGAGTGGCAGCGCTTTGCAGTGATCGATTTCGATGAGATCGCAGCCGGCCGTCTGGTCGCGGCATACGGATTACGGGGCTTCGATGCCGTTCATCTGTCAGCCGCCGGGATGCTCAGGTCTTCGGGGAACGCTGCCGCCGTGGCTTTCTCATCCTTCGACGAAAAACTGAACAGCGCCGCTGCTGCGGAAAAGTTCACGGTATTGCATCCGAAATAACTGTCAAGCACTTATATTTACATTGAATATCCCGCCGTCTTTTGTTATCATCTGTTCAGGAGATTCGACATGCCGGCAATCGAGTCGTTGCTTACCCATTGATCACGACGCTGACACTCTCCACCTTTCTCTTGGTCAGCACGATCTCGTTGGTGATATGAAAAGGAGCGTGAAAATGGCAATTGGCCAACCGCAGATACAAAAAATCATCAGTCTTGCGAAGGCATACGGAGCGGTGCGCCTGATCCTTTTTGGGAGCAGCGTTGATTCGCCCGAGCAGGCGAGGGACATCGACCTTGCATGCGACGGCGTGCCGGGATGGAAGCTGTACGAACTAGCGGCCCGGCTTGAGCAGGAACTGCATGCGCCCCTGGATATCGTGCCGCTCAATCCGCCGACCCGCTTCACCAAGCTTATCGAACGCCGAGGGAAAGTACTCTTATGACAGCGGATGAACTCCGAGAGGAGATCGGGATTGAGTTGGAGTCGCTCGAAGGCGTCGTCAGAGAACTTGTGTCTTTGCGAAAGGAAGTTAGGAGCAAGAGAACCATCGGTCAGGGAAAAGACCGCGGCCGCAGCTTTTATCGCCCAGTTCTACGGGGGTGTTGAAAATATCCTTAAGCGTGCCAGCCGCTACCACGGAGTTCCCATTCCGTCCGGCGACACATGGCATCTTGACCTTTTCATGCGATTCTGCAAACCTTCCCACGCGCCTCTCCCTGCTCTTTTTGACGAATCACTTGCCTCCGGCATGTCGGCTTTTCGTAAGTTCAGGCATGTCGTGTATCATGGTTACGGTTTTCAATTGGATTGGACCCGTATGCAGAAAGGAATGACGAGTATCGAGAGCATCTTTCTTATGTTTAAAAATTCTCTTCACAATTATCTCCGGACACTGAATGTCTGATCGACAACCCCGTTTAATTTAAAAGCGTGTTAGAGGGCGCGAATCTTTGACCGAGTTTTGGTTTAGCCTATGCGGAATGTGATCAAGGCGGTCCTCTTTGATTTCGGAGGAGTGATCGCGGAAGAGGGATTTTGGGAAGGCCTTCAGGCTATCGGGAAGGAGAATGGGCTCGAGCCTGATGCGTTCTTCCGAATGGTCGAAGCGCTCATTTACGAGACGGGGTATCTTATCGGCAAGGCGGATGAAGCCTCGTTCTGGAACGCGGTCAGGAGCAAGACCGGCATCAGTCGCACAGACGTAGAGCTGAGAAACGAGATTCTGAAGCGGTTCGTGCTCAGACCGGACATGATCGCCTCGGTGGACCTTCTGAGGTCAAAGGGGCTTATCGTCGCCATGTTGAGCGATCAAACAGACTGGCTCGACGAAATAGACCGGCATACGGCCGTATTCCGTCACTTCGACACGGTATTCAACTCCTTCCGGCTCCACAAAAGCAAACGCGATGCCTCGGTCTTCAGAGACGTATGCACGGAACTCGGCGTTAAGACGGAAGAAACGCTTTTTATCGATGATAATGTCGAGCACATCAGGCGGGCGCGAGAGCAGGGGCTCCAGACGGTCCATTTTGTGGGGATAGAAGAGTACAAGCAGCAGATCAGGAATTTCATCGATTTAGAATGAGACTGCTGGGGAGAGGGCAGTAACTAAAGAATAAAAAATCTTCTCAAAATGGGCAAGAATATTTTCTCGCAATGGCCTATGAAAGAAAAGCGACCGCTTAGAGATTCCGCCAAGATCGCAAAGTAAGACCGAATCATTGGTCTTAAAATCAAGACTTAAGATTTCCTTTGCGTTCTTTGCGAGAGACGCCTTTGTTTCAGCTTTTTGGTTCCGCTTGTTCGGGTTAGAATTTATAATCCAAGGGCCTTCCTTGCCAACTCCACCAGCCCGAAAACCTTCAAGTCCACAAGCGTACCGCTCATCTGCGCGGCGCGGAGAAAACCCCGGACCTTTTGGATCGGGACCTCGGTCACTTCAATGAGCTCATTGTCGTCTCCACCGTTTTTGCCCACATGGACAAGGTCCGTGCACAGATAGGCCCGGAGCGCTTCGGTAGATGCGCCCGTTGAGATCGGGCCTTCGGCGAGAAATTCTATTTTCCCCGCTGACCATCCGGTTTCCTCGATCAGTTCCCGCTTCGCGGCGGCTTCCATGGACTCGCCGGGATCAACAAGCCCCGCGGGGAGTTCAATGACATCCCGACCCATCGGCGGCCGGAACTGCTTTTCAAGAATGACCTTGCCCGAAGGCGTGACAGCGACCATGACCACGATGCCGCCGATGCCCACGCGCTCAAGGGCCTCCCAGGTGCGCACCACTCCCCGGGCATCCCGGTAGGTGATTTCCACCGCGCTCATGAAATTACCCTTCCAGACGGTTTTTTTGCTGAGGATTTCCATAGGGCTATAATATTTTCTCGCAAAGACGTCAAGATCGCAAAGTAAGACCAAATTATTGGTCTTAATATCAAGACTTAAGATTTCCTTTGCGTTCTTTGCGAGCTTTGCGAGAGACGTCTTTGTTTCAGCTTTTTGGTTCCGGCTTGTCCGGTTTAGGATTTAGGAATTCGTGCTTCGAGGTTGTTCCGTCACAGCCACTTCTTCATATTCAGCGTCAGCGCCGCGGGAATGATGGTATCAACCACGCGGAGCCGTTTGCGGCCGGATTTTACGAACATGGCCTTTTGCAGTTTCTTTTCTTCCGCATAATGGTCATAGATGGGGAAATCTGCTTCGGGTATGTCCCTGGTGAAAAGTCCGCAGCCTTCGAGCCGCACGGCGCGGCGCGGTCCGCGGATGGTTGGGCCGAAGATTCGGCAGATGTGCGGCCGCTGGTCATAGATCATGCATGAGCCGTTCTCGAGCGCGGGGCAGGACATCTTTGCCGATCTGCGGGAGATCGAGTCTATGGCGGGCAGGTTTTTGAGCAGCGGGTCCTTGCGGGAAAAAGCCTTTTTCTTTTCCAGGATGTCAAGCTGCTCATTGGCCCTCGCGAGGACCCGTTCCCTGACAGGAGCGGGGACCTGTTTCATGGCCTTGCGGAGATAGATCGCGTCGAGGAGCGTGATATCGAAGAACCCGACCGAGCAGCACTCATGACATCCCTGTTTGCATCCGACGCCATGTTTTGAAGCGGCTTTGGAATAAACGGTCGTTGATCGTTCGAGGAACTGCGCATACTTTTTGATTATTCGGTTCATTACACAATGCCTTTCCTGAATGAGTGGCCTGGATTATACTGGTTTGACAGGCTCGTTGTCAACATCAAGCGCCGGGATGGGTCCATTCATCGCCCCGGTTTTGCCTGGGCCGGCTCCGCGTCCTTGACGTCCCGGTGCAGGCAGACGCGGTTCCTGCCGGACCGTTTTGCCTGATACAGCGCATTGTCCGCCATAGTCACCAGGTCGGCCATGTCCTTCGCGTCCTCGGGAAAATTGCTGACGCCGATGCTCAGGGTGACCATCAGGTCCTGGCCTCCCACCCGGGCCGCCACGGTTTTTCCCACGAGCTTTCGTATCCGTTCGGCCATCTGCTCCGCTCCCTTGATATTGGTATCGACCATGCCGATGGCGAACTCCTCGCCTCCATAACGCGCCACGAAGTCCGAGGCGCGTCCGGACTCCATCAGCGCCTTTGCCACAGACTTGAGCGCGATGTCCCCCACCGGGTGGCCGTACGTGTCGTTGACGTTCTTGAACTTGTCGATATCCATGATCAGGATCGAGAAGGGACGCGGATCGCGGTCGATGCGCCGGTATTCCTCGGCAATTTTTTCCATGAAGGTCCGATGGTTCAACAGCCCGGTGAGGCCGTCGGTCCTGGCAAGGTTGCTGATCTGCTGGTGGAGGATGGCGTTGTCCATGACCATGGACACATGGTTTAACAGTGTGTCGAGGAAGTTTCGATGGTACTCAGTGAAGGCCTCGGCTTTTTGGGAAGTAAGGAAGAACGCGCCGATAAATTTACCCTTTGACGCCAGAAGCCTGCAGTAGAGCGACCGAAGGGGTTGCTGCAACTCCTTAAACTTCAAGGGAAACAAACCTATTTCTTTACCGCGACCTCCCAAATCCGGCACGTAGTAGCTGGTGGTCCCCCGGTCCCTCCATTGAGTAAACAGATGATATAAAATTGCGCTCTCATTCTCCCGGTCTATTAATTTTTTTGGATTTTTATCCAGGTTCTCATCCCAGTCAAAAAGCCTGTCGCTGCCGTTGAATGTATAGCCCTGCAGGGCCTGGAGGGAGATTTTTTTCTCATTTTCATCATACAGAACAAAAGCGCAATGATCATAGGGGACAACGAGCTTGACCCGGGAGGCAACCGTGTCCAGGATCTCCGGGATATTCAGACTGCTGTTCAGCTCGACGCTCATCTCGTTCAGCGCCGCGAAATGTTTTGCCTTAATATCCAGTTCCAGCGACAGCTGTATCTTCTCGATGATCTGGATAAAGAAGGGCGTGAACCGGGTGAGCATGTCCTGCGTTTCGAATGAGAACGCGCCCCGTTCGAGACTGTCCACCGCCAATACGCCTATGCTCCTGTCCTGGCGCAGGATGGGGAGCACGAGGAAGGATTTTACCGGAACTGTCTGCGCGTTGTCCGTATAGTAGCCGAGTTTTTTAAGGGGGAGCGCCATATCGGACAGATACTGCGGCTGTTTCTGTTCCGCGCAGATATCGATCAACCCCTTGCTTTTCCCGCGGTCGAGCACGGATCCGACGGGCAAGAGTAATCGGCGGTCACTTTCGCTCCTGATGGCCCGAAGCGTGAATAATTCGCTTCGTTCCCTCCGCTCCCGCAGAAACAGGGCGTAGGTATGGGCTGGAACGAACTCCGAGATCATCTCAAGAAGCCCGTTGAACGTTATCTCCCGCTCCAGAGCGGCGCTTACGTTCGCCGCCTGCCTGCTGACGAACGATTCGAGCTTGTCCGTCTCGGCAAGGGGGTCGTAGGCGTCCGCCCTGGCGATCAGCCGTTCATGGGCGTCCCTGGCCTGCGCAGCCTCCTTGCGGGTGCGGTGCATGATGTGCGCGATGGCAATGGAAAGGACGGATAAGGACGCGGCAAAGCCCGCATACACGGGCCATCGCTCCGGGCGCCACTGGTCTGAAAGGAAGAGATTGGCTGATTCGATGCCGAGGACCAGGAAGATCGTTCCATACGTGTGGCGCAGCGGAGAGAATACCGCAACCATTACGGCGAACAGGAAATACGCCGGCCACAGCGTGGAGCGGGTCCCGCCCGTGGTCTGCACGAAGAAATTCAGCAGGATGACGCCGAGGATGATGAAGGGAAAAAAGTTCAGACGTTCTTTGGAAAAAAAGGAAAAGTAGGATATGGCCAGGGCGAGTACGATGTATCCGGTCAGCCAGAGGGCAAGGCGCAGGCTTGACGGGTCCGGTGTCAGAAACAATCCCAAGCCGGAAGAGAGGAGGTAAAGGACCAGTCCGGAGAGGATGATTTTTTTCAAATCTTTCTTCTCCTGTTTATCTCTTCTTCCACATATTTGCGGTAGAGGACGTCCCACTCACGGCTGCCTTCGGGGACCCTGCGCGACAGCGATTGGATCGTTCGCCGCGCCGCCTCGTCCGCTTCGTCCTCGAACTTGAGCTCATCAGCGATGGTCCGCTTGATCTCGCGGAGGACCCGCTCTTCGGTCAGAAGCACATCGACGTTCCTGTTCCGGATAAGCATGTCCTGGACCAGGTGGGAGATGTGGTATATTCTGTCTTCGCTCAAGCGCATGTTCGCACTCCAACCTTTGTATTCCGCAAACGGTTCGCCGAATTCCGAACACTCTGGACCCTGAACCCCGGCCCCTGGACCCCAAGCATCACAGCACGATCCCGCGTTCCTTCGCGAGTTTCTGCCTGGTCATATCGAACACCTTGCGGTAGTCCATATTTTCCCTGGCTATCTCGTCGGCGTGCGCGGAAAGGAGCTTCTCCACGTCCTTGTTCAGGGCTTCTTCCGCCATCATGTCCGCGGTGATCACCTCCGCGATCTTCTCGGCGATCGCGCTTTTGGGCGCCTCATACTCCACCAGGCCCTTGCTCTCAAGGTTCGCGGCGATCGCATCGGCGATGTGTTTGATCATTTCTTTGGGAAGACGCATAGGGACTCCTTGCGGGGCATTATAACAGAAAAGGGGGAAAAGTGGAGAGGAAAATGCGGGATGCAGCCATTGCGTAATAAAATAGCTTCGTATAGTGTTTCACCGGAAGGACCATAGTATTTTTCGAAATGAACAGTAAAAGACTCCCTGCAATAGCATCTAAAAAAACTGCGGTTATCGGTTGACAAATCATATGCGAATATGATTTAATGGCTTCGTATTTTGATAACCTGTCTGGCGTTCCGGTTTGGAGAAAACCACAATAAACGGAGAGTAAACACATGAGAACGTTCAATCGTACTATTAAAATAATATCCGCCATCACTTTATTCTTTTTTTGCTGGACATTCATGCCGATCTATGCGGCGGTGGCGTATGCGGCTGCCCCGGAGGGGCAGAAGTCAGTAGCCAGTAGCCAGTAGTCAGAAGTCAGGAGAGCAGCAAAGGACAGAAACTTCTGCCGATCGGTTTGAAAAAGCGCTTGACGCGATACGGGAGAATGTTTCCAAGGCAGGGGAGAAGGCCGACAAGGGAGAGGGCAACGCCAAAGAGCTGGAGACCATCAAGGCGAAAAGGGCCGAGATCGAATCAGCGGATATTGAATTCAAAAAAGAGCTCGCTGACACGGAGAAGAAGCTTAAAGACGCCAAGCTGCCGCAGGAGATACTCGACCGGCATTATAAGTTTGTAAAGCATTATGATGACAATCTCACTGAACTGAAAACGAATCTTGATGATATTGAGAAGCTGAAATCTGATAGCCGACAGCTGAGCGCTGCGCTTACAAAAGCCAAGGCCCACCTCGATAAGACCAAGGCCCCGTCTAAGCATGTTCCCCTTGATCCTAACAATCTCCCGCATAGGACGGTGAAGGCTAAAGAAAAAGCGCCGAGGTTGAAGAAGGAGGATTTCGAGAAGGATTTTCCGCCACAAAAGAAAGCTACCAAGCTGGCAAGTCTGCAAGCTATTTCAGCCACGGATTCACTCGGATGGACACGGATTTTAAATTCCGCATTCCGAAATCCGAATTCCGCATTGTTGGGTAAACCGATCCTCGTCGCGTCTAACGGTTCCCTCGCGGGGCTTTTATCATCTGAAAGTAATCTTCCTCGCCCCTTGGGGGAGAGGATTGAGGTGAGGGGTGGTTTTGATTCAGTTTCTTTCGCGGTAAATGACTTTATTCCGAACTCCGAACTCAACACTACGAACTATCAGGTCGCTCAAGTATCCGTCGATCCCCCCACCGCCGCAGAAATTGCTGAGACCGTAGAAGTCCAGTTTACGCCAGAGATTAAGGCAAAGGCACAGGAACTTGGGTACAACCCTGTTAAAATCTACGAGTGGGTCAGAAACAACGTCGAATTCGTGCCCACCTATGGCTCCATCCAGGGGGCCAACATGTGCCTCCAGGCGAAGCAGTGCAATGATTTCGACACCGCATCGCTCCTTATCGCTCTTCTCCGCGCCTCAAACATCTCCGCCCACTATGTCTATGGAACCATAGAAGTCCCAATTGATAAGGTGATGAATTGGGTGGGTGGTTTCACAGATCCAAACGCAGCATTGCAACTCATTGCTTCCGGTGGTATTCCAGTTACAGCTCTAATAGCTGGTGGGACAATATCGACAGTCAGGATGGAGCATGTTTGGGTGGAGGCTTGGATAGATTATATCCCCTCTCGTGGCGCGGTCCAAAAACAAGGAGATACATGGATACCGCTCGATGCGAGCTTTAAGCAATATGATTATTTTAATAGTATTAATGTGCAAAATGCTACAGGAGTTGACACTCAGAATATTTATAATAATTTAAAAACATTTATCGCATTAGATCCGATGTCACAAATGACCATGTCCGTTAACCTCGTAGGCATTTCAAATAGTTTATCGAGCTTACAGGGTGGCCTAGTGACATATCTTGATAGCAACCAATCTACATTAACTGTCAGGGAAGTAACAGGAGGCCGGACGATTAAACAGAAGCAGGTAGTGTTATTGTCGCCCACCTTACCTTATAACGTTACGACATTATTAAATAAATCATCCGAAATACCGGATACCTTCAGATATAAAATTGAGATACAGATGACAGATGAATACGGTTTTAATCTGTTGACAAGCACGATGAAAAGTCTCCCAGAATTGGCGGGTAAAAAAATTACCATTTCGTATGATCCTGCAACTGAGAGTGATGTAAATATACTCAAAAACTATTCTGTTGCCGGTGTCAATCAGATTCCCGCCTATTTAATTAACCTGACGCCCTCACTAAAAATTGAAGGTCTTGAGATATCCAAAGGAACGACGGTAACAATGGGGAGTAAGATTTCGATAAATCTGAATGTTAGTGAACCGAACGGCAATCAGGATTACGTGACTCATTCCAGAACGGCAGGCGAATATAGCGCTCTTGTACTCAATTTGGGGAACATTGCTTCTGCCTTATTGAATGAACGAAGCAATAAGCTGAAGATAACAAAAGCGCTTCTTGAAAACGGACAAACAGCTAATATCACGAAGGATGATTTATTAGGCGAGATGTTGAACACCATCATGCTCGCATATTGGGCAAAATCTGAATTTGCGAGTAGAATAATGGCATCGTCTAAAAATGTCGCAGCATTACAATTACCATCGGAAAGCTTAAATACATTGGCTGTTGGCGTATCTTATATATGGGGTATACCATATCAAATAATAAGCGGTGGAATGTCGATCGATATTAAAAGAAGCATGTCTATTGTCGTCCCAAAAGACGGCAACCAATCAAAAAGTGTAAGTTTCATGTCAATGAAGGGGAGCTACGATTCATATCTTGAGTCTGGTGTATATGATGATATTTTCCAGCAAAAAGGCGCAGGGGTATCGGCAGCGAGCATTATCAAACTTTCTGCAGAGCAGGGAGTACCGATTTATTTTGTTAACGCGAACAATTTGAACAATATATTACCGCTTCTACAAGTCAGTTCTTCGGTAAAGAACGATATCATAAATGCAGTAAACGCGGGAATGCATGTAATAGTACCACAGACGGAAATTTCTCATAATGGCTGGAAGGGCGTAGGCTATGTAATTATCGATCCTCAAACGGGGTCTGGCGCATACATGATAAGTGGCGGAATGGCTGGCGGCTGGAGCCCAATAGACTGGTTTAACAATTTGGGCCTCGTTGGAAAGGTCATAGCTATGATTATTGCAGGAATAATCATAGCAATTGTTATAACCTTGCTTGTTTCGGCTATTGGGTATTTATTAGCGTTCTTAATTAGCGAGGTAATACCAGAAATTATAGCTGCACTGTTGTACTTGTCTACATTAGCCTATAATTATTGGATAGACGCCAATAGTATTTATTTCATAAAGTGCTTAATTGATACGTTTATAATTTACAGTCCGCCGGATCCGAATCCTATTCCGTCGATGGATGATGTTCCCTGGTTATTAGGGATTCTTATGGCTTTAATGGGAGCCGGCGCCTGTTAAACGATGCGACAGGAGGATTCCATGTTAAGTCGTTTTGTCACAAAATATTACAAGATATTAATGCGCTCGAATTTAATAGAAAGTTTCATATTTCTATTGTTATTTGCTGCGGGCGTCGCGCGATACAGGTTTGCTTTGGTGATTATCTGCAATGGCCTTGTATCTGCGATTAACCGATATTATGCGGAGAAAGAACCAAAATCAGCAATTGCCTATTATTTACAGAATTTAAAAACCGGATTCATTATTTTATTTTTTATAGCCGTATTTTTTGATATTTCGTACGGCCAGATATTTCCCGTTTATCCGCTTTTCCCTTTTTGGATGACGATTATCGGCATAGGTATCGGCTATGGTTTTTCCATGTTATTGCAAAACAGAATGGGATATTTGATTCAATCGACCAGCAAGGACGCGATATTCATAGTATGCCCTAATTGTAGCCATACAAATTTCGCCTCCTTCGCTGAATCTGGGGGGTTGTTTGAAGGATAAGTACAAAAGAAGAAGAGCATAGCTAACCAAGTCAGTGTAAGATGTTTCCACGACGAAATATCAAAACACAGAGAGGAAAGCCAT
>Ga0315281_10012943_pt1 | contig 11314 bp, 12 predicted proteins | sample YL17G07_0_MG_FD_204540 | JGI IMG/M metagenome (GOLD analysis project Ga0315281, IMG submission 204540) | Sediment microbial communities from Yellowstone Lake, YNP, Wyoming, USA - YL17G07_0 | ecosystem: Environmental > Aquatic > Freshwater > Lake > Sediment | place: USA: Wyoming | collected... | reverse complement strand
CCCATCGTGCAGGCGCTGCTGGCCAATGGCGCCGCCCTCGGTACGGTGCTCGCCTTCATGATGAGTGTGATCGCGCTGTCGTTGCCCGAAATGGTCATCCTGCGCAAGGTCCTCAAGGTGCGCCTCATCGCGACGTTCGTGGCCGTGGTCGCCGCAGGCATCCTGCTCGTCGGGTACGTCTTCAACGCGGTGCTGTAGCCGCAGGCGAGGAACACGTTATGAAGAACATCAAAGTGCTCGGCACGGGCTGCTCCAACTGCAAGAACACGATCAAGCTGCTCGAAGCGGTCGCGCAGGAAAAGGGTGTCGAGATTCACGTGGAGAAAGTGGAAGACATCCAGGACATCATGCGCTACGGCATCATGTCCACGCCCGGTGTCGTGATCGAGGGGCAGGTCGTACATGCCGGCGGCGTGCCGAGCCGTCAAAAGGTCGAAGGATGGTTGCAGGGATGACGTTCGACGTCGTGTCTCGGCGCGTTGACGGACAGGGAAGCGTCGCGGAGTGCAAGGACGCCACGCTACCGCTCGATACCGCGCTGGCCGGCAGGCGCGACGCGTTCAACCCCGCCGAGTTGCTCCTCGCGGCGCTGTCGGCGTGCATGATCAAGGGCATCGAGCGCGTGGCGCCGATGCTGAAGTTCTCCTTTCGTGGCGTCGAGGTTCGGGTGCATGGCGTGCGTCAGGACGTGCCGCCTCGGATGGAGCGCATCGACTACGAGATCGTGGTCGAGACCGACGAACCGGATCATCGTCTCGCCCTACTGCACGAGAACGTGAAGAAATACGGCACCGTATTCAACACGGTCGCCCCGGGCACAATCCTGAACGGCGTCCTCCGCCGCGCATCGTAACCGCAGATGGCGCACGCACACGACGGTGAGAGCGAACTCCCCGCGGCGATTGGCCGGACGTTCGTGATCGGCATCACGCTCAACGTCGGATTCGTGATCGTCGAGAGTCTCTACGGATGGCGCGCAGGATCGCTGGCCTTGCTCGCGGATGCCCTTCACAACCTGAGCGACGTGGGCGGACTGCTCCTGGCCTGGGCCGGCCTGGCTGCCGCCGGCCTCGCGCCCGACGATCGCCATACATATGGATGGCGCCGCGGCTCCATCCTCGCGAGCTTCTTCAATGCCGTCCTGCTGCTGGTGGCCATGGGTTCGCTCGCGTGGGAAGCCGCCCATCGTCTGCAGAGTCCGGCCACCCTCGACGGCAGAACGGTCGTCATCGTCGCGGCCATCGGTGTCGGCATCAACGCCGCGACCGCCGCGCTCTTTTTCCGGGGCCGGAAAGGCGACTTGAATATCCGTGCCGCCTTTTTGCACATGGCAGCGGATGCGCTCGTGTCAGTGGGCGTGGTGGCCGCAGGCGCCATCTACCTGTGGCGGTCCTGGACGTGGATCGATCCTGTGATGAGCCTGATCATCGCCGCCGTGATCGTCGCGGGTACCTGGTCGTTGTTCAAGGAGTCCTTGCATCTCTTGTTCGACGGCGTGCCGGAAGGCATCGATCTTCGAGAGGTTCGCGCGGCATTGCTCGCGCTGCCAGGCGTCCGGGATCTGCACGAGCTTCATGTCTGGGGAATGGCCAGCTCGCAGTCGGCGCTGACGGCTCATCTCGTGCTGGAGGCTCAGCACCAGGACCGAGACGCCCTGCTGGTGGCAGCGACACACGTTCTGCAGGGGCGCTTCAAGATAGGACACGTCACGCTGCAACTCGAATCTGCAAACTGTCCAAATGAGGGGCGCTGTTGATGGACGAGACCGAGTACCGCGACAAGAGTCAAGCAGGCCAGCACGTCACGTTCATCGTGTCCGGCCGACGGTGCTGATCGCCTGATACGTCGCATACCCTCCGGACAGATTCCGCGATCGGTACCCGTGCTGCGCCAGGAACCGGGTCGCGAAGTAGGCCCGTTGTCCCACCCCGCAGCAGGTCCAGATGTCGCGATCCATCGGGAGCTCGGCGTAGCGCTCACGCATCTGCGAGAGAGGGAGATTGATCGCGTTCGGAATGTGCCCGCCGGCAAATTCGTCCGGCTCGCGCACATCTACCACTAACGCGCCGGTGCGATCGAGCTCCAGCCAGTCGGCTACGGGCATGTCGCCGTTGAGCACGTTCTCAGCCAGCATGCCGGCGAGGTGGACCGGGTCTTTCGCCGCGCCGAACTGCGGGGCATAGCACAGCTCGGCCTCCGCCAGATCGTGCACTGTGCCGCGGAATTGAATCGCCGTCGCGATGACATCGATCCGCTTCTCCACGCCTTCCAGGCCGATCGCCTGCGCACCGAGGATGCGGCCGTCCGGGACCGAGAACAGGAGCTTGAGATGAATCGGGCGGGCGCCCGGATAGTAGCCGGCGTGGTGGCCCGGATGGAGATACACCTTCTCGAAGCCTGTCACGCCGGCTCGCCGCAAACCCTTCTCGCTCGCCCCGGTGGACGCCACGGTCAGGCCGAGTACTCCCACCACCGCCGTCGCCTGTATCCCGCGGAAGTGCGTGGGCCGTCCGGCGATGGACTCGGCCGCCACCCGGCCCTGGCGATTCGCGGGACCCGCCAGCGGCAGCACGGTAATCTGGCCCGTCATCACGTCCGGCACTTCGACGACGTCGCCAACCGCCCAGATGTGCGGATCGGACGTGCGCATCTGCGCATCGACCACGATGCCGCCGCGCGACCCGATCTGGAGCCCGGCCGCTTTGGCCAGCTCGGTCTCGGGCCGCACTCCGATGGCGAGGATGACGAGATCGGCTGGAAGACTGGCACCGCTCTCCGCGACCACCATCAAACGGCCGTCAGCCGCACCGTCGATGCGGGCCAGCCCGTCGCCGAGATGGAGCCCCACGCCCTTCGCGATCAGGTGCTCCATCAGCGGGACCGTCACTTCGGGATCGAGCGGCGGCATCACCTGCGGCAGCTTTTCCAGCACGGTCACGGAGAGGCCCCGATGAACCAGGTTCTCGACCATCTCCAACCCGATGAATCCGCCGCCGACGATCACGGCGGTACGGGCGCGACGATCGGCAATCCAGGAACGAATACGACGGGAGTCCGGAATGTTGCGGACCGCAAAGACACCGGGCAGGTCGATGCCCGGCAGCGGCGGCCGGATCGGCGCCGCGCCCGGCGACAGGACCAACGCGTCGTACCGCTCGGTGCGGGTGTCGCCGGTCTGGATATCGCGCACGCTGAGCGTGCGCGCGGCCGTGTCGATGCCGATGACGTCGCTGTGGATGTGCACCTCGACATTGAAGCGCGCCTGGAACATCTCGGGCGATGAGACCAGCAGCGTCCGCTCGTCGGCAATCACGTCACCGACGAAGTAGGGCAGTCCGCAGTTGGCAAACGCCACGTACGGCCCGCGGTCGAAGACCACGATTTCGACGGACTCGTCGAGGCGTCGGAGTCGCGCGGCACACGACGCGCCCCCGGCCACGCCGCCGACAATCAGGATTCGACGAGCGGGATGGGAGAGGGAGGAGTGCACCGGTTCAAGCTCAGCCTGGTCGCTCATCGAAACTCCAATCGAAATGTGATCGGCCGGCACGTGGCCCCGGCGCCGGCCGACCCCGCGTCGGCTATACCAGGCGCGGCGCTGCAGCTCACGTCATCGCCCGCAAGCCGATGCGCGTTACAGGAAGTCGTGTTCGACGACGAACGCCTCAACCCGCCGTCGAATCTCGTCGCGGATCTCACGCACGCGCTCGAGCGGTTGGCCTTTCGGATCGTCCAGCGGCCAATCGCCTCGACGGACACCGGGCACCACGGGACACGCGTCTCCGCAGCCCATCGTAATCAGCCACGTGACGTCCTTGGCCAGCTCCGGCGTCAGCAGGCGCGGCACTGCCGCGTGCAGATCCATGCCGACTTCGCGCATCGCATCGATCACCACGTCGTGAACGCGCTCGCCTGGCTGTGTGCCGGCGGACACGGCCCTGGCCTTGTACGGATCGGCCAGCGCGTTGAAGAACGCCGCGGCCATTTGTGAACGTCCTGCGTTGTGTACGCAGGCGAACATCACCGTGTGCGGAATGCCCGCCATCATTGCACGCCACCACGCGTCGAGGGTCGCGCGAGCGCTGGGCCAGGCGCGAGTGACGGATCGGCCGCGAAATACCGGCGCTGGAAGTAGAGCGATACATTGACCAGCCCGATGAGGACCGGCACCTCGACCAGTGGGCCGATAACCGCCGCGAATGCCGCGCCGGAGTGGATCCCGAACACCGCGACCGCCACCGCAATCGCCAGCTCGAAGTTGTTCGAGGCCGCGGTGAACGACAGCGTGGCCGTCTTGCTGTAGTCGGCGCCCATTCTGTGACCCATGTAGAACGACACGAGAAACATCACGACGAAGTAGATCAGCAGCGGGATCGCGATGCGCACCACGTCGAGCGGGATCTGGACGATGGTTTCTCCCTTGAGGCTGAACATCAGCACGATGGTGAACAGCAGCGCGATGAGGGTCAGCGGGCTGATGCGCGGGATGAACGATCCCTCGTACCACTCCCGCCCCTTCGTCCGGAGCATCACGAAGCGTGTCAGCATGCCGGCGAGGAAGGGAATCCCCAGGTAGATGAAGACGCTCTTGGCGATCTCGGCCATCGTGATCTTGGAGAGGTCCACGTGGCCGAAGTTCACGCCGACCAGCGGGGGCAGCACTTTCACGAAGAACCAGGCGTACACGGAGTAGAAGAGCACCTGGAACACTGAGTTGAACGCCACGAGTCCGGCGGCGTATTCCGTGTCGCCTTTGGCGAGCTGGTTCCACACGATGACCATCGCGATGCAGCGGGCCAGGCCGATCATGATGAGGCCAATGGCGTATTCCGGCTTGTCCGGCAGCAGCGTGATCGCCAGCACGAACATCAGGATCGGGCCGATCACCCAGTTCTGGACGAGCGACAGGCCGAGAATCCTCGTGTTCCGGAAGACCTCGCCCAGTCCCTCGTACTTCACCTTGGCCAGCGGCGGGTACATCATCAGGATCAGGCCGACGGCGATGGGGATCGACGTCGTGCCGACGGAGAACCCGGTGAAGCTCTTCACGACTCCCGGAGCCAGATTGCCGAGCGCGACGCCGGAGGCCATGGCGAGGAAGATCCACAGCGTGAGGTAACGGTCCAGAAACGAGAGGCCGCTGTGCGGGACACACACCGGGTTCGACATAGGGCTCCTATGAATACGCGTCAGCGTATATATCGACTGTATGCGCTTGCGATAATATGTGTCAAGGCGAATACATATGAGCAAGCCACTGACCGAGCTCGAGGGGCTCTTCAAAGCGCTGGCCGACGAAACCCGCCTCCGGATCCTCGGACTACTCCTCACGAGTGAGGTCTGCGTCTGCCACATTCACGAGACCCTGCGCATCTCGCAGCCCAAGGCCTCGCGCCATCTTGCTTACCTGCGCCGGGCCGGCCTGGTCGAAGCGCGCCGCGACGGACTGTGGGTCCATTACCGGCTCGCGGCGTCGCCGAATCCGGTCGTGGCCACCGTGCGGCAGGCGGTCGCTCATGCGCTGGGACACCTGGACGGCATTCACCGTGATGCCGAGCGTTTGCAGAAGAAGACCGGGTGCTGCGCGCCCGTGGCGGCGCAAGCGCCGACGTTCGCGTGCTGCGGGAAGGGTGCAACGGAAGCGGATCTCGGGTGACGAGCCGGGAATCGCGCCGAGCGACGCACGTCGGCGGTCCTGACAGGAAGGAAAAGAGACCAAACGGCTGCATGTCCTTCAGACTTGCCGCGCGCGTTGGAAAAACGAATGCGCACCTGTGGCTTGCGGCGCGATAAATTAGCGACGTTTCCGCTTCTTAGCGCGTCGGCGGTCTCGAACCCACGTGAATGCCGCGACCGTCGAGGGGAGGCCGATCGTGCTGGCTGCCAGGCTGACCACCTGTTCGACCTCGTCCGCCGTGATTCCCTCGCTGCGCGCCTTGCGCACGCTCGAGTGAACGGCGCCCTCCTGCCTGGCTCCGATGACGATGCCCAACTTGACGAGACGCACGGTTTTCGAATCGAGCGGACCCTCGCTACCGGCCTGGTGAATCAAGTCCCAGGCCTGCCCGAGCTTAGGGAAGTTTCTAACGAATTCGTCGTAGGCTCTGGGCGGTTTTGGAGTCACCAATCGTCTCCTTGTTACGCGATCGCAGATCAGGTGTCGCTCCGCAGGACGAGCGCGGCCACTTGCAGGACCAGGGAGTAAAACCCGACACGCTCGCTTTCACGAATCCTCTGACCTAACAGGTCGAGCCACTTCAGCAAGTGGTCGTTCCGAAAACGCGCCTGAAGATCCGCGAACCTCTCACCGTCATCCGGAGCCGAGGCGCGACGAACGCACAGGCAGGCCATGAAGCGCAGTTCGTTGCCGATGTGGTCGGGGATATCTCCCGACGGAAATACCCCAGCCTCGCTATAGCAGCGCTTCACCTCGAGCGTCGAGTCGCCCATTAACAACCCCTTGATGAGCGTGCTCCGGTTGTCGCCGGTCGATGCGTGTTCGCCCGGCGATATGCGCGACTCCCAGGCATCTCGATACACGGACTCGTACGGCGCCGCGTAGCGCGGGCTTGGCACGACGAACAGAGCGCTGTAGTCCTGATCCACTTCGGCCAGGGACCAGTCGTCACGGCCGGCAATCCCGAGGACCCGCGCCATGTCACGCACGGCCTGCACCGTCTCCAACGTGGGGTGCGATGTCAGCACGCTGGCGATGAACTGGTAGATGTGAGCGCGGGCCGCCAGCGTCATGCCTTCGGATTTTCGCGGGCGCTGGAAGTCAGCCGTAGCCATCGTCATCTGCATCTCCCCGAAATGCGCCTACCAGTGGCACTCGGAAGCGCCGGGGTTTCCCGCGGTCGCGCGCTCCGTCATGGGCTTCTCGCCCATGTTCTCGTAGAGCGCGTTCGCGTTGCCGCGCATCATCTGCGCCGCGTGCGGATGCCTCGCGAGGAGTTCGCTCGGGGAAGCGAATTCCCGCGTGATACCCATGCAGGTAATGACGCACGCTGGGGCCAGCCCCGCGTCAATCCGGTGCATGCAGTAATGACACTTCTCGGCCTTATTCGTCTCGGTGTTGAAGAACATCGCCTTGAACGGACATACGGGAACGCATTTCTGGCAGCCGACACAACGACTCTGATCAACATAGACGATGCCATCAGCGCGTTGCACGATGGCGCGATAGCCCAGGTTGTCGCACGTCAGCTTGCACGCAGCGGATGAGCAATGCTGGCAGAACATGGGGAGGACGCGGACGTCAGGCTTCGGGTAGTCGTCCCCCTCGACCCCGTAGACGCGGTTCCAGGCGATGCCGAACTGGAGGTTGTTTTCCTGCATGCACGCAACGGAGCAGGCATTGCAGCCGATGCACCGCTTGAGGTCCACGAACATCATCTTCGACGCGGCTGACGCATGTCCTGACATTGTGATTCTCCGTCTGTGACAGATTCACTTCCTGATTCGCACGGCGCCGTCCTTGTGGGCGGCCTGCCCGGAAATCCGGTCCGCCTTCCCCGCGATGAACTGTCCGTCGTTGATTCCTTTGCCCTTGGCCACCGGACCGAGCGCCCAGTGCCCGAATCCGTGGGTCATGCCGATGACGTCGGGTTGGATGCGACCAGTCACCCTCGCGCGCCCTTTCGCTTGCCCATACTGGTTCTCGACCTCGATCGTGTCGCCATCGCTGATCCCCAGGCTCGCGGCGCGAGCGGTGTTGATCCACACCTCGTTCTCACCATGCAGTTCCATGAGCCACCGGTTGTTCATGGTCCGGGAGTGCGTGTGCAGCGCTTCCTTCCAGTTGACGATGTAGAGCGGATACGCGGTGCTCGGCCCGTCTTCGGTCGGCGTATAGTCGGGGACGGGATTGAGCCCCTTGGCGGCCATCTGCTGGGAGTAGAACTCGAACTTCTTCGACGGCGTGCCAAACCCGCTGGTTTCGTACTTCTTGTAGCGCGTGCCCGTTCCGATCCAGGTCGCGCCAGGCAGGGCCTTGAGCTCGCTCAGGCGGATCCCCATTCCCGCGTAGATGCTCTCGTCGAGGTACTGCTCGTACGGCACCACGAACGGGTGATCCGTGTAGCCCATCCTCCTGCCGAGATCCGCGACGAACTCGTACTCGGCCTTCTGTCCGAACAGAGGCGGCACGACGGGCTGCCGGAGCGACGTGGCTTGGAATGTGACCCATTGTGGGGCGACGTCCCAGCGTTCGAGGTAGTGCGTACCGGGGATGACGTAGTCGGCCATGAGCGCCGTTTCGCTCATGTGCGTGTCTACCGAGACGATGACGTCCAGGTTGTTGAGGGCTTGGAGGTTCTTCGCCGTGTTGGGCACGGAAAACACGAAGTTCTGGAAGACGAAGACCGCAGCCTTCAGCGGGTATGGCTGGCCCGTAATCATCGCGTCCCGCGCTTCAACGTAAATGCCTGAAGAATGCCCGAAGGGGTACTTCGTCCCTTTCCCGTCGACGCGAGCGCCCGCCGGCGCGGCTCGCACGGCGTAGCTTGGGCCTTTTCGTTCGGGGATGATCATCGTGCCCGGCAGGTCCACCTGCCCGATTAGGCCCGCGAGCGACGCGATGGCCCTGCTTCCGTCGGTTCCGTTCATGTGCTGACCGGGTCCGGACCAGACATCGACAATTGCCGGTTTCGTCGTGGCAAGTTCACGCGCCACCTCGCGAATCGTCTGCGCGTCGAGGCCGGTGATCGCGGCGGCCCAGTCCGGCGTCTTGCTCGCGACAAGCGCGGCGAACTCGCCATACCCGGTCGACCAGTTGGCGATGAAGTTCGTGTCCTGCCGACCCTCGGCGATGATGACGTTGGCAATCGCCAAGGCAAGCGCCCCATCGGTGCCCGGCTTGACCGGGAGCCAGCGCCCGCCGTAGGCGAGCGCCTTCTCGGCCGTTTCGGAACACCGGGGATCGACGACCACAAGCTTTGCGCCCGAGTCGAGTCCATCCAGGATGATGCGCGGCAGATGCGCCCACTTCGTTGCCCCGAGAGGATTCCAGCCAAAAATCAGCGCGTACTTCGTGTTGCGAAAGTCAGGCAGCGGCCGATCCGCGCCCATTGTGTTCAGGAAGGCCACCTTGCGGCTGACGTCGCAGATATTGGAGTGGTTGAGCCAGTTCGGTGTGCCGTAGGCATAGCAGAAGTTCTGTTGGATGGCGTTGAACGACGCGTCCTCTGCGAACCAGGCGAGCGCTTGGGGGCCGTACGTCGCCTTGACGTTCCCCAGCCGGACGGCGATTTCGGTCACAGCCTGGTCGTAGCTGATTTCCTGCCACTGTCCGCCTCCACGCGGCCCGAGTCGCTTGAGCGGCGTCTTGATCCGGTCCGGATCGTAGAGTGACATGATGGCGGCATTGCCCTTTGGGCACATGCGCGCGCCGCTCGCCTTCAGCTGCTGGAAGTCGGTCGAGATGTTCGCGATCCCGACGGGGTTTGCGGAGTTGGGTTCGATCTTGATCACCCGGCCGTTGACCACGTGCGCCAGCACGCCCGTCGTGCCGCCGCACATGTGGCAGGTCGTCGGAATCCACTCGTCTTGGAGCGTGGCGGCGCTGGCGTCAGCGACGAACCCAAGCGAGTCGAGGCCAGCGAGCCCGGCGGTCCCTGCCGCCGCTGCGAGCTTCACGAACTCCCGTCTGCCGAGTCTCACCCGTGACATATGCAATTCCTCTGCGTGTATGAATCGTCTTGCCGCGCTGTTGGATCCCAGCGGCCTCCAGAAAGACTTGCCCAGCACGCGGCCCCGAACTCCGTTCATGTGCGCGCGACCGCCTGGACGCGGGCCCACGACTTGGGTGTTTATGCATCAGGGGTGCCGCGCGAACTGGAGCGGAGCTTGTGGTATCGGGGCGCCAAGGTGCCGGAATTCCGGCAGGTTCGAGGTTGCTCCGCGCCAGCCCGCTGCTCTCGCCAGACTTTCCGGCACACTGCGTGCGCGGCCAGCGCTCGGAGGTGTGGCGCTTCGTGCGCCTGGCGGGCGCGCAGCACGGGATCGGTCAGCGGGTGGGGCGCCTGGCGATGGTTGACAACTCACGCGAACGGCGTAATCTCCGCGCGCTCGAGATCGTGCCTGTTCTTTTCCTTCAGCGCGCCACGTCAGGCCTCGCCCGGTGGTGTCGTCACCCGGAAGTTGCGCATCATCCCCATGTCTTCGTGCTCGAGAATGTGGCAGTGATAGAGATACAGTCCCGGGTGGCGCGTGAAGGTGACCAGGATGCGCACCGTCTCGCCCGGCATCACGAGGACCGTGTCCGTCCATCCCTCATCGGCGATGCCCTCGCGCACGATCGCGGCATCGGCGTCCGCGCCGGCGGTGTGCTGCCGGCTGAGGACGCGGAATTGCGGGCCGTGCAGGTGAATCGGATGCGCCATCTGCATCCCCATCATGCCGGGAAGATTGGCCAGCTCCCAGATCTGAGTGGCTCCGGCCGCCACCGTCTCCTCGGGCGCGACGTCCATCATGTCGAAGGTCCGTCCGTTCAGCAGCCATTGCCCCATCTGGAACGACAACGTGACCCGGCGGGGCGGCCCTGTGGGTGCTTTCTCCCACGAGGCGTCGAACGTCGACAGCCGGCTCGGGAGACGGAACGTCGAGGCTTCGCGCCGCGCGACGCGGATGGTGAAGAGCGACAACGGCGCGCCGTTGGGGACGGCACCCTGCGCCATGCCGCCCGTCATCCCTCGCCCTCGGCCCATGCCCATCGCGGCCGCGTCGACCGCCGCAGCCGGATAGGGCGCGCTGCGCAACTCGAGGCTCGCGCCCACCGTGCGGCCGCTCAGATCGAGCAGGACGTCGGCGCGCTGTCCGGGCGCCAGCGTCAGCGACGTTCGCTGAAGCGGACGCTGGAGCAGTCCGCCGTCGGTCCCGATCATCGTCATCGGCGTGCCATCGCTCCACACCAGTTTGTAGATGCGGGCATTCGAACCGTTCAGCAGGCGGAGACGATACGCGCGCGTCGCGAGCGCCAGCGACGGCCGCTCCTGACCGTTGACGAGCACACGGTCGCCTAGAAAACCGCGCATCTGGTCCATCATGCCGCCGGCGAGGTAGGTCAACTGGTTCCGCGCGTCGAACCGGCGGTCTTGCAGCACGCAGACGATCTCCTCGGCGCCGGACGGGAGGCCCAGCGCGCGCTCCTCCTCGTCCGCGATCAGGAGCAGTCCGGCTAGCCCGCGGTAGACCTGCGTGGCCGTGCGCTCGTGCGGATGCGGGTGATACCAATTCGTGCCGGCACGGATGGTCACTTCGAATTCGTAGATGAACTCTTTGCCTTGCCCGATAACCAGACGCGGATGGCCATCCA
>Ga0315281_10012942_pt1 | contig 11314 bp, 12 predicted proteins | sample YL17G07_0_MG_FD_204540 | JGI IMG/M metagenome (GOLD analysis project Ga0315281, IMG submission 204540) | Sediment microbial communities from Yellowstone Lake, YNP, Wyoming, USA - YL17G07_0 | ecosystem: Environmental > Aquatic > Freshwater > Lake > Sediment | place: USA: Wyoming | collected... | reverse complement strand
CTCCCTCTCCATCCGAGACCGGCAGGAGCAGCTGCATCAAAAGCCCTCCGTCCACCCAGAACATGTGATGATGATCGAGTTCGTCCGGGGCGAGGTCGTGAACGTGCTCCGGGAGACTGCGGCGCGGCTCCTTTCTGCCTGATTCGAAGGCTTCCAGTATCCTTTTTTGGTCGGTGCCATAGAGCCGCAGCGAAATAAAATCGCCCTTGAGAAATTCCCTGGCCTGCTGTTCCAATATCCTGACGTGCTCCGGCCCGATCGCCTCGATGTGCTCGGTGAAACGCTTGGTCTCATTCGTGGCCAGCTCAAGCACCATGCGGTTGGCGCGCCCCAACTCGACATAGAGCGCCACCGCACCCGCCAGGAGGCTGAGCGCGGCCCAAGCCACGATCACCCGCGTGACGACCGTCCTGCGGATGTTTGCCGGCAGGATCATCATGGCCCGTCCCGGATCAGCGCGTCCTATGTGCTCAGGGGTCCGTCTGCGGAACAGATTGGAATTCATCTCAAGAATATCGACACATCAGAATTACGAGGAATCATATGCCTCGGGAGCTTGGTGACGACGGGATTACAAAAATGTAATTCGGCTGACGGTGTCCTGTCACCCGCTGACGTTTCAGCACGGCATCACTATCCGCGTGTTGTTAGGTAAGTCACGAGGGGGTTCCCCTTTTGAATCGCAAGTCCATCTTCATTGCACTGCAATGGAAAAGAGAAACGTTGGCGATAGAGCTGTAGCAAATTTGCTGACCGTAGCGGGTGCGCTCGCCGCCCCGGCCGTGGCGCTGGCACAGGCGAGCAACGTGCAGCTCTACGGCCGGACTAATCTGAGCGTGGTCAGCTTCCTGGCGACCGGCGCCAATTATGTGACGTAACAGGGCACCGGATCGAGTTATCCGGTCTGCGTTGGCGCCCTGAGCATGCCGGCTCGGGTGCCCGAATTCACTAGCGACCGGCGATACCCCATCACTATGACGCCGCGGTTACAGGAAAGTAATTCTGGCGTCATCGCGCTGTCAACGGGCAGTCTTCACAATTAGATTGCTATTAGTGCGTGGCTCGGCCGTTCCAATACGCGCGGCGGTGTCTCGCCCTTGGCGTAGGAGAGGATGGGCGGGTCGGTGTACTAACCTTCGGGGGAGAATTTGCTGATGAACAAGAAATTCATGGCACTTGCCGTCGCCGGTGCGTTGGCCTCCCCCGTCGCTGCGTTCGCGCAAGCGAGCAGCGTTGAGATTTACGGCCGTGCCAACGTAGGCCTGGACAACTATTCGGCCACCGGCGCCACTGCCGGCTCGGCTTTCGATTACAAGAGCCGAAATCGAATCTACGACTCGTTCTCGCGTCTGGGCTTCCGCGGCTCCGAAGATCTGGGTGGCGGCCTGCGAGCCGTTTTTCTGATCGAAAGCGGGGTCAACATCGACACCGGCGGCGGCAACGGCCAGGCCGGTCAGCCGAACCCGAGCACCGGTGCTCTTGGCTCGCGTCTCGGCCACGTCGGCCTGGCAGGTAGAGAATGGGGCCAGTTGACGTTCGGCAAGAGCAACGTGTTTTGGACCAACGGTCCGATAGAGCAGATCGGCGCCAATTACGTCAACCTGAGCGCCTTTGTATCGTCCGGCATCTTTGGCCGCGGCATGGGGGTCGGCGTTGCGCGCCAGAGTAACGTGGTCCAGTACACCAGTCCGCTCGTGAGCGGCGTCGAGGCCGTCATCAGCTACATGCCGAGCGGCGAGGCGCAACCGGCTGGTGCAAACACCAACGGCAAAATCTGGGGCGTGACACTGCAGCGTCATGCGGGTGCGTTCCCGGTCGGCTACGACTGGACGAGGAGCTGGGGGAACAATCCGGCCGTGGGTAACCAGGCGGTGACGACCGGGCACAAGCTGCGAGCCGGCTGGGCATACCAGCCCGGGGCCTTGGTCGGCGTCCTCTGGCTGAAATCGATTCATGACAATGGCGGCGTCGGCGTGGATCCTACGCAGCATGCTGACCTTGCAGCGCCCAGCCTGAGCCAGACCGCCTGGGGCGTGACTTGGGAGCACTATTTCGGCAACGTTCAGGCGCTGGCCCAGTGGTTCAAGATCCCCAACATCAGCGGCTGCGTGACAGCGGGCGCGTGCTCGAACACCAATGCCGTCCAGTGGATGGTCGGCGGCCGGTACACGTTGTCCAAGCGTACGAACTTGTACCTGACTTACAACGCAGTCCGAAACGCCTCGAACTATAACCTGGACTACTCGGTCGCCGGACTGTCGTCGGCGGCGGCAGCGGGCCTTCCCGCGACGAGCGTCGGGGCCGATCCGCGCGTGATTGCGATAGGCATCCAGCACAACTTCTAATCTGGCCTCGCCAAGAGAAGTTCTCCTCTCACACGGGCACCGCAAGGTGCCCGTCTTTTTGGGCGCTTTTGGCTTGGTGGATTTAAGGGGTGCGATGTCCCTGTGATCGTCCCAAAAACTTTCGCGACCTGCTTTGCCGTTCTCCTGATGTGCAAAAGAACCGCAGGCCGTGGAATGCAGGCGAGTTCGAGGAACCGCCGCGATTACAGAAACGTAATCCCAGCGTCATCGGCCTGTCGCCCTGCGATCTTCATAATGAGATCGAGCGTGATGACAGGTGAACAGCACATTCTCGCCGAGACTGAATTGGAGCCCGCCGGAAAACGCATGATTCGTCTGTCGCTCGCATTCGTAGTCCAACCCGAAACAAGGAGATCAGTCATGTTGAATCTGAAACGCAAAGTCATCGCCATCGCCATCCTCGCCATCCCGGCGGCCCTGGCGAGCGCCCAATCAGCCAGCCCGGCGGATTACTCCGGATTGGTCCGACAAGGGTTCTTCGGCAGCCAGACGCAAAGCCGGCCGGACTCGACAATCAAGATCAGTAGCACGACCGGTAGCGTTTACGTCAATCATCTCAAGACGGCCATGATCGAGAACGACAAGGGTCAAAGCTTCACGTGGCACTTCGGCTCGGTGATGTCGATATCGAACTTTCCCTTGAAAGCGATCGCACCCAGCGGCTTTGATGCCGGTAATACGCAGGTGATTGTCCTCCATCCGGGAGAGCATTTCGCCGGATGATCAGTGGGAAGCGGCTCTTGCCGTCCACGCCAGCCGGCGCCCAGGGCGCCGGTGGCGGCCGATCCTAAGGAGTTCTCGATGGCGAACCCTGCTGATACTGATACGTCCGCTGCATGGCAGAAAGCCGCGCTCGACGCCACTATCGCCTGCACGCAGGCTACCCTTGCCAGTGCCGAGCAGCTGTTCACGCTCAACCTTGAAACCGCGCGCAAGGCGCTCGAACAGCAGACGCAGACCGCACGCGAACTGCTCTCGGTGTCGGACCCGCAACAGCTGGTTGCGATGCGCGCCAAGCTTGCCCAGCAGGGCATGCAGCAGTCCGCGGCATACGCCAACAGCATTTATGAAATCGTGAGCCAGACCCAGGCGCATCTTTCCAAACTCGCCGAAGAGCAGTTCGCGCGCCTGAACCAGAACATGGCGAAAGGCGCCGAAATCCTTGGCGTGCATGCGCCGGGTGCCGACCTGGCGACGGCCGTGCTGAAGTCCTCGATGGCCGCCTCCGCGGCCCTGCTCGGTAGCCTGAACTGTGCCGCCAAGCAGTTCCAGGAACTTTCCGAGTCGAGCATCAAGGCGGCTACCGCCAACATGGTCCGCGGCAGCGGCAAGAAATGACATCGCTTTGTCTACGTCAACCGGCGCCCAGGGCGCCGGTGGCGGCAGCTGACATAATCGTCAGGTGCATGGGTTGAGCGGGAGTTTTCGCGCCACCAGTGCGGTACGTGTCGCATTCTGAGCGACGCCTGCGCCAAGGCGAGGCCTCGGGTGCGACTGGCGTTACCGCCATCCTGCCTGTTTTCCCGTTGCAAGATACAAGACCCACGATGTAACCGTTCGTTCGTGCACCGGTTGCAAGCAGCAGATTACAAAAATGTAATTTCAGACCTCCTGACATAGCTCGATAATCTGCCTGAAATTGCTGGTTTTTGCCCGCGCGGGGGTGCGTACCAATACCCGTCCGGTTTTTGCGTTCGGCCATGCGCAACTGGCTGAAGTGGCGAAGATTCCTGGCAGGGAGTTGCGAACCCAAACCTGTCCGCTTTAGCTTGCTGGGCCATGAGCGCCCAACTAGTGCGATTCGCGTGAGCGGCTGCTAATCGTCTGCGCGTTGCCGTTTGGATTGGCTGCGTGGCCTCGTCGCCGACCGGCACGCCCAGGATTACGACTACATATTGACCAGCGCTTTCTCGAAGCGAGCATCGGCCTCGCGCGCCAGTTCGGTAAGGTTCGCGTCGCCGAGAATGCGCATCATGCCAGAAGGCGCGGCGAGTTCCACCGAAATCTTTCCCGGCGCGATCTCGCGGATTACCGCGTTGCACGGCAGCAGGCTCGCCACATCGCTGTTCGCGGTATAGGCCTCGTAGGCGAGGTTCGGGTTGCACGCGCCGAGGATCACGGTAGGAACGATCTCCTTTCCGGTTTTCTCCTTGATCTTGCTGTGCATGTCGATGCGCGTGAGGATGCCGAATCCCTCGGCGCCCAGCGCCTTGGTGACGCGCTCGATGGCATGATCAACCGTATCTGATATTTCGCGTTTGAAATTGATGCTGGTCATGGTGTTCCTCCTTGTCGTCTGGTTTTCTTGGATGATTGATTCTTATGAGAGTTGAGGCATCACGTTGCGTAAATGTCGGCAAGCCGGGCGCAGAGGCTCTCCCCGGCACGAACGCTTCAGGCAGGCAGCTCCCGTACTGATAATCAAACCGCAGGACGCAGAAGGTCAGGTTTGAAAAAGACCTAGTGCATTCCCTGCATCATGATGTTCACTGCGTTAGCAGCTGTGGTCGTCGTCATGCCCGCATTCTCCATGGCAGTTTGCATGGATTGGCTCGATGTCATGTTCGCCATTTGCATGGTCAGCGTTCCATCCGCCTTGATGATGGGCATGTACGCCGTCGTTACATTCTGGGAAGTTAATGCAGCGAGGACCGTGGCCGCCTTGGTTGGGTCAGAGGTCGTAATACCTGTCATCACACCAGCCATCGCGTTCATGGCACATGCAACTTGCTGAGAGGTGGTTGTTCCTGTCGCGTTGCAGGCAACGCCATTCGGGTCTTTGAGCGAACTTGCGTTCTTGGCTGCCATCATCACTCTTGTCAGTTGCTGGACCATATTGGTCTGTTTGCCCAGCATGACCGAGTCGGCGCCGTTGTTCTTCAAGTCCATCATCGGTTCGACGGTCAGATCAACCCCCAAACTTGTCATCAGCGTCTGGACCGCTGCGATCGCCTGCCTCATTTTGTCTGCATCCATGGCAGTCGTACCCATGGCGTTGGCTGCCATTTCGCTAAATGGCGTTACATAAACCGGAGTAGTAGCGGAAACCGCAGGGGCCAGTGCCCTCATCGTCATGTTGTAGGGAATATCGGTGCCAGTGGTTTCATCGGTCATCATGCTGGCCGTTCCTGCCATGACCTTTATCATCGCCGGACCCGTATAACCGTCGCTCATGCTGACGGCGAATGAACCATCGTTGCCGGAAATCGCCGACGCGCAACTCGCATCTGCCTCTGGTGCGCCATTCACGATTCGGCAAACGAGAACCTTGGCCTGTTTCACCAAGCCCTTGGCGGCCGTACCGCTAACTGTGGTGGATGCGGTCGTGGGTGGAAGCGCTGATGTACCGCCGTCGCCACCTCCGCTGCATGCTGACAGCGCCAACAGTCCTACCAAGGGTATTCCGATTCTGGCAATTGACCAACGCGTGCTCATGTATATCTCCAAGAAAAGAACTTGCAACGGAAGCAACATCATGTTTTACGGCAAGAAACGGGCGATTGATAGAGATCAAGTCGCATCAGCATTCTTTGTATTCGATCCGGAAAGTGTCAGGCGTTTGCCAGCCTGGGCTCTTGCCACGGGTTGGAGTAACGAGGCCGAGCCGATGATACGCAATAGCTGACAAAAAGAACGAGCCGTCCAGCGTTGAGATCGTAGAAGTGCTGGTGACGGAAGTCTGTGACTACGGTTACACAACGGGGACCCTGCAGCGTAGCGATCGTTTCCCATTGCAGCTGTTGGCTCAGAGCGAGAACATGGCGCAGATGCGCCGGGCCCACGGACGCTGGCATCAGATTACGAAAATGTAATCTTCCCGTAAGCTTGCTGCGGGCGGCGGGAAGCAAGAATAATGGCGAATCCATCTCGTTCAGAGACAAATTCCGATTTTTCACAAGGAGACATTTCGATGAAAACATTCTTGACGCTTGCGTGCCTGGCTGCGGCTCTGGCGGCATCCGTCGCGCGTGCTGACGATGCGCACCACGTCGAGGGCACGCCGCAGGCCGGAGAGGCGTCACGGAAGGCGCCCGACTCGCGTGTGTATGGCGAAACCATGAAGCAGATGCGGGACCACATGGTGAAGATGCACGAGCTCGTGGAGAGAATGGAGAAGACAACCGATCCCGCGGCGCGCCAGAAATTGACGGATGAGCACACAAAGGCCATGCAGGACGGCATGGCGATGATGTGCGACATGAGCGGTGGCATGATGCAGGGCATGGTGGGTGGGAACATGATGCACCAGCACCATCATCCCCAAAACGCGGAGCCAAAATAATGCGATGGATTGATGCGCTCGTAGTACCGACTGCCGCGGGCGTGCTTTCCCGGTGGACCGGATTACCAATCAATGCGGACCGGCTTTTCAACCACGCAAGATAAGGAGACAGGAATGAAACACACAGCCATTGCAACCGTAGTTTTTCTCGTCAGTGCGGGCCTCGGGACTGCGTCGTTCGCACAGGGACGGCACGACGACAAGCCCCACGGAATGCCCAAGGACATGCCCATGGCGACAAAAGATCAAGCGGCACCGGCACCCGCGGGCCGACATGACGAAAAGCCACACGGGCCGAAGAAGCCGGCAGCGAAGAAATCGGCCGACAAGCCGGCCGCAGACAAGACGGAGGCCGCCAAATAGCGCAAGCTCATTGCCCCTGCCATGGGGGCGAAGCGGTCCCGGCGAGTCTACGAACCGAAGGCAGGGCGGCCGCAGATTACGGGAGCGTGATCACTAGGTGGTTTTGCCGTATCCTGCGGACTTTCATGATGGCATCACTATTTCGAAGGCTGGCGCCAAAGCTGTGCCGGATTGATCTGCGTCAAAGCCGGCCGGCCTTGAAAAGGTAGCTTCAGCAACGTTGACCGGACACCCTGCATTCATGTTTAACGGACGCCGTTTCATTCGACTGCGGACACGCCGCACAAGGCGTGGCGGAGCGATGCTGCTCATCGCCGTGTGGGCGATGCTCTGGGTGTCCCAAGCCTACGCTGCCTGTTGTAACCCGCATGGCGGCAGGTACCACCCGCCGGCGAGTCCGGCCATGGAAGTTCACGCGATCGTGCAATCGGAGCACGAGGGGTGCAACGACCCGCAAGAGCCGCCCTGCCCACAGACGCTCGATGAGAAGCTCCCGATCGCTGGCGTGCAGTCGGCCACCGTCAATGAGGGCAGGCTCCCCCAGCCGGCGCTGCTGCAACCGGCGTCGCCGATGCTCTTCGAGGCGCATCGCGCCGGGAATGACCGCGTACCCGATTCGCCCGGTCCGCCGGACCGGCTGTATCTGCGCCTGCAGCACCTCCTGATTTAGCCCTTCCTTCGCGTCGCGTGCCGCGACGCCTTCGCGCCTGTGTGGCGCGGACCCGTATCGCACTTCCAAGCGATTCGCGCGCTCCGCAGGCGCATGACATGCCTTCGAATGTTGATTCTTGGAGTAATGCAATGCAACAGTCATTTATCGTCACACGCAGGCGGGTGCTGATCGCGCTGGCCGCGGCACCTTCAGGGCTGATATCGCTGAACGCTTTTGCTGCCAAGCCGGTGGCCTCGGTCTTCAAGCTGGTCGACTGCGGTTGCTGCGACCTGTGGGCGCAGCATCTGCGGGACAACGGCTTTGCCGTGTCCGTGCAGGCACTACCCGACCTGGCACCGGTGAGAAAGAAGTACGGCATTCCCAAGGACTTCGGCACCTGCCACACCGCGCTGGTGGAAGGGTATGCCATCGAGGGTCATGTGCCGGCGGCCGACATTCATCGCCTGCTGCGCTCGAAGCTCAAGGTGGCCGGCCTCGCCGTGCCGGGCATGCCGGCAGGATCGCCGGGGATGGAGGGTCCGCGCAGCGATCCGTACGACGTTTTGACATTCGATCGTAGCGGTGCAACGCAGATCTATGCGCGATACCGGTAGCCCACGCGGCCTCGGGGCACGCGCGCCCGGCGCGAGGGCTTGTGACCGGATGGGGAGAAAGCGATGACCACAGTTCGGCAGCATCACGATTCACCAGACTCGGATAGGGATAGGGCGACCGATCCCGTGTGTGGCATGCGTGTCGCCAAGCGCGATGCGGCGGGGAGCGAAGTCTATCTGGGCGAGCAGTATTTCTTCTGCTCAGACCACTGCCTCGTGAAATTCAAGTCGAACCCGGCGGCTTACGTCGGCAAGCACGCTGACGCGGCCGATGAACATGCAAATGGACGGGGACCGGAACACGCGGCGCACGCGGGCCATGCGCATCATCACGCCGCACATCACCCATCGTCTGCGGTATCCGGCACACTCGCCGGACCCGTCGCGGTGGCGGCGCAGACAGGCGGGATCTACACCTGCCCTATGCATCCGGAGATCCGCCAGGTCGGGCCGGGAGCCTGTCCGAAATGCGGCATGGCGCTGGAGCCCGTGGTGGCGAGCGCAGAAGGGCAGCCTAATCCCGAGCTGGTCGACATGACGCGCCGGTTCTGGATTGGTGTTGCGCTCACGGTTCCCGTTCTGGGGTTGGCGATGGCCGAATATTTCCCTGCGCTGCAATTCGAGTGGCTCGGCCCCAGGATGTCCGGGTGGATTCAGTTCCTTTTCTCCGCGCCCGTTGTGCTCTGGGCCGGCGGGCCGTTTTTCGTGCGCGGGTGGAATTCCCTGGTCACACGCAGTCTCAACATGTACACCCTGATCGCCCTCGGGGTCGGGGTGGCGTTCTCCTACAGTGCGATCGCTCTCCTCGCACCGGACCTGTTTCCGCCGGCGTTTCGCGATCCTGCGGGTCACGTCGGGCTCTATTTCGAGGCGGCGGCGGTGATCGCCGTACTGGTGCTTCTCGGGGAAGTGCTCCAGTTGCGCGCACGCGAGAACACCAGCAGCGCAATTCGTGCGCTGCTCGAGCTCGCTCCGAATACCGCGGTCCGCGTTCGCGAAGACGGCAGCGACGAAGAGGTTTCGCTCGACGCGGTACACAAGGGTGACCGGCTGCGGGTGCGTCCCGGCGACAAAGTGCCGGTCGACGGCGAAGTGCTCGAGGGGCATTCGAGCATCGATGAATCGCTGGTAACCGGCGAGCCGGTGCCGGTGGAGAAGCACGCAGGCGAAAAGGTCACCGGCGGCACCATCAACGGGACCGGCAGCTTCGTGATGCGGGCCGACCGCGTCGGCGCCGAAACCCTGCTGGCGCAGATCGTGCACATGGTTGCCGAGGCCCAGCGCACCCGCGCACCCATTCAGAACCTCGCTGACGTTGTTTCGTCCTATTTCGTTCCTTCGGTGGTTGGGATCGCGGTGGCCGCATTCGCGGTCTGGTCGGTGTACGGACCCCCGCCTGCAATGGTCTTTGCGTTGGTGAGTGCGGTGTCGGTGCTGATCATCGCCTGCCCGTGCGCGCTAGGGCTCGCCACGCCGATGTCGATCATGGTGGGCACCGGCCGCGGCGCGCAGGCGGGCGTGCTCATACGCAACGCCGAGGCGCTGGAGCGCATGGAGAGGATCGATACCCTGGTCGTGGACAAGACCGGCACGTTGACCGAGGGCAAGCCGAGGCTCACGACGCTGGTCGCGGCCGAAGGGGTGACCGAGGAAAGGGTGCTGGAGATGGCCGCAAGCCTGGAGCGCGGCAGCGAGCATCCGCTCGCCGCTGCGATACTCGAGGGCGCGAAGGAACGCGGCGTGCGCCTGCTCCCGGTTGCGGATTTCAACGCCGTGACCGGCCGGGGTGTCGAAGGTACCCTCGAGGGCAGACGCATCGCGCTGGGCAACCTGCAGTTCGCCGAATCGATCGCACAGGTGCCGCCGGCGCTCGCATCGAAGGCCGACGCGCTGCGCCGCAACGGCGAGACCGTGGTGTTTCTCGTTGACGGCGCACGGGTCGCCGGCCTCATCGGTGTGGCCGATCCGATCAAGGCATCCACGCCGGAGGCACTGCGGGCACTGGCGGACGAAGGCATCCGGGTCGTGATGCTAACCGGTGACAATCAGGTCACCGCGCAGGCTGTGGCGGCGCGCCTGGGTATCAGCGAGGTCCGCGCCGACGTGCTGCCCCAGGAAAAGGGCGCCGTGGTAAAGGCGCTCCGCGCCGAAGGCCGGGTGGTCGCAATGGCTGGGGACGGAGTCAACGACGCCCCGGCACTGGCCGAAGCCGAGGTCGGCATCGCGATGGGCACCGGGGCTGACGTGGCGATCCAGAGCGCCGGCATCACCCTTGTGAAGGGCGATCTGCGCGGCATCGTGCGTGCGCGACACCTCTCCCGCGCCACCATGCGAAACATTCGCGAGAACCTGTTTCTCGCGTTCATCTACAACGCGCTCGGCGTTCCCATCGCCGCAGGCGTGCTCTTTCCGTGGACCGGCCTGCTGCTCAATCCGATGATCGCGGCGGCTGCAATGAGCCTGAGTTCGGTGTCGGTCGTCGCCAATGCGCTGAGGCTGCGCTCAGCGAGGATCTGATGGCAACCACCCTGACAGCGCGGATTCACGCGGTATTGAAAGGCGACCCATGTGGCGTGAACGCTCGCCGAGGTGTGGCCAATAGAAATGCTTTATCCCATCACAACTGACGGAGGTATCCAATGAAGCGGACGGTAATCACAGCGATGGTCTTTGCGGCAAGCGCGGCGCTCGGTGCTGCGGCTTATGCACAAGACGCCCACAACCACGACACGCCCAAATCCGAGCCGGCCGCAGGTCAGGGCCATGACGCGCATTGCTGCAAGCCTGACTCGAACGATATGAAGGGCATGTCGGGCATGGCCGGGCACGACCATGCGCAGGCGCCCAAAAAGCCGGCGGTAAAGAAGCCCGCGCCCAAGCCCGCCGCGGACGCAGGTCCCACTACAAAATGAGGGACGAGAAAGATCCCGTTCCGTCGTCTGTCGCGGGGCGGGAAGCCGGCTTCCACGTGCCTGGAAATCGTGACCAGAAGGAGTTATCCCATGACCAATGAGATCGAGCAACGGCATTCCCTTTT
>Ga0315281_10012941_pt1 | contig 11314 bp, 10 predicted proteins | sample YL17G07_0_MG_FD_204540 | JGI IMG/M metagenome (GOLD analysis project Ga0315281, IMG submission 204540) | Sediment microbial communities from Yellowstone Lake, YNP, Wyoming, USA - YL17G07_0 | ecosystem: Environmental > Aquatic > Freshwater > Lake > Sediment | place: USA: Wyoming | collected... | reverse complement strand
AATGGGAGCGAATGTCATCCTGAGCGAAGCGAAGGATCTTACCGTGTCAAATTCGGCAGGATGAGATTCTTCGGGCTGCGCCCTCAGAATGACGTCGTATTTTGCAACGGGAGCGAATGTCATCCTGAGCGAAGCGAAGGATCTTACCGTGCCAAATTCGGCGGGATGAGATTCTTCGGGCTGCGCCCTCAGAATGACGTCGTATTTTGCAACGGGAGCGAATGTCATCCTGAGCGAAGCGAAGGATCTTACCGTGTCAAATTCGGCAGGATGAGATTCTTCGGGCTGCGCCCTCAGCACGTTGTTTTTGACATCAGAATGACGCTATGTGGCGATTCGTCCGATGACTGACATTCTGAAGGACCTTGCCGATGCAATTCGCACGGCCGCGGCCGAAAGAAAACCGCTGCGCCTGCACGGTGGCGGCACCAAGGACTTCTACGGACAGTCCCTGGAAGGCGAGCCCCTGGACTGCCGCGGCCACGCCGGGATCCTCGCCTACGAGCCCACCGAACTCGTGGTCACGGCCAAGTGCGGAACGCCGCTCGCCGAACTCGATGCCACGCTGCATTCGCAAGGCCAGCTGCTTGCCTTTGAGCCTCCTCACTTCGGCGCGGCCGCGACCGTAGGCGGCATGGTGTCGGCGGGCCTCTCCGGGCCGCGGCGCGCTGCCGTGGGGGCGGTGCGCGACTACGTGCTTGGCGTAACGGTGATGGATGCGCGCGGCACGGTGATGCGCTTCGGCGGTACGGTGATGAAGAACGTCGCCGGCTACGACGTGTCGCGCCTCGTTGCCGGGTCGATGGGCACGCTCGCGCTGATTCTGGACGTGTCGCTCAAGGTGCTGCCGCTGCCGGTGGCCGAGGCGACGCTGAGGTTCGAGATTCCCGAGGACAAGGCGATCGAGGCACTCAACCGCTGGGCCGGACGCCCGCTCCCGATCTCGGCGAGCGCCTGGACCGGCGGCGATCTGGGGCTGAGACTCTCGGGCGCCGTGGCCGCCGTGCGCTCTGCATGCGAGAAGCTTGGCGGCGAGCGCATCGAGGAGGGCGAGGCCCGCGCCTTCTGGTCGGGAGTCCGCGAGCACACGGACCCGGTCTTTCGCGGTGATATCCCGCTATGGCGGCTCTCGGTGCCATCGACCACGCCGCCGCTCGCCCTGCCGGGGGCGCAGATGATCGAATGGGGCGGGGCGCTGCGCTGGCTTGCGACCAACGCTGACGCGCGCACCGTGCGCGAGGCGGCGCGACGCGCGGGCGGACATGCGACGCTGTTCCGCGGCGGGGACAAGTCGGCCGGCGTATTCCAGCCGCTCGAGCCTGCACTGGCGAAGATCCATCGCAGGCTCAAGGCGAGCTTCGACCCGGAGGGGATTTTCAACCGCGGGCGGCTCTACCCTGAATTCTGATGCAGACCTGATGCAAACTGAGCTCGCCGATTTCATCCGCGACACGCCCGAAGGCCGCGAGGCGGACGCGATCCTGCGCAAGTGCGTGCATTGCGGTTTCTGCACGGCCACCTGTCCGACCTATCAGTTGCTGGGCGACGAACTCGACGGACCGCGCGGCCGCATCTACCTCATGAAGCAGGTACTCGAGGGCAACCGCGTCACCGAAAAGACGCAGCTGCACCTTGACCGTTGCCTCACCTGCAGATCCTGCGAGACGACCTGCCCCTCCGGAGTCGAGTACGGGCGGCTGCTGGACATTACGCGCAACGTCGTCGAGGAGCGGGTGGAGCGCCCCTGGTGGCAGCGGGCGCAGCGCGCTGCGCTCACCAGCGTGCTGCCGCGACCTTCGCTGTTTTCGCCCCTGCTCGGGCTGGGCCGGATGGCAAAGCCGTATCTGCCCGGGGTGCTCGCGGGCAAGGTGCCGGGAGCCACGCCGCGCGCGCAGCCCTGGCCCGCGCCGCGGCACGCGCGCAAGATGATCGCCCTCGCAGGCTGCGTGCAGCCGACCCTGGCGCCGGATATCAATGCGGCGGCGGCTCGGGTGCTCGATCGCCTTGGCATTTCACTCATCGAGGCCCGCGGTGCGGGCTGTTGCGGTGCCGTGCGCTACCATCTGAACGACCAGCGCGAAGGCCTCGAGGACATGCGACGCCTGATCGACGCCTGGTGGCCGCACGTTGAATCCGGCGCGCAGACCATCGTGATGACCGGCAGCGGTTGCGGTGCGATGGTGAAGGACTATGCCCATCTGTTCGAGCACGATCCCCGTTATCGAGAGAAGGCCGCGCGCATCAGCGCCATGACGCGAGATATCTGCGAGGTGGTCGATGCCGAGATGGACAAATTGCGCCCGTTGCTCGCGAACAAACCGCCCCGGCGAGTGGCTTTCCATCCGCCGTGCACCTTGCAGCACGCGCAAAAAATCACGGGCGTGACTGAGCGCGTGCTAGCTGCGGCGGGATTCGAGTTGTCGCCCGTGCCCGATTCGCACCTGTGCTGCGGCTCGGCGGGCACCTACTCGATCCTGCAGCCGGAACTGGCGGGACATCTGAAGAAAAACAAGCTCGCCGCGCTCGCCTCGGGCATGCCCGAGATGATCGTGTCCTCCAACATCGGCTGCCAGAGCCATCTCGCGGCCGGTGCACAGGTTCGGGTGACGCATTGGATCGTTGCGCTGGACGAGCGGCTCACGGGGGAAAAGCGCGCCGAAAGTTGAACATTGCGATGCGTGGCACAAGGCGGGACGTTACCGCCATGGCAATCTGAGTATCAATACTAATACAGATATGGCGTCGGAGCACTGAAGGACATCCTCTGTGGCGTGCGTCCAGAGAGTGACGGGGAGGTGGGGTCGTGGACAAGTTCGACCGGATCTATCAGCTGCATCACATCCTCGCCGGAAGACGCACGCCGATCCCGTTCGAGGACCTGAAGGAACGCCTGGGGTGCTCGAAGGCGACCGCCTACCGCCTCATTCACGCGCTCGAACACTACCTCGGCGCGCCCATTGAGCGCGACGAAGCTCTGGGCGGATTCCGCTACCGGCCCGATCCGGAGGGCCGCGCCTTCGAACTTCCGGGACTGTGGTTCAGCGCCCCGGAGCTTCAGGCGCTGATCGTGTTTCAGCGGCTGCTGCGGTCGCTCGACCCGGGGCTTCTCGACGAGCATCTCTCGCCGCTCGCCGGGCGGCTCGATGAACTTCTTCAGCACAAGCGCCTGGGGCTCGGTGAAGCGGGGCGCCGCATCCGGATTCTCGGCATGGCGGCGCGGCCGACCGGAGAATGGTTCCAGGTCGCAGCCGGCGGCGTGCTGCAGCGGCGCCGGGTGAGCATCCGCTACCATTCCCGCAGCCGCGACGAAACAACCGAGCGCACCGTCTCCCCGCAGCGCCTCACCCACTACCGCGACAACTGGTACCTCGACGCCTGGGACCATCTGCGCAAGGGACTGCGAAGCTTCTCGGTCGATCGCATCCGCCACGCGGCCGAGCTCGACCAACCGGCGCGGGACATCGCGGAGCGCGAACTCGACGAACACTACGCGAGTGCTTACGGCATTTTCGCTGGCAAGGCGAACAAGACTGCTGTTCTGCGTTTCTCCCCCGAGCGTGCCCGCTGGGTCGCGGATGAGCGCTGGCATCCGGAACAGGCAGGCCAGTACCTGACCGACGGGCGCTATGAACTGCGCATTCCCTACCGCGATTCGCGGGAACTGGTCATGGACATCCTGCGGCATGGGGCGGAGGTGGAGGTGGTGGCGCCGGAGGGGTTGCGTGCCGAACTGGCCGAGACCCTGCGGCGCACGCTGGCGCGATATGTCGCGTGACGGTGCGCGGTAAGGCCTTGTCGCATGTTTTGAGACTCGCAAGCCCCAGAATGGTGGTACCGCTATCCATGTCGACAAACCATACATCTATTTTCCGGTACTGGGGCAAGGCTGATCCCAGCTATCCCCGTGAGCCGAAGTGGCATCCGCTGGTGTATCACTGCCTGGATGTGGCGGCGGTCACGGCAATTTGGTGGGATGGGAGTCCGGTCATTCGGCGTACCTTTGTTGCGGCATTTGACTGGCCGGACTCCTCGGCAAGGAAGCTTCGGGCATGGGTGATCTTCTTCATCGCGTTGCATGATCTCGGCAAGATCGATGTGCGGTTTCAATTGAAGGCTCTCGATGCGCTTAGCTTGGCGTGGGTGGATTTGAATTGCGACGACGTGGACGAAAGCCGCGCTAAACACTTTGACCATGGACAGATGGGTTACGCATGGGCCATGCGCGAGTTGAGCAAGTGGGCCACTGTGAACTCTACGGAGATTCTTGATGCATGGCGTCCATGGCTCGCCGCGGTGACCGGGCACCACGGCGACCTATCGTCCGGAGCGGATGTCGGTGGTGAGTATGCGGAGGCCCGCGTCATGAACCATGACCGCTCAGCCCGATACGCATTCGTTTCGGAACTGGCTGGCCTGTTCCTTGCCCCTGAGGGATTGGGGCTTCAAGACTCGCCACCAGCCTGTTCGCCCAGCGCACAAGCATGGCTGGCGGGCTTCTGTGCCGTGTGTGACTGGATTGGCTCCAATACGGAAGCATTTACCTACCGGGGACTCGGTGCTGCTCTTAACGATTACTTCGAGGCGAGGACCGGGGACATCAAGACTCAAGGCTGGTTGCATCGTTTCGGACTGCTTTCGGAAGCGGGGCCCTATGGCGGTGTAAGCGCCTTACTCAACCGCGACGAATGGCCGCGTGGAGTTCAAGTTCTCATGGATGATCTGCCACATGCGCCGGGGCTCACCCTCATTGAAGCCCCCACCGGTAGCGGCAAAACCGAAGCTGCACTCGCTTACACCTGGCAACTGCTCGTGGCTGGTGTGGCGGATTCGATTGTGTTCGCACTCCCCACCCAGGCCACGGCCAATGCCATGCTCGCCCGTGCCGAGGGATTCGCGGTGCGGGTATTCGGCATTGCGAATGTCGTGCTCGCCCATGGCAAGAGCAAATTGAATCCTGAATTCGATCGCTTGGTGGCTGCCGGTCAACGGAGAACCGCCCAGGGCAAGGAAGAAGCTGCTGTCCAATGCGCGGCCTGGCTTGCCAGCAGCCGCAAGCGTGTGTTTCTTGGCCAAGTTGGCGTCTGTACCGTGGATCAAGTACTGCTCTCCGTGCTACCCGTGCGGCACAAGTTTGTGCGCGGCTTTGGACTGAATAAATCGGTATTGATCGTGGATGAGGTCCACGCCTACGACGCTTACATGCATGGGCTGCTCGGCGAGGTACTGCGTCGGCAAAAGGCCACTGGTGGAAGCGCGATTCTGCTTTCCGCCACATTGCCTGCCGGAGTTCGTTCAAGGCTATTCGAGGCGTGGGGTGCCGAAGGCGCGGACGATGCGCCATACCCGGTGGTGTGGCATGCCACTCAGGGGGGGGCTGCCTGCCTTACGGTGACTGAGGCTCAGCGCCCGCCACGTCGAGAGGTGGAAATAGAATGTCTAAAACTGCCCGGCGCTTTTCCGGATACTTCAGTTCTTGATCGCATGGTGTCGGCGGCGGAGTCGGGCGCCCGGGTTGCAGTAGTCGTTAATCTCGTTGACGACGCTCAACGCCTCTCTCGCATGCTGCGCGATAGAACGGCCTTGCCGGTTGATGTATTCCACGCTCGCTACCGCTTCATGGATCGGCAACGAAAAGAGCAGGCGGCACTTGACCGCTACGGGCGGCGCTCGCCTCGTGATGGCGGCCGCATTCTGGTCGCTACCCAAGTTGTCGAGCAGAGTCTGGATCTCGACTTCGATTGGATGATCACGCAGATATGCCCGGTGGACTTACTGTTCCAGCGTCTCGGTCGCTTGCATCGCCATGACCGGCCACGTCCCATAGGATTCGAGATGCCCCGTTGCACGGTGCTGTCGGTGGAGGGCGAGGACTATGGACTGCACAAGCTCATCTACGGCAACACACGTGTGTTGTGGCGAACGGAACGGCTACTGGCTGACACGTCGCCGATTGTGTTCCCCGAGGCATATCGGGGATGGATCGACCAGGTTTACCAGCGCGATGACTGGCCCGACGAGCCCGAGACCATTGCACTGGAATTTGATGCTTTCAGTGCACTTCAACGGAGTCGTGAGGCCGAGGCTATGCGCCTTACCACCATGACAGTCAGCCAGTTCCGCGACGAGGACAGCATTGCAACGAGCCTGACCCGTGACGATGAAATGAGCCTAACCGTTTTGCCGATCCAACCGGATGGTCGGTTGCTCGATGGTGAGTCGTTAGACAAAATCGACAACCGCACGCTTGCAGAACTTCTCAACCTCAATGCTGTGCCGGCACCAGCAAGTTGGAAGAAGCGGCTTGCTCGCTGTAAGCGCGACGACGACGGGCGTGTACTCCTGGAAGTGACGGCCGACGCACAAGGCGCTTGGATGAACCAGGAAATGAAGCTCCACTATTCGGAGAATTTCGGATTGGAAAGGGGAAACGATGAATCTGCTTGAAGATGCGTGGATTCCCGTGCGAGCCGATGGTGGCATGGGAACCTTCCGATTGCTGACCTACCGGGAATTGCTGTGCGAGCCGGGAAACTGGCAGGTTAGCCTGCCTCGTGATGATCTGGAACTGGCTTGCATCCAATTACTGGTTTGCATGACTCAGGTCATGTTTCTACCGGAGAACGATCGGGTCTTGCGAGCGAGGCAGACCTCACTTTTTTTGCCGGAAGCCTTTGCTTTGGGGATGACGCCCTACAGGGATTGGTTTGACCTCGATCACCCAAAGTACCCGTTCATGCAATCGCGGGAAGTGAAGGCAGTTGAAGACACCCCTATCCAGAAACTTCTTATAGGTTTGCCGGAAGGCAATAACCATGCCTTTTTCAATGAAGTAGGTGAGGTGCGCGTCCTGTGTTCTCCAGTAGCAGCGATCGCATTGTTCAATCAATCGTCGAACTGCCCGAGTTTCGGTGGTGGCTTCAAGGGCAGTCTGCGGGGCGGCGCGCCGATCACTACGCTGGTGAACGGCAACGATCTCCGCGAAACAGTTTGGCGCAATGTACTAACGCGGCCTCGCATCCAGAAGCGCCAGATCACAGTGTTCGGAGCAGGTGAGGACCAACCGACGTGGGTGAAACCGATCAAGGAGAAGGAAACTATTCACTGGAACGAGATCGGTTTGTTGCGAGGTTTGTTCTGGCAACCCGCGCGCGTGGAACTGGTGCGTGCCGATACCCCGGCTTCCTGTGATGTGCTTGGAGGCGAGCCGGTACCGGTGTACGTTGGTTTCCGCAAGGAAAAATTCAACTTCACCGTTGAAGGGCTATGGCCTCATCCGCACGGCGCCATGCTCTTGAGCACCAAGAAAGGTTTGTTTGAGCAACGCTTTGCCAGTTTCACCACAACCGCCCCAGCATGGACACACCTGTCCGAATTTGTAGTGCCAAGCCCACTTGTGGACGATTCGAAGGCCGGCTCTGTGCCCGCAGAGCCGGTGACACAGGCTTCCGATGTGTTTCATGGGGAATCACTGCATCTGCTGGTTGGCGGATACCGAACGAAGCAGGCTTCAGTGATCGAACGGCGCCATGAACTCATGAGTCTGGCGCAGGGGTGGAGCAACGATAAGGGGCGAATGCAACAACTCGTAGAACTCGGCAAAGAAACAAAGTCTGCGCTACGTGGCAAGCTTTACTTTGCCGTGCAGGGCAACAAGGACAAAGGATTGAAGGGCATCGGCGCCGCGATCCACGATACAGCAGAGAAACTTTTTTACGCCCGTACCGAGAGTCTCATTCACGAGACCTTCTCAAATGCCCTAACCTTTAGAGAATGGAAGAGCGCCAAGGCGATTTTCACGAGACAACTCGCGGGCCACTGCCGCGCCATTTTTGAGGAACTGACCGATCCCTATGCGATGAAGCCGGAGCTGATTCCGATCATCGCGTGGGCGCGAAGGAGTCTGAATGCCGACCTACATAAACTTGCGGAGGGGACATGACTACCGAATTGCCGGATTTCGTAGCGCTGAAAAGACGCTACGATAACGAAACATTCCCCACTGGCGCACGTGCCGAACTACGTCGCGTGGCCGAGCCGGACGAACTTGCACTAACCCCCGCGCTCTACCGCCTTTTCCCCGGCCAGCGCCCGGACGACCGGCATCTGCGCTTGGCCTACTTGCTTCCTTGGTGTAGGCACGCGGTGAAGGCCAAACCGCTTGGCGTGCAACTGGCCGAGGCCAAGGTGGCTGAGGCTCGGGTTCTGCAGACGGCACGCACACATCCGCCGCTTGATCTGGTCCAGTTACGGCGACTGGCGATGCACATCGAAGCTGTTGTCGACTGGTCGGATTTCGGTCGGATGCTCTGGTTCTGGAATGCTCGCGCCAAGCGACAACTCGTTGAGGACTTCTATCTCACCAAATTCACGCCCGCCAAAGGAGAGAAAAAATGACCGCCAAGAATTTCGTCAACTTCCATGTGTTGATTTCCCACAGCCCGTCCTGCCTCAACCGGGACGACATGAACATGCAAAAGACCGCTGTGTTCGGAGGGGTGAACAGGGTGCGCATTTCCAGCCAGTCCCTGAAGCGCGCCATGCGTATGAGCGATTACCACCATGCAACCTTGGGTGTGCCTTCGGTGCGCACTCGCGACTTGGGAAAGCTTAAGGCGCGGTTCGCCGAACTGCTCAAGGATCGTTTCGATGCTGATTTGGTAGGCAAGGCCCTGGAATGGATTTCCGGCAAGGAAGGCATTGCCGAAGGCGTAGAGGCCGATGCGGTTGCGCCATGGTCGGTGGAAGAGGTAGCCCATTTCTGCGAACTCATTCGCAAGGGTGAGCAGGATCACAAGAAGCTGGAGAAGCAGATCGAGAAAGATGCCCGTCCCTTCCGCGAAGCGATGGGAAAAGCCGTGGATATCGCCCTTTCCGGCCGCATGGCGACCAGTGGTCTTATGACCAGTCTACCCGTCGATGGCGCGCTCGCTGTCGCCCACGCGATCACCACCCATGCGGTGGAACCGCAGGACGTGGACTGGTTCACCGCTGTCGATGATTTGACCCAAGACGCTGGCGAGACCGGTGCAGGGCACCTCAATACGCAGCAGTTTTCATCCGGTGTGTTCTATCGCTACGCCAGCCTCAACGTGAAACAACTTCAGGTGAATCTTGGGCTGGTGCCGGACATGAAGAGCGCGGAGACAACGGAATCGCGCAAGCGGGCGCTGGAAGTAGCCAAGCACGTCTTCCACATGCTCGCGACCGTGGTGCCTTCGGCCAAGCAGCAGTCCTTCGCCGCTCATAATCCGGCCGACTTCGCGATCGTGAGCTTCTCCGACCAGCCCATTTCGCTGGCTAACGCATTCGAGCAGCCGGTGAAGCCCGCGCGCGAGGGTGGCTTCCTTCATCTTTCGACACAACGCCTTGGCGACTATTGGACAAGCGTGAACCGGGCCTATGGCTTGAGTGAAAATGCCCGCGCGTTTGCAGTCGGCGAGGAGATGAAACTGGGGGACAAGCCGGCTTTCTCTTCGCTTCGGGAAATCGGGGCGTGGATTGAGAGCGATGGGCAGGCCTGAGGCTTTTGCCATGCAACGCTTTCTCGTACTTAAACTGGACGGCCCGATGCAGGCTTGGGGAACCCATACCTACGAGGACTTCCGGCCATCGAATTTGTTCCCGACCCGCAGTGGATTGCTTGGACTGGTGGGGGCCTGTTTGGGCGTCGATCGGCGCGACCGCGAAGAACTCAACGACCTGGCAGCGAGCGTAGAGTTTGCGGTACGTATGGATCGAATGGCATTGCGTCCTGAACGCGATGATCCCAAAGAAAAGGACGCGCTGAAACTATCCGACTTCCATACGGTGCTTGATGCCAGGAAGGTGGACGGTTCGGCCAACAAAAACCCGGTGGTTTCGAGGCGGGAATATCTCTACGACGCCGTTTTCACCGTTGCCGTGGGAGAAAGACCCGGTGCCCTCGTATCACTGGACCGCATCGCCGATGCTCTGCGCCGACCCGCGTTCACACCCGTACTGGGCAGGCGCTCTTGTCCTATTGCGCGCCCGTTGCTCGATGGCGGACCATTAGAAGCAACCGATGCGAAGTCTCTATTGGCAAAAGTGGCCCCCGTCGGCGGGGTGATCTATGCCGAAGGTGAACTCGTTTCCGAACAGCCGATGCAGATTCGCGACGTACCCGTGCACGGCCGGCATCGACAGTTCGGTACCCGGCGGGTGTACGTCCACAAGGAGTGACCATGTTCCTGAGTCGCGTAGAAATCCCCTGGGAGGCGGCGCGCAATCCCTACGATTTTCATCGCCAACTTTGGCGTTTGTTTCCCGGCGAGGAGAAAGAAGCGCGCCGGAATAGTGACGAGGAGCGGCAGGGATTTTTGTTTCGTGTGGAGGAGTCCGGATCGGGGCGTGCAGCGCGGCTGTTGGTGCAGTCGCACCAGGCGCCGGAAATCGCGCAAGGGCTGGTGATGCTTGGCACCCGGGAGATTCGTCCTGCGCCATCGGCCGGGCAGCGCCTGGCTTTTCTGCTTACCGCCAATCCGATTAAAACCATCGTGGATGCTGAACGGAATGCCAAGCCGGGTAAGAAGTCCGAGAAGTGCCGTGTTCCTTTGATCCGGGAAGAGGAGCAACGCGACTGGTTGGCCCGTAAACTGGCCGGAGTCGCGGAGGTCGAGGCCGTCACGCTACTTACACATCGTCCGCTTTACTTTCGCAAGGGGAATCGTGCCGGCAAGCTCGCGACCGCGACCTACGAAGGAGTATTACGTGTAGTCGATCCAAGCAAATTGGGGGACATGCTGAAGAACGGCATCGGCCCCGCCAAAGCCTTCGGCTGCGGCCTGTTGCTGGTGCGGCGGATCTCATGATTCGGATCGGGAGTGAATCTGAAGCGATTGTCGGCTAGACTGGGACTATCTGCGGGCCTGGAGATTGCGCCATGGAATGGAGCGAAAGAATCGTAACCGATGCGGGGACATGCGGCGGTCGCCCGCGCGTAAAGGATACGCGTATCACGGTCGAGTTTCTGCTGGGGCTCAAGGCAGCAGGCTGGAGCGAGGAGCGGATTATTGAAAACTACCCGCACCTCACGCGCGAGGATCTGCAGGCGGTGTTCGCCTACGCCCAGTCCATCGTCGAGGACGAAAGCTTCGTCCCGGTAGCGCGTGCCGGCTAAGGGCACTCACTGTGCTAGCATTCCCCGCATACACCTACGCCTGACGGAGGGCCCATGGGCGCAATCTCAATCGAGGAGTTGATCAAGAGCCCCGCCGGGTTGATCGCGGAGGCGGAGAGCGGGCAGGTGGCGATCGTCACCAAGGACGGGCGCCCTCTGTTCCTGGCCGTGCCCTAC
>Ga0315281_10012940_pt1 | contig 11314 bp, 10 predicted proteins | sample YL17G07_0_MG_FD_204540 | JGI IMG/M metagenome (GOLD analysis project Ga0315281, IMG submission 204540) | Sediment microbial communities from Yellowstone Lake, YNP, Wyoming, USA - YL17G07_0 | ecosystem: Environmental > Aquatic > Freshwater > Lake > Sediment | place: USA: Wyoming | collected... | reverse complement strand
GAGCGCCTCGGCAATGGCGTCGGCCACCACCGCTTCGGCCCCGCGCTCCTCGATCTCGGTCATGAAGTGATAGCGCAGGCCGTTGCGCTGCATCCACGCCAGGGTCTCCGGCGGCGGCCAGTAGCCGCGCAGCCCAACCTGGACGAAGTTGCGACCCACCACGGCGCCCGATTCGAGCAGGCGGCGCATCGGCGTGCCGTGCGAGTTGAGCACGCCCCAGCTGTTGGCGGCGGTGTCCGCATGGGCATCGAAGTGCACGATGCCCAGTCGTCGTGGGGCGACGGCCTCGGCCACCGCGGAGGCCGACGGGAAGGTGATCGAGTGATCGCCGCCCAGCACGATCGGGATGGCGCCGGCCTGCGCCACCTCGAGCACCTTGCGGCGGATCACCGTGTGGCTGCGTTCCGCGTTGGCCGGGGTTACCGGCGCATCACCGGCATCCACCACGTCGAGCCATTCGAACGGCTCGATGTCCAGCTGCAACGAATTGGGCGTCCCGGCGTGGTAACTCGCGGCGCGGATCGCGCGGGGACCAAAACGGGCGCCGGGCCGATGGCTCACCGCGTCATCGAACGGTGCCCCCACGATTGCCACGTCCGGGCGCTGGGCGCGCAGCGCGTCGCCATCGGTCACATACAGCAGCTTCTGGAAGCTGGTCCTTCCGACGTACGCGGGAAGATCGAACTCGTCGAACTCGGTGTACGGGTCGGCGCCGTGCCGGTGGTGCTCCTCGTTGCCGCTGTCCTGGCGGCCTGTCTCATCGGCCATCGGTGATGGCTGACGTCCTCCTGCTGAAAGGAGCGGGCGCCGTCGCGGCGCGGAGCAGGCCCACTCAGCCGAAGACCACCGATCCTAGCAGAGGCGGAGGGTCGTCGAGGCCCTGCTACCATCGGCGCCAATGACTGCCCGCCAGTCGATCTACACCATCGAGCAGGCGAACGCGCTGATCCCGCAGGTCCGCGCCATCGTGCTTCAGCTGGCCGTTGAACAGCGACGGCTTGACTCGGCGCATGCCGAGATGCATCGCCAGTTGGACGCCGATGGACCCCAGGCGACATCCGCGCGTGGCGGCCCGCAGGAGGCGGAGGTGACACAGATCCGCGATGGGATGCGCGGCCTGGTCGACCACCTTGCCGAGATGGGGATCGAGCTGCGCGACATGGAGCTCGGCCTGGTCGATTTCCCCGGCGTGCGCGACGGGGATCCGGTCTGGCTGTGCTGGCGACTGGCCGATCCCAGCGTCGCCTTCTGGCACGGCACCGATGAGGGATACGCCAACCGGAGACCGTGGTGAGCCGGCGGGGCCGCTGATGCGGGTCACCGTGGTGGGGGACTGCACACTGGACGTGATTGTTCGACCGGATGGAGTCGCACGAGCAGGCGGCGACGTCGGCGCCCACGTGACGGTGGGCCCGGGTGGACAGGGAGCCAACGTCGCCGTGCGACTCGCCCGCCAGGGCGTGTCGGTGCGACTGGTGACCGCGCTGGCCGACGACGCTGCCGGGCGCCTGCTCGCCGCGGACCTGGTCGACGAAGGGATCGAGCTGATCCGACTGCCGGCGGACAGGAGCGGCACGGTGGTAGCGCTGCTCGATGGCGCGGGCGAGCGGTCGATGTTCTCGGACCGAGTCAGCCTCGCCTCGGGGCCGGTCGGCGCCGCGCTAGATCCGACGGACTGGGTGCATGCCTCCGGGTATGCCCTGGCCGATGCGCGGACCGGCGAGGCGTTGGCCGTCGCCCTGGCGGCCGCACATCCGAGGAGCCGGGTGAGCATCGCGGGTGGGTCGTTTCAACCCGACACCGCGGGCGCTGCAGAGGTCCGCGATCGACTTGCTATCGTTCGCCCGGATCTTCTCATCCTGAACCTTGACGAAGCCGCCGTGGTGCTTGGCGGCGGTACCGAATCGATTGTCACCGCGGCGGCCGGCCTGGCGGCGGCCATGCCCGACACCCTTGCCGTGGTCACCGGCGGTCGCGCCGGCTCGGCCGTCGCGGGTCGCGGGCTCGAGCTGGCCATTTCGCCGGACGCGCCAGTTGCCCGCATGGTCGACGCCACCGGAGCCGGCGACGCGTACACGGCAGGGATGATCGCCGCGCTGCTCGGCACCCCGTGGCCGCCGGACGCGGACGCTGCGCGAGACGCAATGCGGCAAGCCGGTCAGATGGGCGCCCTCGCGTCCCAGGTGCTCGGCGCCCAGGGCCGGATCAGCGGTGAGCGGAACCCGGCGTCGTGATCGAGATGGATGTGCTGTGGATCAGCGATGAGGTGGCGGGCGCCCTGGCCGACGGCCGGGCGGTGGTGGCCCTCGAATCAAGCCTGATCTCCCAGGGCCTTCCGGCGCCCCACAACCTGGAAACGGCGCTCGCCGCCGAAACGGCTGTGCGCGACGCAGGGGCGGTGCCGGCGACCACGGCCGTTGCCGACGGCCGAATGCTGCTCGGGGCGCCGCATGACATCCTCGAGCGGCTGGCGGACCCGGCAAATCGACCGGCAAAGGGGGCATCGCGAGACCTCGGACCCCTGCTGGCGGCCGGCACGCTGGCCTCGACCACCGTCAGCGCCACCATGCGCATCGCTGCCATGGCCGGCGTCCGGCTCTTCGCCACCGGAGGGATCGGCGGAGTGCATCGGGGCGCCGCGACCTCGTTCGATGTGAGCAGCGACATCGACGAGCTGGCCGCCACCCCGGTGGCCGTGGTCTGCAGCGGGGCAAAATCAATGCTGGACCTGGCCGCGACCCTCGAGCTGCTCGAGACGCGGCGCGTACCCGTCGTCGGCATGGCGACCGACGAGTTACCCGCCTTCTATAGCGCCAGCTCCGGCCTGCGGGTCCCGCACCGGGTCGAGACGCCCGTCGAGGCCGCGGACCTGATCGGCTCTCATCTGGGGATCCCCGGCGCCGGTGGACTGCTGATCGTCCAGCCACCGCCGCTCGAGCTGGCGATTCCGGCAGCGGAGGTGGAGGTCTGGATCGAGGCAGCGTTTGCCGCTGCCGCCCACGAGAAGGTGAGCGGCGGTGCGGTCACCCCGTTCATCCTGTCGAAGGTGGCGGCGCTTTCCGGCGGCCGGACTCTGCGCACCAACATCGGTTTGATTTTGAGCAACGCGCGATTGGCAGCCAGCATCGCAGTGGCCTATGCGCGGCAGGTATCCTGAGCACCGGGCAACCTGGAGGATCGAATGCGCATCTACGACGGGAGTCCGCGGCAGGACTGGGAAGAGGTGCTGCGTAGTATCGGCGCCTATGCCGACCGAGAGGTACTCAAGGAGCTCCTCCTGCTGGAGCTCGATGGCGGCTTCATCCTGCAGGGACTTGCACTGCCCGAATCGGGGATGTGGTCCGAATCCTCGGGGAGCCTGGCGAAGCGGACGTATGAGCTTACCGACGAGCAGATCGCCCAGCTGATCGAGGAGGCGACGGCCCTGCGCGGGACCGCAGCCTCAGACACGCCGCAAACGGAGATCGGTAATTTCCAGGAGCAGGCGATGCGGGTGATCGGGGCGTACCTCGACAAGCACCTCCCCCGAGACGTATTCCTGTTCGAACAGGAGGGCGCCTTCGTGCTGCGCCTGCTGATGGTCGGCAGCGGTGGAAGCTTCGGTCATCAGCTGCTCGAATTCACGCGGGACGACATCTTGGGTATGATCAACGAGGCACCCACCCAGCGCTGACTGACTGCCGTGAACCAGCGAGGCGTGTGGACCCAGGGAGGACCAGGTGAAGATCTTCAAAGTCCTGTTCATGAGCATCGTGACCCTGCTGGTTGCGATGATCGTCATCCCGCTCACCATCCTGGCCGGACTCTTCGTCTGGTTGAAGCTGACCGAGCAGAGCGACGACGAGGATGGTCTCGATCTCGAGGATGCGGTCTGAGCTGTTCCCGAGCGAACTCGGTCAGGCCGTACTGAGCGCCCAGGCGGCGGTCCAGCAGACCGCGGCCAGCAGCATCCCGTACCAAAGGCGCCGCTCGCCTGAGACCCCCTGGGCAATGCCGATGAGCCCCGCCACGCCCAGCGCGACGCTTGCCGGTTGAGCGCTCCCGCCGACGAGGAGCGCCCCCCCAACCCCCAGCCCGACGGCCAACGCGAGGCCGATCGCCAGCCAGCGGCTGGCCGTTCGACCCAGCACCTGCACCAGGCTCCGCGAGCCGCCGGCGGCATCCGCCTCGAAGTCACGCAACGTGTTCGCCAGGTGCGCCGCCACCGCGAAGGGCGCAACGAGGGGGATAGCGGGCAGGACCCGCTCGAGCGGCACGCCGACGCCGGCCGCGATCCAGGCGGGCAGGACACCGAAGCTGACCAGGTAGGGGAGCGCCGAGAGCGGGGTCCGAGAGAGGGACAGGTTGTAGGCGAGGGCCGAGGCCGAAGCCACCGCCCCCAGCGCAAGCGCTGGGCCACCCAGGCGCCAGGATGCGGCCAGCTGCACGGCAAGTCCCACCGAGGCGATCCAGGCCGCCGCATTGAAGCTCAACTCACCCGCCGGCAACGGCTTTTCCGGCCGTGCGGAAGCATCGCGATCGTGATCGGCCAGGTCGTTGCTGGCACCGGTGAAGACCTGCGATCCGGCCACGCTCAGCACTGTCAGGCTCCAGCGTGCGCCAAGAGGCAGACCAGCCTGCGCGGCCAGGATCGCGCCGAGCGCAGCCGAGAGGGCGATCACCGCTCCGGCGGGGGCGGGATGGATAAGCCGAAGGGCGGCGCGCAGCGTGGCGATCATCCGTCCGATGATAGGCGTCGGCTGCGATCCGCCGGCATGGCGGCGCCGCTGCGACCCACGCCGTAGGCAGTCGCGCCATCGGTGCGCTAGACTGACTTCCCGAGTACGGCGTTGGCGTCCCTGCTCGCGTGTTGCCCGAGATCGGCCCCGATGAGGCCCGACCGCACGCTTGAGCCACGAGGCTGAGGTACCGAGCGATGCCAAAGTATGTCTTCGTGACCGGCGGCGTTACCTCTTCGCTCGGCAAGGGCATCACCGCGGCCAGCATCGGGCGGATCCTGAAGGCCAGGGGCATCCCGGTCTCGATCCTGAAGCTCGACCCCTATATCAACATCGATCCCGGCACCATGTCGCCGTACCAGCACGGCGAGGTGTTTGTCACCGATGACGGGGCCGAGACCGATCTCGACCTCGGTCATTACGAACGCTTCATCGACGAGAACCTCTCCCAGGCCAGCAACGTCACCACCGGTCGCATCTACCAGAGCGTGATCGCCAAGGAGCGCCGCGGCGACTACCTGGGCGGCACAGTGCAGGTGATCCCGCACATCACCAACGAGATCAAGGAGCGCATCGCACGCGTCGCACGGGACGGGACCGGCAACGTGGCGGCCAGCGGCCTGGCGGCGCACGGCGTGGTGATCGTCGAGGTGGGTGGCACGGTCGGCGACATCGAGAGCCTCCCCTTCCTCGAGGCGATCCGCCAGATGCGCAAGGACGTTGGGCGCCGCAACGTGCTGTATGTGCATGTCACGTGGCTTCCGCAGATCGGTGCCACCGGCGAGCTGAAGACCAAGCCGACCCAGCACTCGGTCAAGGAGCTGCGGGGGATCGGCATCCAGCCCGACGTGATCATCCTGCGATCTGACGAGCCGATCGAGGACGAGATCCTCGACAAGGTCTCGCTTTTCACCGACGTCGACGTGCACGCGGTCATCCCGCTCAAGACCGCCTCGAGCATCTACGAGGTGCCGCTGCAGCTTGAGCGCGCCGGCCTCGGCAAGCTGATCACGCGCGAGATGGAGATTCCCGCCGGGGAGCCGGACCTGCAGGACTGGCAGGAGCTCGTCTCGCGGATCCGGGCGACCCGTCCGGCGGTGGAGATCGCGATCGTCGGCAAGTACACCGAGTTGCCCGACGCCTACATCAGCGTCAGCGAGGCGCTCAAGCATGCCGCCCTGCACCATCGGGTCGACATCAAGGTGCGCTGGATCCGCAGCGAGCACCTCGAGCGGATCGAGCCGGAGCTGGTCGCCGATGAGCTCAAGGGAGTGGCCGGCGTGCTGGTCCCCGGGGGCTTCGGTTACCGAGGGGTGGAGGGCAAGATCCGCGCCATTCGCTGGGCCCGCGAGCAGCGCGTCCCCTTCCTGGGCCTGTGCCTGGGCTTGCAGTGCGCGGTGATCGAGTTCGCCCGAATGGCGCTCGACACGGAGGATGCCAACAGCAGCGAGTTCAACGTCTTCACCGAGCACCCGGTGATCGATCTGATGCCCGACCAGGCCGATGTCACCGACAAGGGCGGCACCATGCGCCTGGGCCTCTATCCGGCTCGCCTCGAAGACGGGTCGCTGGTGCGGGCCGCCTACGGGACCGAGATCGCCTACGACCGCCATCGCCATCGGTTTGAGGTCAACAACGCCTACCGGGAGCGGCTCGCGAAGGCCGGGATGTGGTTCAGCGGCCTGTCACCGGACGGCCGGCTGGTCGAATACATCGAGCTGCGGGATCATCCATGGTTCGTGGCCACCCAGGCGCATCCGGAGCTGAAGAGCCGGCCCAACCGGCCGCATCCGCTCTTCCGTGATTTCGTGGGTGCCGCCGCTGCGCGCCTGGGCTACGGCACCGAAGCGGCCACCGCCGCGCCGGCGCTCAGCGTCGAGGCCGATGCCTGAGCAGATGACAGCCACGCGAACCCGCCGCGCAACCTTCGATCGGGCCGCTTACGAGCACGCTGCGCAGGCGTTTCTTGCGGAGCACGCCGAGCAGATGTACCAGCATTCGACGGGATTCCGCGTCGAGCTTGCGCCCGAGCCGATCCATCGGCGACATGCGGCGCTCTTCGAACGAACGCCGATCGACGCGCTGCGAGCCCTGGTGGAGGCCGGCGGACCGGACCTCACCCGCAACCGCGCGCTGCTGGCCTTCGCCACCGATGGATACCTCGAACGGCAGGTCGCCGCGCTCGCCGCCGCGCTGAACACCGCCGAAGCCAATGCTGTTGTCGTCTGGCGCGGGGAGGAGTTGCCGTACCGCGCGGTCCGCGATCGGATCAGCGCGATCGATGGCCGAACCGAGCGGAACGCCCTCCTGGCCTCGTACCTTGAGGCGGTGGATGCGTTGAACCCGCTCCGCGCTCAGCGGGTGGCGCGGACCGCCGAGCTGGTCGTCGAGCTCGGCTATGCCGATTACGTTGACCTGATCCGGGTCACGCGCGGCTTTGATCCCGATGCGCTCGGCGCGCAGCTGAGCGACTTCCTGACCGCATCGGAGACGTTCTACTTCGCGGCCCTGCGCAGATACCTCGCGCGCATCGAGATCGAGCAGGGAGATGCAAGCGTGGCCGACCTGTGGTACCTGGCCCGCGGCACCGGCTGGGACCATTGGTTCGAGGCGCGCCGCATGCTCCCCGTGCTGGAAGCGACCCTGCGTGGGCTCGGCATCGAGCTGCAGACGCAGCGGGGCGCCACGCTCGACATCGAGAGCCGGGCGAACAAGTCGCCGAGGCCGGCCGCCTGGGTGGTCAATGCCCCACACGACGTCCGCCTGGTGGTGCAACCGCGCGACGGCTGGCACGACTACGGCGCGGTGCTGCACGAGGCCGGCCACCTCGAGCACTACCTCCACGTGGACCCCGAACTCCCCGTTTCCATGCGCCAACTGGGCGATCAGGCCGTTTCCGCGGGCTACGCGATGACCTTCGAGCGCCTTCTCATGGAGCCTGCCTGGCTCACCGAGCAGCTGGGCATGCCCGAGCAGCATGCCCAGGGCTTCGCCGATTTCGCCGCGCTCCACTACGTCATCGGGCTGCGGACGCAGGCAGCGCGTCACTTGTACGAGTTGCGGATGCACCGAGGCGGTGACGCGGCGCGGCATCGCGCCACCTACGCCGGGCTGGTGGGCCTGAGCGCCGGCGCGAGCGAGCCCGCGGAGCGCTACCTGTCCATCAAAGACGGGATGGCCGCAGCGGTCTGCCTGCGCGGCGCGATGGTTGAGGCCGCGCTCACCGATCACCTGCGGGCGCATCATGGCGACGAGTGGTGGCGCAGTGCAGCGGCCGGTGAGACCCTCCGAGAATTGTGGCGGGCCGGCCTTTCGTGGAGTGCCGGCGACGGGGTTGCGCGACTCGGGTATGATGCGTTGGACTGGCCACCGGTCGTGCGTCAGATTCGGGCCAAGCTCATCGGCGAGATGAGCGGCTACGGCGGGCCCAACATCACCACTCGCGCAGGGACCCGCAAGGTCTGACCGGTTGACCACCGCGTTTCCCACCGGACGAGAGTCCCACGTTTGAACGTGGATCCGACCCGCTTTCGCCGGCCCGAACCCCGCCGCGCCGTTGGCGCAGGCAGCCCAAGAGGGCGGTCCCACCACTGATCGAGGTCAGGCATCCATGAACGACGATTCACGCCCCCCGCGACGCGGCCGCCCGCGACGCCGACCTGACGGCGGAGGCGGAGGTGGCGGCGGTCCACGGCGCCAGGCGCCGCGCCCGGTCTTCCAGGGCCGTCGCAACAACTACGCCACCGGTGGCTACTCGTCGATCTATGCCGGGCCCTTCCCCACTGACGGGGACGAGTTCGAGCAGGGGATGAACATCACCGACCTCCAGGCCAAGAGCGTCGAGGAGCTCCGCGAGATGGCCACCGAATGGGGCGTCGAGGGCACCGACCTGATGGAGCACTCGGACCTCGTCCTGAAGCTGCTCGATCTCGTCCCCCTCGCGCCGACGCAGCCGCGTCACGAGCAGAACGTGCAGCCGGGGATCGTCAACGGCATCGTCGAGATCGTCGACGACGGCTTCGCCTTCCTGCGCCGGCACGGCGTGATGCCCTCCCAGGACGACATTTACATCAGCTCGTCCCAGGTCCGTCGCTCCGGCCTGCGCACCGGCGACAAGGTCGAGGGGCAGAGCCGCCCGCCCAAGGACCAGGAGAAGTACTGGGGCATGCTGCGGGTCGACACGGTCAACGGGGTCGATCCGGATACCGCTCGCCGTCGGCCGCAATTCGAGACCCTGGTGCCGGTCTTCCCCGACGAGATGTTCGACATCGAGACCGACCAGAAGAACCTGACCCAGCGGCTGATCAACCTGATCAGCCCCATCGGCAAGGGCCAGCGTGGCCTGATCCTGTCGCCGGCGAAGGCGGGCAAGACCACCGTTCTGAAGCACATTGCGGCCGGGGTCACCGACAATTACCCCGACGTCCACCTCATGGTGGCGCTCATCGGCGAGCGTCCCGAAGAGGTCACGGACATGAGTCGCAGCGTGAAAGGCGAGATCTACGCCTCCACCTTTGACGAACCGACCGAGAACCACACGCGGGTCGCGGAGATGTGTCTCGAGGTCGCCAAGCGCCAGGTGGAGATGGGACGCGACGTGGTGATCCTGCTCGACTCGATCACCAGACTTGCGCGCGCCTACAACCTTGCCCTGCCGGCCTCGGGCAAGACCCTTTCCGGTGGGGTTGACCCGGTGGCCCTCTATCCGCCCAAGCGCTTCTTCGGCGCGGCTCGCAATATCGAGGGCGGCGGCAGCCTGACGATCATTGCCACCTGCCTGGTTGACACGGGCTCGCGCATGGACGACGTCATCTACGAGGAGTTCAAGGGAACCGGCAATATGGAGCTGGCCCTCGACCGCAAGCTGAGCGAGAAGCGGATCTTCCCGGCGATTGACGTCCTGCGCTCGGGCACCCGTCGCGAAGAGCTGCTGCTCGACGAGAATACGCTGCGGATGACCTGGACCATGCGGCGGATGCTCAGCGCAGTCGGTCCCAACGAGGGGATCGAGCTGCTGATGCAGCGGCTCGGCAAGACGAAGAACAACGCGGAATTCCTCGTCTCCCTGAGCAAGAGCGTCGAAGCCTCCGAGCGCTGATCCGCAGCGCCACGATGGGCGTTCAGGTCGGCCGGCGGGTCGCGGCCCTGCTCGGCGGGGTCCTCGTGCTGGCCGCCTGCTCGACGCCGAACATCCAGAGCACCGGCGCCTCGCCATCGGCGTCTGCGCTGGCGACCTCCAGCCCGACCCCGGGCATCGGGGACGTGGTGCCGGCTCCCGGGTCGTCAAGCGAGGTCTACGCGCCCAACCCCGGCGCCATCGTGGTGGCCATCGACCCGGGCCACGGAGGGTGCCTGGACTGGGGAGTGGCTGACCCATTCGAAAGGGGAACCGCGTTCTCCGAGAAGACGATGACCCTGGCGATCGCCACCGAGTTGCGGCGCCAGCTGGAGGCACAGGGCATCAGGGTGGTGCTCACCCGTGAGGGCGAGGACCTGCTCGCCGGCGATGACTACCCTGACCTGGGCTGCCACGGCGCCCCTTTCCGCGATGTCAACGGCGATGGCCAGTCGGGCTTCGATCCTGCTGGCAAGACTCATGTGCGTGACGAGCTGCAGGCGCGGATCGACAAGGCGAACGTGGCACGGGCCGACCTGCTGGTCAGCATCCACATCAACTCGCTCTACCAGGATGGGGTCAGCATCCAGGTCGCTGCCACCCAGACCTACTACACCGATGAGACCGCCTGGGGCATCTCTGCCAGCCAGCGCCTGGCGCGGCTGGTGCAGGGCGCGGTGGTGGCAGCCATCACGCCGCTGGCGACCTATGACCGGCAAGATCGAGGCGTCGAATCGAGGAACTACTACATCATCACCCCGCCGCTCTTCGCCCCGACCGCGGAGCGGCCCGATCCGCTCACCCAGCCGACGCGTGGCGTCCTGATGCCGGCGATCCTGGCCGAGGTCGGCTCGATCAACCTCGCCGCGGAGCAGGATCTGCTGCTCTCTGCAGAGGGCCAGGCGGCGATCGCCGCCGGCATCGCAACGGCGATCAGCGCCTACCTCGCCGATCGGCCGCTCGCCGTGCGCTACGACGCCCTGATCGACGGCGGGGCGGCTGGAGCGGTGCCTTCGGCGGTGCCCGGCACTGGTCCGCCGTACTGGATCCCATCGGTGCAGCCGGCCAGTGTTGCGTCGGGGCTCGGCGTGCGGCTGACCAACACCGGCACCCGTGCCTGGCCGACAGGTCTCCACCTGCTCGTCGGCTGGGAGGCGAGCGGCCAACCCTACCTGCGTCGCGCCCCGGACGGCCTGGCCCCGCTGGCGCTCTCCATTCCGTTGCTGGCGCCGGGCGAGTCAGTGGAACTGCGACTTCCCCTCTCGCCGCCCGCAGGAGCACGGCGCGCGGTTGCCTGGATCACGCTCGCCGCCGGCGACGCCGCGCTCACCGACCTCGGCTCGGCACCCCTGCAGCTGGCCGTCATGGCTCCGTGACTCACCTGCCGGGTTGACCGGGCCAGCCGGGCGCTGCTACCATCCCGGCGCACGACTTGGCTGGTGCCGACGCATCCGCGCGGGTGGGATGAGCCTGGTTGGGC
>Ga0315281_10012939_pt1 | contig 11315 bp, 8 predicted proteins | sample YL17G07_0_MG_FD_204540 | JGI IMG/M metagenome (GOLD analysis project Ga0315281, IMG submission 204540) | Sediment microbial communities from Yellowstone Lake, YNP, Wyoming, USA - YL17G07_0 | ecosystem: Environmental > Aquatic > Freshwater > Lake > Sediment | place: USA: Wyoming | collected... | reverse complement strand
CCATCGACGACCCAATCCTCGTAGACGGGAATGTCGCGGATCAGCAATGGACATCCGCAACTCGCTGCCTCCAGCATCACGTTGCCATAGCTTTCCGCCCTTGTGGGAAACACGAACACATCAGCGGCCGAGTAGACACTGACAATCTCCTCGAAGGGCACGTGCCCCGGAAAGAGGACTCTCCCTCGAGCAGTCTTGTCCAGCGCGTCTTCCAGGAGAGGCTCCGAAGCCCCCACCCAGACGAACTTCACATCCTCTCGGTCCTTGAATCTCTCCGACATCTTCACAAATGTGTCGACGCCTTTCCGGGGAATCCTCAGGCCAACGCTGAGCACCAGCTTGTCCGTCGACGATACGCCCCATCGCTCTCGGAACTTCGCTCCCAACGCTTCGTTTCTCACGAAGACCTCCCTGTTGATTCCGTTAGGTATTATCTTGAATGGCCCACGGACTCCATCCTTTGCGAGGGATTTGGCGACATATGGTGTCGCGCCGACAACGATCGTGCCCAGATTGTAGAACTTGACGGAGTATCCGCGCACGAACGGATAGGCGAGTGATCCGCCGATGAATCCGCCCTTGATCAGTTCAGGGAGGTGCCTACCATGGACAACCAACGGCTTCCCCGACTTGCGCCTCCTGAGGGCCCAGAGAAACGAATCTGGCAGCGGACTATGGATGTGGAGCACATCGTATTCCGCCTTTGGCTCGTTCATGAAAACCTTCACGCCGAGCTTCTCGAGTTCGCGGGCCACCATGGGCGCATTCGTTCCCATCCCGCCAGGGTTCTTGAATGGGATGATGGCTCGGTACTTCTCTAGCTCTGTGAGCATGCAAACCGAGACCATATGACCAAGCGCCCCTAGAGATGACAACCGTTCAGCTGGAAGGCCATCCCGCCCTTCGGCGACCATGAGAATGCGCGGATATATAGGTAACCTACAGGCGCGAGCCAGCAACTGTCATTTCAGCAGCGCGAGGGAATCAGTGAGCTCACCCTGGGAATCGTGCTGCTTTAGATCTAGAAGGGCTGTCTCTCCCAAACTGTCTTCCCGTCTTTGACTACCCGAGAACACAGGTTCGTGCCAAATTTATATGGCAAGTGTGCGTGTCCTGGAATGTCGAGAACTATCAGGTCCGCCCTCTTGCCGCGCTCGATCGTGCCCACCTTCTTATCCAGTCCAAGGGCCGCAGCGGCGTTTATCGTGGAAGCGGTCACAGCCTCTGCAGGAGTCATCCTCATCTTGTGACATGCGAGGCTTATCGTGAACTGCATCGATTCATTCCAGCAGTTCGGATTCAGGTCTGTTCCCAATGCGATTGGAACGCCCAGGTCGATCAGACGCCTTCCATCCGCGTACTCCTTTGACATCGAGGAATATGGAGTCCCCGGCAAGAGCACCCCCATGACATCCTTCCTAGCGAGCGCCATGATCCCGTCGTCTGAGGGCCTCGCAAGATGATCCGCGGAGACCGCTCCGACCTCCGCGGCAAGCTCAGCGCCGCCCGTCGAGTGCATCTCGTCAGCGTGAACCTTGAGTTTCATTCCCAATGACTTCGCAGCCAGCAACACCTTCCTGGACTGGTCGACATCGAATACGCCCTTCTCGCAGAAAACATCGCAGAACTCGGCGAGGTTCCGCTTGGCGACCTCCGGAAGCACCTCGCTTATCATGAAATCCACGTATCCATCGGTTCTCCCAGCGAACTCCGGAGGAACAGCGTGAGCTCCCAAGTAGGTTGGGACAATCGTGACCGGATATTCTTCTCCAAGCTTCCTCGCAGTCTCAAGCAATCTCAGTTCGACCGTTCTGTCCAGGCCATACCCAGATTTCGCCTCGACCGTTGTTGTCCCGTGAGAGATCATCGATTCGAGGCGTTTGGCTGACTCTTTGAACAGTGTCCCAGGAGATGCCAGCCTCGTGTCGCTCACGGTCCTGAGGATTCCTCCGCCCTCCTGAAGTATCTCGAGATATCCCTTGCCCCTCGCCTTGAGCTCCAGTTCGAATTCGCGCGATCCTGCATACACGAGATGGGTGTGCGGATCGACGAATCCAGGCAAGACCGTCCTGTCAGTCGCGTCTATGATCTCCACATCACCCGCACCGTGTTCCTTCAGGACCGAATCCGTTCTGCCGACGTCGACGATGACACCGCCAGAGACCGCCACGGCACCGTCTCTTATTATCGCGAGGTCCGACATCTCGGCCTTCGCCCTCGCCCTCCTCGGGCCTCTGAGCGTAACCAGCTCGGATGCGTGGACTATCAGAAGGTCGTCAGTCATCTTCGTTCCGCGATGTAATCGGCCTCTGTATCTATAAACGATTCCCGCAGACTATTGGCCGCGCTTTCCCAAGAGCTCATGCACCACGTACTGCAAGGTGTCTTGGGGGTTCAACATTGATCTGAAGTATTTGTAGTCCGAGGTTTCGAGTTCCCCCATCACATATGCGGTCGCTCCGTAGGTGACCGTGCCAACCAACGCTAGCACCATCAGGGCGAGCCAATCGACTGAAGGAATGAACATCCAGTCGACCGTGTACATCACGCCCACCATGACGACCGCGCTCAGCAGGTGCTTGAAGGACCTGGAGTTTGGAACTATCTTTGCTGTCTTCCAGGCCATGTAGCGAAGGATGAAGAAATAATAGATCGCCATGATCAACAACGAAGACGCTGCGCCGAAGCCCTTCAGGCCGAGCATCTTGATACCGTGGACCTCCTCAGGGACCAGGATGATCATGGCAACGAGCTGGAGCACGAAGCCTCCGAGCCCTATCATCGCCAAAGTCCCGTGCTTTCCGACGCCCACAATAGCAGACCGCAGTGGAAGCGCGAGCGCAACAACTGCGCTGCTGATCACTAGGACATCCATTGTCTGCACCGCGGGGGAGAACTGATCGCCCAGGAAGACGGTCACAATCTGCTGACCGAACGTGAGATAGAAGGCGGCTGTGGGGATGACGACTAGCGAAACGTAGCGCTCCGCCTGGTTGACGACGTCCCAGCTGGCTGCAACATCCTTTCTCCAGAAGTACGTGGTCACCGAGGGAAGTATGAGTGTGGCGACGGAAAGGGAGAACACGCTGACGAAAACGGCCATCTTCTGGACGCCGAAGTAGAGTCCCAGCTCGTGATAGCCCCAGAAATTCCCAACGAACAACTTGTCCAGGTAGAGGTCAAGTATGATTATGGCGGACACTGCGAAGACAGGGGCCAATGAACGGATGTACTTCTTCAGGATGAAACGATCCGGCATCGATATCTTCACCTGGCTCATCAGCAGCGCGACAAGCAGTGCTGACGCGATTATCCCTGCAGCATACGACGCTGAAAGCAGCGCCGGTCCGTCAGCAGTAGATCCTGACGAGGAGCTCGCGACGAAAATGATGAACGACACTCTCACAACCAGCTCCAGAAGGGCCGGGACGTGGACCTTCGCCACGGCACCCTGAGCATCGAACGTGTGCGTCGCGATCTGGCTTATGCCAAGCAAGACGTAGTAGATGAGAAATGCCAACATCGAGTCTAGCACGACCTCGTTCGATGGCATCGCACCCCCGAGCTGGCCTCTCCTCCACAGCTCGATCAGAACGTAAGTCACTATTGAGAAGATCGCGAGAAGTGCGATCCTTATCGTCGCGTATGCTCCAACACATTTCCCAAGATCCTCGCCGCTTCGAATATGATTCGCGTGGACTGAGCCGACCCCGAAGTCGGACAGGAAACTGAGGATTCCGACGGAGGCCATGGCGAAGCCCATGATGCCCAATACATCCGGGCCCATGTTCTGCGCGATGAATACCAGTGCGGCTGTCCCGAGAACTGCCCCGACCACGCCGTTGACGACCGCGATGGCTGACTTCGGACTCATCAGCCTCTGGTTGGGAGCCGACCCCCGCACGCCCTCCTCGGGCATAGCTCCTTAAGATATGGCACGCAATATAAATCTGCTGGTCGGGACACCGTCACAGCTTGGCCACAAGCTCCTTCACGATTTCCAGACCCTTCGAGATGTTCTCTCTCGAATTTGCGTACGAGAACCTAAGATGTCCCTCACCCAAGGACCCGAATGATCCTCCGGGTGCACAGATGACTCCCATGTCGAGTATCTTCAGGGCGAGCTTCTCTGACGGCATCTTATGCGTATACTTGGGGAAAACGTAGAACGCTCCATCCACCGGAGACGTGGTGAAAGAAGGTATCTCGGCGAGCTTCTTCATCGCGACGTCTCTCCGTTTCCTGAACTCTTCCAAGACGCGCGCCTGGAACTTGTCCAGAACCTTCAATCCCTCGAGGACTCCGTATTGAGTAGGTGTGGCCGGACAGGCGAGCGTGTAGTATTGGACTTTGGAGAGCTGCTGGACGATCTCCTTCGAGGTCGCGACATAGCCTATCCTCCAACCCGTTGCTGCCAATGACTTGGAGAATGAATTGACGACAATCGTGTCGTTGTGGAACCGCGCAAAAGACCAGTGCTCGCCCTCGTAGACGTAGTCGTTGTAGACCTCATCCGAGAGAATGTAGAGCTTGTGATCCTTCGCCAACTCGCTGAGTGCCTTGACCGTCTCCTTCGGGAATACCGTCCCAGTGGGGTTCGAGGGACTGTTGACTATGATCGCTTTGGTCCTGGGGGTTATCAGGGACTTGATCTCTTCGATATCCGGCAGGTACTTGTTTTCCATCTTTAGAGAATACTCGATCGGCTTGCCGCCGGCCAACTTCACATCTGGACCGTAGATGATGAATCCTGGATTGGGGATGAGGACCTCATTGCCCTCATCCAATATGGTCTCGCATGCAATCCTCATTCCCTCGGTGGCGCCTGCAGTCACGATCACGTTCTCGAACGAGACATCCTTTCGGTATTTCCTGAGGTTCTCCGCAATCGCCTCGCGGAGTTCCATGATACCGGCGCTCGGGCCGTACTTGTTGTGCCCTTTCTGCAACGCCTCGCAAAAAGCTCGAATCATCTCCTCTGGAGGCTGGATATCTGGTTCGCCTAGCCCAAGGTTGATTGCCCCAGGTGGCGCTGCCTCGAACATCTTCCTGATGCCTGAAACCTTGAGTGATGAGACGCGCTCTGGAAACATCAAGCAGCTAACGTACATTTCCGTACATTAAGCGTTCTACAGTACAAACGGGATACGAGCGACGTGTTAGCAGGACACAATGCGAGATCGGAGGACTGGCAGAGAGCGGGCGGGGACTCCCCGAATAAGTCTAAGAGGGCGGAAGCTGGTGACATTTCATCAAACGCAGCCTGGGGAGGAATCCAAATGCACGCCAAAACCATCGCCATCGTCGGAGCTGGCCTGGCAGGTCTATCGACCGGATGCTACGCTCAGATGAATGGATACTCCACGCACATCTTCGAGCATCACTCCAAAGCCGGCGGAGTTGCAGCCGCCTGGCGTCGGGACGGATACCTCATAGATGGAGGAATTCACTTCTTGATGGGGCACAAGCCCGGAACGGTGACCTACCAACTGTACGAGGAACTCGGCATAGTCCAATGCAATCACTTTCCGGATATGACGATCTACGGAAGGTTCATCGACGAGGCCAGCGGCAAGACCATCGACTTGACATTTGATCTGGACAGACTCGAGAAGGACCTAAAGAGAATCGCGCCTGTCGACTCGAAGGTCGTCGAGAACATGATATCTGACATTCGGAGGATGGAAAGGGCCGACCTAGTCGGCATGATGAGCACAGAGAAACCTCCGGAACTGATGGGGCTTCTCGACAAGCTGAGGATGTTCTGGAGGATGCACAGAGTTCTGCGGTTCTTCCGCGGGAGATACTCGAAACCGATGAAGGATAATCCGCTGGGTGCTCAGGATCCGCTATTGAGGAAAGTACTTGAGAACCTCTTCTTGCCGGAAGTGCCCCTCTGGTTTGTCCTGATGATAATGGCGCTAGTCGCCAATAGGCAGATGGGTCTGCTTGAAGGGGGGTGTCCCGATTTCGTGGAGCCCATCGAAAGGAAGTACAGGAGTCTCGGCGGCGAGTTGACATACGGCGCGAAAGTCGAGAAGATCGTGGTCGAGAATGGGAAGGCTGTAGGAGTCAGGTTTGCGGATGGCACGGAGCACAGGGCGGACATAGTAGTCTCGGCCGCTGACGGATACAGCACGATCTTCGGAATGCTGGGAGGGGAGTTTGTCGATGATCGCATCAAGGAGAGATATCAAAGCTGGAAGCTCATCAAACCGACCATCATTGTCAGTTTCGGCGTGTCCCGCACGTTCCCCGGTGAACCACCGTTCAGCTCAATCATGGTCAAGGACCCGCTGAGGATAGGCAACGATAACATCCCTGGCTTCGGCGTGCGCATATTCAACTACAGCACGAAGTTCGCGCCAGCGGGTAAGACCGTGGTTCAGGTTCTTGTCGAATCCAGCTGGGACTACTGGAACAATCTAAGGAGTGATCGAGCGAGGTACGAGGCTGAGAAGAAGAGGATCGCCGCAGAAGTGCTGAAAAGGCTCGAGAGGTACTATCCAGGAATCTCTTCGAGGGTCGAAGTCGAGGACGTCGCGACTCCTTACACGCTCTGGCGCTACACGCTGAACCACAAAGGGGCATACATGAGCTGGTTACCTGCCGCAGACAAGATTCTCGAAACGATACCGAGGACACTCCCTGGGCTCTCCAACTTCTACATGGCTGGGCAGTGGACCACACCTGGAGGATCGGTCCCCACCAGTCTCTTCTCGGGTCGCCAGCTCATAGAAGTGCTCTGCAATCAGGATGGAAAGAAGTTTGTGGTTCCCAAGCAAGAGATGAGGGAACCCTGAGGCTTCGTCGCTCTCAGAAGAGTAGAGAGGACACCGCGCGTGCGATCCTGCCGACCGGTGCAAGGAGCCGAGGTAGTGGCTTGACCATATTGACTGGGTTCGCCCTCGCCAGTTCGCTAGTCTGCGAGCAGATCCACAGTGAATTGCTGTCTCGGAACTCATGTCGTACATATTTGGCAAGTTCTTTCCCGGACTTCTTCGAGGACACATCCACGCGCGGAATGGTGAAACTGGGTATGCTCAACCGTACCACCCCGTCTTCTGATGAGATCGTACCGGATGAACCACGATCGAGGCGAAATGACTCTCAACCCTGCTTGGGAGGACCAAAGGTGAATCATGGCTCATTCTTGGCATGCGTTCAAAGCGATTATACTTCATACTTGTCACACTCCAATGTGCATTTGGGTAATACACATGATGGTTAATAAAACTATCGTTTTAATAAGCAAAATGCTTATAACATGGCCCAACCATACATTTTCTTGGTGAGCTCGTGAAGGCGATCAAAGTGATTCGGGACCCAGAGGCCTTTCAGCTGATGGCAGATGATACCAGGCGAAGACTGATACACCTCCTGAGAGCTAAGGAGATGACAGTCAGCCAGATCGCAGGAGAGCTCCACCTGACACCCCAGGCAATCTATCACCATGTCAGAAAACTTAAGGATGCTGGCTTGATCGAGATTGCGCGAGAGGAGCGCGTGGATCATTTCATCGAGACCTACTACCGAGCCGCTGCAGAAGTATTCCATCTGTCCCATGGTGAGGGTAAGAGCCGCAAGATCGAGGAGCAGCAGGCGCTAGAGGCACTCCAGAACCTGTCTAAGGTAGGAATTGCTGTCAAGGTCGATGAGGCATCTGCATCAAAAATCGTCAGTATCCAGAACCGAATGCACGACCTGGGGGGCAAACAGGAATGGACGGACAAGGTCTCCGATCTTGAGGACGTCGACTTCTTCGGCAAGCAGCTTCTTCTCGAATATGCCAGCTATCTCTCCATGAGTGATGCAGAATTCAAGGAGTACTGTGAACTCCACAAGGATATCAGACACCTTCTGAAGTCGAAGCTCGTCTCAACCTCAGCGAACAAGAAGAAGACCTAGAATCCTACGCCATCTTCCAAAGACGCCGAGTGCCCGAGAAAAGCGTTATAATCGTTTGACTATCGTGTACCCGGCCATAGAGGGACCACCATGAATGGGGCACTCATCGATGTTGAGAATCTTACCAAACACTATCCACCAGACGTCAAGGCGGTCGACGGCATATCGTTCGAGATCAAGTCAGGTCAGATATTCTCAATGCTTGGCCCTAATGGTGCCGGCAAAACCACGACCGTTGAGATCCTCGAGGGGCTGCGAAATCCTACCTCCGGGACCGCAACCATCTTCGGGATCGACGTGACCCGCGACTACTCCAAGATACGTGACAAGGTAGGTATCCTGCCTCAGAACTTCGAACCTTTCGACGAGCTGAAGCCCGCTGAAGCCGTCGAGTACTGGGCGGGCCTCTATGACAAGAAGATGTCAAGGAAAGACATCGAACGACTGCTCGAGAAAGTCAACCTAACTGGCAGGAAGAACTCCGTCTCGAAGAAACTCTCGGGTGGCGAGAAGAGGAAGCTAGGGATTGCGCTTTCGCTAATCAACGAGCCTGAGGTTCTATTCCTGGACGAGCCAACGACAGGGCTCGACCCGAAGGCGAGGAGGGATCTGTGGGCGCTCATCCAAGATATCAGGAAGAAGGGCACGACCGTTTTCCTGACCACCCACTACCTCGATGAGGCCGAGAAGCTGGCGGACGACGTCGCAATCATGCACAAGGGGAAGATAATCGCACAGGACAGCCCCGAGAAACTCATAAGAAGACACGCGAAGCTCACCGTGATCGTGCTCGTCGGCATCGGCCCGGATGGCCTGAAGGAGATCAAGAGGAGAGGGATAGAAGCCACCACAGAGGCCGACGGTGACATCCTAGTGCCAGTCAACGACCCCTCCGAGATGAGAACGATATTTCAGAAACTCAGCGGGATAGAGCTGAACGTCAAGGATATGTACACCAGGAGACAGACCCTCGAGGATGTGTTCCTCGATCTTGTTGGTGCCAAGATGGAAGAGGGGGATCTGAAGCCATGAGCCGGATTCTTGCGGACATCAAGGGGTTCGGCAGGCAGTACCTCAGATCCAAGGTAGGAGCGTTCTTCACCTTCGCATTCCCCATATTGCTGATCCTGCTGTTCGGAGCCATATACAGCGCGAGCGGTACCCAGAAGGTGTCGCTGCCGGTCCAGAACTTGGACGGGAGCCCCCTCTCTGTCGCCTATCTGAACGAGCTTAACAACACGACCCTAGTGAACATAAAGATGATTCCGGCCGACGCGAACATCACGAACTACATCAACGACAATTCACTGTCACTCGCGCTTCAGATACCAGTCGATTTCGGCTCGAAGATTGTGGATGGTTTGGGCCCCAATTACTCAGGACCGGTCCTCGTCACGGTCTACGGTGACAAGTCGCAATCCACCTTCGGGACCGCGATCGCGGCTGTGCAAGCTGCGAGCGTGAGCTTCAACTACAACCTCTCACGGACGTTGCCGCTGGTCGCACCAGGCGTTCAGGGTCTGAAGGAGGGCTACAAGTTCCTCGACTACTTCTTGCCCGGCGTCGTCGGCATAACTGTGATGACGAATTCGCTGTTCAGCATGACCTCGATATGCGCGGAGTACAGACAGCGGGGATTCTTCAAGCTGCTCGCCACGACTAAACTGAGGAAGCACGAATGGCTGATATCGAAGTTCGTTTTCTTCTCGATCATCCTGATATTGTCTCTCCTGACGACCTTCGCCGTGGCGAGCGCCGCATTTGGCACGCACTCGACGATCACACTGCTCGCTCTGGCAATGATCCCTGCCGGCGCATTCCTCTTCGTCTCTCTTGGAATGCTCTTGGGCGTTGCCATAAAGGATCCCGAGTCGGGTGTTGCAGTTGCCAACGCCATCGGTTTCCCCATGATGTTCTTGTCGGGCTCCTTCTCTCCGCTCGACATGATGCCTCACTTCCTGCAAGTCCTGGCCACTGCGTTGCCGCTCACCTATTTCAACAATGGGCTGAGAGACACGATGGTCTACGGCAACACTGGAGGGGCTTTGGCGAACCTTGCGGTCGTGCTTGTCGTCGGCGCAGTGTTCTTCGTTCTTTCGAGCAGGCTGATGTCTTGGAAGGAACGCTGAACGGAGGATTCTGCTCCGGATCGACTCGACGGTCATGCCCCTCATCATGGGTGGACAGAGGAGATCGGCAGTGCGAGCCCGATTCTTCACGATCACTTTCACCCATCCTCCATGAGGGCATATCCCACCGGGATTGCTTCAAGTCTCAATAGGCACCTAGATGTGGACATGGGAAGGACGGCGGTGAGATACGTGCGAAAGGAAGACATCAAGACAGTAGAGGACATCGTCCGGTATCTGAGCGATTACTCTGACTTCGAGACGGCAGTCTATGTTGCTACATTCAAGATCCCGAAGGGGAAGGTCTGCACATATCATGGGATCGCCAGGATGATCGGGAAACCGAAGGCCACCAGAGCAGTGGCCAATGCGCTGCACAACAACCCGTTGTACCCGATAGTACCCTGTTGGCGCGTCGTCAAATCTGATGGGGGTTTTGGAGGAGAGAGGAGTGCGGCCGATGGAAGGAGAAAGCGCGTGGAGGAGGAAGGCGTCCCCACGAGGAACAACAAAGTCGTAATGAGCAAAGAAGTGCTCTTCTGAACCTCCGAGGAGGACATCTTTGGCTGGCGCCTTTCCTCCCCTATGGGCTTTTCCGAAACAGGCCAAAGAATCTTGAAATGGGGCAGTCCCCTGAACTATGGAAGACCCCCGTCCAGAATCTTCTTGAGAGTCGAGGGGTCGATGTTCCCTCCCGACATCACGCAGACCACTCGACCTTTCCCCGCCTTGCCCGTGAGAGCCGCAGCCAATGAACTAGCACCTGAGCCCTCCGCGACCACTCGGTGCCGCTCGAACAAGACTCGGACGGCCGAGGCAACCTCTTTCAAGCTCACGACCATCGAGCCGGCTGCCAGCGGCCTGACGAGGTCCCATATTTCAGGGAGGACGTCGCTCTCGCCCGTGCCCTCGAGGAAGCTCGGGATCCGCTCGACGTGTTTCGGAGATCCCGCCGCCAAGGAAGCTGCGAATGCGCATGCCGTGTCCGGCTCGCACCCGTACATGTTGACTTGAGGCTTGCGAGATTTGACCGCGACAGCAATGCCTGCGAAGAGACCGCCGCCACCAAAAGGTACTATCACGGAATCCACGCCCGGGAGGTCCTCCAGGATCTCCAAGCCTATCGTGCCGTTGCCCGCAATCATGTGCTCGTTGCTGAACGGGTGAACGAAAACGCGGTCCTTGAGCGGAGGATACAAATGGTCCGTGGCGACCTTCCACACTTCTTCGAACGGTACCTGGATGATGTCTGCACCATACCTCCTGATTCCCGCGAGC
>Ga0315281_10012936_pt1 | contig 11316 bp, 10 predicted proteins | sample YL17G07_0_MG_FD_204540 | JGI IMG/M metagenome (GOLD analysis project Ga0315281, IMG submission 204540) | Sediment microbial communities from Yellowstone Lake, YNP, Wyoming, USA - YL17G07_0 | ecosystem: Environmental > Aquatic > Freshwater > Lake > Sediment | place: USA: Wyoming | collected... | reverse complement strand
GGCGCGAGGAGGGTGGCGGGCTGCTTGACGATGGGCAGTTCGGGCAGCAGCAGCGCCATTTCGAAAACCGCATCTGCGCTTGCAATGACGGGCTTGACGGCAACCGGGGTGGCGTTCGGCGCCAGCATTTGCACGCCCAGTTCCAAGTCTTCCGGGCTATCGCTCTTCACCCAGCGCACCACGCCCACGTTCCATGATGCGCCGTTCTCCGGCTTCAGCCCAATCAAGTCCCCGACGCGGATCTGTACCGGATCTTCGCTGGCCTTGCTGAGGGCCAGCCCGCCCGCGCTTTCGTTGGCGATTACCCACTTGCTGGAACTGAAGGTTTGCTGGCTGCTTCGGTCGATGGCCGAAGTGGCGACCTGCAGGGTGATTTCGGCATCCTGCGTCTCCTCGGATGCGGCGGCGAAACAGGGTTTTTCGCCGCTGAGAAAATGGTGCACCGCCCGCAGGCCGGCGCAAATGTCCACGCCAGCCTGGTTCGGGACGCGATTGAAATGGCGCTTGGGCGCAATGCCCCAGTGCCGCAGCAGGCGGCGCAGCAGGTCGAGATAGGCGGAGTTGCCGGCGCTCTCCGGCAGGCCGAGGCTGGCCGGTGTTTCGCCGGATTCGAGTTTGCCGATCTTCTGGTGCATGGCGCGCGCCAGGTCGAGGGTGTTCAACAGGATGTCGCTGCGCGCATCGGTATCGGTGGCATTCTGCGCCATCGCTTTGGGCGGCTTGTCGCTTTCCGTTCGCACCAGGAAGAAACCGTGCGTGGTGCTGATTTGGGCGAGCGGCATGAGGTGCGCCTGATCGCCGAAATGCGCCAGGAAATCCATGATCGTCGCGACCTCTCCCTGCATCAGCCGGTACGGGTCGGCCAGGGCGAGCATCAGCGCCTGTTTGTACGCAAGGTTGACGCTGGTGGTTGCCGCGCCATCGGGCACGGCTTCTTCCTGCAGGCTGTGCTGCACCGCGTAACGGTAGAGCTGGTGCATCTCGGACCAGATGCCTGCCGGAGTGGGGGCGTAGGTTTGATAGCAGATGGCCAGTATCCTGCCCAGCGCAGACAGGGCGCGCTGGATCACCTGCGGAAGTTGTTTTTTGCTGCCGAAGCTGATCAGCCGGTTGATTTCATCCAGCAGGATGATCTTGTAGCCATAAGCGAGTTCGACCAGCAGCTCGCGCGCCAGGAGGGCGATCTGGCGCTGCTTTTCCGGCAGCGGCAGGGCGGCGCCGGCCAGTTGCTGCTCCAGTCCGGGCAGCAGTTCCATGATGCTCGCCCGGTAGAGTTCCAGCAGCTTCAGGCGCACGTCCTCGCCGAGCTTTTGCCGGTTCAGCGCGCTCAAGGCGTCGCGCAACGTGCGCGACGCTTCGAACAGGTTTGCCTTGGGCAGCCGGTCCAGCCATTCGGCGACCTGTCTGGGACGAACTTCCACCGTCATGTTCGGGGATTGGTCGGCTGCGGGGGTGACCAGTTTGAGCGACATTGTCGGTTACCTGCGATGGTTGACAGCCAATGGGTATAAGGGCTTTGCTGATTCTAAGTAACCGCCGCGAATTAATCAATCGGCGACGGGTATAATGCGCCAAAAGGTGGGCGCGGCCCATCCCGAACCGGACAGCCGGAAGGAAAGCGATGAGACAGTTTGAGCGTTGGTTTGAAGGAGCATTGTGGAACAGCCGTTTCGTCGTGCTGTTCGCGGTGGTTGCCAGCCTGGCGGCCGGCTTTGCGATTTTCTACATGGCCACGGTGGACGTGGTGTACCTGGTCGCCCACATCGTGCACTATGCCGACCCCGACGTCTCCAGCGAGGCGCGCAAGGCGTTGCATGACGAGACCATCACCCACATCGTCGAGGTGGTGGACGGCTATCTGCTCGCCACCGTGATGCTGATTTTCTCGCTGGGCATGTACGAGCTGTTCATCAGTGACATCGACCAGGCGCATGGCACCAAGTCCTCCAGCAAGATACTGGTGATCGAGAGCCTGGACGACCTCAAGGCGCGCCTGGCGAAGGTGATCATCATGATTCTCATCGTCACCCTGTTCGAGCATGCGCTCAAGATGAAAATCCAGAACGCCCTGGACCTGGTCTATCTGGGCGCCAGCATCGCACTGGTCGGGCTGGCGCTGTACTTCACGCATGCGGCGGAAGCACACGCCGTGGTGAAAGCCGAGCAGCACGGGGAGCCCCCGGATCACTGAGGCGCCTCAGTCGATCCTGCCGTCCCGCGCAGCCTTCAGCACCAAAGCGTCGAACGCATCCGCGTTCATGATGCCGTGCGCGGCGACGATGTCGCGCACCGGCTTGCCGGATTTTTGCGATTCCTTGGCGATTTCCGCCGCTTTCATGTAGCCGATGGTAGGGTTCAGCAGGGTGGCCAAGCCCACGCTGGCATGGATGAATTCGTAGCAGCGCTCCCGGTTTACCACCAGCCCCTTGAGGTTTTTTTCCGTCGCGGCATTGATGGCGTTGGTCAGCCAGTCCATGGCGTCGAACAGGGCCGAGCCAAGCGCAGGCATCATGACGTTGAGCTCCAGTTGCCCGGCCTGGGTCATGTAGGCTACCGCGGCGTCCTGTCCCAGCACCTGGAAGCACACCTGGTTGAGCATTTCGAACATCACCGGGTTGACCTTGCCCGGCATGATGGATGAGCCGGGCTGCACCGGCGGCAGGGTGATTTCGCCAAAGCCCGTGCGCGGGCCGGAGGCAAGCAGGCGCAGGTCGTTGGAGATGCGCGTGAGTTCCAGTGCCAGGCCGCGCAGCGCGGACGACAGCGTGTGCAGGTCCAGCATGGACTGCATCTGGGCGGTCATGTCGCTGGCCGCGATGGGCTCCCCGGTGAGCCTGGCGAGTTCGTCCGCCACGCGCCCGGGATATTCGGGCGCGGTGTTGAGGCCAGTGCCGGCAGCCGAACCGCCCAGCCCGATGTCGCACAGCGGCGCGCGTACGGACGCGAGATTGCCGGCCGCACGGCGCAGGGTCCAGGCGTAGGCGGCGAACTCGCGCCCGAGCGTGGTGGGCACGGCGTCCTGCAGATGCGTGCGGCCGCTTTTCACCGTGTCGCGCTCGCGCAACGCGATGGCCTCGAACGCAGCCGCCATGTCCTGCGTCGCGCCGATCAGGCGCGGCAGCTTGGCGAGGCAGGCCATGCGGATCGCGGTGGGGATGGTGTCGTTGGTGCTCTGCCCCATGTTGACGTGGTCGTTGGAATTGATCGGCGCGTAGGTGCCGCGTTCGCCGCCCAGCGCCACGTTGGCGATGTTGGCGATGACCTCGTTGCTGTTCATGTTGTGGCTGGTGCCGGCCCCCGCCTGGAAACGGTCCACCACGAACTGGTCGAGGAATTCGCCGTCGAGGATGCGCCCGCAGGCGGCCACGATGGCGTCACGCTTGGCCTCGTCCAGCCAGCCCGGCTGGCAGTTGGCGATGGCCGCGGCGAGCTTGATCTGTACGTGGGCACGCACGAAATCCGGGTCTGGCATGCGGCCGGAAATCGGGAAGTTCGCCACGGCGCGCGCGGTCTGGATGCCGTACCAGGCGTCGCGGGGAACTTCCAGCTCGCCGAGGGAGTCTTTCTCGATGCGGTATTCGATCATTTTGCGTTACACTTCCGGCTGAATTGGTGCACATATTTTATAGGAGGCGGGCGTTGTTGAAACGTGTTTTGTTGGCTTTCTGCCTGGCGGCCCTGTCCGCCAGCGTTTCTGCCGCGGGGTTCTCGCTCAAGGACTCCAGGGGCAAGGTGCATAACCTGTCGGACTACAAGGGCAAGTGGGTGCTGGTGAATTTCTGGGCGACCTGGTGCCCGCCCTGCCTGGAGGAGATTCCCGACCTGATCGAGCTGCACGAGCACAAGAACAAAAAAGTGGTGGTGATCGGCGTCGCCATGGATTACCAGAATCCGAAACAGGTGCTGGATTTCGCCGACGGCATGTTCATCAGCTACCCCATCGTGCTGGGCGACCAGAGGATGGCCCGCCAGATCGGTCCCGTGGAAGGCCTGCCGACCACCTATCTGTACAACCCGCAGGGCAAGATGGTGGCGCAAAACGTCGGCGCGGTGACGCGCGTGGCCATCGAGAACTTCATTGCAGGAAAGTAGATATGACCAAGTTCTTGGTTGTTGCCTTGCTAACGCTTTCGAGCTGGGTCCATGCCGGGACGCGCGACATCCACCAGTATTTCTTCGACCAGAAACTGGGGGATTTCAAGGCCGAGCTGGCCACGGCGAAACAGGAGGGCAAGAAGGGCATCCTGCTCATGTTCGAGCTGGACGATTGCCCGTTTTGCCACCGCATGAAAACCACCATCCTCAACCAGTCCGAAGTGCAGGATTACTATCGCCAGCACTTCCTCATCTTCAGCGTTGACGCCAAGGGCGACACCGCGCTGGTGGACTTCAAGGGCAGGGACACCACCGAAAAGCGGTTCGCCGTGGAGAACCGCGTGCGCGCCACCCCGGTGTTCGCCTTTTTCGACCTCGAAGGCAACCAGGCGACACGCTTCACCGGGGCTGCCAAGGATGTCGCCGAGTTCATGCAACTGGGCCGCTACGTCGCCGAGGGCGCCTACAAGAACATGCCCTTCGCCAAGTACAAGCAACAGGTCGCGCAATGAGGGGAAGCCGGCTGCCCGCAGGGCTGGCCGCCGGTTTTCTCTGTTTGCTGGTTCTATCACGCGCCTACGCGGCCGAATCTCCCAAGCCGCTCACCCTCGCCGCAGCGCTCGCCGCGGCGGATGAATCTCATCCCGACCTCATGGTGGCGCTGGCCGAGCGCGACATGGCGCAGGCCGACCGGCGTCTCGCGGCGGCGCGCCGGGACGTCGGCGTCAGCTTCGAAGGCATATTGCGCGGCGGCAAACCCACTCTCGGCAACGAGGAGCTCACCAACGACAACAGCCTGCGTCTCACTGCGCGCAAAACCCTGTACGACTTCGGGCGCACCGGTGCCGCGGAAGAAGCCGCCGGGTCCGAACTGGAGGCGCGCGAAGCCACGCTGCTGGACGCCCGCCAGCGCCGCCGCCTGGACATCATGGCGCGCTTTTTCGAGGTGCTCGCCGCCGACCTGCAATACGCCGCGGATGACGAGCTGATGGCGGTGGCCTACGTCAGCTTCGACCAGGGGCGCGACCGTCTGGAAACCGGCCAGATTTCCCGGGTGGAGCTGGCCGAACTGGAGGCGCGCTACGAGGAACTCAGGGTCAGGCGCAATGCCGGCCAGCAACGGCAACGGATCGTCCGTGCCCTGTTGGCCAACGCCATGAATCGCCCGGGCCGGCTGGCCGCGGACCTGGAAGACCCCAAACTGCCTGAAAACGAGCGGCCTGTGCCCGAGTACGAAAGCCTGATCCCGCGCATGCTCGACAACAATCCGGTGCTGGCCGCGCAGCGCAGCCTGCTCGCCGCATCGCAAAGCCGGCTGGCGGCATTGCGCGCGGAACGGCGCCCCACTCTGGACGCCGAACTTCAGGCCGCCGACTACAGCCGCACTGCCCCCACCCGAGACAGCGTCAGCGCCGGCGTCATCCTGACCTGGCCGCTGTACCAGGGCGAGCGGGTGGACGCCCGCATCGGCCGCGAACAGGGGCAGTTCGACAAGCTGCAGGCCACCGCCGAAAAGCTCAGGATGGACCTCACCCAGGCATTGCTGGAAACATCGCTGGAGATCGGGCAACTGCGGCGCGTCGCGCGGTCCGCCGCCAGGAAACAGGCGGACTACCGCGACCTGGTCCTGGAGCGCAGCCGCGGCGAGTACGAGGTGGAACTCAAGACCAACCTCGGCAGTTCCATGGCAGAGACGGTGCAGGCCAGACTGGGACAGCGCAGGACAGAGTACCAGTTGGCGCTGGCGTTGGCCCGGCTGGAGGCGATTATCGGCGGGCCGTTGGAGGGAGCTGGGGATCATGGAAAAGGGAACCGAAATGACTAAGTGGATGGTTGTCGGCCTGGCGGTACTGGCCGTTTCCGCGGCGCAGGCAGCAGACGTGCAGGCCACGCTGCAATGGGTGCAGCGCGTGGAGCTGTCCACGCCGGTATCCGGGGTGGTGCAAAGCGTCAGCGTGGATGCTGGGCAGCTCGTCAGGCAGGGGCAGGAACTGCTCGCGCTGGACAACAAACTGTACCAGGCCAGGGCCGCCGAGAGTGCTGCCGCCGTCCTGCGCCTCAAGGAAGACGCGGCCGAAGCCGGACGCAATCTGGAGCGCGTGCAGGAGCTCTACAACCGCACCGTGATATCCACCAGCGAACTGGACCAGGCCAAGTTGCGCGATGCGCGCGCCCGCGCCATGCTTTTCGAAGGGCAGGCGCACCTGCAACAGAGCCAAAAGAATCTTGACGACACCGTGCTGCGCGCCCCCTTCGACGCCGTGGTGCTGGTGCGCCAGGCCGAGCCCGGGCAGGCCGTGGCCGCCGGGTTGCAGCCGCAGACGCTGCTGGTGGTTGCGCGCGCCGGGGAGATGCTGGCGCGGGCCAGGCTGGACGCCGCACAGGCCGGGCGGGTCCGGGTGGGCTTGGCTGCGACGGTGAGCGTGGGCGGAAAAAGCTATTCGGGACGGGTGAAGGCCGTCGGCATGGAGCCCGTCGCTGCACCCGACGGGCCGCTGTACCCCGTGGACGTGGTGTTCCCGGTGCGGGAATCACTGCGCGCGGGGGTCGCGGCGGCGGTGCGGTTGCCGTAAGGCGGCTGTTGAAACCCTGTTCCGAGCCCCCCATTTATTTTACGGGTGAGTTTGGAGTAGAATCATGAAACTTCTCGGGAACTCCGCTTGAAGCGCCCTCCGCCGCAAAGACCACCGACACATGCAAATATTCACTTTCGGCATCAACCATCAGACCGCACCGGTCGCGATTCGCGAACGCGTGGCGTTCCATGCCGAGGGCATCGTTCAGGCGCTGCATGACCTTGCCGGGCAGCGTCCGGTCAAGGAAGCGGCCATCCTGTCCACCTGCAACCGCACCGAAATCTACTGCAACACCGCGGAGCCGCAGCATGCCATCCACTGGCTCGCCGACTACCACAAGCTGAAGCCCCAGGCCATCGAGCCCTATCTCTATACGCTGCCGCAGGACCAGGCGGTGAAGCATGCATTCCGCGTGGCCAGCGGCCTCGATTCCATGGTGATCGGAGAGGCCCAGATCCTGGGCCAGATGAAACAGGCGGTGAAGACCGCGGAAAAGGCCGGCACCCTGGGCCTGCTGCTGCACAAGCTTTTCCAGAGTACTTTTTCGGTTGCAAAAGAAGTGCGCACTGCCACGGAGATCGGCGCCAATTCGGTGTCCATGGCGGCCGCTTCGGTGCGTCTAGCAGAGCGCATCTTCCCCACGCTGCATGAGCAAAACGTGCTGTTCATCGGCGCCGGCGAGATGATAGAGCTGTGCGCCACGTATTTCGCGGCGCAGAAACCCAAGCACATCACCGTCGCCAACCGCACCCTGGAGCGCGCCAGGCTGCTCGCCCAGCGCTTCGGCGGCACGGCCATCACGCTGAATGAGTTGCCCGACCAACTGTCCAATTACGACATCATCGTGACTTCGACCGCCAGCCCCCTACCCATACTCGGCAAGGGGTTGGTCGAGCGCAGCATCAAAGCGCGCAAGCACAGACCCATTTTCATGGTGGATTTGGCGGTGCCGCGCGACATCGAGTCCGAAGTGGCTGAGTTGGACGACGTGTTCCTCTACACCGTCGACGACCTCAGCCAGATCGTGCAGGAAGGCATGGAAAGCCGCCAGACGGCGGTGGTCCAGGCGGAAGCGATCATCGACACCAGCGTCGAGACCTTCATGCACTGGATGGAGTCGCGCGAGCTGGTGCCGACCATACGCGCCTTGCGTGACCATGCGGAACGCTATCGCCGCCACGAGCTGGAGCGCGCGCAGCGCCTGATCGCCAAGGGCGAAGACCCGCAGCAGGTGCTGGAGCAGATGAGCCGCGCCCTGATCAACAAATTCCTTCACGTTCCCACCCACGCCCTGACGCATGCCGACGGCACCGATCGGGAGCAAATGGTCGCGCTTCTCAGCCGCCTCTACTCCATCCACCTAGAATAGCCTTTCGTGAAACCCACTCTTGCCGCCAAGCTCGGCCACCTGAGCGAGCGCCTGGAAGAGCTCACCCATCTTTTGAGCAGCGAATCCGTTGCACAGGACATGGAGAGCTACCGCCGGCTCACCCGCGAGCATGCCGAGATCACGCCCGTCGTAGAGCTCTACGACGCCTATCGGCAATGCCTGCAGGACAATCAGACCGCGCAGGAGATGCTCGCCGACCCGGACATGCGCGAATTCGCGGAAGCCGAAATCCAGCAAAATCGCGACAAGCTCGAACAGCTGGAAGTCGAGCTGCAAAAGCTGCTGTTGCCCAAGGACCCCAACGACGAGCGCAACATCTTTCTGGAAATTCGCGCGGGCACCGGCGGCAGTGAGTCCGCACTCTTCGCCGGAGACTTGTTCCGCATGTACTCGCGTTACGCCGAAAGGCAGCGGTGGCAAATCGAGATCGTGTCGGAGAGCCCCGGCGAGGTTGGCGGATACAAGGAAATCATCTCCAAGATCATTGGCCAGGGAGCCTACTCCAGGCTCAAGTTCGAGTCCGGCGGCCACCGCGTGCAGCGCGTGCCCGACACCGAGACTCAGGGCCGCATCCACACCTCGGCCTGCACCGTGGCCGTGATGCCCGAGGCGGATGAGTTGGCCAGTGTGGTGTTGAATCCCGCGGACCTGCGCATCGACACATACCGCGCCTCCGGCGCCGGCGGCCAGCACATCAACAAGACCGATTCGGCGGTGCGCATCACCCACCTGCCCACCGGCATCGTGGTGGAATGCCAGGACGACCGCTCGCAGCACAAGAACAAGGCCCAGGCCATGTCGGTTCTGGCGGCGCGCATCATGGATCAGCAGGTGCGCGAACGTCACAACAAGGAAGCCGCCACGCGCAAGTCCCTGGTCGGCAGCGGCGACCGCTCCGAGCGCATCCGCACCTACAACTTTCCCCAGGGCCGCATCACCGACCACCGCATCAACCTGACCCTGTACAAGCTCGACGCGATCATGGAGGGCGATCTGGACGACCTGATCAACGCATTGATGGCGGAGCACCAGGCGGAGCAGTTGGCCGCCATGGCCGAGGGAGGGTAGCCCGGCTTGGCGCAGACTCTGGGCGCTGCCGCCGTCGACGCGCAGGCGCGGCTGATGCAAGCGCTTGCTCTCGACGCAACTGTGGCGCGACGTGATGTTCAGGTGCTAATGGGGAATGCGCTCGGGGTTTCCCGCGCCTATCTGCTGGCCCATGGCGACGGCCCCTTGCCGCCCGACGCGCTGACGCGCTGGCAATCCCACTTGGCGCGCAGGTTCGCCGGCGAGCCCATCGCCTACATCGTTGGGTACAGGGAATTCTACGGACTGGATTTCCAGGTTACACCCGCCGTGCTGATCCCGCGGCCGGAAACCGAGCTCCTTGTGGAGTTGGCGCTTGCTTTGATACCGGTTGATGCTGCGCGTGAAGTCCTGGAACTGGGAACAGGCAGCGGCGCGATTGCGATTGCACTTGCCAGAAACCGACCCCTGGCCCGTGTTGTGGCCGTCGACAGCTCGGTCGATGCCTTGACGGTTGCGCGAGCCAATGCCGCGGCTTTGCAAGCTACGAATGTGCGGTTCGTAGAGAGCGATTGGTTTGCCGCGCTGGCTGTCAGGAAGTTCGACACTATCGTCAGCAATCCGCCTTACGTGGCGGCGCAAGACCCGCATTTGCGACAGGGCGACCTGCGCTTCGAGCCCACTGCGGCCCTGGTTGGCGGAGTTGACGGGCTGGACTGCATTCGCACCATCGTAGCCGGCGCGCCGATGCACCTGTTGCCGGGAGGGTGGCTGCTGCTGGAGCACGGCTACGACCAGGCCGAGGCCTGCCAGGCGCTGCTTCATGCCCACGGCTTTCGGGACATTGAGTCGCATCCCGACCTGGCCGGGACACTGCGGGTTACCGCCGGTCGTCTACCCTGAAAGGGTTGGATGGCGCGGAAAAACCCCCGGGCGGCCGGCGCAAGGCCAGCTTCGGCTGCGTGTGCATATTTCGGGCTATACTGGACCTGAGAGTTGGGCTCAGGCTGGCAAGCCGTGTCGGAATCGTTTACAGTTGGACCGGGATATGCCTGCCGTTTTCCGGGCCATATAGCCCAGCCAACTGATTTTATGTGGGTAATTGTGGCTTGGCTCGGATATTGCTTTACTTGACCAGCAGGGCACCAGTTTCATTCGGAGCATTTCATTCTGCAGCAGATGGACTTGCCGCTATCGGCAAAAAGCGCTGTCCGGGGAAAGAAGCGATGGAAGACGAAAATAGTCAAGACAACGAGAGAGCGATGACCGAGGCTCACACGGCATCGGCGGATGGTCCGCACGACGAATCACGCCGGCGATTCGGCAAGGCCGGTCTGGCAGTCGGGTCTGCGATCATCCTGACTGTGGCGAGCCGGCCTGTGTTGGCAAATACCGTGTGCAAGACTCCATCCGGTTTTATTTCCGGCAACCTGAGCCAGCATGGCAATCCCCCGCTAAGCCAGGGCCTTACGCCGGACTACTGGAAAAACCGCTATGGATACAGCGACGCATGGCCATCTCCCTACCAATGCGGAACCCTCAAGGGAACGACGCACAACAGCTGGGACTCGTGGAAAAACGACGGCACCAGAGTCTCCAGTGTGTTCAGTTGTGCGAGATCATGTAGCCAATACGCCGGCTACCTGGTAACCTCCTACAACAGGAAAACCGGGGCTACTACGACAAAGGTCGAGCCCTATTCGCTCATGCAGGTGTTGTGGTTGGGCAGCAAGGACACGTACCAATTCGGTGCCCACATGTGCGCCGCGCTGCTGAATGCGCAGCGTGGGTGGACAGGTTGCCTGACTGTGCAGGCAGTCAAAGACATGTGGAACGAGTGCGACCAGAAGGGCTATTACGAGCCCACCGCGGGAGTGAAATGGTACCCGCAGGATTGCGTGGACTACTTGAAATCCACGATGTCGTAGCGGATACACACGGAATACGCACCTGACCACCATGCTGACAACGGAATGGGCAATCGACCGAGATGCGGAATGGCTGGTTCGCCAGTGGGGCGATGAATGTGTGGTCTACAACAGCGTTTCCGGAGATACACACCTGCTCGACGCGCTGGGCGCGGCTTCTTTCACCTGTTTGCTGCAAGCACCGGCAACTAGCGAAGACTTGGCGCGGCGCGCCGCTTTCCAGCTTGGATTGGAGCCCGATGAAGTATTGTTCGGAATGACCGAGGATCTGCTCGGCGATTTCGAGCGCATCGGCCTGGTC
>Ga0315281_10012934_pt1 | contig 11318 bp, 11 predicted proteins | sample YL17G07_0_MG_FD_204540 | JGI IMG/M metagenome (GOLD analysis project Ga0315281, IMG submission 204540) | Sediment microbial communities from Yellowstone Lake, YNP, Wyoming, USA - YL17G07_0 | ecosystem: Environmental > Aquatic > Freshwater > Lake > Sediment | place: USA: Wyoming | collected... | reverse complement strand
CTCTCTAAATGTGAGTCGGATGTTGAGCTGGTGGTTAACCTTTGCTCAAGTTGGACTTTCACCAACAAGACTTAATACACTTTACTCGGCGCACTCATTTTATTCCTCCGTCCGTCAGCTCGGCCCCTACCGCTTTTTCGAGCATTGACAGATCCTTCTGATATTCCGAGACATACTTATTATATTCGAGTTTAAATTCAAGGTACGACCGCACACTGTCCAACAGTTCCAGAAAACCCGCCCGTCCGGCGCTAAACGATGCCTGGGTGACTTTTAACGATTGCTCCGATTTTGGGATGACGCTGGCGCTGTAAAGTTCTATCAGACGCCGTGTCGCCTCAAGTTTCGTAAAGGATTCTTTGGCCTTTGCGATAACCATAAGTTCCGTATTTCTTTTGTCCGATTCGGCAGCCGCAAGGGAAGCGGACATTTCTTTTATGCCTGCACTTTGTTTCCAGAACCATAAAGGGACACTGATACCGGCCATAAAATCGCTGCCCGCCCATTGGCCGCCCATGGTTTTACGCCGGAAAGCCATATCAAAATCAGGCAGATATTCAGCCATGGCCGACTTCTTCGACCATTTCCCCTTTTCTATGGCAGCGTTCACTTTTCCTATCTCGGGATTATTTTTAACAGCAGCGGTTTTCAGTTCATCCCACTTGAGATCGGTGAAACGGGGAGCGATATCTTCGGGTTCGCCCAACTTCTCCTCGGAATCTTTTCCTATCAGGCGATTAATTTCCGTCTGGACGGTTTGTTTTTCCTGCTCAAGGGTAATAACCATGGTTGACATTTTCTCCGCCTCAACCTGCGCGCGCAAAACATCCCCCTGGGCGGACTGTCCAACCACATATCTGGCTTCAGCGACCTTGCTGAAATCAGTCATGATCTCGGCGGTCTGCCGATAGGTTTCAATGGATTTGTTCAGGTAATAATACATAGCGTACGCCGATTTCATTTCAGAAAATACCTTCAGTTCGGTATCTTTATATTCCCATCGCATGGCATCGGCTTCGCTGGCGGCAACCTTGCCTTTCAACGAAAGCTTGCCCGGGAAAGGTATCATCTGGCTTACACCGTACATCTTCTCGTCCGCGGCGCCGATATCGAGCGAACCCTCGGGAATGCTCCGGTACTCAAGATTTATTTTCGGATTGTCCCATGTTTTTGACTGCGTGGTTCTTGCCTGGGACGCTTTCCAGCGTTCACGCGCAGCAATGATCCCGGCATTATTTTGTTTTGCTGAAGCGATAAGCGCATTTAATGTTACCGTGTCTTTGGCAAACACGGCCACGGAAAGAACCGAGATAAAACTAAAGGTTAAAATGGTAAGGAAAGTTTTATTCATGTTAATTCTCTGCTTCCCGGCGAAAATTCATTCCCTCTGTAATCTTTTGTAACAGCTAACGCAATTTCCTTATCAGCCCGACAAGATCAGGGCCTTTTATTATCATAATTACCAGGATAATGATGATATACAGCGAGCCCAGGATTATGCCTGCGTACGCGAATTTTTTGCCTCTCTCTTGTTCCATGCCGGTTTCCCTTAATGCAAATCCTCCAAAAATAACCGCAAGCACGGCTTTTTCCAAGCCGAAAAGATGAACAAACGATACTACACCCAAAATCAGACTGCTGACCGCAAGCGGGAATTTCTTAAACATTTCCTTCCTCTCCTTTCGTCATAGAGCATTTACCGGATTTCCCTTTCATGATGGGACATTTCTCATTCGTTCCGTTTCTACAGCATTCGCAAAACATATCATGGCAGTTGTTGCAGAATTCAACTAAATTCAAAGGCTCGAAAACATTTTTTCCTGAAATACCGGTGAATGTCTTTGCCGCAACTTTCGCAACTTTATCCCTGCTTATATCCGGCATTGCATAGAGTAAAGGAGACAGTATAGTAAATGCCGAAAAAAGCACTACCGCCACCGAAGATGCAATGGGAACAGCTATCCACCGTTGAATAAAAATATCCCGCAACGTTCTCCGGTTCGCTGCCGCGGCTTCTTCGTTCCGCACCCGCTCCCAGAACCGTACACGGAAATCACTCGAAGGCTTAACATCGTGCAACTGCCGCAGGAATTCTTCTTCCGCTGTCAGAAGCTTTAATTCGGCAGCGCACTTATCGCAATGCCCTATGTGTTCAGAAATCAATTGTTTTTCTTCTAACCCCGCCTCATTATCAATGTAGGATGATAATTTTCGACACACCTTGTCACACTTCATTTTCTCTTCTCCTTTTTGTCTTCTGTTATATTAAACGACAAAATGAGAAAAAACTTGCGGTCATTCTCCATTCCCTCTATCCCCCAATCAACGCAATCTTATCCCCGTGAACAGGAAATACGATGTTGGCATATCGTTGTATATGGATTTAAGTTTTTCGGGAACAAAATGAATCGCTCCCGATGCGCCCATGCCCCATTGGAGGTTTTCCATGACCCGGAAATAATATTCATAGCCAAGCTCGATTTTGCCAACCAGAAATATTTCGTTCGCTAACGGGTCAGCCTGGACAAAAAACTCGTTTTTTTGCACGCTTTCGCCGCGGGCAAAAATAAAATGATTCGTGTTGAGGTTAAGCGTCGACTCGAGCAAAAAACCGTCGAGATTATTGCTTTCGGTGGTATTTCGCCCCCAGGCAAACATCGTTTGCCAATTGTTCTGTTGAAATGCTTTGTTATGCGTTGCTGAAATAGTGGTCCTTCCCGTATTTTCTTCCGGCTTCTGTTGTTTCGGGCCTTTGAGCATACCGCAGCTTGCCTGCAATGCCCATTCAGGAGACGGGTTGACGGAAAACCGGGCAGAATACGAATCAAACCTGGAAGATCCCATGTCCCAACGGTATTCTTCGGGTTCATTGCTGCGAAAGGCAGAGCCTTCCAGTTTCATATTCTTCCAGATGTATCCGGCAGTAAGCACGCCGAACGTAACATGGGTAGAGTCAAGCCACTGATGAGTGAGTGGCGCGTCAGGAATGTACATGCCGGAAAACCGGTGGACATAGGCCGTTGGCCCTAATGCAGGTTCGCCGGGCAAGGCGCCGTACAAAAACAGAGAGCTTTCCGTTGCCAGCGGCAGGCTATAGACCAGGGCCATTTCCATAAACAGGTCATGGGAATGTTGCCGGTCAATAAGCCGTGTTTTACCATCCGAGGTTTCGCCTGTCTGAAAAAGTTCAGGATATCCTTCTTTACCGATTGTCAACGGTTCAAGAGATAACCTGCTGCGGAAACCCAGCGTGCCTTTCCTGACCGGATGATGCGCCATAAACGTTATCATATTGGTGGAAAACGATTTCTTGTCGCCGCGGGGCCCGCCCTGTTCATCGTAAAGATAATTGGCAAACCCCTGATACATGTACACGGTTTTGCCGAGCGTTCCCGGGACACCTTCCATGGGCGTGGAGTCAGGCTGCCAGCTTGTACCTGATGCTTCCCTTTTCATTGGATAATTGCCGAGCATACCGCGCATTTCGTCATGGCCGGTTTCTATCTTATCACTCATGCCACATTTACTGCATTTACCGCGCATCGAGTCCATCATTGATCCGTGCCTCTCCATGGCAATATTCATTAATACCATCATAAACACCATTATGATTATATGCATCTCTTATGCTCTTTATAGTGCGTCGCCCGTTATACTAAGAAAAGGAAAAAAGCCCCTGAGTCAAAATGCGCAGTCAGTTGTTAAAATGATTTTATGCGACGGAATGATCCCCCCATCCCCTTACAGTTTCATTATATGTATTTTCCCTACGATTATCAAGGCCGTCCGATGAAGGAAAAAACGGGCAAGATCACGGCCCGGAGAGTTCGACTTCCTGCGGTTTGGCTGATTTCAGGTTCCTTTCTTTCAGCACGTCGCGGTAGAGCACCCCCATGCGGGTGTCGACTTCAAGCCCGCCGGGGTTGTCTTCCCAGGCTACCAGCGCATTCCAATAGCCGTTGATTAGCCTCGTATCCGCGTTGGTATCCGCGCCTGTTTCTATCGCCGCCACCTGGTGGAGCGGTACTTCGTCGATGATGCGGCATATCCAGCGTTTGGATTCAGCGATGTTGCCGATCTCCTCGTTGGCCACGGCAAGCCCCCACATGGCGGTGCCGACGTCATTCAAAATGGGATAGCGGCGTATGACGCGGTGCGTCTTCCCCCGGTTGTTTGACGAGGTCATGCCCCATGGATAAATGACGATGCCGTGCAATTCTTTCTGTTTCAGCTTGTTGTCACGGCGCGCAAGCCCTATCCATACCGGGTCGTTGACGACGTAGTTCGCCCAGCGGATACCTTCCTTGTAATACTTCTGCGCCAAAGCTTTATCCAGGGGCCGGGCGTCCTCGGCCATCTTGAAATTTTTCCACATCGACCGGAGATAGTTCTGCGGTTCCACAATCTGCGTGTCCGCGTCGGGGATTTCCCGGGGCAAAGTTTCGACATACTTCCGATCTTCAGTCACGCCGCCGATGAACCGGGACGCTTTCGCGTAATAGCTTTTCATGAACGGGATCCGGTCGTAGGCCGTCTTGTAGGCGTCGTGCAAGACGAAGGGGTTGAGGCCGAAATAGGGGAACACCGGCCACACGGCCACGGAGGCGCCTCCCTTGACCGGTCCGCCACTGAGCGGTTCGGCGTTCCAGAACGGCGTGTACCAGCCGTTGGGGTCGTCCGTTTTCACGGAACCGAACGGGCCCACGGCGACGCCCTGCCCGGTGGCATAAAACGACACGTACGCCTTCCTCGGCTGCTCGATGTAATAGAATGAATTCAACACCTGATCCGTGAGTATTTCCGCGACCGCTTTATAGAACTGCGCCGCGTCCCGGTCGCCGGCATTCCAGAACCGCACCGCGTTTTTCTGCAAAGCGAGTATCGCGCCGCCCGTCCACTCGATTGATCCCATGGGGTGTTGTCCGTGCCGGCAGGCGACGCTTTCTTCCGACAGGGGGTCGGTGAAATCGACCAGGGTCAGCGTCCGCGTGGTACCGTCGGGGAGGGGGAGAGTGACCCGGGTCAGGCAACGGCGTAGCCAGTAATCGGTTATTTTCTTGAGCGCCGCCAGGTCCAGGCCGTCGCCCGCGGGGCCGGCCATCGTCCAGGAATAACAGTCTTCGGCGAACACGCGGTTAGGGCGGTTCGACCACAACCCCTGATCCACGCTGCCGTCCTCAGAATGGAAGACGTTGCTTTTGAACCAGCTAAACGCCCGATCGGCGGCGTTCTTCCATTTCAAGTCGCCGGTGGCCTCGTAGATCATGCAAAACACGCTGTAGCTGTCCATGTGCGGCTCGGTGTGGATCTTCCCGGGTTCGCGGTCGCCGTCGCAGACGCCGCCCCGCGCGTCCTGCATGGAAAGAAGAATCTCCGCCAACCGCAGGGCGTCGTTCCGGTATTTTTCGGCGTTGACGTGGAACATGGCTAAAATAAGAAAGCTCGTAGGGCCGGGGCTGACCACGTACTCGAGCATCCCCTGGCCCTGCGGCTCCTGCGACGTATAATCGAACGCGTTGACGATCCCTTTATGTGGCGCTCCCCCGGCGCGGGCAGGGAGCAGCTTTACTATACCGTACTGGTTGTTCGTATCCGCATTGCTCTTAATTTCTTGCAGGTCGATCCGCAGGCGGGCGGTAAAATAGTCCATAATCTTTTCGGCGTCCGCCTGCCGGCCGGCGGCATGCAGGGCGAGCGCGATGACAACGTTATCGTACAGGAACCCGAGTTTTTCGAACCCCGGATGGCCGATGTGGCTTGGCAGAAGTTTTGTCCGGCGGTCACGGAGGGCAAGCATGCCTTCTACGATCCGCTCCACCTGCCGGCTGCGCCAGGCGGCGTTGTCGGGCATGCGCTCGTCACTGACGGCCGCCGCATCGGGCGGATGCACGTCAACGGAAGGCAGCCCGGCACCTGTCGATCCCCATCGCATCATCTTTTCGGCCGCAAAATAAACGGGCACCGCCAAAATAATCAGTGTTATCGCCAACCTTTTCTTTTTGTAAGTAGACATCTTAATCTCCTATAAATTCAAGACCAAGGAGGGGGCAATGGCAATGTTGGCCAATATATTCATCGAATCGGGCAGCTGGCTGAAGTAGGTGTCATACTGCGCCCACGTATAGGTCGACACATTGATGTTGGGTTGAAGTAACTTTATCCTTCATTCCTGCCAAAGCTCGCTGTCAATAGCAGACATAGCAATCACCGGAAGAAAATACAAGAATAAAATATGGTCGCACCTGCCCATAGGTTAACCGTAATATATTATAGTTTCAACGGTTATTTAAAAATGGAATGTAACGGGCTATAACGATGGGAAGGCGCCGTAGTAGGCGATAATGTTTTTAATGGAACGGATCGTCTGAATCGTCACGAAATAGGTGACGACGCTGATGACGAGGGTAAGCACGATTTTCTTTTTTTTGGTGAGCCGCGGATGGAACCATACCAACGGCAGCGCCAGGGGCCCGACGCATAGGAAGGCTGAAACCAGGAACGGTGTTTTATAATACCACTTTTCCTTGGCCGGCTGCAGAAGGAATTCTCCGCAGTACCTGCATTTTATCGCTTCATCCTGAATGGTTTCGGCACAGAAAGTGCATTTTTTCATAGCCGTTATTTTCCCTGATCGAACATGCTGTCCATTGTTTGCTTTTGTTTGGCTGAATATTTTTTCAACGCACCCCCACCCGCCTTGTCTTTAAAACTTTCTACCATCCGTTTCATGCCGGCCGTGTTGATCCCCTCCCGTTTCAGAAACTGCCGTGTATCCCGACACAAAATAAAAGAAGGATAGAACCGGTTGACCAGGTACAAGACCATGCATAGAACCACCAACTTGAAAAGTAATCCGATAACAGAAAAACCTTTTTGATTGCCGAATACGACCATTGCGCCTCCCTGGGTAGCATCCCCGGATTTATCGTGGTTTCGTACCTGAAAAAGAAGGTGCTCCAATGACAAAATCCAGGGAAGTTGTAAAACTGAGAGCGGATGCGGGCAGATAAACCTGCCCCGGCTTCCACCGTTATCTACTTGATATTAGTTATAGCCCCCGCAGGAAATCCGGGGTCAAGGCACGGCGATCCCGCCGCGCCAATGCCAGGCATAGCCCATCCAGCACCGCCTGCCGTTCGCGCGGGAACCGGGCACGGACCGGATAATAGTTCGAGGCGTGGTTTGCAAAAAACTGGCAGCGGAAATTATCGAGGTTTTCAATGATGGTTTTCAGTTCTTCAAGGAAACCGAAATCGTCCAGCGGCGCAAAACCGCCCTGTTGCTGCCGGACAAACAGCGGAGTGCCGGGCACCACCATAAGCGTCAGCGCCGCGACCTGGTCGGGCTGCGCGGCGTTAAGTATCCGGGCCGTGTTGACGGCGTGCTGTCGGGACAGTTCCCGGCCGCCCAGTCCCAGAATAATGGTCGCGTTCGTCGTCATCCCTGCGGCCTTTACCTTCCGGCAGGCTGATACGTTGCCTTCCGGTGAACCGTACTTGTTTGTATTACGGTAGACCGCCTCGTCGCCGGTCTCGAACCCCAGGTAAACTATGCCGAGTTTTAACTCCCGGAGTTCCTTCAGATCTTCCACCGACTTCCGTTCAAGGCCTTTGACCGAACCGTAGAGCGCAATGCGGGAGAGCCGCGGAAAATAACGGTGGGCGAGGCGGAATACCACGGCAAGTTTTTCCTGCGGAACGGTAATCGCATCACCGTCCGCAAAAAAAATGCGACGGGTATCGGGATACAATCGTGACGCCGCCTGCATCTCGGCCTCGACCCGTCCGGTATCTTTAACCGCGAACTCTTTTTCTTTATATGCGGGGCAGAAACTGCACCGGTTATCCGAGCAGCCAAGCGTTATCTGCAGGATGAGACTTGCCGCTTCGCTGGGCGGCCGGATGACCGTTCCCTCGTATTCGATCATATCATTCCAGCATATGGGCTTTCGCTATTTTCTGATCGTCCGCCGGCCGGTCGGAACTATCCGTGTCCGTATCCTCGATCTTCTGCACGACGTCCATCCCCGCAACAACCTCGCCGAAAATGGTATGGTGGTTATTCAGCCACGGTGTTTTGGCTGTTGTGATAAAGAACTGGCTGCCGTTCGTGTTGGGGCCGGCATTGGCCATGGCGACGAGTCCCGGACGGGCAAAGGTGGCCTCCGGTGAAAATTCGTCGGCAAACGGTTTGCCCCATATGGACTGGCCGCCCCGTCCGGTGCCGGTCGGATCGCCGCCCTGAAGCATGAATTTCTTTATGACACGATGAAAAATGGTGCCGTCATAGTACCCCTTACGCACCAATTGTTCAAAATTTTCGCACGCTTTCGGCGCCACCTCCGGCATCAGCCGTATTTCAATATCGCCCTTGTTGGTCTGCAGAACAGCGGTTTTGTCGGACATGAATAGATTCCTCCGTATAAAAATGGCGCCCGATCAGTGAATCAAAATCAGGCACATCTATTATATTAAAAATGCGGGGACGTGACAATCAATACCTTAAAATAAATTCCGCCGTCCTTTCCGCGGCTCAAGATAATTCCCCACTGTTCTCCCCCCATGAGAGTCCGCTTAGTGTCGGAAACCGTAGTAATCAAACAACTTCTCTTCAAAACTGCGGGTAACGGGCAGCAGAGGGTCGTAAGCCGGGCTCTGTCTGACGGTCTGCCGGGCGAAGACCACGCAGATCGTCGGTGTCGCCCAATCGACGCGCGCAAGCCATCGCGGTGAAACGAGTACTTTCCGGCCCGCCGGCCCTCCTCCCGTATTTACGACGGCATAGGTAACGGCCCATGATGTTTCATCAATTAGAATGTCATCCAGAACACCGATCTCGCCGCCCCGCCCTTTGACCGGGCAGCCGAAAATTTCCCGGATACTATGCAGCGTCGGATATTTGACAGCTGCACCCGTTGCCTCTTCCGGAAAGGCCGGGACGCTGACAGCCGCCCGAGCCGCAATCCGCCAGTACACCGGCATCTCGTAATATTGTATGATAGCCATTTCATGGTGCCGTGAAACCGGCCTTGCAGCATCGATCGCAGGGCTTCCCTTTATCTGTTCCCTGGTTAGATCGGTCCGCATAATCCCTGAACGCCAGTCACTCACTTGAAATGCGCGGGGCGGAACGAAAACCTGCCGGCTCGCCGCCCCGGCAGCCGTTCCAACCAGGGCGTACCGGACGATCCAGTCGCGATCATCAAAATAAAAACCATTGATCTCCCCGACGATACCATCCCGCCCATCCAGAAGACATCTCACAAGATCTCTGATATTGCGCATCATCTCCCCCCCGGACAACAGTTTATATTTTGACATTATCGGCGTTTCTTTTTCAATTTCCTCGATTCCCTTTTTATTGATTTTCTTCCCACACAGGGGTCAAAAAACCATACCGCGATTATTCCACAGAATCGTTATTTCATATTCATAAATTATTATAACACAAAATTCAACCAAGGCGCTTGAAAATCGTAATTTAAATACGTATAATAATATGGTCGGGGATGGGGGTCATTCCGCCGCACAAAAATCGTTCACCATCATTCACGCATTTGTTTATTCGGGGGTTTTTTCCTTTTCAGGATGCCATCAATGACTGAACTGTATACGCACGAAACGCTTGTCGAGACATTGCTGCGCAAAGCATATCACGAGCCATCCGTCGATGAAGCGCTGGGCGCGATGGACAGGGCGCGCGAGGCGGCCTCTCTCTGGCGGCAGGTGCCCGTCGATTACCGCATACGCTACCTCGCCGCGCTGCGGCAGCTCATTATCGATAATATGGATCAGATAGCCCGGCATATCGCCGGGGCTACGGGCAAGGTGCGCCCGGAAGCGCTGATATCGGACGTTTACCCGACGCTTGCTCTCATCAAGTACTACGAACGCAACGCATCGCAAATCCTCGCTCCGCGGCGGGTGAAGACGCCGATTCTATTCTTCAACAGCACGTCGTTCATCGAGCACGAACCGCTGGGCGTCGTGTTCGTCGTGGCACCCGCGGATCGGCCGTTCCAGCAGGCCATGTCGCCGCTGGTATCGGCGCTCGCAGCCGGCAACGCCGTAATACTGAAACCCTCGGAGGCGACGATGACCATCGGCGAACTGACGGATGTCCTCTGCCGGCGAGCGAACATTCCGAAGGACCTGGTACAGATACTCTACGGCGGCGATGATACGGAGCGCCGCATCATCTATGCCCGGCCTGACAAGATATTTTTCGCCGGCAGCGCGACCGCCGGCCGCAGCGTCATGGAACAGGCCGCCGGCCAGCTCATCCCCCTCGTACTGGATCTCGGCGGTAAAGACGCCATGATCGTCTTCGCCGATGCGCCCTTTGATCGAGCCGTCGAGGGCGCGGTCTACGGCGCCTTTGCGAACAGCGGGCAGTCGCGCACCTCAATTAAACGCCTCTACGTGCAGGACACGATCTACGAGCGCTTCCTTGGCGCCCTCGTGCTGCGGACTGCCGCCATACGCGTCGGTTCGGACATGGGCTCGCTCGCGCACCCGGAACAGATTGAGCGCCTGGAAGAGCAGATCAACGACGCCGTGAGCCGGGGCGCGTTCAACCTGACGCCGTCACGAAAAAACGGCCTGCTGTACGGACCCGTCATCCTTAAAAACGTTACCCATGCCATGAGCGTGATGCGGGAGGAAACTTTCGGGCCGGTGTTGCCCGTAATGCCGTTTCGCGGGGAAGAGGAAGCGGCGCAACTGGCGAATGATTCACCCTTCGGCCTCGGCGCGAGCGTCTGGACGAAAGATATCGCCCGGGGCAGGCGGTTCGCCGCGCGGCTGCGCGTCGGCAACTGCGCAATAAACGACGTGCTCAAAAACGTCGCTAACCCCTATCTGCCGTTCGGGGGCGTTAAGCAGAGCGGGTTCGGCCGCTCCCATGGGCCCTACGGTCTCTACGCTTTCTCGAACCAGAAATCCGTCACGGTGAACACCGGGGAAACCGTCACGGAAACAAACTGGTTCCCATTTTCACCGGATCTTTATGCGACGCTGAAATATTTTTTCAATCTTCTGTTTTCAGACAGGCGGCTCACAGTCCGGCTCAGAGGCATACGGAAAGCGCTTCGTTTCGTAAACAAGCGGGAACAGTTATGGTAAAGCACGGCATCGGGGCTCAGGGTTCGTTAAGAAATAACTGTCTCGATTTTGCCGGAGGCTTTTGACCCATGGCGGCGTTGCTCATCGCTTACATACCCGTCGGAGTATGCTCGCTCTTCGCGCCTTGCCCCGGGCCAAAATCCTCTCGGCAAAATAGGACACTTATTTCTTAACGAACCCTAAGATCATCGCAAG
>Ga0315281_10012933_pt1 | contig 11319 bp, 11 predicted proteins | sample YL17G07_0_MG_FD_204540 | JGI IMG/M metagenome (GOLD analysis project Ga0315281, IMG submission 204540) | Sediment microbial communities from Yellowstone Lake, YNP, Wyoming, USA - YL17G07_0 | ecosystem: Environmental > Aquatic > Freshwater > Lake > Sediment | place: USA: Wyoming | collected... | reverse complement strand
CGCAGAATCGACGTCTTCTCGGTGATCAGCGGGCGGCGAATCACGTCGGTGAGTTTCATGACAGCACTTCCTGCAGCTTCTCGAGCACGCTCCGGGTCGCGATCACCTTCTCGGCGTTCGCGACGGACCGCGCGGTCACCTTCGCGCCGGCGAGGTATTCCACGCGCGGCAGATTCCGGACCGAGCGCGACAGCTTCTCGTCGATCGCGACGTCGAGGAGCAGCGTCTTGCCGCCGCTCACGCCGAGGCGCGACAGCAACTCGACCGCGCCCTTGGTCTTCATCTCGCTGGCCGCGAGCGCCTCGACGACAATCAGCGCGCCGGCCTGCAGTTTCTCCGCGAGCGCCGAGCGCAGCGCGCCGCGCCCGACTTTCCTCGGCAGCGCGAAATCGTAGCTGCGCGGCGTCGGCCCGAAGACCGTGCCGCCGTGGCGCCACAGCGGCGTCCGGCTCGAACCGACGCGCGCGCGGCCCGTGCCCTTCTGCCGCCACGGCTTCTTGCCGGTGCCGCTGACGTTGGCGCGGTTCTTCGTCTGGTGCGTGCCGCGGCGCTTCGAGGCGTTCTCGTGGACGACCGACGTCCAGATGAGATCCCCGTTGACGCGGCCGCCGAAGACCTCGTCGCTCACGGTGAGCGCGCCGACCTTCTCGTTGTTGTGGTTGACGACGTCGAGCTGCATGGCTACTTCTTGCCCTTCTTCGGCTTCTCGACCTGCGCCACCTTGATCTTCTTCATCGTCACGGCCTTGCGGACGATGACGTAGGCGGTCGGCGCGCCCGGAATGCCGCCTTCCACAATCAGCAGGTGGTTCTCAGGATCGACCCGCAGCACTTTCAGGTTGTGAATCGTGACCCGCCCGCCGCCCATCCGTCCCGGGGCGCGCATGCCCTTGATGACACGCGAGGGGAACGACGAGGCGCCGATGGATCCGGGCGCGCGGTGGAACATCGACCCGTGGGTCGCGGCGCCGCCGGCGAAGTGGTGGCGCTTGACGACGCCCTGAAACCCCTTGCCGCGGCCCGTGCCGACGATGTCGACGCGCTCGCCGATCGCGAAGATCGACGCGAGCACCTGATCGCCGACCTTGGGCGCGACGTCGGCAGCGGTGCCGGCCGCAAGCCCGACCTCGCGGCGCACGCGCGTCGCGGGCACGTTGGCCTTCTTGAAATGACCGATCGTCGGCTTGTTCGTCTTGGCCGGCGTCTCTTCGACGAAGCCCAGCTGGACCGCTTCGTAGCCGTCCTTCTGCGGCGTCTTCGCCTGGACGACGACGCACGGGCCGGCCTTGATGACGGTGGCCGGATGGACCGTGCCGTCCGCGTCGAAGATCTGGGTCATGCCGACTTTGCGGCCGATGATTCCTGTAACCATAAACGTTAGCTCTCAGCGTTCAGCTGTCGGCTGGCAGCTATTTGTGTTCCTTGCCGAACGCCTTGATCTCGACGTCGACGCCCGCGGGCAGATCGAGCTTCATCAGCGCGTCCACCGTCTGGGGCGTCGGCTCGAAGATGTCGATGAGGCGCTTGTGCGTGCGGATCTCGAACTGCTCGCGCGACTTCTTGTCCACGTGCGGCGACCGCAGGACGGTCCACTTGTTTTTCGACGTCGGCAGCGGAATGGGCCCCGCCAGCCGCGCGCCCGTGCGCTTGGCCGTGTCGACGATTTCCGTCGTCGACTGATCGAGGACGCGATAGTCGTACGCCTTGAGGCGGATGCGAATCTTGTCGCTGAATGATGCGGTGGCCATCGTTATTTACCCTGCATGCGAGCGATGACTTCCTCGCTCGTGGACGCCGGCGCCTGCTCGTAGCAATCGAAGTGCATCGAGTAGGTCGCGCGTCCCTGTGTCCGCGAACGGAGATCGGTCGAGTAACCGAACATTTCCGACAACGGCACGCGCGCCTGGATGATCTGCGTGCCGCCACGGTCTTCCTGTGACTGAATCTGGCCGCGCCGGCTCGAGAGGTTGCCCATCACGTCGCCCATGTGTTCCTTCGGGACGACGACCTCGACGCGCATGATCGGCTCGAGCAGCACCGGCCGGGCTCTCTTCGCCGCGTCCTGGAATGCCATGGACCCCGCAATCTTGAACGCCATTTCCGAACTGTCCACGTCGTGGTACGAGCCGTCGTACAGCTCGATCCGCACGTCGTCGATCGGATAGCCGGCCAGAATGCCGCGCGTGAGCGCTTCCTTGATGCCTTCGTCGATCGGCTTGATGAACTCTTTCGGAATGGAACCGCCCGTGGTCTCGTTCTCGAAGATGTAGCCGCTGCCCGGTTCGCCGGGGAAGAGGTGAATCTTGCAATGCCCGTACTGGCCGCGGCCGCCCGTCTGCTTCGCGTACTTGCACTCGCCGTCGGCGGCGCGCGTGAGCGTTTCCTTGTAGGCGACCTGCGGCTTGCCGACCGTCGCCTCGACGCTGAACTCGCGCTTCAGCCGGTCGACGATGATCTCGAGGTGCAGTTCGCCCATGCCGGCGATGATGACCTGGCCGGTCTGGATGTCGGTCTGCACGTGGAAGGTCGGATCTTCGGCCCTCAGCTTCTGCAGGCCGACACCGAGCTTCTCCTGATCCGACTTGGTCTTGGGCTCGATCGCGAGCGAGATGACCGGCTTTGGGAAATCCATCGCCTCGAGGACGATCGGCTTTTTCTCGTCGCACATCGTGTCGCCGGTCGACACGCTCTTCAGGCCGACGGCGGCGGCGATATCACCCGCGTAGACTTCCTTGATTTCCTCGCGCTTGTTCGCATGCATCTTCAGGAGGCGCCCGATGCGCTCGGTGCGCTGCTTCGTCGAGTTGAACACCGACGAACCGGCAGTGAGCACGCCTGAATACACGCGGAAGAACGCGAGCTGACCGACGAACGGGTCGGTCATGATCTTGAACGCCAGCGCGCTGAACGGCGCGTCGTCCGACGCGGGCCGATCGATCTGGTTGGCGTCCGGATTCTCCGGGTCGACCTTCTTGTCCGGGTTGATGCCGGCGATCGACGGCACATCCAGCGGCGACGGCAGGAAGTCGACGACGGCGTCGAGCAGCGGCTGCACGCCCTTGTTCTTGAAGGCGGAGCCGCAGATGACGGGCACGAACGCGGCCTCGCCCTTGGAGCGGACCGAACTGTTCACGCGCTTCCGGATCGCCGCCTTGATTTCGTCCTGGGTCGGCTCTTCGCCCTTGAGGTATTTCTCGAGGATGGTGTCGTCGGCCTCGCTGCACTTTTCGATCAACTGCTCGCGGTAGTGCTTCGCCTCGTCGAGCATGTCGGCCGGGATGTCGCCGACGATGTAGTCGGCGCCCATCGTCTCGTCCTTGTACGTGATCGACTTCATCTGAATGAGATCGATCACGCCGAGAAAATGATCTTCCGAGCCGATGGGAATCTGGATGGCGACCGGATTGGCTTCGAGCTTGGAGATGATCTGATCGAACGTCCGCTTGAAGTCCGCGCCGATGCGGTCCATCTTGTTGACGAAGCAGATGCGCGGGACGCGGTACTTGTCGGCCTGCCGCCAGACGGTTTCCGATTGCGGCTCGACGCCGGCGACCGAATCGAACACCGCGACGGCGCCGTCGAGGACGCGCAGCGAGCGCTCGACTTCCGCCGTGAAGTCCACGTGGCCGGGCGTGTCGATGATGTTGATGCGGTGATCGCGCCAGAAACAGGTCGTCGCGGCGGAGGTAATCGTGATGCCGCGCTCCTGCTCCTGCTCCATCCAGTCCATGACGGCGGTGCCTTCGTGGACTTCGCCGATCTTGTACGTAATCCCGGTGTAGAACAGGATCCGTTCCGTCGTCGTCGTCTTCCCGGCATCGATGTGGGCCATGATGCCGATGTTGCGCGTCTTCGCGAGAGGTGACTGCCTGGGCATTTTACCAGCGATAGTGGGCGAAGGCCTTGTTGGCTTCAGCCATCCGGTGCGTGTCTTCGCGCTTCTTCACCGCGCCGCCGCGCAGGTTCGACGCGTCGAGAAATTCGTTCGCGAGCTTTTCGTACATCGTCTTGCCGTCGCCGCGCGAGCGCGCGTAGCCGAGGATCCAGCGGATGCTCAGCGACAGGCGGCGGTTCGGGTTCACTTCGACGGGGACCTGGTAGTTGGACCCGCCCACGCGGCGTGACTTCACTTCGAGGCTCGGCTTGACGTTGTCGAGCGCCTTCTTGAAGACCTTCAGCGGATCGTCGCCGGTCTTCTCCTTGATGATGTCGAAGCTCTTGTAGATGATGCGCTCGGCGGTGCTGCGCTTGCCGCCGTGCATGATGCAGTTGATGAACTTGGTCACCAGCGCACTCTGGTAAATCGGGTCCGCGGCGATGTCGCGTTTGGGGACTTCTCGTCTGCGTGGCATGTCTTAAGCCTTCTTGGGGCGCTTCGCGCCGTATTTCGAACGTCCCTGCATCCGGCCCGCCACGCCGACCGCGTCGAGCGTCCCGCGCACGACGTGATAGCGGACGCCCGGCAGATCCTTGACGCGGCCCCCGCGGATGAGCACCAGCGAGTGCTCCTGCAGGTTGTGGCCGACGCCCGGAATGTAGGTCGTCACCTCGATGCCGTTGGTCAGCCGCACGCGCGCCACCTTGCGGAGCGCCGAGTTCGGCTTCTTCGGCGTCTGCGTGAAGACCCGGACGCACACGCCGCGCTTCTGCGGACTGTTCTGCAGCGCAGGGCTCTTCGTCTTGCTGACGATCTTCTTGCGCCCGTGGCGGACGAGTTGACTGATAGTCGGCATAAATGATCTCGGATTGAGGAGTGCGGAATGCGGAATGGAAATCCCCACAGGAGGAAATCCGCACTCCGCAATCCTCAATCCGCAATCGCTGGCTGCGTCTCAGGCCTAAAAGCCGAAGCTTGGCGCCTGAAAACCCTAATGAACCCTCGTTCGAGTGAATCGCGGCGGAGGTGGTCTTCCCGGAAACCGGGGACACTTTCCTGGGCGGTGAAGCTAGATAGGGTGTCCTAGCCCCAACAGAACCTGACGAATATAGCACGCGCCCCAACGGGCACGCAACCGGGCCTGATGGCTCGGGCGATCAGGCGGGCGCGGGCGCCATTGGCGGCGCCACCGTCGTCGACGGTGTCTTGAGGGCGATGTTCGCGCGCTTGCAGAGGCTCTCAAACCCTGCTTTATCAACGGCTTTCGAGTAGGCCTCGTCGGGGGCGACCAGCTTCTTGCTCACCAGATCGAACAAGGCGTCGTTGAGCGACACCATGCCGACGTTCTTGCCCACCTGCATCATCGAGGGAATCTGGAAGGTCTTGGCCTCCCGAATCAGATTGGCGACCGCGGGCGTGGTGATCAGCACTTCCAGGGCGGCCACGCGGCCGCCGCCGATCTTCTTGCACAGGTTCTGCGCGATGACGCCGCGCAGCGATTCCGACAGCATCACGCGGATCTGCGCCTGCCGATCCGTCGGGAACTGATCGATGATGCGATCCACGGTCGACGCCGCCGTCGTCGTGTGCAGCGTGCCGAACACGAGGTGCCCGGTCTCCGCCGTTTCGATCGCGATCGCGACCGTCTCCAGATCGCGCATCTCGCCCACCAGCACGATGTCCGGATCCTCGCGCAGCGCCGCGCGCAACGCGTGCTTGAACCCCTCGGTGTGCGTGTGCACTTCGCGCTGGTTGATCAGGCAGCCCTTGTTCTCGTGCACGAACTCGATCGGATCTTCGATCGTGATGATGTGATCCTTGCGCTCGCGATTGATGTAGTCGACCATCGCGCAGAGGGTCGTCGACTTGCCCGAGCCCGTCGGGCCCGTCACGAGCACGAGTCCCTTGTGCAGCCGGCACAGCGCCAGAATCGCGGGCGACAGCCCGAGTTGCTCGGCCGTCAGAATTTTCGACGGGATCACGCGAAAGACGGCCCCGGGGCCCTTCCGATCCATGAAGATGTTCGCCCGGAACCGGGCGAGACCGAGGATCTCGTACGCGAAGTCGGTGTCGTGCTTCTCCCGGAATTCCTGCCGGTGCTTCTCCTGCATGATCGGCCCGATCAGCGCGATCATCGCCTCCGGGGTGACCGGCGCCGCCGCGGGATCGAGCGGCTGCATCCCGCCGTCTTTGCGGATGAGGGGCGGCATGCCGCACGACAAGTGCAGGTCGGAGGCGCCGGCACTGCACATGGCATGGAACAACGCGTCGATCGCGTTCATGACGTTTCCTTCAGGTCGACGATGTGCGCGCTGTTGACGACGACGACGCCGTCGGCGTTCTCGACGTAGCGGAAGACGTCGGGCAGCCGCGCGTAGTCGCTGAGCCGGTCGCGCCCCTGCGGACGATAAACGCGGACCGCGCCCGCCAGCGTCGACCCATTGGACAAGCGCATCACCACGTGGCGCTCGGTCGCGACCTGATACCCGGGATCGGTCTGGGCTTCATCCGTCCGCTCGAGCAGCTTCACCGCGATGACGTGGGCGCGGTTCACCAGGACCGTGTCGTCGGCGCCTCCGCCTGCGGGCGAAAAAGGGAAGAACCCGGGCTCGCCGTTCAGGAGATCCGCCACCCGCTCGGGCCCCAGATGGTGGGCCGTGGAACTGGCGAGAAAGAACCAGCCACGCACGGTCGTGCCGCCCGCCAGGGTCAGTTCGGCCTCCGCCCGGTGCTTTTCCACACGAAATTGAGACATTCGTCTCCGTATCGGCCGAAACCCCCGGCGACTTGATATATTGATGCGTTATATGGGCTACACACCCACCGACACCATCTGGTTCAACGGCGCACTCGTCCCATGGAAGGACGCCACCGTCCACGTGCTGGCGCACGGCCTCCAGTACGGCACCGGCGTCTTCGAGGGGATGAAGTCGTACCCGACGCCTGACGGCCCGGCCATCTTCCGGCTCGACGCGCACCTCGATCGTTTCTTCAAGTCGGCCGAACTTTACGACCTCGCCATCCCCTACTCGCAGGCGGCGCTCGCGGACGCCAGCCTCGAGGTCGTCCGCGTCAACAAGCTCGAGGCCGCGTACCTGCGGCCGGTGGCCTTCTGCGACGCCGGGACGCTGAGCGTCTGGACGAAGGAGTGTCCGATCAGCGTGGCGATCGCGGCGGTACCGACCGGCAAGTACCTCGACAACGCCGATGCGGGCGTCCGCGTGACGGTCTCGCCCATCCGCAAGTTCGACGCGACCGCCATCCCGGCATGGGCGAAGGCCTGCGGCCAGTACATCAACTCGGCGCGCGCCGTGAACGAGGCGCAGCGCCGCGGCTTCGACGAGGCGATCCTGCTGAACGCGCAGGGTCTGGTCGCCGAGGGATCGGGCGAGAACTTGTTCCTCGTGAAGGACGGGCACATCATCACGAACGACAAGGACGCCAGCATCCTCATGGGCGTCACGCGCGCATCGGTCCTCGAGATCGCGCACGATCTCGGCATCGCGGCGCATGTGGAGCCGATTTCGGTCGAAGACGTCCTCCACGCCGACGAGTTGTTCTTCACCGGCACCGCCGTCGAAGTGACGCCGATCCGCGAGGTCGACGGCCGTGTCATCGGCGACGGTAAACCCGGCCCCCTCACGCGTCGTGTTCAAGACACATTCAACAAGGCCGTCCGCGGGCAACTCCCGCAGTATCGGCGCTGGCTTTCCTACGTGCGGCAGGCAGTAACGTCGTAGTGGCTGGTGGCTGGTGGCTGGTGGCTGGTGGCTGGTGGCTGGTGGCTGAGAATAACGGTAGTGTCCGGCTTTAGCCGGACCAAGGGGTATCTATGATTCGTGGAACGAACTCGGTCACGGCGCTCGGACTGGTCTTTCTCACCGGCTCTGTCGCCCTGGCGCAGGCGCCGGCCGGCGGCGGCCAGCGCGCAGGCGGGCCTCCCCCGCCGCCCAGCAATCTCCAGGTGATGGCGAAGGACTCGACGCGCGAGCAGGTCCTCGCGACGATGCAGGCGTTCACGCAGTCGCTGGGCGTGCAGTGCAACTACTGCCACGTCCAGGAAGGCCGCGGCGGACGCAACGACATGGCGGCCGACGAGAAGCCGACCAAGAAAGCGGCGCGCGAAATGATGCTGCTCGCGCGCGACATCAACGCGAAGCTGCCTGCCGCGGTCAGCAAGGCCTCCGATGCGACGACGCGTGTCGGCTGCGCGACGTGCCATCGTGGCGTGGCCATTCCCAAGCAGATCACCGACATCATGACGGAGGCGTCGGCGGCCGGCGGCGCGGCGGCGGGCGTGGCGAAGTTCAAGGAGTTGCGCGAGAAGTTCTACGGCGGCCAGAGTTACGACTTCAGCGAGGGCGCGTTCATCGCCATGGCGCAGCGCGCGAATGCGGCCACCAAGTACGACGACGCGCTGACGTACCTGCAGGCGAATCTGGAGTACTACCCGAAGTCGGCGCGGACGTACTCGGCGATCGCGCAGATGAAGAACGCGAAGGGCGACAAAGCCGGCGCGATTCAGGCGCTCGAGAAGGCCGTCGAACTCGACCCGAACAACCAGCAGACGAAGATGCAGCTGCAGCAGTTGAAGGGACAACAGTAGCTCGGCCCTTTTTCTTTGGGGCGCGCGACGCCTCTACGTCACGACGGCGAGAGCAAGGGGATGACGTGCCGGCCTTTCCGGCGGTACACCCGGAAATCGTTGTCGGTGGTAAATACCTGACAGGGATCGCCGAGTTCGGCCATGCGGACGAGGCAGGCGTCCGCCAGGCTCATCGGCTGATCGGCGTACTTCCGCAACAGACGGAACACGTCTGCGCGATGATCGTCCATCACGAAGTCCAGCCGAATGATCCGGCGCTCGAGCAGACGGAGAATCGGTTCAGGGCCGGCGCCGTCGGATTGCAGCAGGAAGATCGCCTCGGACAGAACCGCTTCGCACGTCCACAACGGATCGAACAGGGCGCTCCAGCACTCAACCGCCCACGCATGATGGCGGTCATTCCGGTTCAGATAGGCGACGAGAGGACCTGTGTCCAGCAGGACCCTAATCGCGGCCATATCCTTTGAGCGATCGGGTCGACGTGTCTTTCGCGCCGTCGATCGATCCGCACAGGTCCTTGGACCGTTCGTGCAGGGACGGTTTCTTGCCGCTCAGGTGACGGTCGATCATGTCGCGCACGACCGCGGCCTGGGAACGTCCCGTCGCGTCCGCCTGATCCTTCAGCCTCTGAACATGCCGCCGATCGAGTTTCAGCGTGACTGTTTGCACGCTCCGATGGTATTACCTTTGTGCCTCAAGAGCAATACCGCAGGGTTTCATCGACGCGCCGCCGGCGCAACGCGCCTGAGCTCGTCGAAGAAGTTGAAGATGAAGCCGACCTTGTCCTGCTTCGCGGCAGCCTGGGACGCCGGGAGGGCGCTCAGCGCGAAGCGTTCCCCGTCGGGATGCAAGTCCAGGCTTCGTTGGCGCGGGCGCAACGTGAATCGTGCATCAGACCATAGCCGCGGCTTATCCGGGCGGAAGGCGTCGCCGGCCACCGAATAGGAGGCGACCATGATCCGCTGATCCGGCGCGCTGCTGTAGAACAGCTCCTGCCGTGTCCGCGACCAGCTGGGATACGTGCCGCCGTCCGTCGAAATCTGCCACTTGCTGCCGGGACCCGGAAACGGCCGCACGTACACTTCGAGCCGCCCGGTTTCGTTCGAGAAGTACGCAATCCATCGCCCGTCCGGCGAGAACATCGGCTCCAGTTCGACGAAGGGACTATTCAGAAAAACTGTCGGCTTGCCCGGCTTCCAGCCCGAAGCCTCGTCGCCTTCCATCGGCAGGATCATGAGATCTTGCTGGGTTGTCCCGGCCTGCTCCGTGAACGCCAGAAACTTGCCACTCGGATGCCACGACACGGGGAACTGGACGTTCTTACTTTCGGTCAAGCGTTGCGCCTCGCCGGTCCCATCCGCACGCTGCCAGTACAGATTGAAGTTCGACTGGTCGCGTCGCCTCGCGGCAAAAGCGATCCGCCGGCCATCCGGCGTCCACACCGGCTTCTCGTCGTCGGTCGCCTCGAACGTCAGGCGCGACAGCGTGTCGCGCGCCCATTCGTAGGTCCAGACATCCCATTGCCGGCCGTCGAAGATCTCCATCGCGAGCCGTCGACCATCGGGCGCAAACTGGGGATTGCTCCAGTTCGAGAATGCGGACCGCAGCAACGTCGCCTTGCCGTCGCGAGTCAGCCAGTGGATGGGAGCACTGTTGTTAAAGCCCTGTCCGGCGAGATACGCAAGCGTCCCGGCACTCGACACCGCGAAATGCGCGGCGCCGGCCGACCCGCCGCCGGCATTGGCGGCGACGCTTTCGACCAGGGGCACTGGCGGACCGGTGGTGTCCAGTCGATCAAGATCGAACGGCGCAGCAAACAGCGTCCCCTCGTGCATGAACACGAGATGCCCGCTCAAGAGGTAGCGACCGTAGAAGCCGCCTCGTTGCACGATCTTCCGTGCGCCGCTCGGCAGCGGCTGCACGACGATGTTCGCGTCCTCGAACCCGCCGGGCGTGGCGCTCCCGGAGTACAGCACCGCCTTGCCGCCAGGTAATATCTGCGGCCATCGCTGGGTGACTTCGCCTTCGGCCAGCGTCGTCAGCGGCTCCGGCTTGCCTCCGGCCGCCGGCACGCGCAGCAGCGTCACGCCCGGCCCATTCTGTGGCGTGAACACGATCGTGCCGTCCTCGGCCCAGCTCCCGCCTCGGCCGTTCGGCGCATCGCACAGCGCGATGGCCGCGCCACCCGTCACCGAGATCTTCTTCAGCTTGCTCTCCGCGAAAAACGCGAGCCATTGGCCATCCGGTGAGAAGAACGGACTGAAGGCGCCATCTGAGCCGGACAACGGCGTGGCCACCAACTGTCCGAGTCGCCGGACGTAGAGCTGCGAGGCACTGCTGCCGCTCTTTTGCGCCACGAACGCCAGGACGCTGCCGTCGGCCGACAACGCGAGGCTGGTGCCCAGAGTGGTGTCGAGTGAGACGTCCGCGCCCAGCTCGGCGGTGAGACGGACCGGCGCGGGCGGCGACACCGTTCGCCACGGCGCCCACAGCGTCAGCAGCACGCCGGCGAGAATCAGCGCTGCGCCCGCGACCGCCCAAGCGAGCGTGCTGCTTCGAGTCGGTAGTCGTGAGTCGGTAGTCGGGAGTCCTGACGAAACACCACCCGCCGACACCCACTTGAGCTCGCGCATCAAGTCGCGTGCGGATTGCCAGCGGTCGTCGGGCTCCTTCGCGAGGCAGGTCGTGACGATGCGATCGAGGGACGCCGGCGCGACCGGCTGCACCTGCGACACCGGCGGCGGCTCGTCTTTCAGAATCGCGCCGAGGAGGCTCGCGCGCGTCTTGCCTTCGAACGCCTTCCGGCCCGTCAGCATCTCGAACAGGACGCAGCCGAA
>Ga0315281_10012932_pt1 | contig 11319 bp, 6 predicted proteins | sample YL17G07_0_MG_FD_204540 | JGI IMG/M metagenome (GOLD analysis project Ga0315281, IMG submission 204540) | Sediment microbial communities from Yellowstone Lake, YNP, Wyoming, USA - YL17G07_0 | ecosystem: Environmental > Aquatic > Freshwater > Lake > Sediment | place: USA: Wyoming | collected... | reverse complement strand
CTCGCCCGACGTTGGGTCCATGATCCCCGACAGGATACGCAGGGCCGTGGTCTTGCCCGCGCCGTCCGGCCCAACGAGGCCGAAAAGCTCCCCGCGCGGGATTTTGAGGTCAAGCCCGTCCAGCGCCCGGACGTCCCCGAAATGTTTTACGAGACTGCGGGTCTCAATCTCAAACTCAGCCCCGCCCACCAGCGCCAGGCCTCACAGCGTCAAGCTTCACGTCGGCGGGCATGCCGGGTTTCAGCTCCAGCCCATCGTTTTTTACGGAGACTTTCATGGCGAAGACCAGCTTTACGCGCTCTTCCTTGGTCTGGATGTTTTTCGGCGTAAACTCCGCCTCCGACGCGATATGGCTTACCGTCCCCTCGAAAACCCTGCCCGGATACGAGTCCACCGACACGGAAGCCTTCTGCCCGATTTTGACGGTGTTAAGCTTGTCTTCCTTGACGTATACGCGCACCCACGGGTTTTTGAGGTCGCCTATCGAGACCACCGGCGCGCCAACGCCCGCCGCTTCGCCTGGCTCCATGTTCCGGTGGAGTATTATTCCCGATACCGGGGAGTATAGGGTCGCGTCCTTTAGCCGCTCGCTGGCAAGCGACAGGGCCGCCTCCGCCTGGCCTACACGGGCCTGCGCCGCCCGGATGGTTTCCTTTCGCGCCCCTTCAACGGCGAGGCTGTGCGCCTGATCCGCTTTTTTGTGGGAGTTGAAAGCCACGTCGAAGCCCTTCTTCGCGTCTTCGGATTTCTGCGCGGAGATGGCGCCGCTGTTATAGAGGAAATCCGCCCGTTGAAGCTCCTTGTCCGCCTTGTCAAGTTCGGCCTTGGCCTGCGCCACCACAGCGGACGCTTGCGCTATATCCTGTTTGCGCGACCCGGCGGAAATCTCGTCGAGCCGAGCCTGCGCCTCGTCCAAAACAGCTATCGCCTGCTCCACGGCTTTTTCAAGCTCCGCGCTTTCTATTTTCGCCAGGACGTCGCCCTCGCTGACTACCCGGCCCTCGTCCGTCAAAATTTCCGCGATCCTTCCGGCTGTCTTGAAGCCGGGGGCAACCTCCCTGACCTCCACGTTCCCAAAAAGAGTCAGCCCGGCGGACTTATCTTTGTCGGGGCCGGGATAACAATAAACCCAGACAGCCCCGGCCACCGCCACAAGGACTAATAACAGCGCGACTTTTTTCATTTCGAGATCTCCAAGGATTTGGACAGCTCTCCCATGGCCCTCGCAAGGGAAACCAGGCTTGCGTCCCTGTCATATACGGCCTGATGCTGTTCGTATTCGATGCGGAGCAGGGCTACCGCCGCGTCCGTCACATCCGTGGACGAACCAGCGCCGGAGCCGAACCGGAGCCTCTCCACCCGCAGGGCTTCCGTGGCAGACGCCACGGCGGGCGCGAGCGTTTCGATCCTCTTTCCGGCAAGGTCTACGGAGAGGCGGGCGTCGTTCACCTCCCGCGTGATGTTGATGCGGAGCGCCCGTTCTTCCTCCCTGGCTTTCTCCATCTCCCGCGTCTCTTTTGCGGCTTCATGCGCGATGGTCCCGCCATCCAGTATGGGGACGCTCATTCTCAACGACGCGTTCCAATTTTCGTTCAGGCGCATCTCGTCGGCGGACCTTCCGCCATAATCGCCTGTGAGCGTGACGCTTGGAAGCTTTTTGCCGTCCGCGATTAGAACACGCTCCTCAAAAATTTTGATGCGCGTCCTCGCGGCGGAAAGCTCGCTCCTCTTCGACAACGCCGAGGTTATGGATTCTTGCCCGGAGGGAAAGGGGAACCCCGCGCCATGATCGTCCGAAAGAATGATCCGGCTTGAAACGTCTTCCATCCCCATAAAAGACTTTAACGCCTCCATAGCGCTCTCCAGCCCGTTCTCCGCCGAATACACGTTATGCCGGGCGCGGGCCAGCTCCAACTCGCTCTTCAACACATCCAGCTTGGGCAGAGAGCCGCCGGTATAGAAGGAAAGTACATCCTTGTGATGCGCCTCCATCTGGCTTAAGGTCGCCTCGGCAGAGGCTTTCATCTTCCCCATCTGGAGTATCTTGAAATAAAGACTGGAAATGTTGAACAACAGGTCTTCGCGCGAGGTGGAAAACGTGTCCCCCGCCGCCGACTGGCGCAGACGAGCCACCGTCACGTTTCTGACCAACCTGCCTCCCCTGTATATGGGGAGGGAGAACGCCAGCCCAGCGTCATACACCGGATTGGAAAAATCCGGGAAGCTTGCGCCCGGCCCCGGTTTGCCAGATATGGGAGTAAGAGCCGAGTCGTAACGCGACCGCGTGGCGGCGGCCTGCGCATCCAGCCGTGGCATGCGGTTCCTCTCGGCGATTTCCACCGACTCTCCCTCGGAAGCCACGTCAATGGAAGCGGCCTTGAGTTTCGGGTTGTTTTGGAGCGCGTAGACGGCGATCTCTTTAAGCGTCATCGCGCCGTCTGCGCCATGGGCGGTGGACGCCACAAGGAAGATGAGGGCTGATACGGAAACTGCCGCGAGCCTCATGAGATACCCCGAACAAGACCCGTTGTTATTGTAGCAACCGCGATGCGCCCGTCTTAAAGAAGGGCGATTCACGAATCGCCCCTACCATCGGAAGGGGAAGTGGGCGCTCTAGCCGTCCGGTCAATCGCCGGATTTTATCTGGTCAATGGTCTGTTTCACCAACGTCTCGGCCACGTTGAGGGTCACTTCCTCCGCCACTTTGCTAAAGGACTCAAGAAGGGTTGGGGCCATATCCGACATGACGGCTTTCACTGCGGTCTCCACGCTGTCATGAACGGCGCCTCCGGCAAACGCGTCCGCCACGGCGGTGCGTACGGCCCTATCCACCACAGCGGCGATATCCATGCCTGTCAAGGCGGTTTCCACAGCGCGCTTCACCGCGTCTTCCGCCGCCGCTTGCGAAACCTGGGGTATCCCGGTTCGCTCCGCTGAAAGCTTGGGGGGACGCGACGCGATTATCGGCTCTTCCGCCTCGATAGCCCGGAGCATGGCCTGCGCCTCCTCGGACAGGTCGTCGCCGATGTCCCCAACATCCTCGTCATTGGAGGAGATTGCAGGCTCCAGTCCCTCTACGCCGGAATCATCTTCGGATGTTGATTGAATAAGTACCGTGTCTTCGAAAGCTGTCAGCGCGCCATCGCTGGGGAAATACTCGGCAAGTTCCAGCTCGGCCTCCGAGCCGGTCAGCGTCTCCACCCCAAGATCCTCGTCTTCTGCCTCATCATCATCATCGTCAGAGACATCTTCAACTAGGTCGAGAATCTTTACCGAAGCGCCGCCAGCCAGGGAAGGCGGTGAAGCCTGCGGGATGTTATCGTCCTTCTCCTTGGTGTCATCCCATGCGGATTTGAAGGCCCGCTCCATATCTTCATCGCCAGTTTCCGGTGAGTCGAGCGAATCCATTATGCTGTCCAGCGAGACGTCTATATCCTCAAAGGTGTCGTCAAGGCCCTGGACGGAAACAGCGCTCACATCGCTGGCCGGAGTGGTGATGACATCCATAACCTGCCTGACCATGTCTTCGGACCTGAATGGTTTTTCAAACCTGCCGGACGCGCCCGCTTTTTTCGCTTTGTCTTCATCGAAGTCATCGAGAGCGGAGGAAAGAAGATAGACGGGGATGGATTTGGTCTCCGGATTTTTTTTGACGGCATGGCAAAGCTCAAAACCGTCCATCTCCGGCATGTTGACATCGGCGATTATCATGTCCGGCTTTTGGCTTAACGCCATGGAGAGGGCTGATTTGCCGTCGCCTGCTACCATGATGTCAATATCCTCACCCTCGAAGGCCAGCTCAAAGACCTTCTGGATGGTGACACTGTCGTCCGCAACAAGGACGTAAGCCTTGCTCATATTATCCTCATGTGCGCGGAGGCGCGGGAAATACGCTTTCTTCGCCCATTGTTCGTCACCTTTTCGCATGTGTCCTGAATTAGAGAGTTTTCTCCAGGGCGTGTCCAAAACTAGCACAGTTTTTCCGGGTGTGTCAAACGCTGGACCGCTTGCCGTTTATAGCCAAGCCGGGAGGCGGCTTCTTCTCGCCAGCCCGATTTAACTGGAATTCCGAAGTTGGCGCGAAACTCTTAGCGGAGTTTATCCTGAATGCTGTGAAGGGGCTGAGTGACAACCGCTTCCCCGTGGTCGCCTGAGCACGGTTTCTCGCGCCGCCGACATTTTGCCGACATGACGGTTAGGGGGGCGGCGTTACACGAAAGACCGGGGTCAGGCGACCCCGGCGAAGCTTACGGTTTGCGAGCGATAGCGAAGGCGGAAAAACAAATGGAATAGCCGGAAAACGTTTTTAAATTACGCCTGTCCCTTCAGGCTGAAATATTCGTTCAGCCGTTTTTCTATCTCGCCCAACAGGAACTTCAGCTCCACTATCTGCTGGCCGGCGCGTTCTATCGTCTTTTCTTCTTCCATAATGGCCGAGGTCTTGGCCTTCACGTCTTCGGTAAGGATGCTCAGGTCGTTCAACCTCTGCTCCAGCTTTGTCACAAGGGTAAACTTGGAGTTGAGCTTGTCCACCCTCACTTCTTCTTCCGCCATCATCTCGTTTATGGACGATATCCTGGCGATGATGCCACGGAAGCTGTCTTTGTCTTTCTCCAGCGTCTCTCTTTGCGACTGTATGTCGCTGAGCATTCCAAACAGCCCCGCCACCTGTTCGGACGCCCTTTTGATGTCTTCCTCGCGGTCTTTCATGACAACGATGCGCTCGTCTATGGATGTGTGCAGGGAGTTGAGGTATGAAAGTTTCTTCTCAATCTCCATTATCCGGTCGTCCTGCGAGCTTACATAGCTTGCGCGGCTTTCCACGTCGGCAAGCTTGGCGGACAGGTCCTCCACCTTGCCTTTGATAGACTCGCTCTCTTTGACCAGCCGCCGGGCCTCTTCTATCTGAATCTGCGTCCGCTCCACGGCGGGGCCTACGCTCTCCTGTATCCGTTTTATCTCGTCGAGCCTGCGGGAGCTGTTCTCCATTTCAAGGAGCTTGGTGGTGACCGTTTCTTCCGACGTGGAGACCTGCGAAAACAGCGATTTCATCCGCGCCTCAATCGCGTCCACGTTGCCCCGCTCCTTGACGATGTCAAGTATACGGTTTTCCAGCGACCGGGTGACTTCGCCAAAACCGTCTATCTTCCGCTCCAGCGACTCGATGGACTCCACCTTTTTGGCCACGCGGTCTATCTTCAGGTTGGCGTCCTCCACAATGTAGTCCAGCCCGTCCAGCTTCTTTTCCAGCTTTTCGACAAGCCCTCTGCGTTCCAGCTGGTTCTCCATTTTTATGTCGAGGTTGAGCACCATGTCGTTGAGCGACGATATCTTGTGCTCCACCTGCTCGACGATGGCCTTGCGGGCGGCCAGCTCCTCCATCCGCCGGTTGACCGATTCGAACATATCCTCGAACCGGGCAAGACCCGCCTCGATCTGGTCGGTCACTTTCAAATCGTCGCGGAACTTGCGGAGCTTGGCGTCCACCTCTTCCGCCGACGAATAGAAGTTGTCCATGCCTTTCTGGGCCGTTTCCACAAGCTTCAACTGCTCGGAGATGGTGAGCATCTTGTCCTCTACCAAATCCCGAAGCGTGGTGTTGAGGTCGTTGACCCTGGCCTCGGTGACTTTGGCCCTCTTGTCCTCCTCGCGCAGGCTGGCAAGGCTTGTCTCCACATTGGCCGAAAGCTTGTCCAGGTCGGCGAGCCTGTCCATGACCTTTCGCACCTGGTCTTCCTTGGACAGGACGTTGCGCACCTCCACCCGCATGGAGTTTATGTCTTGCAGAAGGCCGGAAACCTCCCTCTGCGTCTCGTTGACGATGGCCCTTTGGCGCACAAGGTCTTCCGTCGCGGCCTGGGTGGACTCTATGATCGCGTTGGCGCGCCGCACATCCGCCGTCAGGTCTTCCACAGCCTGGCGGTGGGAGCCAAGTATCTCCATCTTGTTCTCGACATCCGTGGCCATGCGCCTCAGCGATGTCTCGCGCTCGCTGGATTCGGAGAGAAGGTCTTTGAACTTCTCCACGTCCTCCATCCGGCCCGACACGGTCTCCAACATGCTCTCCAGCCGGACGATATTTTTCTCCGACTTGCGGACAAGCTTGTTCTCTTCCTGAAGCCTCTTGATCCGCGACTCCATATCCCAGAAAAGGACGTTAAGCTTGCCAGCCTCTTCGTTGGCGCGTTCGACGATGACCCGCTGGAGCGACAGGGCCTTGATCTTGGAGCTTATATGTTCGACGAGCCGGTTGACCGACTCTGTCTCTTTTTTGTTGCGGTTAAGCAGTTCGAGCGTATCCCCGGCGCGCTCGTTGACTTCGGTGATGGTATGGCTGGCGGTTTTTATTTCGTTGAGCCTTTTGTCAAGGTCTGCGCCGATAGCCTCAAGCCCCGCGAATCTCTCCTCGATCCGCTTGAACAGCGTCACCTTGTTGTCAATGGATTCCTGGTTCTTGGTGAGATACTCCACCAACATCCTCATGCTGTTGCGCTCTTTGGCGGCCTCGTCCAACATCTCCCGGAAAGCGTCAATGTCGGATTTTGTGACCTGCTGGCTTCCGTTCTGCGCCGCCGCGTGGGGCGGGTTCTGCTTACTCATGACGTTTACGCTCCCAAAGGAAGAATGACGCTATGGAACTTAAAACCGTTGCGAAAAAACCACGGCGTATTATAACGCAAAACGGGTTTTCGTGTCGCGGGTCTTTTAATATGCGGGGGAATCGAGGGGCGTTTATGAGGATAAATGAGGCGATCGGGGCGTGGGGCGGCAAGGAGGGCGCGGCAAGCGGCGCCCCTACAATACAAAGAGCCAGCCCCATTATTCATACGATAAACCGTCTCACCCTGGGGATGAAATCATCCATGGAAAGAGGTTTGTTCACAAAATCGTTCGCGCCCAGCCTGAAGGCTGTGTCGCGCAGTTCTATGCTTTTATCCGACGTGAGGATTATGAAAGGCGTCAAAGCCGTCTCCTTGCGTTTCCTCACGCGTTCAAGCAGGGCGACGCCGTCCATGTTCGGCATGTGGATGTCGGATATTATTATGTGGGGCGTCGCTTTCTCGATGGACTTGAGGGCCTCTTCCCCATCGGTGGCCTCGATGACCTGCGCTTTCATATCCTCGGTGAGCCTTCGCAGGATGCGAAGGATGAGCGGTTCATCGTCCACTATCAAAACCAGGGGTTTGACGGTGGGAAGCGAAAGGGTTAACGCGCTACCTTTCCCTTTTTCGGAAGAAACCTGGATGGAGCCTTTGTGCGCCGTCATTACGTCCATGCAGTACTTCAACCCCCAGCCCGTGCCGGTCTCCCCGGCGGTTCCCGGCCTGCTCCGCCTCGTCTCTTCGTGGAAAAGCATGGAAACCGTCTCCTGATCCATCCCGACGCCTGTGTCTTTGACGCTCACTGATGTGGTTGCGGCGTTCCGGGCATAGGCCATTGTAACCACGCCGCCTTTCGGGGAGAATTTTATGGCGTTGGATATGACATTTTTCAGAGCCTCGGCGAAAAGGGAAAGGTCGGCGTGAATCCTCGATCCGGTTTTTATCTCGTTGACTAGCGCAACACCCTTTTCCTCCGCCCAACGGCCCATACTCTCGATGACCATCTCGGCCAGCCAGTAAGCGTCCAGGAACGCGGGGTCGGGTTTGACCTGGCCTGTCCTCAGCCTGCTTATGCTAAGTATCTCCTCAATGACCTGCGCCATGTGATGGCCGCTTTCAACAGCCCTGCCGACTATCTCCCTGCGGCGCTCCGGCGCCAGGTTGTCCCATTCGGTGTCGAGGATCATCAAAAGCCCTGTCATTGACGCCAATGGGGACTTCAAGTCATGCGCGACGAGGGAGACGAACTTATTCTGGAGCATGGCGTATTCCTCCGCCTTCTCTTTGGCGGAATGCAGTTCATGCTCGCTTTCGACCAGTTCCCGCGAAAGCTGAAGCGATTTTTCTTCGGCGAGCCATTGGCGGTGGACGCGGACAATTATCTCTGGAAGTTTTTTGAGGTAATCAAGCCTGGGGTCTTTCACGACGTAATCTTTGGCCCCCTGCTTTATGGAGCTTGCGGCCAGGGTTTCGTCGCCGTGGCCGGTGACCATGATTACAGGGGGCGAGGGGCGCATTGACGTTATTTTTTCCAGCACCTCCTGCCCGGTCATCCCGGGAAGCTGGTAGTCGAGAAGTACTACGTCCACGCCGCCTTTGGCGATGAAATCCAACGCAGTGTTGGCGTCGTAAGCCTGTTCCACGGAAAAGCCGTCCTCCTCCAGCGTTTTGGCCTGCAGAAGGGAGATGGCGGGTTCGTCCTCGACTATGAGGACAAGGATATCCCGCGAGTCGGCGGCGCTATCTTCCATCAATTTTGTCCCCCTTACTTAAGAAGAGCTTTGCATAACCAAGAATTCCTAGCTCCAAATAGAATGAACGCAAGGCGTCGTCATCTTACCCTCTCCCTTGATGGGAGAGGGTGAAGAGAGGCGCGGTCCAATCGTTGACTTACGCAAAGGTCTCCCTGGCAAGGGAAGGGAAAAGGATGGCTCCTTCACCACGCCTGTCAAATGCTCAAGAGCGCCTCGCAGAGGATATGGAACCGTGGTCAGGCGACCACGGGGAAGCGGCAAAGGCGGCCACGAGGAAGCGGAAATATCCATTGTATGAAGCGCCTCAATTCCCGTTCCGTTCATTTCCTTCACTCCGCGTAATTTCGTCAACGCAATGTGATGGTAGCGCTATTTAAAGCTGGGGTCATCAGCGCCTGAGGGTATTTTTAAAAATGAAGCGCTTGAAAAGGATGAGGGATTTGAGGGGGGTGGCGCGTCTTCGCACCGGGGGGGGGGTTAGGAAACCCCCGCGTTCGCCGCCCCCTTGTCAGGGAGCCGTAAGAATGGCTCCTTTATCCCCCCGAACGTGCCGCTGGCGCTATCTTCCATCAATCCATATCTGGCGGTATTTCCGCCGTGAGAACCCAGAACATCTTGAGGTCATGCAGTTTTTTGGCGAAATCTTCGAAATTCAGGGGTTTTATCACATACGCGTTGGCGCCGTATTCGTACCCTTTGGCGATTTCTTCGTCGCGGGATGATGTGGTGAGCATTATCACTGGAATTCTTTTCGTCTTCGGGTCGGACTTAAGCCTCTCCAGGACTCCGAAACCGTCCACCCTTGGCATTTTTATATCCAGCAGGACGAGGTCCGGCATGGGATATTTTTTCCGGTCGGCGTATATGCCCACGCCGTAAATGTAGTCGAGCGCCTCCTGCCCATCCACCACCTCGCTTACATCGTTGGCGACCCCGTGGTTCTCAAGGCTCTTGCGGATCAACAGCCTGTGCGATGGGTCATCCTCGACAAGCAGTATCCTGACGGCTCTTGCGGTCATCCTTTTTCTCCTTCCGGAATTTTGGGTAGCGTGAAATAAAACGCCGCGCCTTTGCCCGGCTCCGATTCCACGCTAATCCTCCCGCCTATATTGTCCAATATCTTCCTGACGAAGGCCAGCCCCATGCCGGTGCCCTCCACATCCCTGCCATGAAGCCGGGTGAACAGCGTGAATATCTTCTCCTGGTATTTCGGGTCTATCCCAGCGCCGTTGTCCCGCACATAATACTCCCACCACCCCTCCGGCCCGGGACGGCAACCGATTTCCACAGCCGCCTCCGCCACGCCGGGGGGCATGAACTTGACGGCGTTGGCCGTAAGGTTAGACAACACCTGGTAAACCCGTTTCCTGTTGGCGAAGACCGGCGGGAGATATGCCTGCGCGATAAAGGTGATGTCGCGTCCCTTCGAAAGGGCCTTCGCCTCGGCCACAGCCTTTTCCACCAGGTTGTTCATGTCAACAATATCCGGATTTACGTCCATCCGGCCCACCCGCGATATTTCCAGAAGGTCGTCAAGCAGTTCTGACATCATGGAGGAGGCGCCAAAGATGTAGTTGAAATAGGTTTGGGAATCTTTCGACACGTTTTCGCCCAAATCCCGCAGAAGCAGTTTGGCCATTCCCTGTATGGTTATCATCGGCACTTTAAGGTCGTGGGAGACGGAATAAAGGAACGACTCCATCTCCTTGCTGGCTTTCTCCATATCGTCGGCGCGCTTCTCTAAGGCGGCCTCTTTCTCCTCCAGCGAGGCTCTCATCTTGTTGAACGCTCCGGTGAGCCTGCCAATCTCGTCGTCGGCGATAATAGGTATGTCGCCCGCCGCCCTGCCCGCCGCCATCTCCTGCGCCGCGATGGATAGCGCCGCCACCGGCTTTGTGATTTTAGCCGCGTTGCGCCTGGACATAACCACCGCTGACGCGATCATTAGCACGATAAGGACGGAGATCAACGCGGTCACGAACCGGCTGAGGGACGCGGCGGACTCTGCCTCCTTTTTCATCTCCCCCGAATACTTCGCCGACAACAGGCGCAGGCCCTGCGTTACGCGCTTTGTGATGGGAAGCGCCTCTTTTTCCATCGTCCAGTCCGCAATGTTCCAGTTGTCCTTTTTACGCTCTGAAAAGGCCCGCATCACCAGATGATCGTAAGCGGGAAACTCCGCCTTTATCCATTCAAGCGTTTCGGCGAGCGCGCTCTTGTCATTCACACCCGGCATGGAAGCGATGATGGAACGCGCATTGGAAAGGCTGGCCATTATGTCGCGCTCGGTCCAATCCTCCGCGGAGTCCACGAAGTCGTGCATTCCAAAAAAGGAGACCTGTATATCCGATTTAAGGCTGTAAAGGGTGGGCGCAAGCGTCCCGGCGGCTTTTCGCCCCCCTCCCAAATCGGCCAGCGCGGAGTCAATGGCGGAAATCATTAAATCGTGAATCGGCTGTATCTCCTGCTCCAACGTCATGTTGGAGGGAACATTGCCTTCTGATGCTACGGCGTCCTCCACCCACCATTGCGCGGCCTCTAGCTCCTTTAACATGGCGACCAACTCGCGCATTTTGGGCCGGTCGTCATCACCCGCCAAGGAGATAAGCTCGGATACGGCCGGCCATATTTCCTCGGTCCACGCTTTGCGCCTGTTGGCTTTGGAAGTTTCGTCAACGAAAGACAGCCTCAATATCCACGCCGTTGACCTTTGCACGCCGCTCATGGCCGTGGCCGCCGTCACTGCCTTGGGCGACGCGTCGGTGACGAGATGGACGACCGTGCCCTTAAGCGCGTCGGTGGCGAGAAAAACGATCACCAGCGCCAGAAAACCGAGGCTGGCCACGCCAAGGTGGGAGACAAGCAGTTTCCCCTGTAGCGAGGCTGGTTTAAGAAGCCTGCCGATAAAACTGGATTTTGTATTTTCTTCGGGATTGAGCTTCCCCGTGGTCGCCTGACCACGG
>Ga0315281_10012930_pt1 | contig 11321 bp, 8 predicted proteins | sample YL17G07_0_MG_FD_204540 | JGI IMG/M metagenome (GOLD analysis project Ga0315281, IMG submission 204540) | Sediment microbial communities from Yellowstone Lake, YNP, Wyoming, USA - YL17G07_0 | ecosystem: Environmental > Aquatic > Freshwater > Lake > Sediment | place: USA: Wyoming | collected... | reverse complement strand
ATGCGCGCACGTACATGGAGCGGTTCGGCTTGACGCAGGAGCATTTCGCCAAGATCGCGGTGAAGAGCCACAAGAACGGCGCGCTCAACCCCCACGCGCAGTACCAACACGCGGTGACGCTCGAGGAGGTCTTGAACTCCGGCGACGTCGCGTTTCCGCTCACCCGCATGATGTGCTCGCCGATCGGCGACGGGGCCGCTGCCGCGGTGGTGTGCGCGAAGGAGAAGGTGGGCCGCTTCCGCGGCGCGCCGGTGTGGATTGCGGCTTCCATCATGGGCAGCGGTCGGGTCTCGGGTCAGACGGAAGACTCGCTCACGCGGCGGCTCGGTCCCAAAGCCTTTGCCGCCGCCGGCATAGGTCCGGAAGACCTCGACGTCATCGAGGTCCACGACGCGACGTCACCATCAGAGATCATTACCCTTATCGAGTTGGGTTGCTGTCGGGGTGAAGAGGCGCCGCGGTGGATCGACGAAGGCTGGCTGGAGGTGGACGGGAAGTTTCCCACCAACACGTCCGGCGGGTTGGCCGCCAAGGGCCATCCGATCGGCGCCACCGGGCTTGGTCAGGTGCACGAGATCGTCGCGCAACTGCGCGGCACCGCCGGACCGCGCCAGGTCAAGGGCGCTAAAGTCGGCTTCACGCACAACGGCGGCGGCATCCTCGGCGTGGACGCCGCCGCCATGGCCCTACACGTTTTCAAAAGGTGAGATACACCGATCGAGCTTGGTCACGGCTCCTGGACGAAGAGAAAATCCGGCATGATGGATACGCAGCGGCTGTACTGGAACATGGAGATCGAGCCCAAGCTCAACACGCCGAAGATGCGGGAGCTGCAATGGCGCAAGCTCACGGCGGCGCTGGAGTGGCAGTACGAGAACACGCCCATGCATCGGGAACGCATGGATCAGGCCGGGGTGAAGCCGGCGGACATCAAGAGCTTCGATGACTTCGCGGCGGCAATCCCGGTCATGGGCCAAGCGGAAATTCGTGAGGTGATCGGCCGCATCGGCCTGGATATGAACAAGCTCATGCTTCACCTATTCGGCGAGAAGCGGATGCGGGACCTCTACCTCCTCACCACCACCTCCGGTACGACCGGCATCCCAACGCCGTATCCGAACTTCCGCGCCGCGCTCGATGACTCACAGGAGATCATGTCGCGCGCAGCGTGGCGCATGGGGCTGCGGCCCGGAGATCGTATCGGGCTGTGCTTCGGTCTCTCCCTGCACGCCGCGGGGACGCCGCAGATCCTCTGGTTCCGCGACTTCCCGGGCGTCACTCTCATCCCCATCGGAGCCGAGGCCGGGACGGAGAAGATTCTCCAGTTCATGAAGATGTTCCAGGCCAACGTCTTCAGCGGCACTCCTTCGCTGGCGCTGCACCTGATCGAGCGGGCTCCAGAAGTGTTGGGGCAGCCGGTGAAAGACCTCGGCATCAAGATTCTCATGCTCGGGGCCGAGCCGGGCGCGGGCATTCCCGAGGTGCGCCAGAAACTGGAGCGCGAGTACGGCGCCAAGGTTTTCGATCTCGGCGCGGGTTACGGCTGCTCTTGCGATTATCCCGTCTACCAGGGCATGCACTGGCTGGCCGATGACTTGGCCTACTACGAGCTGGTTGATCCGGAGACGGGCAAGCCGGTGCCCATGGAGCACGGCGCCAGCGGCATCATGGTCGGGACCTCGCTCAACCCGCCGGCCGCCGTCTGGTTCGATCTCCGCTTCACTATGAGTGACATCCACCAGGTCTTCACCGACCCCTGTCCCTGCAGCCGCAGCGGCTTCCGCTACAAGATCGTGGGCAGAGCCGACGACATGCTGAAGGTGAAGGGCGTGCCGGTCTATCCGGCCGCCATCGAGGGCGTGATCCATTCATTTCCGGAGAAGTTGACGGGCGCGTTCCGCATCGTGCTGGACGAGCCGCCTCCGCGCGTGGTCCCGCCGCTGCGGCTCAAGGTCGAGCACGCCGAGCACGTGCGCGCAGACGAACTGCCCGCTCTCGAAAGGGACCTCCTTGAGCGGATGCACCGCCTCCTGAAAATCCGACCGGCCATCACCTGGCTCAAACCGCACACCCTGGAACGCGCGGTGACAAAGACCCAGCTCCTCGAGAAGACCTACGAGATGTCATAATTACTCGGAGGGACAGCGATGGGCCGAACCGTTGCCATCACCGGCGTCAATTCCTATTTTGCCTCCACCCTCCTGCCGCGGCTGCAGGCGGATGCGGCGATCGACCGCATCGTGGGCATCGACGTGACGCCGTGGAGGGGCGGATTCAGGAAGGTCGACTTCCACCGTCTCGACATTCGCAGCGACAGGCTGGCCGACGCGTTGACCGGCGCGGACGCGCTCTATCATCTCGCCTTCGTGGTCGCCGAGCGCCACAACAAGAAAGAAACCCACCACATCAACATCCAGGGCACCAAGGCGGTGTTCGCAGCCGCCATCGAGGCCGGGGTGAAGAAGGTAATCTACACCAGTTCCACCACGGTGTACGGCGCCCATCCGGACAACCCGCTCGGCTTCGACGAGGCCCAGCCGCTGCGCCCCAACCTCGACAGCTACTACTCCTCGGACAAGGTGACGGTCGAGGGCTTCGCCGTTGAGTTCTTCAAGTCGCATCCCGACGTCACCTTTACCGTGCTCCGCGCCGCGCTGGCGGCCGGGCCGCACATGAACAACTTCTTCCACAAGCTGTACAGCATGCCAGTCTTGGCCCTCGCGCAGGGCCGGTCACCACACCAGCACTATATTCACGAAGAAGACCTGGGAGAGGCGCTGTATCTGGCGCTAAAAAAAGATCTGCCGGGGATTTACAACGTCGGCGCGGACGACACGGTTGCGGCGGAGTGGGCGTTTCGTCAGGCGGGGGTGCGGATCATTCGCTTGCCGGCGTTCGCGCTCAAAGCAGTGATGAACGTGGCGTTCGGGCTGCGCCTGCTTCCGGCAAGCCAGGGCTGGGTGAGCCTCTCCGAGTACACGATTTTCCCCAGTTCGGAAAAGTTCAAGCGCGCTGCGGGCTGGAGACCACGGTACTCTTCCGCGGAGACCTTCCAGGATTACCTCCGCGGACGCAGGCGTGAGCCGGACCATCTCAAGCAGGCGACGCTGTCGTGGATATTCCGCAGCGGCCCCCGCACCCGGCCGACCATGGTGGCGCTGCAAGTGTTCAAGCTCGGCAAGATTCCTTGGCTCCGCGACCGGATTCCGTGGATGGCGCCGGAGAAGAACTCCATCACCTACCTGCCCATCAACCAGAGTCTGGAGACGGTGAGCCATGTGGTACCCTCGAGACTGGTGCATGAGTTCATCGATCGCGCCGAGCACCACGTCATCATGGACACGTGCGGGTGCCGACTGGCGCGCAAGTGTCAGCACTTCACCGCCGAGATCGGCTGCCTGTTCATGGGCGAGACCGCGCTGAAAATGCCGCACGGGGTGAGCCGCCGGGTGACGCGTGAGCAGGCGCACGCCCACGTCGAGCGGGCCATGGAGGTCGGCCTGGTGCCGATGACGGGGAAGGTGCGGGTGGACAACTTCATCTTTCTGACGCCGGACGAGCAGAAGCTCCTGTCGGTGTGTTTCTGCTGCCACTGCTGCTGCATGATGCGGTCGTTCAAGTACATCCCCGCGCACCAGCTTGATCAGGTGATGCCCCGCCTCGAGGGCTTGGTGGTGGAAGTGACCGAGGACTGTTTGGGCTGCGGCCAATGCGTCGAAACCTGCGGCTTCGGCGCGATCACCATCGAGGACGGCCGCGCCGTGCACAACCCGCAATGCCGCGGCTGCGGCCGCTGCGAGCGCACCTGCCCCAACGATGCGGTGCGCATGACGATCACCAATCCGGCGGCGACGGAGGACGCGAGACGTCGTATCGAATCCTACGTCCGCATATGATACCGGTCTCATGGCTCGTCCCCTCTGGGTCGTCAAGCTGATCAAGAAGACGTTTCCCCGGCGTTTCGCCGTCGCCCGGCTGACGAAGAGGCCGGTCATCGGCCCGCTGCTCGAACGTTGGCTCTTCGAGGGCGACGACATCATGTACTTGCCCCGCGACCGGGTGATTCCCATCAACCAGACAGTCGAGCCGACGCCAAGCGTCGTGCTCCCCTCAAAAGTGGTGGAGCACTTCATCGAAAAGGCCACCCATCACTGGATCATGAACTTCTGCATCTGCCGCGACGGCGAGCACTGCAAGACCTACCCGCGGAACTTGGGGTGCCTCTTCCTTGGCGAGGCCACGCTCGGCATCGACCCTCGACTCGGTCGCCGGGTGAGCAAAGAGGAAGCCCATGAGCACGTGAGGCGGTGCCGGGAGGCTGGCCTCGTGCATCTGATCGGCCGCAACAAGCTCGACGCCGTGTGGCTCGGCGTCGGCCCGAAGGAGCGACTGCTCACCATCTGCAACTGCTGTCCGTGCTGTTGCTTGTGGCGGGTGCTGCCGCACATGGCCCCGACCATCAGCAACCGCGTCACCAGAATGCCCGGGGTAACGGTTGCGGTGAGCGAGCGGTGCAAGGCCTGCGGGACGTGCACTCAAGGGGCGTGTTTCGTCGACGCCATCAGCTTGGAAGGTGACCGGGCGGTGATCAGTGATGCCTGCCGGGGCTGCGGCCAGTGCGTCACCGTCTGTCCCAATCAAGCGATCGACATTTCCATCGACTTCGATCAGTGTATAAACTCTTCGATACGACGCATTGCACCCCTTGTTGATCTCTCGCCGGCTTGAGGATCTCTCCTCCGTGCCGCTTGCCGCGGCCGTGCGCGCCACCGAATTGGCGCCGCCCTCGCGTGCAATCGATGGCGTTGGGTCTTTCTCATCCCCCACAGGGCCTCAACCGACACGTGACGCATCCTTATCAGCCTCCGTCGTTGTATCAGTGCCGATTTTCGGGCCGCAGACGTGGGAACCACCGCGGCACGCGCCGGCAGTACGCCTCATACTGCTCACCGAAGCGCTCGCGCAACTCGGGCTCCTCGACGTAGACGACCGAGAGATGCCCGGCGACAGTCGCGAGCACGGCGTAGAGCAAGATGCCAAGGCTGGAGAAGTAGAAGGCTTCGGCCCAGATGACCAGGATTTCGGCCGCCATGATCGGGTTGCGGACCACCGCGAACGGGCCGGTGGTCACGAGGTTGCGAGGCGCATCCAAGGGAAAGGGCGTGCCGCGCCCGCGCCGGCTGAAGATGTCCAGGCAGATGATCCAGGTCACGACGCCAAGCAGGAAGAGCGCCCCGCCACCAAGAAGCTGGAGCCACGACGGCAGCGGTACCGGCGTCGGTAACAACCAGTTCGCGAGCCATGGCAGCGCCACCATGAAGATGCAGAAGAACAGGAAGGCGTTGAGCAAGGACTTCACCCACAACGCTGCGGTGCTGTGGGTCGTGCTCGGGCGAACGGCGCGGCTGCCCATCGAGAGTCCAGAGGCGGAAGTTCAAGCCGGCGCGGGTATCAGCGGCGTGGTTGCAATCGCCCAGAGCGCGATGATCGGCGTCACGATGGCGGCAAGCACTGCCGCGAAGCACGCCTTGAAAGCAACAAAGCGCCAGAACGCCATGGCTGTGAGCTGTGCGCCGAGCACCGATACCGCGATCGGGGCAACAACGACGGTGCAGATCAGGCCGAGGACGAAGGCGCGAGGAAACGTGCCCGCCGGCAGCCAGCGGAACACCGGATGCGATGCGGGCGTCCAGCCGAGGGCGCTAAGTCTACCGCTGCGAATCTGCCCACGCGCCAGCGGCGTCACGATGAGGCACGTGAGCAGCGGCAGCAAAAACGCCGTCCCGATAGTGTCGCCGGCAATGCTCGGCTGACCCCAGAGCGGCACGATGTCGTGGCCGCGAAACATCGTCCAGGCAATGATGCCGTTCAGGACGAAATTGACGCCCGCGGCGCCCACGCCTTGTTCAATCACCAAGTACCGCCGATGTTCGGGTGACATACGCCCGACTATAGCGCAACTGAGCACCGGGATGTCCAGCCCCCGGGCGGGTGCCGGCTCGGATGGCGGCTCTCCTCCTCGACCAGCGCCGGGCCTGACGAAACGCGACCAGGGCGAGCCGGTCGGATACATGAGAGAGTGCCCCGTCGGGCGCATCTACACCGGAGCGTGGCTGCTGCGCATCGTCGAGGGCGCGTCGGAAATCCAACGCATGATCATCGCCCGGCAGACGATGGAGGGGAGTCGATACTCGACAGCCGCGCTTTGAGAGTGGTAAAGCCGGACGGCCGGTGCGCCGGCCGACGAGGAGGGGACCGACTCGATGTACATTACGATCTCGCGACGCCAATTTCTCGTAGGGACGGGTGCTGGCGCCCTCGCACTGTCACTCGGTAATCTCGAACTCGCCTTCGGCGCTGATTCGCCGGAAACGCTGAACAACGCCCCAACGGCCGCGTACCGGAGTTGGGAGGATCTCTACCGGCAGAAGTGGACCTGGGACAAAGTCGTCAAAGGGACCCATCTGCGCACGAACTGCATCGGCACATGTTCGTGGAATCTCTTCGTCAAGGACGGGATGGTGTGGCGCGAGGAGCAGAACGCGATCTATGCCCGCACCAACGACGCCGTCCCCGACTTCAACCCGCGCGGCTGTCAGAAGGGCGCCTGCTACAGCGCCCTGATGTACGCCCCGTCACGCGTCAAGTATCCGTTGAAGCGCGCCGGCGCGCGCGGCTCGGGGAAGTGGCAACGGGTCTCCTGGGATGAGGCGCTCACCGACATCGCCGACAAGATCATCGACGTGTGCGTCAAGGACGGGCCGGACTGCGTGGTCTACGACCATGGTACCACGAACATCGATATGGGGGCGGACATCGCCAGCGAGATGTCGCTGTTCTTCCTCCTCGAGACGACCCAGATCGATTCGTGGGCTGGAGTGGGCGACCTGCCGATGGGAGCCATCCAAACCTGGGGCATGTTCAACGTCGACGGCACGTCCGACGATTGGATGTACGCCGACTACATCGTCATGTGGCTAATGAATTACCAGTATACCCGCATACCCGACTGCCACTTCCTGTGGGAGGCGCGCTACCGGGGCGCCAAGGTCGTCTCCGTCGCCCCGGACCTCAACGCGACCTCAATCCACGCGGATCTATGGTTGAACCCGCGGATGGGCACCGACGCAGCGCTAGCTCTGGCGATGGCCCAGGTCATCATCTCCGAGAAGTTGTACCAGACGGACTACGTCAAAGAGCAGACCGACCTGCCGTTTTTGGTCCGCGAAGATACGCGGCGGTTCCTGCGCCAGGCGGATCTCGAAAAGGGCGGCAAGGACAATATGTTTTATGTCTGGGACGCCAAGGCGAAGCAGGCAGTCATGGCGCCTGGCACGCAGGGGCACCGGAGCCAAACACTGGCGCTGGGCGATCTGGACCCGGCTCTGGAAGGCCGATTCGAAGTTCGACTGAATGACGGGAAGTCAGTGCGTGTGCGTCCGGTATTCGAGCTCCTACGGGAGCGTCTGTCGCGTTACACGCCGGAGGAAGCCGCGACGATCACCGGCATCGGCGCCGACACCATTCGCACCGTGGCCCGCGAGTTCGCCCGGGCCAAGCGCGCCCTGATTCTGTGTAGCTGGGGCGCGTGCAAGCATTACCACAGCGATTTGTTCCAGCGCGCCAACATTCTGCTGGTGGCGCTCACCGGCAACCACGGTAAGCGCGGCGGCGGCATCCGCATCGGTGCGTGGTGGACGGTCACCGAGATGGAGCGCTGGGGCTTCGATTTCAGCCCGGGCATCATTGAGCGCATCGCCATGCTCATCCACAAACCCACGGTGCGCGAGAGCGAGGAGTTCCTCACCCAGGAGGCGGCGAAGCACCCGTTCAGTCCGCTGATGCCGTGGCTGTACGTCCACGCCGGCGGCGCCGAGATCGCCGGACGGCAGGAGTACAACGACCCTGCACTCAAGCGGCCGTTCGGCGACTACATGAAGGAAGCGCTGGCGAAGGGCTGGATGCCGGTCTATCCCAAGCCGGGCAAGGACCCGAAGATCCTCATCTTCACCGGCCCCAATCCGCTGCGCCGCTGGCCGTCGCCGCAGGTCGTTCTCAAACACCTGTGGCCCAAGCTCGATCTCATCGTGAATCCGAACTTCCGCATGAGCACCACCGGCCTCTATTCCGACTACATCCTGCCGGCGGCCGGCTATTACGAGAAGGCCTCGATCAAGTACACCCAGAGTTACCTGCCGTACGTCGTCATCGGCGACAAGGCGGTCGAGCCGCTCGGCGAAGCGAAATCGGAATGGGAGATGTTCGGGCTGCTGGCGCGCGAGATCCAGGAGCGCGCGCAGCAACGCGGCATCACGAAGTACCGGGACACCTTTGGCAACGAACGCAAACTCGACGACCTGTACGAGCGCTGGAGCGTGGGCCGGGCCTTCCACGAATCTGACCCCGAGAAAGCGCTCGATCAGATTCTCAGTAAGTCGACCTGCAGCCTCGGGTACTCATGGAGTGAAGCGCGGCAGAAAGGGGCGCTGCCCATCAAGGACATCGGCGAGTACGTGCCGACCAACGCCGTGTGCAGCGATTACAAGCCGGGGAACACGGTCTATCCCTCGGCGTGGTTTGTCGAGCAGAAGCAGCCGTGGCCCACGCTCACCGGGCGGCAGCAGTTTTACATCGATCACCCGTGGTACCTCGAGCTCGATGAGGCGCTGCCCCTGCACAAAGAGCCCCCAGCTGCCGGTGGCACGTATCCGTTGCGTCTGAACGGCGGCCACACGCGCTGGTCGATCCACGCGATCTGGCGCGACGAGCGCTACATGCTGCAGCTGCAGCGTGGCGAGCCGGTGATGTACATGAGCCGGGAAGACGCGCACCAGCGCGGCATCGCCGATCACGATCGAGTGCGGGTGTACAACGACGTCGGCGCGTTCATCATTCGTGTCAAGATTTCACCCACGGTGCCGGCCGGGCAGGTGATCGTCTACCACGCATGGGAGCATTACCAGTTCGAGGGCTGGCGCAGCAGCCAGGAGCCGGTGGCCTCGCCGTGGAAGCCGCCGCATCTCGTTGGTGACTACGGCCAGCTCCACTATCGCATGTTCTACGCCGCGCCCAGCCACAGCCCGCGCGGGACGGCGGTCGATGTGCAGAAGGTGTGAGCGCAGCTCGTGGGTTCCCTCGCCCCTTGGGAGAGGGCTAGGGTGAGGGCGAATTCCTGACCAGTCTCTGATGGGGAGAGAGACGCATGCGACCGCTCGTGACGCTCCTCATCGTCGGCTTGACACTTCAGGTGTCTTCCGCGCCGATTCTTGCCACTCCAGCGCCGCCGACACCTCTGTCCTGCGTCGGCGATTGCGACGGCGACGGCGCGGTGACCGTGGACGAACTGATCACGGGCGTCAACCTCGCACTCGGTGCGCTGCCGCTCGTCGCCTGTCCCGCGTTCGACTTCAGCCGGGATGGATCGGTGACCATCGACGAGCTACTCACGGCGGTCAACGCGGCCCTCAGCGGTTGTCCTGGTCCTCCAACACGTTTTCCAGTCGGTGCGTACTTCTGGCCAGATCGTGCCCTCGGAGATACAAGCAGTGCGCTGCGCGACCTCGCCAACTTCGGCTTGAACACGGTCGTCGCCTACTACGAGTACATCAAGCCCGATGTGCCTCCGTTCAGCGGACAACCGGATTGTCATGGCTTGGTGAGGGAGGCGGAGACGTTCGGGATCGACTTCTTCGTCGGCAGCCCGCAAGGATCGCAGCTCCGCTCGCTGGATGACGCGGCCCTCACGGCGCGCCTGCGGGCAACGGTAGACTGCGTCGGGTCATCGCCGCGCTACCGCGGCTGGATGTTCGACGAGCCGGAGCTGACGGGCTATGACCCTGCGCTGCTCGAGCGAGTCATCCGTACGTTGCGCGCCCTCGACCCCAGCCATCAAGTGTGGGTGAACCTCAACCCTTATGCAACCGATGAGCAGCTCCGCAGCTTTGGCGTGAAAGCCGACGTGCTCGGCTTCGACATTTACCCGATACCCGAGGGCCACGGCCTACCCAATGAGAACCTGAGCGTGGTGGGCGAATACACCGAGCGGGCGGAAAGGGCGGCTCCTACCGGAGCCGACGTGTGGATGATTCTGCAGGCGTTCGGCTACTCTGATCTCGACGAGGGCACCGAGGGACGGCGCCCCACGCCGACGAGCTGCGCTTCATGGTCTACGACGCGCTGGTGCACGGGGCGCATGGCGTGGTCCTTTTCGGGTCGCATCAGCTGCGCAACACCATTCCGCTCGACGAGCCGCTTTGGGATGTCGGCATGCGCCGCGCGGCGCGCGAGCTGGGAATCATCGGCCCGCTGCTACTCCACGGCGAGCTACTCAGTGATGTGGGCACGCAACCCAAATCGCTTGCTGCCCGCGGCTGGCGGTCCTGTGGCTCGCAACTGCTGATCGCCATTAACGCCGCGGCATCCTCTGAGGCCGGTCTCCTGTGCTTCAGCGACGGCATCAGAGATGCGTACGAGATCTTCGAAGACCGCATCCCGACCGTTGACCGGGGGTGCCTACGCGACCAGTTCGCAGCCCACGGCGTGCCCGTCTACGGGATCGCCCGATGAGGAACTCCGGCGAACGGCCGGGCGTGTGGCACATGCAGCGGATTAAACACGAGCGCAGCGTCGTACAGCGCCTCCTCCCTAGCCCCCGTTGCCGGAGGTGGCAACAGGGGAGGGGACAAGAGCCAAGAGCCGGTTGATCAGCTCCCCTCCTCCTGTGAGCATCCTTCGACGGGGCTCGGGACAGGCCTCCGCGAACGGAGGAGGGTTAGGGTGGAGGCGCTGTCAGCACCGCGCCGATCGCACCCACCAATGTTCGCGCTCCGATGTTGTCGTCGCGATGACGCTGCAGCGGTCCACGCCCAGCCAGCAGTCCGAACGCCATACGCCATAGGCGATACGCTATCCGCTATCCGCGGCGATTGGCCCTTGACGCCGGCACCCGCACGGGCGTAGAAGTTGCACCGTTTGTTCTCCCCCGTGGAAAATGTCGACTTCTGAATGTGGAATTGTGAACGTTGGATCCAGATGCCCTGCTGGCAGAGGTGACAGGCAACGAGTCACGAGGGTGCAGTAGCGGTCACGGGCAGCATCCAGCATTCGTCATTCGAAACTCGTCATTCGACATTCCCCCGGGGAGAGGGTTCCTGAGTCAGTCTGCGGCGGTCTGAGGTTCAGCCGGGAAGGAGGCCCGGGATGGCTGAAGTCCGAAGTCTCTCTTCTGGTAGAGACGATGTATCGCTGAGTAGGCAGACAACCCGACCCGGTTGGCTCATGCGTAACCTGCTCGAGCGCGGTCCCACCGACGAGCTGTCGCA
>Ga0315281_10012929_pt1 | contig 11323 bp, 13 predicted proteins | sample YL17G07_0_MG_FD_204540 | JGI IMG/M metagenome (GOLD analysis project Ga0315281, IMG submission 204540) | Sediment microbial communities from Yellowstone Lake, YNP, Wyoming, USA - YL17G07_0 | ecosystem: Environmental > Aquatic > Freshwater > Lake > Sediment | place: USA: Wyoming | collected... | reverse complement strand
GATTAGCGTTGAGTTTCTGTATAGGGTACGGGTTAATTCTGATGGACAGCCTAATCCAGTTACATTTATTGGAGTTGGAAAGTTTATGTTATTTGAAGGATAGAAGTTGATGCTTAAAGAGTATGTTGTATTCTTACTCACCGTTAATGTTTTTATATCTTCTGAATTAGTATAGTTTACGCAGCCAGTAACACTAAAGTTATATGTGTACGTTCCAACCCCTAAAATGCTAGTGTCAGCAACTGTCCATCCGATATCAATGTTTACGTTATTTCTGTATAATTGTGGAGAACAAACTCCTTCACCTCCAACAATCGAACCAGCATAGTTTGATGCAGTTGGATAAATAACTGAAGTTACACTTGTAGTAAAGACAAGTGCTTTTGGAGTAATATCTATTTTCTTATATGAATATGCCACATCTGAATAATTTGTATTGCCAGATATGTTTGCTCTAAAGATGTAAGAACCAACTCCTAAAGTTACATTCTTTGCATTGTTAGTTAAGTAATTAACGCTATCTTTATCTAGCCCTACTGTTCCTGCATTTGATGTGGCTGAGATGTTTATCTGCTGAGGATAAGTTAGGCTCAGATTACTTGTTCCTCCATTTGCTAAGAAGGTTAAAATTGGAGTTGCTTTATTGATTACATAGTTCTGCAGAATTGAACTTCCCGTAAAATTTGCTGTTGGGGCTGTTGAACAATTTACTGTGTGCGTTCCTGCTGCTCTTATAACATTCATTCCATTTTCTGATGTTTTATCAACTCCATCTACAGACAGATTCAAGCTGATACCCCCGATGTTATTTGTGCAAGTAAAATTGCTTGCTATTCCATAAGTTAAATCTCCTGAATCTGGAAAGTAATTAAGACTAGTTATAGAAGTTGCTTTATTTATTGTCAAGATAGAACTTGTTGAGAATGAAGAGTAGTTTGCATTTCCAGTTGTATTATAGGTGTAGTTGTATAATCCTGCTGCTAAAGTTTCATTTATTCCTGATGAGATTAGCGTTGAGTTTCTGTATAGGGTACATGCTAATTGTGATGGACAGCCTAATCCAGTTACATTTATTGGAGTTGGAAAGTTTATGTTATTTGAAGGATAGAAGTTGATGCTTAAAGAAGGTACTGCTTGAGTTATCGTAAAGTTTGAATAATTATTTGCTGTGGTGTAATTTTGTGAAGAAAGAACTTGGCAATCAAAAGTCCAGTTTGCTCCTGCCCCTAAAAGTACTGGAACCCCTGAAGTAATTGTTGTTTCATTAACTTTCAAAGTGGGTGTGCCTTGTCCAGTGACTGCTGAACAGGTTGCATTAATCCAAGTTCCATAAACTTTGGGCGATGTTTCATTGAAAAGCAAGGAAGTCTGTGCTGGTGCTTTGTAGATGATATATGCGAATAATTTTGTTATATTTGCATTGTTTGCTGTATCGTTTGCCCAGAAATAGTAGTTAGATACTGATGCGGGAAGAGTTGAAAAAGTATAATAGAAAACGTTTCCATTTCGGTTCATGGTATAGTTTACACTGCCAAAAGAGAATATTGCATTGCTTATATTTGTGGTTGCTTCAGTCCAAGTAATGTTGAACTGATATGCCCTGCTTGAATTGTATATCCCACCTGAATCAACAGAAGTTAGGTTATTAGAGTATAACGGAGATTTAGAGTCTAAGCTAATTGTGTAATTTCCAGTTGCATAACTATTTCCAGCCCAATCAAATAAGCTATAAAACCACTTGTATATGCCATCTACTAAGGTGACTACAATTCCTAATGTTGAAGAGAACACACCAGAGGAATATGAAACGGTTGTCTGATTTATTAATGTGTCATCTGAAGCGTTATAAATACTTAATGTCGCGTTCTTTATTCCTAAGTTGTCTGTCAAAGTTGCTGTAAAATTTTGGGCGAGAGTTTTATTAATAGTATTGTTTGCTGGAGTTGTTAGAGATGCTGATGGATTTGTTGCGTCTAAAGTTATATTATAAATTGCTGTTGAATTTTTATTATTCACTTGGTCAGTTATGTTTACATAGTACCAGTATTTTCCATCTGCAAGATTTGTGAAGTTTACAGAATTTGTCAATGTGGTGTAGGTGGTTATATTATTCCAGCTAGAATTATAAATATTAAATGTTATGTTTGCAAAATTGACCTCAGTTATTAATACGTCAATGTATACGTTTGATTGCGAGAGGTTTGCAAAATTTGCTGCAGTTCCCGAATCATAACTAATTAATGGATAAGTTGCATCAATAGTAAACCTAACACTTGTTGAGTTAATATTATTCAAAGTATCATTAGCCCATATTGTAACATTATGCTGTCCCTCGCTCCAAGTAATTGTGGTTATATTTGCACAAGCAGTTTGAGTTATATTTAATTTCATCGTATCATTGCTATACCAGCAAGTAGAAATCGCACTTACATCAGAAGCAGTGTAATTTATGTTTAACTTTGTGTTGGATGAAGCAGTATTGTTTAATGGTGTAGTGATAGAAATGGAGGGCGGGGAAGAGTCAACAAAGAAAGTAACTATAGACATATTAAGATTGTTTGCTGAATCATTTACTCCAACTAGCCATGTATTTGAGCCCTGAGAGGCAGTTAAGCCTGTAAGATTTGCACATGTTGGATTTGAAACATTACTTGTTCCGCCATTAATTGAATACCAACAACTTCCTAAATTAACATCACTTCTTGTAAAGTTTAATGCTGTTATGCTTATTGTGTAGGTAGTATTTCTTGGATAAGTTATGTTTATTTGTGGATGAATTGAATCAAGAGTCAAAGTGTTGTTCTCAGTTGCATAACTATTTCCAGCCCAATCAAATAAGCTATAAAACCACTTGTATATGCCATCTACTAAGGTGACTACAATTCCTAAAGTTGAAGAAGTAATGCCTGTTACATACGAGACAGTTGTTCTGTTAATCAATGCATTATTTGAGGAATTATAAATGTTTAATGTTGCATTCTTTATTCCTAAGTTATCAGTTAAAGTTGCTGTGTAGTTCTGGCTTAATGTTGAGTTGTAAGAATTATTGCTTGGGAATATTAAAGATGCTGAGGGATTTGTTGTGTCTACTGTGAATGTTATGGTTGTCAGATTGATATTGTTTGCTGAGTCATTTACATAAAAATATAGTGTCTTTGCTCCGTCTGTTGTTGTAAATGTGGTATTTGCATTACAGACTACAGAAGTATTCGTTCCACCGTTTAGATTATACCAGCAAGTGCTTAATCCACTTAGAGCATCTGAGACCGAAAAGTTTAGATTAATATTAGTCTTATAGCTTAGGTTTAATCCTGATGTTGGGAAGTATACAGTTGAATTAGGTTTTATTGAATCTATTCTAATTGTGAAAGACTTAATTGACTCTGCATTTCCTAATGTATCGTTAGAATAGTATCTTATGTAGGAAGTATTTTGTCTAGTTATTGTGACTCCTGGAACTCCTGCATAAAGATTTGGGGTGCAAGTGTTTGTTGTATCATTACAATATTTTGGATACACACCCAGATTAACTCCAACTCCAGTGCCATCATCTGCCCCCATAGTAACTTTAACACTGTTATTTGTCCATGTGTTATTAAGATATGTTGCGCCACCTGGCGGCGAGGTTGGGAATAGAGATGAGACTGGCGGGGTAGTGTCTACTGTGAATTTTCTTGTTTCTGAATTATTGCATCCATATTCTGAACATGCTTGACAATACCAGTTATAAGCTCCATCCGTTGAGATGTTATTTATCCAAGAAGAATTATGTGAGTTATTATTGTAAGTAGTCCAAGTAATATACTCTTCGTTGACATACGCATTTCCGCCAAATGAATCCAATTCGGAATAGCCAGTATCCCAACAATAAAAAACCCAATTTGGATAGGAAAAACCATTTGACCCAATTCTGAAAAGAAGAGTATCTGAGTAGGCATTCCAACAATTTGATGGAATATCATAATCTGCCCATTGAACAGAATCGCCATTGTAGTACACCCTCCATGTCGCTCCAGTAGCATTTGCAGGTTTTTTATAAGCTATATTTAAAAGAGACATTAAATTTGTTGTCTTAGCGTATGTCGAAGTAATTCCATCAATTAAATTAGCATAACTTGTCCATGCAGATTCTGAAGAAGAAGTGTCATAGCTCCCTGTTGAAAGACCTCCACAAGAAGTAGAAGTAGTTGCAGTTTCTTGATAGCATGAGGAATCCAGATTAGTAGTATTTTGAATTGATTTAGTTCCAGTCCCATACCATAAGCTAATATTTTTTATGCTCGTAACCGATGAAGAGGCTGAACAATTGAATGTAACTAATTGTGTTGAATAATTCGTGTTGTTAGCAGGAGAGTTAATTGAAACGGGGAGGGGGAAAGAATAAACGATAGTTAAATAGGGGTCGTAAGTTGTGCCTGAGTATTCTTTTGTCCTAATATTTCTAGTTGTACTTGATGAACCATTGATTATTATAAGTCCATAATTTGTTAGGGAACCTGCTTTCCACCAAGAAGCAATTTTAGTAATATCTAATGTTTTCCAACCAGCAGTAGTACCTAAACTTTCTCCACCTGCAACTGCTTCAGTAGAATTGTATGTTCCTCCAGGTATTGTCCATGCGTAGGGAGAGCTCCAAGTTCCGCTGTTCCAAGATGGAGTAAAGGTATCATACTCTTCATATTCCTCAGTTAGAGCATAAACATGAGCATTCACTGGTGAAGATACAGATGTTGAAGAATACAAATTTAAAATTGCTGACGAGATATTTGCATAACTTGGAATAGAGGATAAATCAAACTGCATCAGTATTCTTTTATGTCCATCAGCAGTTATACCCATTGTTGTAGAGGTATAATAGGTTGTGTCTGGGTTTGCTGAATATATATAAGTGTCTGAAGAAGGAGATATGTTCACAGAATCGCCATGAACTAAGGCAATGCTTGATATTATTAAAAACAAACTAAAAATTACAAGTCGGGTGGGGAATGTCTGGAGTTTCATTTTAATTTTAGGTTGGCATTTTCTTAAATTTTCCGAACAAAATTGGGTAACAATTTTGCGGCGAATATTAATAAGACTGTAGGTGCTAAGACGTATGTAAAAAAGAAAACCATAATTCCGTGCAGACCTAAAGTTTGTCCAATCAAGCCCATGATGTAATCGCTAGAGCTTGCGCTTAAAGTTACTCCTGTTAATAGTTCTCCACTTGTTGAAACCATTAACGGTGGAACCATGATGTCTAATGCCATGAACAAACAGATTATTCCTAATGCTCCAGAAATGTTTATTCTGCCATTGCCCCCAGTTGCCGCCTTAAGAAAAAATTGCAAAAATACAAAAATTGCAATATTAAAAATTAAAAATTGGAAGTAAGGACTTGTTTGTTCTATTCCATTATTAATGAGTTTAGGAATTACAATTCCGAATAACAAAAGTGAGAATAACACTACTCCAATAATATACTTGAGTTCTGTTTTATTAATTGTCATTTGTTAAAATAGACTAATATTGCTCCTCCTATTGTTCTTATTATCCTAATCAAGTTTCCAAAATCTGAATTATTTGCACAAGTTCCAGTACAAGATTTTCCCCAGTACAGACTTAAAACTCCGTCTAGCAAAAGAAAAATTCCAATCCATAAATATAGTTGTTTAGGGTTCATTTGAAAAAATATAGGAAATAAAATATTGTTCCCGCGAGCAAAATCCATATGTTGCTCTTTTGTCTTGGGTCTACTAATTTAGTTGATATCCATAAGGATAATAAAGCCATTAAGATAATCTGTATTTGCGTTGCCTCGAATGGAAAATATTTGGCTAACAAACCAGAGAGATTTAAAAAAGAGGTTCTGACATACTCCAGAAGATTAAGCGATGTAACTTTAATTGTAGTTATATCTAAATTATTTATTGTTTCATTCATTTTTTTAAGTCTCCATACTTATTTTTATATGCTAGTATACTTTGGAGTATACTATTCATTTCTTCTAATGATTCAAACTCGAGTTCTTCTAATTCAATCTCGATTCTCCACTTTCTTTGATATTGCCTTATTTTAATCATTTTTTACTTTTATCTCCATAAATTTTATCAAACCAATTCTTCCAATGTTTAGGGTCACAAAAAAAGCACAAGCCATCAGCTAGGGAGTTATAAGACTTGTTACACTTCTTGCATTTTTGATGTATCATTTCTTTCTCCTTTTCTTCTTTCCTCTTTTAGTTTGCTGATGAACTACTTTCATGCGTTTGTATTCATCATGAGTAAGCACGTTATCTTTCTTATGATTCGCCATATTTTCCTCCAACTCCCGCACTAGCAATCTCTTCTAAATAACTTTCAACTTCTAAGGAAATCTTGCTTTCTTGCATAATAACAAATTTTAGTACAATTTTTTGTGTCATAGTCTCTACAATAAGTTATATGACTAAACTTACTATCTTTGCATAAGTCTATGTCTGCCATTTGGATTTAGATGTATCTGCGTATTAGTATGAAGGCAATGTATGCGTTTGCAAGAGCAATTAATTGTCCATAATTATACTGTGTCATTATTGGAAGGCTTGTACTCGCAGTTATTCCGAAAGTAGAGACTAATCCTAACAAAATCACAGCCGAAACTACAGCAAATGCAATTGCAACGTTCTTATGTATCATCCATGAAATTTTTTATTTACCTCCCACTTTCGTTATTTAATTTTACCATTTTACTACTATGATTTAATACTATTTAAATTTATTGTGTCCAAGCATTAGCCACAGCAATTAATTGTTGGAATGTAACTCCTTGATTATTTACCCATAATTTTGCATAAGAGACTAATTCATTAAAATCAACTTTTCCATCGCAGTTTGTATCTGCGTTGTTTAGACATGTATCTCTTTTAAAATCTATTGCTAAAATGGCTCCATAATACACACCAGTAGATGGATGTCCTTTGTCTGCAGCAACTAACTTGAAGTATCTGCTAGAAGGGGATACTGTAATTGAACCTGTATGCGGATTTGGAGAAGTAGTTGAACTATAGCTTGAGACTATTTCCCCTGTGCAAGTAACTTCACTTCCAGGAGTACTTGAATCTCCGAGAACACATGACACAGGGGCAAGCGGACTAGGCGATTGATAAATCCATAAGTTTCTTGAATAGTACATGTAGTAGTCAATTATATCTGTGTTTGGATTAAAGTTATATGCTAACTCCATCATATAACATCTTGAACTTTTTTTTGGGTCTTGAAAGACTAATTGTTTGCAAGTGGTATATCCAGGTCTATAACAATCGTAATTTCCTGGACTTTGAGCATAATTTAATGTGTTGCAGGTAAAATCTTGAACTATAAAAGTCTGTTGAATCTTAGGCAAAATAAAGATAGCTCCTGCTATTAAAATTATTATCCAAATTAGCATATTTTTTTTCATGAACATGAGCTCCAGCTGTTTGCATAAGTTATTAATTGTGAAAATGTTATTGTGCCTGATATCCATTGGTTTGCATAAGTTTGAAGCTGGGTGAAAGTTGTGCAAGCTGGAGTTTGTTCATTTATTTTAAGATTATCTAAATATGCCTCTTTTAAAGAACCATCTTCCGACCAGAGATTAAAGCATATAAATTTAACTCCAGATAGTCCTCCACCGCCATATGTTGCACGCAAATTCACAAAATCTAAAGACAAAGTGCATTTTTCTGTTCCAGAGCATGCTAAATCAAAAGAACTGCCAGAGCAAGGATTATCGCTGATAATTGCAGTTATATATGTTTTTTGGGGGGAATAATAGTCTATGCTCATACTTTGAATATTGTCTAAATTAACAGACTGATATGCTTGTGCGGCAGTATATTTTTGATTGCTTGATAATCTCAAAGAACGAAGCCCCTCTGTTTTCCAATTAGTAACTAAATCAACTCTTTCTGGACTTTGACCTAATTGTCTTTCTACCCCATACCATCTAAATCCCCAAGAATCGTTAGTCTCAAAACTTGGATTATCTAAAGAATTCAAATTGTCTGAAATAGAAAAAATAGGATATTGTTTCTGGGTATACATTCCACCTAAGAACAAAGCTCCAGCTAAGATTAAGATTATCCACATCCATGTTTTTGTATTTTGAGCCATTATGAAATTATCCCATTCCCTATTTCTTTTAATGAATCGGGGAACAATGAAAATAATTCTGGAATGTATTTTTTAGTTATGTAAAATATGCCAATCATCACTGCTAAGATTAAGATGAACATAAATATCTCTGATTTCTCAAATCTCTTGTCCGATGCGAATACGAACAACATTACGATTGTGATTGAGACTAAAATTAAGATTAATGCTTTTCCAGACTTAATGACTGGAATATCTCCCCAGACTTCATGAACAAGAAGATTTAAAATAGTTAAGACTACGAATGCTAATCCTATTGCTAATGCGAATTGTTTTATGTCAAGTTTCATATGCACTCATAAATATACACTCTTACAGTGTAGTCATAATTTATTATACAATCAGGAGTATTTCCTGGATTTTGTTTAGCTATTGCTCTCCAAACGGTATGCCCATCCCAGTTGAGTATGTGTCCTCTTGGATGTAAGTCAACAGTCCAAGCCGCAGGAGTGGCGTCTATTCTTGAATATTCTAGTCCTAATGAGTCATAAAACTCCCAAAGCATTCCTTGTGCTCCCATTATTCCTACACATCTATCATTAGCATAAATCCAATTTACTGATAATTGAGCGCCTAACTGGCAATTGCCTCCAGTGGCTAATCCATATTTACTTAAGTCTATTTCCGCATATCCTTGCTGTCCGCCGATGACTGTTCCAGTTCCGCTTCCAGACATTACGGTATCACCAGTATTCCATGATTGAGTTTTACAATATCCTCCTGAACGAGACTGAATACATATTTGTCCTGGGTCACAGAAATGTCTTCCGCCTTGCCAAGTTCCATCTGATAAGCACCAATATTCTGTAAGTGAAGTTTCATCAAGACAAACATCAGTTCTAGCAACTCCATCTGCAGTAGTTGTTCCAGGAGTAGTTGGTACATTTCCACCGTCTGTTTCTGTGCAAGTTCCAGAAGGAGTTGGAGTTGCCTCATTATAACAACAGCATACAAGTAATGGAGCTTGATTAGGATAACCATAGGTAATTTTAGTCTCCGAATTTTTACAGAAGTTCACGAAAGGATATGCCTGAGAAAACCCACTTGTTGAACAAACTTGTGAGCAAGTGCTATAAACTGGCTGTGAGGGAGATGGAAGTAAGTCTTCGGGTGCAGGTGTAAATGAAAAATTTGATTTAAACCAACCTGCATTCCCACCGTATACGAATACGATGATGCCTATTCCAATAATCCAATAAAGGGTATAATCTTTTTTTGCCATTAGTCTATTCCTATGATTGTGTGAGCGAGTATATCTGCAATTCCTAGCAAGGGTATGCTCCAAAGTATGTTCTTTAGATTTAACATATCTCCACCTGTAAAAAGTTGTAAGATAGCCAATACTATAACTGCGATTATTCCTAAGTGAAGCCAATACTTTAATGTCCAAACTTCTTTTGGTTTTATTTTCATTTTAATAATGAAACCCCCAGTAAGATTAAAACTATCAGCCCTATAAGATTATACAATCCATTTGTGCAATCGTCAGTGACTATTTCAATCCAATTAAATTTTTGAGTAAATTCGCAATATGACGGGGGTATGCAAGCCTTAGTTCCTTGTTCTACAGTTCCGCAGTTGTTTGTGCAAGTTTGACCTGTGCAGGTTGATGATGCGCATGAAATTGAAGTGCAACCCACAGTGCAAGATTGAGATTCGGTTGGTTTTCCTGTTGTAACTCCACAGCTATTTATATCTACACAAGTTCTAGTTTGTATAGATGAAACGCAAGCACTCCAAGAAGAGCACTGCCAATTTGGGGTGCAAGTTGTGCAAGATTTCGTTCCTGCTATAACCGTTCCGCAGTTGTTTGTGCAAGTTTGACCTGTGCAGGTTGATGATGCGCATGAGTTATCTGGAGTACAAGGTTGATTCCCTATTGTAATTGTTGCACTCGGGAAATTAATCTGAGATGTATCTGTGAACTGATAAAAACCTGTCAAGGTACAGCTTCCTGATGAAGGGGCTGTAAATGATACGGTTTTTGTTGTGGCTCCTAAGTCCAAGTCAGATGAAAGAAAAGCTCTGACAACTTGAGAGTTGCAAGAGATTGTGTCTTCCCATGCTGCAAACCATTTCCCAGTCACGCCAGAAGCTGTATAAGTTATGGATATGCTCTGTCCTGGAGTTGCTGTAGATGGCGCAGTTCTGGTTAGAGTTGCTGCGCTAACTAGGCTTGTCAATAGCAGTATCGCCATTATGCCGATTAAATTTAGTTTTTTCATTTTCATGAACATGAGCTCCAGCTGTTTGCATAAGTTATTAATTGTGAAAATGTTATTGTGCCTGATATCCATTGGTTTGCATAAGTTTGAAGCTGGGTGAAAGTTGTGCAAGAAGAATTTAAATTAGTACAATCTGTTATCGCATTTTTGGCAGCACCATAATCTTTCCTAAATAATGAATAAGTGCCGCATGATGTTTGAACCCAAAGATAATAGTTGTCTAACTGAGTCATATCATCTCCCATCGAATTATAATTTGTTATTAATTGGCTACCATCATTAGTACACTCTCCTATTCCTCCTGGGCATCCGTTTTGGCAAGGAAGTTCTCCGCTGTAATAACCTTCTCCGAATTTTTCTTTGATACCATCGCCATTAATATCTACTGCTATCCATACTTCAGAATGACCATAATCCATGGCTCTTGAATTGTAAGGATTTACATTAGTTATAAAACTGCAATCGGGAGGAGCAGAATATTGCCCCATTGGTAAAACTGTAAATAAATTTATCATTTTTGGCAAGACAAGCACAGCTATAAAAATTGCTACTATAAGTAAGATTCTGGCGTTTCTGTCCATTTTGTATGTTAATTTATTTTTTCTTTAAAAGAAAAATAAGAACTAACACGCCAATGCCAATGCCGATATACAAAGTCCAATTTGTATTTTTCGTACAAGTTCCCCATGCTCCTGATGTGCATGTTTGTGTGCCTTTGCTACCATCAGAAGTTATACAATCTTGCTTCTGTCCAGTTGTACAAATTGGTGCAGAAGTAATTGTTATTATTCCTGCAGGCAAATTGTTTTGACTTCCACCTGTGAACTGATAAAAACCTGTCAAGGTACAGCTTCCTGATGAAGGGGCTGTAAATGATACGGTTTTTGTTGTGGCTCCTAAGTCCAAGTCAGATGAAAGAAAAGCTCTGACAACTTGAGAGTTGCA
>Ga0315281_10012928_pt1 | contig 11323 bp, 11 predicted proteins | sample YL17G07_0_MG_FD_204540 | JGI IMG/M metagenome (GOLD analysis project Ga0315281, IMG submission 204540) | Sediment microbial communities from Yellowstone Lake, YNP, Wyoming, USA - YL17G07_0 | ecosystem: Environmental > Aquatic > Freshwater > Lake > Sediment | place: USA: Wyoming | collected... | reverse complement strand
CCAGTTGAGAAAACGATTCCACGTCGGAGATTTGATGTAGTCATCCACGACGCCGCGCAGGCCGTTCATGCCGTGTCCGAAGGCGAAGCCGAGCAAGGCAATATCGTAGACCCGCCAGCCCAGCGTCGCCCAGCGCACGGCCACGAAGTCGAGATTAATCGCGTGGACGCCGACCAACACATCTTGAATGAGGACGTGAATCCAGACGAGCGGGATGAGCAGGCCGCCGCTCCAGCGCATGAACAGCCACGAGTAAGTTTCGAGACTGCGCGCGGGCGTTTTGACATGGCGCGGGAGGGTGAGGGTCTTGGTGGAGGCGCCGTAGGCCAGCACGGCGAGGATGAGGGCGAAAGCCAGCGGGATGGAGATCAACGAGAAAGTGTTAATGGCCGCAAGATTGATTTTAGTCTCGGGCGCGCACTGGCAAATATTGTTGAGGTAAAGACTGCGCCCCATGAAATAAGCGGCGGGGACCCACAGGAGGAAGGTGACGACGAGCACGCGCCAGAACGAACTGCGCTCGGCATCCTTGCTCCACCAGTGGGGGAAAGTGTCGTTGAGGATGATCTTCAACCCGTTGACGCCGTGGAACAGCACCGCCGCGACGAGCATGATTTCGCCGAGCATGAACGGAGTCGAGCGGTAAATATCAACGGCGTGTGAATACAGACTGGGAAAGAAATAGACGGTGGAGGTGTCGAGGATATGAATGGCCAGGAAAAGCAACGTGCCTAATCCAGCCAGCCGGTGGCCGATGTAACTAAGATGGCCTTCGCGACCCCGATAGAACAACCCTTCAATGAAACCGGATACGAGAGCAGTCATGCGGGCAAGCCTCCTAAGGCGGGGTGAACGGCGGGAATTTTATCACCATTACGCCGGAACGGAATTAAACGCCAGCGGCAGACGCGCGTTCTTCGGCAGTGGGAATGAGCTTGCCACTCAAGTCGAAGAACCGCAACCAAGTCGCAACTATATTCTGATAAACGCCCTCCCAGAGCCCGAGGCGCAGTTGCAGTTCATGGCTGGGCAAATGGCTCTGGGGCGTCGGCGCGAGAGGCGTGTAGCCGGAATCGCTTAGATGCCAGCCGCGCAGTTGATTCGACTCGGGGTCAAAGCAAAAGTATTCAGGTGTTTTGAACTTGCGCTCATAGAGATCTTTCTTTGGCCCGAGGTCGGCAGCGGCCGTGGTGGGCGAGAGGAGTTCGATGATGAGGTTGGGGTACTGACCCTCTTCTTCCCACAAAATCCACGCCCGGCGCGCGCGTTGGCCATCGGCGGGTTGGACGACAAAAAAGTCCGGGCCTTTGTAATCACGTTCCCGGGCCTGGCGGGCGGAGTAATAGATGAACATATTGCCGCCGACAAAATAATCCGTGCGCCCGCGCCAGTGGTGCTGGAGGGTCTCAATCAACAAATTGATTTGCGCGCGATGCCACGGACTTTCCAACGGTTCACCGTCCTCAGCGGGCAACTCAATGGCCGGCGGTTCTGGGACGAGATAACGCTCGGTGACTTGGACTTCGATCATGCGGCTCATAGGCGGTTTCTCCCGGGAGATCATGCGAGGAGTGTAGCACGGATAGGGAGAGGTGAAAAGTGAAACGTAAAGCGTGAAAGCGTGAAAGCGTGAAGCCTGAAATCACCCGTCCCGCAAGCCGTACCCCACAAACCGGATGAGCAATGCCAGCGCCGTGAAGAAAGCGACGACGCCCAACAACGGAAACAACCCGTACGCCGCCGCGAGGGTGAGATACCACCACCACGGGCCGATGGGAAAATTGGCGGCGAAGAAATAAATAACGGCGGCGAAGGGAAGCGCGCCCGCGAGGGCCAGGGCGACGTTCACTAATTTGCGCCACAATCGCTCGCTCGGCTCAATCCAAATCCAAAGGTAGGCGGCCAGGCCGAGCAGACCGCTGGCCGCGAAGCCATTGAGATACCAGACGCCGACGATGAGCGCAGAGAAAAGTAGGAGCAGAGTCAAACGGCGATGCGGCACTTTAAGCACATCGGCGAGGCGCGCCCAACCGCGAAACGGGCGAAAGGCATACCAGCCAAACAACGTCACGGTGACGTAGATGACGCCGACCGCCCACCAGGTGGGGTGGAGCAGGAAAGGGTCGCGCGGATTGGCGGGAAACATTTCGTAGCCGGGGAGCAGGCCGAGATGCACCAGGGCAAAGGCCACCGCGTAACCATCGAGTCCCGTAACCGCGAGGGCGATGAAGCCGGTGAACTCCGGTTGCAGTTCGTCGCGGCGCGGGCGGGCGGCGTTCCACGCGAGGAACGTCGCCAGAAAGAGCGGGGCAAATAAAAGGAGTTGCAGAAAGTCGAGGGCTTGGCCGGGGAGATAGTGCGTGCGGTTGAGCCGCAAGTAACGTTGTTCATTTGCCGGGATTGAATCAAGCGCGTCCACACTGCGGACGAAAATTTCGGCGGCGCGGCCATAGGCGGCGAAAGCGGAGGCGGTTAGCTTCTCGGGGGTGTCCTGCGCGGTGTGATATTCGGCCAGCCAGTTGGCCGTATCCGTCGGTTCGCCGCCGAAGTTGACAGCGGCGATATTGGAACGGAGATAAGCGGCGTAGTCGGCGGCCCCGATGGGAACCGCGCGATAGAGGTACTCAAATACCCCGGCGGCCTCGCCGGACTCGGCCCCGGCGGCTTCAATGGACCCCAGACCGATTTGCCGCACCCACAGCGGGGTGTAACCATGCCGCAGGCCTACACTACTTAAGTTGAGGCGCTTGAGTTCGCGGGCGCTGAGGTAGTCCAAGTCCAGCACGGCGACGATTTTGTTTTGGGCGGGGAAGTGTTCAATAAAATTTTTCGCGCCCCAGAAACTGCCGTACTCTTCGGAGTCGGAGGCCATGAAGATGAGGGTGCGCGGGTGCGATTCGGTGGAGAAGACGCGCGCGAGTTCGAGGACGGTGCCGATGCCGGAAGCATCATCCGCCGCGCCGGGGATGCCGGTTTGCGGCACGTCATAGTGCGCGGTGATGAGGATGATTTCGTCGGATAGGCCGGAGGAGGTGGCCCAGATTTGGACTCCGGCGCGCGGTTGGGAGGCGACGGTGACGCTGAAGGGGAGGGTTTTGACAGGGAGGCCGAGTTCGGCGAACCGGCTCATAATCCACGCGCGGGCGCGGGCGGCAGTGGGGGAGCCGACGACCCGGTCGGGGTAGTCCACGGCTAATTTAACAGAGTCTGCGAGGGCACGGTCAGAATCGAAACGGGTGGCGGTTGAGGCAATGGGGTAAACCGGAACCGGTCGGGCGAGGCTAATGCCCGTCAATCCAATTAAAAAAAGAGTCAGTGGGAGGCTGAGGGCAAGGAGGAGCGTGTCGCGGCGGCGGCTAGACACGCGGGTCTACCCTGGCGATTTGTGGAGGCGGCGGTGGAGTTCGAGGAAAGCTTCGACCATTTGTGGGTCGAATTGCGTCCCGGCGCGTTTGTGGGCTTCGGCAATGGCGATCTCGTGCGAGAGGGCGCGGCGGTAAGGGCGGTTGCTGGTCATGGCGTCGTAGGTATCTACGACGGCGAGCAGGCGGCCTTCTTGGGGGATGTCGGTGCCGCCGAGGCGGGTGGGGTAGCCGCGCCCATCCCAGCGTTCGTGATGGTAGAGGACGTAGGGGAGGGCGGCTTTGAGGTGGTCTATGCCTTCGAGCATTTGCGCGCCGATGGCGGGGTGCTGGCGGAGGAGCGACCATTCGGCGTAGATGAGTTTTTTGCGTTTGTTGAGGACGCGGCGCGGGACGTAGATTTTGCCGATGTCGTGGAGGAGCGCGCCGAATTCAAGGATGGCCATGGCTTCGGCGCTCCAGCTGAGGAGGTTGGCGAGGTCGCGGGCGTAGGCCTGAACGCGGTCTATGTGGCCGCGCGTGTAGCGGTCACGGGCTTCGACGACGTTGGCGAGCATGATGACGGTCTGGAGGTGGGCGGAACGGGTGTCGAAAAGTTCGACGATGCGGCGGCGCTCCAGTTTGATGCGGACGGCGTCGAGGAGGTCGTTGGGTTCGAAGGGCTTGAAGAGGTAATCGTCGGCGCCGAGGCTCCGGGCTTGAGCGGTGGCGGCGCGCTCACTGCGGGCGCTGAGGAAGAGAAAGGGGATGGTGGCGCCCTCCGGGTGGGCGCGGATGGCTTCGAGCATGGCGAAGCCGTCCATGTGGGGCATCATCACGTCGGAGAGGATGAGGTCGGGTTTTTCGCGCTCGAAGGCTTTGAGGCCTTCGAGGCCGTTGGAGGCGGGAGTGACGCGATAGCCTTCACTGAGGAGGATTTCGCGCATCACATCCAGCAGGCTGACGTTGTCTTCGACGAGAAGAAGGTGGGCGGTCAAGGCAGGTTCGAGGGTTGGGCAGAGTTAGAAGTGAGAGGAGTATAGCATGAGTCGGGGAATTGTTGCGGGGAATGAAACTTTTCAGCCGATGGAAATCGGCGGCGGCGAACGGGTATCAGCAGTTGTACGAATGGGCGATTGCGAGGATGAGGGGGTGGTGAGGCGTAGTTCCGCCATTTACTGGAAGTGAACGGCTAATTGTAGGAAGCCCGCGACGCGGGCTTGGGCTTCAGGGCCAGCTGTCGGTTTCAAGCCGATGGCAGGGAATGAAATGCAAAATCCCCCGCGAAGATTGGCAAACTGCGGAAGGTTTTTGTTTCACTTGTTTTCAAAGCGCATGAGGCCTAACGACCAAATAATGTGCTAAGCCAATCCAGCGCCTCTTGAATTGCACTGTCCTGCAATCCCTTGTCTCCGCGGTGGTCGAACTGACAGCCATTGATTTCAACGATAAGTTCTGAGTCGGCTTGAATTCTAGATAGCAGCCAATTCCAGAGGTCTCGATAGGAACCGTAACTTTTCCAATTGGAAAAGTGGCATAGCACAAGCGGGAACTCCGGTCGCAAGTTCAACTCGCCCCTTACGTAAGGCCAGTATTTTAACAGGTTCTGTATGTCTACTCCCCCACTATCATACTCGACAATGATGGTGCGTCCAAAAAAATTAGTCCGCAGATCCCCAAGTTCGAACCGCTCATCCTGTCTTGACTTACCTCCCCTGCGCAGAGATGCCATGCGAGGGAGGTACGCGAAGTTTTCTATGACTTGGCCACCTGTCCAGATAGCCGAAGCATCGAACTTCTGTAAGAACGCTTCCTTGAATGCAGTCACAAAGTCGTCTTGTGGCTTGCCCATAGCTGATCTGCCAATTTAACTTCCCTGCTCTGAACAACAATTCAAGATAATACATCCCCGATGTTGCCCTAAAGGGTGCTTCGCGAAAACGTCGGGCTGAAATGGGGAAACCGGCTGAAGCAGGTTGGTTATGCAACCTTGCTCGGCTTTTTAGTTGTGCGCGCGCTTTTTTGCCGGGTCACAGGACGAACTACGTCCCACACGGCGTCAGGGTGCTTGGCAGCAACTTGCAACAGCACACGGGCCGGGCCATTCGGCATCCGGCGACCCTGTTCCCAATTCCGTAAGGTTTTGACGCTGATGCCGAGCAAAGCGGCAAACTCGTTTTGAGAGAGTTGATAGTTGGCGCGGATACGTTTGATATTGGGGCCGTCCACGACGAAAGCCCGTGCCGGCGGAACATCACCGCGCAAAATCGCCCCGCCTTCTTTCACGCTGGCTACCAGTTCGTTGAACAGTTCGTCTTTCATGGGTATTCTTTCTCTACAATCATTCGCAAAATCTTGAGTTGCTCTGGAGTCAAGTCGCCACGCTCGTTTTTGGGATACATGAACAACATGAGCAACTGCTCTTGCTTGACTGCCCAATAGTAAATGACGCGCACCCCACCGCTTTTGCCTCGGCCTTGAACGGCCCAGCGTATCTTCCGCAGGCCACCACTGCCTCTGATGATCGCGCCAGTATGGGGGCGATTGGCTAACACGACCTGCAACTTGCGATATTCATCGTCGGGTAGTTGTTCCAGCACTTGCCGGGTAAAAATCGAAGTTTCGACGATGACCATGTTCATTGCAGATTATACGCCAATGGCGTATACCCGTCAAGTCGGAGAAAATTACCCGCCTGCCTTCCAACTCACCTTCCCCGCTTGGAACAACAATTCCAGATAATAAATCCCACTGCTCAACCGATTGAGCGCGTGGGCGAGTTGAGCGTTGTCTGCGCCAAACACTTCCAGCGCGATGATTTCCGTCTCGCGGGTGGTGGTGCGGAGGTAATTAAGCCAGTGGAGGATGGAATGGTCATCCGGGCCGGGGGTGAGGTGGGGAATACCAAGATGTTTGTCAGGCCAATGGGAGATGGCGTGAATCTCGGCCTCGGTCTTGCCCGCGAGCGCGAGGGGCTGAACGGCGCGGCTATGATATTCGGCGGACTGAATCTCGCGGCAATAGGCGGCGAGAGTGTCGAGGTGCGCGGCGAGTTGGGGGAGTTGATAACGCCGGGCTTCGGCGGCGACGAGCATCACCAGCGCGTGGAGTGTATCCAGTTTGCCGCGAAACTTGATGCGCGGATGCGTCTTCGGCGCGAAGTGTCCCGCGTCGAGTTGCGTCATGTGGTCGGGCTTGTGGGGCAAGGGCTGGCCGCAGACGGAACACACAGGGAGCGGGCCGGTGAGGACGACGGGGAAAACGGCAGGTTTATCCCAGGCTGGAGGCTGGAAGTTGGAAGTTGGACGCTCTGGGAGCGGGAAATCGGAGGCCGGAAATGACTCGAAATGAATCTGGAGGTTATGCGCTTTTAGAAAATCCTGAGCGGCCGGAGTAAGGCGCGTGCCGGGCGGGAAGGACGGCAGTTCGTGCCTACCATCGCGCCAGAGTTCGCGTAGTTCGGCTTCGGTGATGACCATGAAGAGATGTCAGTAAACAGAAGACAGACAACAGATGTCAGATGGAAGCGTCTGGCTACTGGTTACTGTTGTCTGACTGCTGTTTGCCATCCAGCCGGTCAAGGAGAAAGGCGTAGTTCATCGCAATCTCTTTCAGGAAATCATACCGCCCGGACGCGCCCGCATGACCGGCCTCCATGTTGGTGTGCAATAAAAGCAGATTGTCATCGGTCTTGAGCGCGCGCAGTTTGGCCGCGAACTTGGCCGGTTCCCAGTAAGCCACGCGCGGGTCATTGAGGCCGGTGGTGATGAGCATATCGGGATAAGCAACGGGGCGGATATTATCGTAAGGCGAGTAGCTCAGCAGATAATCGAATTCCGCTGGGTCAGCGGGGTTGCCCCATTGGTTGTATTCCTGCGCGGTGAGCGGGATGGTGGCATCGCCCATGGTGGTGACCACATCCACAAACGGCACCTGGGTGATGACGGCTTTGAACAAGTCGGGGCGCAGGACGAGGCACGCGCTCGTGAGCAGACCCCCCGCCGAGCGGCCTTGAATGGCTAATTTGTTTTTGGAGGTGTAGCCCTCGACGATGAGGTACTCGGCGCAGGCGATGAAGTCGGTGAAGGTGTTGCGCTTGTTGAACATTTTGCCGCCTTCGTACCAGGCGCGGCCCAGTTCCGAGCCGCCGCGGATGTGGCCGATGGCGAACACAAAGCCCCGGTCAATCAGGCTATACCGGTAAGCGACGAAGCTCGGATCCATATTTGCCCCATAAGCGCCGTAACCGTACAACAGCGTGGGGTTTTGGCCGTTCTTCGCCAAACCTTTTTTGTAGACCAACGAGATGGGTACCAGTGTCCCGTCGGGCGCGAGGGCGTGGAGGCGCTCGGTCATGTAGTCCGCCGGATTGTGGCCGCTTGGAATCTCATCCTGCTTTTTCAATTCCCATTGCCCCGTGTCCAGATGGAAATCAATTACCGAGTTGGGCGTGATGAGCGAGGAGTAGATGAAACGCACGGTGGTGGCGCGCGGCTCAGGGTTGGCTTCGGGGTCTACCGAGTAAACCGGTTCGGGGAAGGGTACGTAGTGGAGATGGCTGACGCCATCGAGGGCGGAGAGGCGGATTTGGGTGAGGCCGTCCCGGCGTTCGAAGAGGACAAGGTGCTTCTCAAATGCCATCACATTTTCGATCAGGACGTCGGCGCGATGGGGGATGAGCTCGCGCCAATGTTCGGCGGCGGTGGCGTTGTGGGGCGTGGCCATGAGCCGGAAGTTTTGCGCTTCGGCGTTGGTGACGATGAAAAATTGTTCGCCGGAATGCTCAATGTAGTATTCGACGCCCGCGCGGCGGGGCGTGAAGAGGCGTGGTTCGGCATGGGGTTGGTCGGTCGGGAGGACGCGCCACTCGGTGGTCATGGTGGAAAACGAGAGCGCCGCCAGATAAGCCTGACTCCGCATTTTGCGCAGAAATAAATAATACGTCTCGTCGGCTTCGTGATATACGAGTATGTCGGTGGCTGAGTCGGCCCCGAGCATATGGCGGAAAATTTTACAGGGGCGCAGGTTTTCGTCGCGGGTCACATAAAACACGGTCTGGTTGTCAATGGCCCACTCCACGCCAGTATGCGAATAAACATCCCCGGCGGTGTTGGAGATGGCTTCGGGATAGCGCGCGCCGCTCTCCAGGTTTTTGATGTAGAGCACGCATTTTTCAGAGCCGTCTTCGTCAATGGAATAGGCGAGTTTCTGTCCATCGGGGCTGGGGGCAAACGCGCCCATGCGGCAAAAGGGTTTACCCGCGGCGAGCGCGTTTTGGTCGAGCAGGATTTCTTCGGGGGCGGCGAGGGTGTGGTGCTTGCGACAATAGAGCGGGTATTGCTGGCCGGCCGCGTAGCGGGTGTAATAGAAATACTCGCCGCGTTGTTCGGGGACCGAGGCATCGTCTTCCTTGATGCGCGCTTTCATCTCCGCGAAGAGTTGGACTTGCAATCCCTGCGTGTGCTGGAGCATCTCGGCGAGATAATCATTCTCGGCGGTGAGATACTCGATGACCGCCGGGTCGTCGCGGTAACGCATCCAGTAGTAATCGTCTATGCGGGTGTGGCCGTGCTGGGTGAGAGGGTGCGGACGACGGGGGGCGACGGGCGCGGACGACATGAATTATTGATTCCAATCGGCGGGGAAGGCGACGTACACAAACCGGACATGACTCGGCGTGCCGAAGGTGATGCTGGAGCCTTTGGGGATGAAGAGGGTATCGCCGGGGCCGCCGCGCACTTGCTCGGCGCCGCGCGTGATGACCAGTTCGCCTTCGAGGACAATATCAATTTCGTCGTAGTTCAGCGTCCACGGGAACTCACCCTTATCGAGCGTCATGTATCCAGCGGCCATGGGCGAACCATCGCCCGAGGTGACGACATCCTTCAGGCGCACGTTAGTGCCGGGGATAGCGAGATCCGCGCCGAAGGATTCCAACGTCACGCCCGAACCGCGGACCACTTTGAGAGGAGGTAGAGCAGTCGGGTGTCCCAAAGGGATGCTTCGCGATGAGAGGTGAGGCGTGGAGGGGACAGGTACGGTAGGCTTCTCAGGCTCACGCACAATTCGCACCCCCAGCTCGCGGGCCACGTCCACCGCTTCGGGCGTGATTAAATCGCCCGGGCCCAGCACGAGCAAATCGGATTTGTGCTCGTGGGCGAGGCGACGGAGGTCGGAGGCGGTAAACAGTTGTTTCATGCAATGAAAAATGACAAACGGGCAAATGACAAAAGGCCACGTTCACCTTTTGTCATTTTTCATTTCTTCATTTGTCATTGGCGACTAGCCGCTTTTCCCGCCAAACCCCCCCTTGCTGTTCTTGGGCAGAATCATCTCCACGTCGGAGTGCGGGCGCGGGATGACGTGAACCGAAACGAGCTCGCCGACCCGCTTGGCGGCGGCGGCCCCGGCGTCAGTGGCGGCCTTCACCGCTCCCACGTCTCCGCGCACCATCACAGTCACGAAGCCGCCGCCGACGTACTCCGAGCCGATGAGGGTGACGTTGGCGGCTTTGACCATCGCATCGGCGGCTTCAATTGCACCGATGAGGCCTTTGGTCTCGACCATTCCTAGCGCAATCAGGGCGACATCTACGGGCATTTTGTCATCTCCTTGTTTAGATGTTGGATGTTTGAGGCTGGAAGTTGGAGGGCCGTAGTGGCAACAGCACGCCTCCAACTTCCAGCGTCTAACTTCTAATCTTGTCTGTCATTTCTGCTAATCGGCGCGTCAGCGTCTTCCGCCACGCCTCGGAAAGTTCGGGAACGTCGAGCACGCGGCGGCTGTCCAGGTCGTCGCGCTGGTGATAGAGGACTTGATTGGCAAACTCGACCGTCACGCCCGCCGGGTGGCGGGTGACTAACTCGAACGCATCTCCGGCCCTGACCAACCCCTCTTGCAAGACGCGCACGTAGAAGCCGCTGAAACTCGTCTCGTGAATGAGGTCGGCCAACGCCTGATTTCCGAACTTGCTTGTCAGTTTGGTGCATGGCGCGCGCGGCTGGCTGATTTGCACTAGCGCCTCTCCGGCGCGGAACGAGTCGCCGAGGCACACGGCGGATTCGCGGAGGCCGGAGAGGGTGAAGTTCTCACTGAACGCGCCGGGTTCGAGTTTGCGCCCGAGCACGGCTTCCCAATGAGCGTAGTGGTCAAATGAATAGACGCATACGGCTTTGTCGGGGCCGCCGTGATTCTTCAAATCGGACTGCCGGTCACCGTCGAGATTCGTGAAGCGCAACATGGCCTGCGGCACGGGCTTTTTATATCCCGCCGTGGAGATGAGGTTGCCCCACGCGACTTGCGGCTCGGGGACGGCAACATTAATGGAGACGATGTGCATAGACAATGACAAGGTGATCGGGTGAAGGGGTGACAAGGCGAAAGGCAGTCACCTCTTCACCTTGTCACCCTTTCAGAACTTAATCGGGTTTTGCGCCACTTCGAGCACGGTTTCGCGGAAAGCGATGGCGGCGGCGCGGCAAGCAGATTGATCACCGGTGAGCAGGACGCCCATATAGTTGGTCTCGGACGGCGGCATGGTGAGCGAGGCGATGCGGACGGCGGCGGCTTTGAGCGCGGCGTCGAGCGCGTACACGCCTTCGAGCGGCGGGGCGATGAGATACGCAATCGGGTCGCCGAGCGGGATGTTGCACATCTTGGAGAGATACGAGCCGGTGCGCGAGATGACGTGCGGGAAGAACGCGATGGAGGCGTCTTCGTTGGCCGAATACCAGATGGCTTCATTCTTCATGTAGTTGAGCGCGGCGCTGAGACCGGCGCGCACTTCGGCGGGATTGGGGCCGGCGAGGACAGCCAGAATCTCTCCGGAGAGCAGACCCGACGAGTGTTTCGCGCCCGCGTAGAACGACCGCGCATAGACGACCTCGACATCCGCCATTTTGGTGGCTTCGTCTATCGAGACATAGGTCGCGTCGTCGTTATCGGCGGTGATGAGGCCGACGGATTTTTGCGACGGGCTCAAT
>Ga0315281_10012926_pt1 | contig 11323 bp, 9 predicted proteins | sample YL17G07_0_MG_FD_204540 | JGI IMG/M metagenome (GOLD analysis project Ga0315281, IMG submission 204540) | Sediment microbial communities from Yellowstone Lake, YNP, Wyoming, USA - YL17G07_0 | ecosystem: Environmental > Aquatic > Freshwater > Lake > Sediment | place: USA: Wyoming | collected... | reverse complement strand
AAGTTTTGGCTGATTTTGGCAACTTTTCCAAAAAACAAGAAGAGGTTGTTTTAGCAGGAAGAATCAGGGCCCAAAGAGAGCACGGAAAAGCGACTTTTCTGGACATTGAAGACGGCTCGTCATCCCAAATTTTAAAAGGTAAAACTTGGGATGATAAAGGTAAAATACAGGCGCATCTTAGCGAAGATAAATTAGGCGAGAAGGGCTATAAATTTTTTCTGGACAATTTTGATATTGGAGATTTTGTTGAAATAAAAGGAGTTTTGTTTGAAACAAAGAGAGGTGAAAAAACTATTGAAGCGCTGGATTACAAAATGCTGGCGAAATCCTTAAGGCCTTTGCCGGAAAAATGGCAAGGGTTGCAAGACATTGAAGAAAAATTAAGGAGAAGATATTTGGATATCCTGTTTAATCCTGAAGTAAAAACAATGATAGGGAAGAGGTCTGTTTTTTGGAACTCAATGAGAGGGTTTTTAATTGAAAAAGGATTTTTGGAAGTTGAAACTCCGGTTCTTGAAGTAACTGCCGGCGGGGCTGATGCCAGGCCGTTTAAAACCCATCACAATGCTTTAGATATGGATGTTTATCTGCGCATTTCAATGGGTGAATTGTGGCAGAAAAGACTGATGGTGGCCGGTTTTGAAAAAACATTTGAAATAGGCAGGCAGTTCAGAAACGAGGGAATGGACGCGGAGCATTTGCAGGATTACACCCAGATGGAATTTTATTGGGCTTATGCCGACCACGAGCAAGGAATGAAACTGACTGAAGAGATGTATAAATACGTGGCTGAAAAAACATTCGGAACTTTAAAGTTCAAAATCAAAAATTTTGACATTGACCTTTCCAAAAAATGGGAAAAATATGATTATTGTTCAATAGTCCAGAAATATACCAAAGTTAATATCCTCGAAGCAAGTTTAAAAGAAATGGAAGCGGCTCTTAAAAAATTGGGCATTAAATACGACAAAAAGGGCTTTAATAAAACAAGAGCCATTGATAACTTGTGGAAGTATTGCCGGAAAAACCTGTCCGGCCCCGGTTTTTTAATAAATTCGCCCTTAGATGTTTCTCCTTTGGCAAAAAGAAATGAAAAAAATAAGAAAACGGTTTTAAGATTCCAAGTAATTATAGCCGGTTCTGAAGTGGGCAACGGATACAGCGAGCTTAACAATCCCATTGACCAGGCAGAAAGATTTAAAGAGCAGCAAAAACTGCGCGAGAAGGGCGACGAGGAGGCGCAGATGTTTGACCATGATTTTGTAGAGGCCTTGGAATACGGGATGCCCCCGACTTGCGGGTTTGGCGTTTCAGAAAGATTGTTCAGCTTTTTGATGGACAAGCCATCCAGAGAGTGCCAGATATTTCCGCTGATGAAGCCCCGTTAGAAGTTTGCGATTGAATAATATCGCAGTAAAAGTTGTTGAACTTTTACTGCCAAAAATTTACAATAAAAAAATATAAATTTGAAAATCTCGTTTGAACGTGGCAAACTTCTAACGGGGTGAGGCCAAAATAAACTTATGTTGGATATAAATTTTATAAGGCAAAATCCGGAAAAGGTTAAAGAGGCCTGCAAGAAGAAGAATGTTCAATGCGACGTTGACGCTGTTTTAGCATACGATAAAAAGAAAAGAGAACGTATCACATCAATTGAAATATTAAGGTCAAAACAGAATAAAATCGGGAAAGATAATATAGAAGAAGGGAAAAGGATTAAATCGGAAATAAAAAAACTTGAGCCGGAGATGGAAGAGATAGAAAAGAAATTAGAAGAATTATTAATGGCTTTGCCCAACATTCCTTTTGACGACGTGCCGGTTGGAAAAGACGATTCTCAGAATGTAGTTTTAAGGAAAGTAGGAAAAGTTCCCAAGTTTGATTTTCCGGCCAAAGATTATCTACAAATCGGAGAAGGGCTAAATTTGATTGATGTTAAAAGGGCTGCCAAGGTTGCCGGCGCCAGATTCGGATATATAAAAAATGAGGCAGTTCTGCTGGAGTTCGCAATTATAAAATTAGTTTTTGATTTACTGACAAAAAAAGGATTTTCTCCCGTCTTGCCGCCGGTAATGCTAAAAGAAGAAATGGCAATGGGCACAGGTTATTTTGAGGCCTCGGATAAAGAGGAGGCATATTTTTTACCGCAAGATAAAATGTTTCTAGTCGGGACATCCGAACAATCATTGATTGCGATGCACGCAAACGAAGTTTTGGATTTGCCTAAAAGATACATCGCCTTTTCCACCTGTTTCAGACGCGAGGCCGGATCTTATGGCAAGGATACCAAAGGGATTTTAAGGGTGCATCAGTTTGATAAATTAGAAATGATAATATTCTCAAAACCGGAGGATTCAAAAAAAGAACATCAGCTGCTTTTATCAATAGAGGAAGAGCTGATGAAAAAACTCGCTTTGCCCTATCAGGTAATTAATATCTGTACCGGGGACTTGGGCAGGCCGGCTGCGGCGAAATATGATATTGAAACTTGGGTGCCCTCGGAAAATAAATACAGAGAAACTCACTCAACTTCTAATTGCACTGATTTTCAAGCAAGGCGGCTGAATATTAAATATAAAGACAAAACAGGGAAGTTAGCTTTTGTACATACATTAAATGGCACCGGCTTTGCAATAGGCAGGATATTAATTGCGATTATTGAAAACTACCAGCAGAAAGACGGCAGCATAAAAGTGCCGAAAGTTTTGCAAAAATATACAGGATTCAAGATTATTAAATCTAAAATTAGAAATTAGCTATATAGAAAATAGAAAATAGTTTCTAATTTCCGTTTTCTATTACCAATTTCCAATTTCTATATAGCCAGTTTCTTTATCTCGATTTTAGTAAATGAAACATTTAATTATTCTCCATGGTTGGCAAAGTTCAAAAGAAAGATGGCAAAAAGTAAAAGAAGAAATTGAAAGAGCGGGAATTCGGGTTATTGTTCCCGATATCCCGGGCTTTAAAAAAGAAACGGAACTGAACCGGCCCTGGAACTTAAACGATTATGTAAATTGGTTTGATAGATTTATTGATGATTCTAAAAGGGCTTGTCCCGAGCTTGTCGAGGGATTTTTTTTGTTAGGGCATTCTTTCGGAGGCAGAATGACGATTAAAATAGCAGCAAGAGGACAAAACAAAAATCTAAAAGGCGTTATTTTGGTCTCAGCTGCCGGCATTAAGAAACAACCTTCATTGTGCGACAAAACATTGATTATGTTGGCTAAGGCGATCAAGGCTTGTAGAATTGAGAGAATACCGGTGTTAAAACAGGCTTTTGGATTGTTTAGAAGATTTTTTTACAGATATATCCTTGGTAAAACCGATTATTTGCGGGCGCAAGGATTTTTAAAAGAGACATTTAAAAATGTTATAGATGAGGACTTATCTATTTTTTTGGATAAAATTTTTTTACCAACGCTAATTATCTGGGGCAGGGAAGATAAACTAACGCCCTTGAAAAACGCCCATTTGATGAAAGAGAAAATAAAAAACTCGGAAATCAAAATACTGGAAGATTTCGGCCATGATTTAAACATTAAAGCGCCGGAGAAGCTGGCAGAAGAAGTTATTAAATTCATCAATTCACATTAAAATGCTTTTTCCTTTCCTTATTTTTTTATTGCCATTCTGGTTCTTAAGGGATGTAAAACAAATCCTGTTTTGGGTTTATTTATGGCAATTAAAGCAATATCATCGAGGCAGATTTTTTGACCATTTTAAAACGGAAAAAGGCAAAAAACTTTTATTCCAGCCGCTCCAGATTTTAAAAATTATTTTATTAGTTTTATTTTTCGCGGTTTTCCTTCTTTCCAATCCGGTTTACCTGGCGTTTTTTCCCTTAATATTGTTTTTAGCTTATTTTCTGGAGTCGCTTCTTTATTTCAAGGCTATTTTTGCCAAAAGAGCCAAAAATCCGGTTTTCACCAAAAAGACAATCGTTCTTGTTTTTGTTTCTTTATTGGCCGTTGTTCTTTACCCATTTTTAATTTCATCTTTTACAAAGGATTTCATTTTATTCAGTTTAGCGCTTCTGATTTTTGATATTCTTTTGCCTTTAATTGTTTCTTTGATCGTGATTATAATCCAGCCGTTGGCCGATTATAACCGGTTGTCTTTGCAAAAAAGAGCGAAAGAAAAAATGTCTGCCTTCAGCAAAAAGAACCTTACCATAATCGCCATTGCCGGAAGTTACGGGAAAACTTCAACCAAAGAATATCTGACGACAATTTTATCACAAAAGTTCAAGGTTTTAGCGACGAAAGACCACCAGAATACGGAAGTAGGCATACCCCAAACGATATTAAACGAATTGAACCCAAGCCACGAAGTTTTTATTGTTGAAATGGGGGCTTATGACAAAGGCACTATTAAAAGAATCTGCGATTTTTTGGGGCCGGAAATAGGTATTGTAACCGGCGTAAACAGCCAGCACTTGGCGCTTTTTGGTTCAATGGAAAATCTGCTTTCGGCCGAGGGCGGCCAAGAACTGCTTAATTGTCTGCCAAAAGACGGCTTGCTTATTACTAACAGTGAAAACAATTATTGTCGGGATTTATATGAAAAAGCCAAAATCAAAAAAATATCTTATTCTTTTAAAGACGCAGAAAATATAAAAACGGAAAAAGATTTTGTTTCCTTTTCTTTACGCAAAGATAACACAAACTTTAAGGTTGGAGTTCCGGGCAAGCACAATATCTTAAATCTTCTCGCCGCTATTTCTGTTGCCAAAGAACTTGGCATGGCCACGGCCGAGATTGCAAAAGCGAGCCGGAAAATCACTGACAAACAATCTTCTTATAAAATCAGCAGAAATAAAGAAGGTTTTAACATTATCAACTCAACTTATTCCGCAAACCCAGACGGCGCGATTGCAGATCTGGATTATCTTAAGGTTTTTTCCGGCAAAAAAATTATTGTTATGGCTTGCCTTATTGAACTGGGGAAAACAGCAAAAGAAGTCCACCAAAAAATCGGCAGAAAAATTGCCGAAGTTTGCGACCTGGCAATTATCACCGGCAGCGATTGTTATCCTGATATTAAAAAGGCGGCTATTGAAAGCGGGATGAAAAAAGAAGATATTGAACTAATCAGCGACCCGAATTTGATTCATGGCCGGATAAATTCATTATCCTGTAAAGACGGCAGTATATTGCTGGAGGGCCGGCTGTCAGAAGTAATTATTAAAAAATTAAGTCTGTAATTTTTTTAAAAAGCGTTCCAATGATTTGGAACGCATAATGCGACTAATCTCGATCCGAGGTAATTATTTCAATTTGTCCATATTGTTCTTTTGTTTCTTCCTCCAGTTGTTTAATGCGTCTGATGTGTTGCTCCCGCTGCCTTAAAAGAACTATGACCGCAACCAATAAGCCAAGGGAAATAACGGAATAGAGAGCAAAAAGAGCAACGAAAACGATGTCGAGCGTTTCCATCAGAACCTCCTTTCCTTTCTTGGTTCGCGGACCTTATTGATAGCATATCATATTAATATGTTTTTACAACTTTTTTATGGCAAAACCCATATCAATATCATTAGCGCCGAATAATGAAAAAGACGATGTTAAATTAGTCTTGCGGCTGATTTTCCAACCATGGAAATGGAAACGCGGCAGCGCGATAAAAGAGATTGAAGATAAATTTGAAGAATATTTGGGAGTAAAATATGCTGTTTCTTTTAACAGCGGAAGGTCTGCTTTGATGGCGATTATAAACGCTATTGGAATGAAAAAAGACGACCCATCCTCCGCCAAGGCTCCCGCCTACGCCAAGGCTTCGGCGGGCAAGTCGGCGGGCGAGGGAGTTTTGTTGCAGGCGTTTACCTGCAATGCGTCCGTCAACCCACTTATTTGGTCGGGAGTAAAGCCGGTTTATGTGGACTGCGATAAGGACTCATACAACATAGATATAATGGATTTAAAGCGAAAAATTGCCTCAAATTCGCGAGTTTTGATGGTTCAGCACACTTTTGGACTACCCGCTGATATAGAAGAAGTTTTAGCCGTTGCTAAGGAGAATAACATGATATTAATTGAAGACTGTGCACATAGCTTAGGGGCCGAATATAAGGGTCAAAAAGTAGGCACTTTTGGCAAAGCTGCATTTTTCAGTTTTGGACGGGATAAAATTATTTCTTCGGTTTGGGGCGGAATGGCAGTAACCAACGACCACGAGCTTGGCGAAAAAATCCGCCAATATCAGGAAAAATCCGGCTGTTCGTCTTATTTTTGGATTTTTCAGCAGTTGCTTCATCCGATTTTGATGAATTATATTGTTCTGCCTCTTTATAATTTTCTTGATTTGGGCAAAATTTTTCTCGTTCTTTCCCAATGGTTCGGTATTTTGTCAAAAGCAGTGCATTGGAAAGAAAAACAAGGCAAAAAACCTTCGTACTTTCCAAAAAATATGCCAAACGCCTTGGCGATTTTAGCCCTTAACCAGTTTAAAAAATTAGACCGATTTTACAATCATCGGGAACAACTAAGCCAATTTTATTACAATGCATTAAAGAATAGTTCGTTTGAGGTTCCGGAAAGCTTGTCTCCGGAATATCTGAAAAAAAATAATATAAAGCATAGTTTTTTGCGCTTTACCATAAAACACAAAAAGGCCCACGAAATAATTTATGAGGCCTGGCATAAAGAAAATATAATAATAGGGGATTGGTACACGAGCCCGGTTATCCCAGCAGACACGAAGCTGGAAAGCGTCGGCTATAAATTAGGTAGTTGCCCGACAGCTGAAAAGTTGGCGAAAACAACCTTTAACCTGCCCACCCATATTAATATCTCGCAAAAAGACGCTGAAAAAATAATCAAATTTTTAGCAAAATGGAAATAAAAGAAATAAGCGATAAAGAGGCCTGGGAGAGATTTTTTGAACAGTGTCGGGAAAAAACCTTTCTTCAGTCTTGGAACTGGGGTGAGTTTCAAATGCTTCAGGGAAATAAAATCTGGCGTTTCGGAGTTTATAACGGCGATGATTTACTTGGCGCGGCATTGGTTGTTAGGATTACGGCGAAAAGAGGAACTTTTTTGTTTGTGCCTCACGGTCCGGCAGTAAAAGACAAAACGGAGATCAGCAAATATCAGATACTAAATTCGTTATTAGAAGAGCTCAAAAAGTTAGCCGTTGTCGAGGCGGCAAGTTTTGTCAGGGTTTCGCCAATTTGGCAGAGAAACGAGATAAACAAAAAAACTTTTCAGGGCTTGGGTTTTAGACAAGCGCCAATTCATATGCACGCCGAGGAAACTTGGGAATTAGATATTCGGTCCCCAGAAGAAGAACTTCTTTCGGGTATGCGGAAAACCACCCGTTATTTAATCCGTCAGGCTCAAAAAAATAAAGATATCCATATTGTTAAAAGCCATAAAACTGAAGACCTGGAAAAATTCAACGAAGTTTATTTAGAAACAGCGAAACGCCATAGTTTTGTCGTTTTTCCGACAAGATATTTAAAAGATGAATTTTCCGCCTTTTCCAACGATAATCAGATAATGATTTTTTTCGGAAAATATAAGGGCGAAATTGTTTCTGCGGCGATTTTTGTCTTTTGGCAAGATATGGCTTTTTACCATCACTCGGGTTCACTCTCAAAGTATTCCAAGTTTCCTGTTTCTTATCTTTTGCAATGGGAAGCGATAAAAGAGGCTAAAAAAAGAGGATGCGCCTTTTATAATTTTTGGGGAGTAGCGCCGAATATTAATCCAACACCTAACACCAAACACCCAACACCTAGACAGCATCCTTGGGCCGGTTTAACCTTATTTAAAATGGGGTTTGGCGGTTATCTCAGAGAGTTTATTAAAACGCAGGATTTTATTATTTCCTCAAAATACTGGGTGAATTATCTCATCGAAAAATTAAGAAAACTCAAACGAGGCCTGTAGCTGAAATTTTCAATTTTCAATGAAGAGAACGATTCGCCGGCGCCATAAAATAAAATTGAAAAAACAGATTTACAAAAAGCCGATTTTCTGGCTGGGGATTTTTTTATTTATTCTTATTTGCGCGGGTGTTTATTTTTTTCTTAATTCAAATGCTTTGCAAGTAAGCAAAATTATTATCTCCGGGAATGAAAAAACCCAAGCAAAAGATATAGAAAATTTAATTTCCGAAAAAATTAAGCAGAAATTTTTATTTTTCACCTTTCAGAATATATTTCTAGTCAGTCCGTCTAAAATTACCAGGGCAATTTTAGAACAATATCCCAACATTGGTTCTGCTCAGATAAAAAGAAAATTTTTTGACACGCTCTTGGTGAACGTGAAAGAGCGCCAGCCATTTGCGGTTTTTTGCGGATTTGAAAAGGCGACTCAGGACAACTGCTTTTTTATTGATGAAACAGGGGTTGCTTTTGAAAAATTATCCGGACCTGCTAGCAATTACGATTTTCTCATTGTGCGATCCGCCTTCGCCATGGCTACGGCGGACAGGCACTTTGAGGACTTATTGGGTAGGGAGGTGATTAATAAAGATATTGCGGCTAAAATAGATAAGATTGAGAAAACCCTTGGCGATAATTTTCAAATAGGCGTTGAAGAGGCGGATATTGTTTCTGAAGAAAGAATGAATATAAAAACCGGCGATGGATGGGATATTTATTTTAATCCCGCGTTAGATATGGAATTGCAGACAACAAAACTAAAACTGATTTTAGAAAAAGAAATTTCAAGCGCCGATCGAAAAACCCTTCAATATATAGACCTAAGATTTGAAGATAGGGGATATTACAAATAGAAAGGTTTTCGGTGTCTTGACAAAAGCATATTTTTATTGTATAAGGATAATAGAACTATAAAAATATGTATACATCCGACGATAAATTAATAGAAAATTTAGCTGCAAAGTGCAAGCTTTTATTCGTCCCGGAAGAAAAGAATAATTTTCAGCCCGTTCTTCTAAAAAGTAGGGTGGTTTTTTACTTTATTATCTGTCTTTTATCGTTTAAACTGCTTTCTGTTCTTTTTTACGTTGATTTTTCCCGCAATATATTTTTTGCCGATATTACGAAAACCGAACTCGTTAATCTTCTTAATCAAGAAAGGGTATCGCAAAACCTTCCGGCATTATCTGTTAACAGCCAGCTTGATCAGGCGGCGCTCTTAAAGGCGCAAGATATGCTTCAGAATGGATATTTTGCCCACCAAAGCCCGCAAGGAATTTCGCCATGGTTTTGGTTTAAAAAAATCGGTTACAACTATAAATATGCGGGTGAAAATCTTGCTATTGGATTTTTTGAATCGCCTGATGTATATAATGCCTGGCTTAATTCTGTTTCCCATAGGGATAATATGTTGAACAAAAATTATAAAGAAGTCGGAACTGCGGTTTTGAACGGGAATTTTGATGGAAGCAATGTTACGGTTGTTGTACAGCTTTTTGGCAGCCAAGTGCAAAAACCAGAAGTACCGCAAAGTGCGCCCATAAAAGAAGATAACACGCCAAGCGCGCCTAATACCGAAAATACGCCCAATATTGAAGAAAAAACACCGGGAATACCGCCCCAAAATGTTTCGCCCGAAACCCCGGCTGTTTCCGGCAATGAAACATCGGTTTCCGAGCCGCAAAATTCAATAGCTAACAGCAATGTTTACGAAAAATATATTAATTATGTATTTTCAAACTCCGAGTATCTAATCAGCATTGCGATATATTGTTCGTTGTTATTAGTGACTATATCTTTTCTTTTCCTGGTGTTTATCCATCGCGGCCCTGGCAGGAGAGATTTAATTCTTAGATCCGCCGTTGTCTTAATCTTGTTATTTTCTGCCACTTTTATTAATAAAGAATCGGCAATTCAAATGACGCCGTATCTTGCAATTGCATAATTATGGATCAAATAACTAAGAAAAAAATAATACGAACCTTAAAAAAAACCGCAAAGTTTTTTGTATTTGTTTTTATAGTAAGTTTTGTTGTTTTGCGCTGGGATGCTGTCTCCTGGTTTTTTAGCTATAACGGATTACCCGGATTGATATATAAATATGTTGAGCCCTCTCAAAACACCGATGCAATATCCGGGCCGAGTTTAGAAATCGAGGCAAGCCCCGTTAATCAAATAAAATATATTTATACAGACCAAAAAAACCTCCTAGAGATACCGGCGCTTGATGTTAGCGTTCATATTGCATTTCCTAAAACGCCCGACCAATCAACAATATCTGCAAGTTTAGATGCAGGAAAAGTGGTTTTTTATCCGGGTTCAGTGATGCCGGGCGATAGCGGGCCAATTGTGATTTTGGGGCATTCGGCTCCTTTGAGTTGGCCGAAAATAAAAAACGTTGGCGTGTTCACTCATCTGTCTGATTTAAAAGCCGGCGACAAAGTATATATAAGTCTTGACAATAAAAAATTTACGTATAGTGTACAAGATAGTAAAATTATTGAAGGTGGGCAGGAAATAGACCCCACCCTATTGACAAATTCTGGAAATGTAGTATTATTAGTGAGTTGTTGGCCTCCTGGCAAAAACCTTCAAAGGATTGTCGTTCAGGCCAATTTATTGATAAATTAATCAAATAATTAATATAATTAATTCATATGAAAAATTTTTATAGCATCGCGTACAAAATAACTTTAACCGCTCTTGCGGTCGTTTTTGCTTTAAGTACAGTTGGGTCTGATATTGTCGTAAATGCCGCCCAACCTGCGCCAATCGCCAACGCTGGCCCGGACATAACAATTGTCTCCGGCCAATCCGTTGTTTTGCTTGGTTCGGGATCTGATCCCAATGGCGGAGCAGTAAGCTTTTCTTGGGGTTGCACAGGCGGAACCTTATCAAACCACAACATTGCCCAGCCTACCTATACAGCTCCGGCTGTCAACCAGAACACAACCTATACCTGTGGCTTAACTGTTGCCAATAGCCAGGGAGCTTTTGTCTTGGACACGATGCACGTTAATGTAACTACTCAGACCTCTGTGCCAGTTGCCAATGCCGGTCCTGATTTAACAATTGTCTCCGGCCAATCCGTTGTTTTACTGGGCTCCGGGTCAAATCCAAACGGCGGAACAGTAAGCTTCTCTTGGACTTGCGGTGGTGGAAACTTATCAAACTCTAATATCGCCCAGCCCACTTACACCGCTCCATCTGTCAACCAAACCACAACCTATACCTGCAGCTTAACCGTTACCAACAACCAAGGCGCCTCGGCATCTGACACAATGAACGTTGTTGTGAATTATCAAACCTCAACCCCAGTTGCCAGCGCTGGCCCTGATTTAACAGTCAACTCTGGCCAGTCCGTTGTTCTATTGGGTTCAGGTTCTAATCCTAATGGTGGATCAGTCACTTTTTCATGGTCTTGTACCGGTGGAA
>Ga0315281_10012923_pt1 | contig 11326 bp, 8 predicted proteins | sample YL17G07_0_MG_FD_204540 | JGI IMG/M metagenome (GOLD analysis project Ga0315281, IMG submission 204540) | Sediment microbial communities from Yellowstone Lake, YNP, Wyoming, USA - YL17G07_0 | ecosystem: Environmental > Aquatic > Freshwater > Lake > Sediment | place: USA: Wyoming | collected... | reverse complement strand
TATTTAAAGGTTATGCCCAGCAACTGGGGCTCGACGTGACCAAGTTCCAATCCGATTTTTCCAGCGAAAAAGTTAATTCGACCATCCAGGCCGACATGAGCGCCTTCAAGAAAACCGGTCAGCAACAGGCCACGCCAAGTTTTTTCTTAGACGGCACATATCTAGACAACTCTAAGCTAGTCGACCAAAATAACCGCCCGTCGTTTGACAAGTTCAAAGCCGTAATAGACGCCGAGATCGTCAAGCAGCAGCCCAAACAGTAATTAATACACTTGGTAAGAGCGCCAGAACGCGTGCTGGATATGTACTTTTATTTTGCTGGCACGTGAGCGTACAAATTTAACCTTGATAGGCATCTTTAAAGTCCACCTTTTGTTTTTTTAGTTTTTATTTCTGATGCAGTCTCTCAAAGACGCAACAAGTAAACATAAGCTTATAGAAAGAAGGGCGGCTCGTCAAGCCTCGCCTTGGCTTATTGTCTGAAACAACGGTTCCGTATACCATAAGCATCAAGAGCAATATGAGCCAAAACCAATTACAGAAAGAAATCGCAAGGCTGGAGTCAACTAAACCGGTCAAAAAAACGCAGGAGTATTGGGCCGAGCTCGGCCCCGGCCTGACGACTGGCGCCAGCGACGACGATCCTTCGGGGATTGCCACTTATTCGCAAACTGGTGCCCAGTACGGTTTCCAGTTACTGTGGCTTTCAATCATCACTTTCCCGCTGATGGCTATCGTCCAGGAAATGTGCGCCCGCATCGGCTTGGTAACCGGCCGGGGGCTGGCTGGTAACATCCGCCTGCACTTTTCTAAAAAAATCCTCTATATCTGTACGCTGATGTTATTCGCTGCCAACGCGTTTAATATTGGTGCCGATCTTGGGGCCATGGCCAAGGCCGTTCAGCTGTTGCGGCCCAATTTTGATTACACCGTCTTAGTAGTCGGTTTTGTGATTTTGATGCTGTTGATGCAAATTTTTATGCCCTATGCCCGCTATGCCCGCTACCTTAAATGGTTAGCCATGGTGCTGCTGGCTTATGTGGCCTCGGCCTTGGTGGCGCACCTTAATTGGAATGACGTTATGCGTCATGCCGTCTTACCGTCAATTCATTTCACGCGCGACCAACTGCTACTAATCTGTGCTATTTTGGGTACCACTATCTCACCGTACCTGTTTTTCTGGCAGACTTCGCAAGAAGTTGAAGATAAAATCTTAAAAGGTGAAACAACCATGGCCTCGCGCCAGGGTACCGACCAGGCAGCCATCCACAGCATGCGCGTAGATGTCTGGAGCGGCATGTTTTTGTCCAACGTGGTGATGTTCTTTATTATCGCCGCCTGCGGCGCCATTCTTTTCCCTAATGGCGTAACCAATATCCAGACCTCGGCCCAAGCCGCCGAAGCCCTGCGGCCAATTGCCGGTAATGCCACGTATTATTTATTTTCCATCGGCATCATTGGTACTGGCCTCTTGGCTATTCCTGTGCTGGCAGGCAGTAGCAGTTATGCTGTCAGTGAAAGTTTTAAGTGGCGCGAGGGTCTGTACCGCAAGTTCCGCCAGGCCCACGCTTTTTACGGTGTCTTAATTATCTCTATGCTAGTCGGCTTGGGAATCAATTTTATGGGCATCGACCCCATAAAGGCCTTAATTTACTCGGCCGTAGGCAATGGGTTAGTGGCGCCGATTGTGCTGGCTTTGATTGTGGTTATTAGCAGTAATCGTCGCATCATGGGTGACCGGGTCAACAAGCCTCTTACCACCTGGATGGGTTGGATTGTCACCGGCCTAATGGGCGTGGCCGGCGCGGCCGCTATCATATCCTTATTTTGGCATTAGCATTAATGCGGTAATCTATTAAGTAATGGATAGTGTCTTTTCGGGACTGAGTTTGATTATCGTCATCGGTGCCGCCGTGGCGCTTTTAATGCGCATCATCGGCCAGCCGCTGCTAATTGGCCATATTATTACCGGTATTATTGTCGGCCCGGCGGTGTTACACGTCGCTAAATCGGCCGATACCCTGCACCTTTTTGCCGAGATTGGTATCGCTCTGCTGCTATTTATCATCGGTCTGGGGCTTAACCCGCGGGTCGTCAAAGAAGTTGGCCGCACTGCCGCTTTTGTTGGCAGCTCTCAGGTAGCGATTATCACATTTCTGGGCTGGTTGGTTGGCCGCGGCTTTGGGCTTAGCAACAACGAAGGCTTGTTTTTGGGTGTCAGCTTGGCTATTTCCAGCACTATTATCATCTTAAAGCTAATCAGTGACAAAAAAGAACAAGGCCGGCTGTACGGCAAAATCGCCGTCAGCGTGTCACTAGTACAAGACATTATTGCTATCGGCCTGGTGGTTTTAACCTCTTCGGTCGGTGCTGGCAATAGTCTGGCTTTTGGTTCGCTGCTAAGCCTAGTAGCAAAAGCCGCGATTGTCGGCTGGCTGATTTACATCGTCAGCTACAAGGTCCTGCCGCGGTTTGGAAAAATCATCGCCGGCAACCAGGAATTTTTGTTTTTGTTCGCCATTGCCTGGGGGCTGGGCAGTGCCGCGCTATTTTCCAAAATCGGCCTGAGCTCGGAAATCGGCGCCTTGCTGGCTGGTATCTGCCTAGCGCCGCTGGCTTATGCCCAAGAGGTCGCGGCACGTCTGCGGCCGTTGCGTGATTTTTTCCTGATCGTCTTTTTCATATCGCTTGGCTCTAACCTGCTCTTTGGCAGTTTGGGCTCGATGCTTGGTCTGGTCATCGCCAGCCTGGCCATCGCCGTCATCCTCAAACCGCTGGTCGCCATGGCGGTTCTAGGGTTTTTGGGCTACACCAAACGCACCGGCTTCAAGGCCGCTGTGGCGCTGGCCCAGATTAGTGAATTTTCTATTGTGCTAATTATCATCGCCCAAAGCAAAGGCCTCATCAGCAACCAAGTCGTTTCGGCCATAATACTAATGACGCTGGTGTCCATCGCCGCCTCGACCTATATGATAACCTTCAGCGACCGGCTATTTGGCGTATTTGAAAAATACCTGGGCTTGTTCGAGCGCAAAAAAACCGAAGGCGAAAACTTGCCGGCCCAAAATAACGAACTGGTGTTATTCGGCTACCAGCGCGGCGGCCATGAGTTTATTAACCTATTCAAAAAACTAGGGAAAAAATACGTCGTGATTGACTACGACCCAGAAGTTATAGACATCATCGAGCGCCGCAAAATTAACTATTTATACGGCGACGCTACTGATGCCGAACTGCTGGAAGAAGCAGGCGTTGAACACGCCAGACTGGTTGTTTCGACTATCCCCGATTTCGAAATCAACGAATATTTGCTGGGCTGGCTGAAGGACAAAAACCCGCGCGTCGTAGCTATCATGCATGCCGACGATCCGCTGGAAGCCGCCAAACTCTACGAAGCCGGCGCCAGCTATGTAATCTTGCCGCACTACATCGGCAGTGAGCAGGTCAGCACCTTTATCGGTAAGTCGGGTCTGGCCAAAAGTGCCTTCGCCAAACAACGCAAGAGGCACCTAGACTATCTGGAAAAACACTATGGAGCCCTGGAGAAACTCAACCAAGTCCATCAGAAGAAATTCGGTCACGCCATTGTCGCCAGCATGGCCAACCTGCGCAAAGCCAAAGGTTAACCCCCAATATCGCCACACTAAGTCGCAGAGTTAGTGGCATAGAGCTGAAGAGCAGACTTACCAATTGCGCAAGCATGGGCAATAGCCTTTTTAATAGTGCTTAAGCCCGCAAGCAGTTTCTTGATAATTTTGTGTGTGCCGCTAGCTTGTGGTGCGCTGTTTGCTTCTTCTTCGTCCTTCAGCTTTTCTATTTCGTCGGTCAAATGCCATTTAAGAGTTAGGGATGCCAGGGACTCAATCAGTTCGGGCGTGTAGTCAATGCCCATGTCGTCTAAGAGCTCGGCAAATAATTCTTCTAGCTCTTCTTGGGCTTCAACTTCGGTAATAATATTTTCGCCGTTATGAGCCTCAGGTTTTGCTGGCACATTAATAATTTTATCCAAAATTTCATTCACTTTTTCGGTCGTTTCCGGTTCGCTGGCCTCGATGCGCTCAGCCAGCTGAATCAGTGAGTCTTCAATTTCCTCAATGGTTAAATTAATCTCAACAGGCTGTTCGGGATTGGTGATTCCCATTTGCCCAGAAAGGTTTGGTTCAATAGAAAACATGTGTAGCTCATCAATCTCGAGATCAACTTCCTCATAATGGGCAATCAGGATTTCTTCTTCATCAAAATTAGCAAGACTATTAGTGTCGACTTCAGACTCAAGATTCACTAGAGCCGGCTCATATTCGGCCACTTTAATTTTTTTAACGTTCAGCTGCGTAGTATTGTCTGAGATAGCTATGCTCTCGAAGTCTAATGGTGATAGCTCCGTAAGTTCGGGTTCTATGACCGCTTCCAATGCTACGGACAAAGCAGGAGCTTCGGTCTCTTGGCCTGCGGCAAGTTCGGGCTTATCCGGCGCTGGTTTGGCCTCAACTGCTGTTTTAATGGCGGGCTGTGTTCCGTTAGATTTGTCTTCGACTGGGAGTACCATAAGTCTAATTTCTTGTTTGCTTTCATTAGTAACGGATTCTGGCGCCGAGCTTCCAGATGTACTGTTCGTGACAGCCAACGCTTCAGGTGCGCGAGGACTTTTTCCACTGGTCGTATCTGCGCGACTATTCGAAGAACTGTTGGCTGGTTCAGCTTTACCTGCGCCTTGGGTAAACTGCTCCGACTGACTCTGATTAGCAACAACCTCAGCTTTAGCCGCTATTTCATTATTCACCTCAGACCCAGAGGTTTTTTCTTCCCCGCTAGCGAATTGCTCTTGACGTTCAGCTCTGTCAGTTTCTTTTTGCGATTGCCTCTCGGCATCTTTCGCTTTTGAGTCTTCTTGCACTTTCTGGACTTCAGTTTGGGCAGGTTCCTCTTCTTCCGGTCTGTCTTCCTCGGCTGCCTCTTCGGGTTCTGTCACCCGATTGGCCAGTAATTGTAGTACCGCCGATAGATATAGGGGGGCATTCTCACGGGTCATTGGTTCTGGATACGCATTCATGGCGGCACTTAGTGAGATTTCAATGTCATTCATCCATGGGCATCTAACAACCACGTTCTCATTCCTGGCTACAAGGGAGAACAGCTCTATATCCCAATTTTCGTCGCTTATTTCTCTAGCAGAATTATCAAATACATCGATTTGACCTTCTACTGCTGAGACATTCGCCTCATAGTTAAGAATCTCACTCATACTAAAAACCCCTGCTCCCTGAGCAAGGGTCGAAATTATCCGCCTAAGGCGGACTTTTTACTCCTGCTCGGGAGATTCTTGCCCGCAAAAATTTCTATGAAATTTCGGCGGGTTATAAGCTGTATCGGACTCAACGCGTGAGCGTATTACCGTTGCGGCACAGTTCCGGATTTTCACCGGATTCCAGCTGTTTAATTTGTTAACGTGAATTTATCTTAGCATTAGACCAAGTGAAATAAAACTAAACGCGCAGCTCGGACTGAGTCGGACCGCGCCCTAAGCCACGTTCCAAGCTTCTATATCGCTCCTCTGCTCCATGAACTAATCCTATCTCAGGAGAATCCCCAGCTAATTCATATCCACCAACCCACGGATCTCTAATCGGCACCAAAGTGCCCCGATCATAAAGAATTCCCCATATCTCGACTGGGAAAAGGTCCTTTGGGTCAACGGCCAATCGATCAGCACTTTCGATAGATGACATAATAAATTTCCTCTTTTATTTAATGGCTGTAGTAAAAATTATGCTCCCATATTTCGTGAATACAAGACCATATTTGACGCCAGAGTTGAAGCTCCCCTATAATCAATCTGTTCTTACAAGCTGTATTCCGGAGTAGCTCAATGGTAGAGCACCGCCCTGTTAAGGCGATTGTTGCCGGTTCGAGTCCGGCCTCCGGAGCCAAAGAATTTCTTATTAATCTGCGTGAACTCGACAGAGAACCGTATTCAGCAAAACAGATACTTAACAAGTCAAGAATTTTGGACAGTTACGCCCAGAGGTGCGCTTTGGTGGGCGGCCAGCCGGTGGCGCTATAGTCGCCGGTTTTTTTATTCTGTAAATACTTGCCGTTGTAGTTCCCGGCGACAATTTGGCTGAGCGCCGTCGCCAGCTTATCAATTTCTTCTTTGGTGTTATACATGCCAAAGCTGGCGCGCACCAGGCCCGGGACGTGGCGCTTATCGCCCTGCCGGACTTCGTTGCCGAGTTCATTCATCTCGCGTTTACTAACTTTGAGTAGACGTGTCACATATGGGTGGGCGCAAAAACAGCCGCTGCGTACGCCAATCCCAAACTCGGCGCCCAGGATGGCGGCCACCAGTGAGTGGCTGAGGCCATCGACATTGAAAGGAATAACACCTAGCCGGCTGGCCGTATTGGCCGGATCGCTGTCACCCAAAATTTGGACTCCGGTGATTTTATTCAATTTGGTTAGAGCGTAGCTGGTCAGCTCGGCTTCGTGGGCGGCAATTTTAGCCATGCCGATTGCGCTCAGGGTCCGCAGGGCAGCGGCAAAGGCCACGGCGCCAACCACGTTTGGCGAGCCGGCTTCGTCGCGACCTGGGCAGTCCGCCCAATCAACTCGTTCGGTAGTCACCAAATCAATCGTACCGCCGCCACTGTATTCTGGTTCGCCCCGAGTGAAGGTATCTTTGCGGCCGATAATGGCACCAGTGCCAAAAGGCGCGTACATCTTATGGGCCGAGACGGCAATGTAGTCCAGATGTTCAGGGTCATCGAGCGGTTTGATATTTATTTGGCGGTGCGGTGCCGCCTGGGCGGCGTCGACTAAAATCTGGGCGCCAGCGGCGTGAACCTTGCGGGCAATACCGTGCACATCGGGCATTTGGCCGGTAACGTTGCTGGCGCCAGTTAGAGCTACCAGCTTCACCTGCTTTTTATATTTTGCCAGCAGTTCGTCCAAATGGTCCTCGTCAAGCCGGCCTAAATCGTCTACCCCAATACGCTCAATGCGCGCCCGGCCGCGCCACGGCAAATCGTTGCTGTGGTGCTCCATTAACGAAATCAGTACAACGTCGTCCTTTTGGAGCGGGATGCGATATGCTAATTTATTCAGAGCTTCGGTGGAGTTTTTGCCGAAAACCACTACGTGGTCACGGGTGTTGCCGCCAAAAAAATCGCGCACGATTTGCCGAGCCTCTTCGTAGGCCTGAGTTGATACAACACTTTTAAAGCCACTACCGCGGTGGACCGATGAATACCAGGGCATAAAATCATTCACGGCCTGAAGTACCTCGGCTAGCGCCGGGGTGCTGGCGGCGTTATCAAAACTTACATACCGCGTTAAGCTGCCGTCTAAAAGCGGCACCTGGGTATCAATACCAATTATCCGGCCGCGGATGTTTAGGCCAGCGGCGCTTGGGCTAGCCTTTTTTAGGTTTTTGGTTAGAGGTGTCATGATAACCTGTTTTGATTATAACCCTTTGCTATGGGAGCGATATCCCGGCTGGCACCGGCCGCTCGTATATTACTTTTTTGCCGCTGGTTCTTGCGTACATAGGCGCAAGGGTTCCCTCCATTACGTCGTGTATGGACTTCTCCTGGTGTAAGCTTTGCAAATCGCCAACTTCAAAACCTATCCTATCGCCGCCCATTGAAATAGCCACAGGCAAGACATAGTCATGATATTTCCTGGCTAGAGCGGCTGTACCCTGTGAAACTTTTTTCATTATCGTTAGCCCAGACTTGGTCTTGTCGTCAGTACTACCGCTTACGGCTACTACAGATAATGCTATTTCGCCTCTGCCCATCTGTGCCATGAACTCTTTCAGCATGGCTTTGTTCGTTTCGCTTTTCAGAGTCGGGTCGAGGAGCTCTTCTTGAATTTTCTTGTCAGTGTTATCTGTATCTGGAAATGCTACAAACACTCCAGACGATTCTTGCAGCGCTGATATTACTGGGTCCCCCGTGACTTCCAGTTCCTTCACGATTGGGCCTACAAATAGTCGAGTGCCCCGGATTAGCCCAGGGTCACCTACTTCACACAAAAAAGCGGCCATCACCATAGCAACATCGGCCAGTTCTGCGTGATTGGTTATAATCATAATTTTTTTACCGCCGTACATAAATTGTTTTGCATCTTCTAGGACGTGCGGCTTTTTGCGGAAGGCATCTCTAAGCTGCTCAAAATACGGGGCACCTGGCTGGTCTTCGGGTTTGCCCATAAGCGCAGTGCTCATAGCATTGATCTTTTCTAGAGATGGGTCAGCTACGGGTTCAAAATATACTTCTCTGAAGTCTTGAAAATAATCTTCGTCACGCTCGGCTAAACTAAATCTCCCCAGTTCAGCATGTCCAGCCGCTTGCGCACGCAGTGTCTGGGTTGCTGTTATAAAGGATTGAATGCGTTCCGGTGATAAAACTTCTTCTGGGTAGACTTCTTTATTACTTGGCATTTAAGTGTTTTATTATAGCCCTTTGCTAGGGGTGCTATGGGTAGATGACTCTGACTCCTTAGATCTGGGACTATGGTCATTAGCTGGTAATAGTTTCTTAGCTAGTTGATAACCAGCCCAGCCGGCAAACGCGCCTAAAATTAGGCCGCCTAGTATGTCTAGTGGTGAATGAACGTGAGCTAAAACCCGGCCAATACCCACTAAAAGAGTCAAGCCAAAAAGGCCGGCGGCCAGGCGTCGCCGATAGTAATAAACTACTGTGCTAAGAGTCATGGCCAATAAAGTATGGTCCGACGGAAAGCCATTGTCGTAACCGTGGGAAATTAACGGCTGAATGTTCTGGACCATGAATGGCCGAGGGTGGTAATACAATGCCCCAATAATTTTGCTAAGTGCAAATGCGGTAACACCAGCTAAAACCACAGCCGCCGCGAACTGCCAGCGTATTTTGGCGGCGGCCTTTAACCAAATCAAAAAAACAACTAAAACAAGAATAAAAATCAGATATTTAGCGCAAAAAATTATTAGGTTATCCACTTCAACAATTGTACAGGATAGGCGCTATAGCCATTACGCCTATGCTCAAAGTGGTACAATAAAGCTATAAATAAGGGAGACGCTTAATCTTATGGATCCACAAACTAGCCCGCAACCGCCAATACAAACACCACCAGCACCAGGACCGTCCGCCCCAACTCCGCCAGCCGCACCAGAACCCACACCGCCAGCCGGATCGTCAATGACGCCAGCCGCTAAAAAATCAAAAAGCAAAATGCTGCTCTGGGTTGGCATAGTAGTCGTCGTTGTCGCGATAGCGGCTTGGCTGTTACTGAAGAAGTAGGTTCATCCGCAAGTCCGGTAGCAGCGACAGCTCTTCTGGCGGCGGATTGTATTAGGCCACGTATTCGTTCGTGGCTTGCTTCTTCTTAAGGTCAGTTAGCCGGGCAATAAAGGCGCTGGCGGCGCCGTGGGCGCCCAAAACTTTGAGCGCGCCAATTAATACATACAGTTGATCCAGCTCTTTTTCGATAATCGCCGGAGCGCTCTCGACCTCTTTAAAAAACAGCTCAATTTTATCCACCAGCCATTTTTCTTCGCTGGTTTTAAGCTGTTTGGGTGTGATTTTAGCCTCAACAACAATAGTTGGTTTAACGACTTCCAGTGAGCGGGCCGAACGGTCACGCTTTTGCAAGTGCCCACGTTTAATCAAATTATTAACATGCAGGGCAACGGTCGCCACTGATGTATATTGCAAGCCCTGCATGATTTCGCGGTAGCTGGGGCTGTAGCCGCGAGCGGCAATAAACTCTTCTATAAAGCTTAGTAATTCCTTTTGTTTTTTGGTCGGCCGAATGGCCTCGTCGGGCTTTTCTTCAACTGGATCAGCCATTGTTCTTATATTGTACGCTTATTAGGCTTGGAGGTGTTTACGGGCTGGATGGCGTGGTGCGGGCAATCTGACGGGGAAGACCCACCAACGATACCAAACGTAATTCCAGACCGTAAAGAATCCAGCACTTACAAACTGGCCAAGATACGGCGTCAGACCGGCTTGCTTTAAGCCGTAGACGATAAAGTAATCCATTACAAAATCAACCAGCGTTATTACCATGTAGCGGCCGGTAACTTTGCCCAGCTTTCCTTCAAGGTGTGGATTTTTAAAAACCCAGTAGCGCTGTAGGCTGAAGTTTACCGTCCAGCCAACCAAGTTGGCGCCCAGCTTGGCCCACCAAAGGCTCCAGCCCAGCACCGACCACAGCAAAGCAAAAATGCCATAACCCGTCCAAAAATAAGCCCCGCCACTAACTAGATACTCAACCGCTTGGATTGTTAGTTTACGCTGCCGCCTATCTAGTTTTTTCATACTGCTTACGCCTCTCATAAAGTATAGGGGCTGTGGCGATACCGGCCAAGCCCCACCACAGATAGCTGATTGTGTCGTCGGTCCAGCCGTGAGAAAGCAGATTTACAGACGTCAGGCCGACTAAACTGGCCAGCAGGATTTTGGCTAGTTGGTCACTGCGGCGCAACCAAAGTTCTTTAGCGACCAATAAATTAATGGCGATGAATAAAGCCATACCAAGCACGCCAACCTCCTGGCCAATTTGAAGGAAATAATTCTCGGCAATACGTCCTGGCTGATCATTGCGCAGCGAAGCCGGCCCGGCCGTCCCTGGTCCCCTGCCCAGTGGCAGATGGATCACATCACGGGCGCCATTTTTCATCGACTGCAGACGGTCAGCATTAGAGCTCCTTTGTGACGAAGAGCTACTGCTAGTGTGGAACAAAGTGTCCTGGACCGGCTGGCTGTTTCTGAAGACATACAGACCGGCGCCAGCCAAAACTGCCAACACCGCAAGCAGTGCAACAATTCGCCGGCCGGAAATTTTTTTGCCAATTTCCCACCAAACCAGCAGACCCAAAGCTATCGCTACTCCGATCTCGGCACTGCGTGAATAGGTATAAAAAAGAACAACTAGAGCGCCAGCTAAAAAGACGCCAAAAAGTTTTAGGTTTTTACGCGGCCAAGAAACAATTGCCGAAATAATTAAAACCAAGTAAGCGCCAAGCGGATTGGCGCCGCGCAGGGTTGACTGCAGGCGCCGGTAATCCAAATTAGAATCGACGGTTTGGTAAGCCGGTATAGTGTTTTTGCCATATCCAAAATGACGCAGAAAATCATAGGGCAAGAAAAGTTTTTGCACTAAACCAAACGCGACTACAGCCGCCGCTGGCGCCAGAAGCAACTTTTTCCAATTGCGACGTAAAAAATCGTTTTGGCTGGCTATCACCAAACACATGATAAAAAAGGCGATAAAACGCAGATTGATAATAAGCGCGTAAACCAGCGCCGTTTTATTTACTTGGTGATGAGTTAGCGCCCAC
>Ga0315281_10012922_pt1 | contig 11327 bp, 9 predicted proteins | sample YL17G07_0_MG_FD_204540 | JGI IMG/M metagenome (GOLD analysis project Ga0315281, IMG submission 204540) | Sediment microbial communities from Yellowstone Lake, YNP, Wyoming, USA - YL17G07_0 | ecosystem: Environmental > Aquatic > Freshwater > Lake > Sediment | place: USA: Wyoming | collected... | reverse complement strand
GCTCGCGCTGGGAGACCGGCGCGTGGGGCCAGCTCCGGACCGTGACCCCCTACACCAGGTCCGCCACCATCGCCACGCTGCTCACAGGGTGCGCGCCGGCGGTCCACGGGGTGCTCGGAAGGAACTCCTACCGTGTGCCGTGGCTGACCGACGGTCCGGTCACCCTCCTGCTGGCCGGCCCGTGGCCTGGCGGCCACCAGCTCCCCTGGCGCGCCTTGGAGCGTTCCGCCGGGCTCGCACCGCAGCGCGGCACGGTGTGGCAGATCCTCCTCGCCGCCGGCCACAGGGTGGGTGTCGCGGGATGGCCGCGGTACGCGCAGGGCACGTGGACCGTCACCCGTCCGCTGGCGTCCGAGGTGCCGCCGTTCTCCACCCTCGACCGCGATCTCCAGGAGGCGCTCCAACCGGCCCTCCGCTCGCAGCCAGGCCTTGCGGACGATGCGAGCCGCTCCTTCGCCTTCACCGCCGCCGTGGGGGGCGCGACCGTCAGGCACGCCGCGGAGCGGCCGGTGGATGCGCTCGGCATCGACTACGAGCTGGCCGCCCACCTGCGGCCGTTGTGGACGGCAGAGGACCCTGGCGACCCCGGGGAGGAGGTCTTGCATCAGACGGCGCGCTTCCTGGACGCGCAGCTGCGCACCCTCTGGCTGCAGATGGGTGAGGACACCCTACTGGTGGTGGTCTCGCCGTACGGGCTCGCCCCACCGTCTCCCTGGCGGCGCCTGGCGCACCTCGGGGGGACCCCGCGGCGGTGGCGCGTCTCGCCCACGGACTCCCCCGACGGCTTCGTGCTGTTCTCCGGCCCCGGCGTCCGTGCCGGCCACCTGCAGCGTGGCCGCCTCGCGGACGTCGTCGCAACGGTGCTCTACCTGCTCGAGCTGCCGGTGGCCCGCGACATGGCGGGGCGCGTGCTTCTGGATGCCGTCACGGAGGAACGCACGGCCGCAGTGCCCCTCCGTCTCATCCCGAGCTATCCTCCGTGGCCGAAGAGCCCGGGGGGGGACTGACCCGCCGGTGCCGCCTCAGGACGCAGGCGTGGCTCCCGCCAGCGCGTCGAACTCTGTCATCACCAGCTCGTCGCCGGAGCACACCATCTCCCGGTTCATGCGCAGCTCCGGAAGCTTCGCCGCGAGCCAGCGGCGGGCGGTGGCGAGCTTGCGCTCGTTCGCGGCGGCCTGCCCGCACAGGAGCACGGCGATGATCAGCGTGCACGCCATGTCGACGATCCTGCGGCTGACCAGCCCGAGGTACCCCGCGCCCTGGTGCTCCTTGGCGAACCCCACCGCCTCGTCGAGCAGCCCAAGGCCCTCGCGCACCCGCTCCGCCAGGGGCGCCACGGCCTCCGGCCACGCCCGCTCGAGGAGGTCTTCGACCAGCGTGCGGGCGGCGCCGCCCACGACGCCGCCCAACGCCGCGACGACCTGGAGCTGGCTGGTCCCCTCGTAGATCGTCGTGATGCGGCTGTCGCGCAGGTGGCGCTCGACCGAGTAGTCCTTCATGTACCCGCTGCCGCCCAGCACCGCCACCGCGCCATTGGCAACCCGCATCGACATCTCGGAGGCGACGTACTTGCTCATCGGTGTGAGCATGGCGTTGACGCGCTTCAGCGATCGGGCCTCCTGCTGGAGGCGGCGGCCTTCCTCATCGCCGCCGCCGCGCCCCTCGATCGCGCGCGACGTGCCGGTCTCGAGGTCTACGGAGAAGCTGGCGTGGTAGGTGAGGGCGCGCGCCGCCTGTAGGTCCACGCTCATGTCCACCAGGAGCTCGCGGACCGCGGGGATCCTGTCGATCGCCAGGCCGAACTGCTTCCGCTTGGCGGCGTAGTCCCGAGCCACCCGGTAGGCGGCCTCAGCGATGCCCAGGGACTGCGCGGCGATTCCGATGCGCGCGCCGTTCATCAGGCTCATCACGTACGTCACGAGGCCGCGCTGCCGCTGGCCGACCAGGCGAGCCGGGGCGTCGTCGAAGAAGAGCTCGCACGTCGGGCTGCCGTGGATGCCCAGCTTCTCCTCCAGCCGGCGGACCTTCACACGCGGACCGCGCTCGACCAGGAAGAGCGAGAGACCGCGCGCATCCGCGAGCCCCGCCTCGCTGCGGGCCAGCACCAGCAGGACGTCGCCACACCCATTGGTTATGAAGCGCTTGACCCCCTGCACGAACCAGCGGCCCGCGCCGTCCTGGAACGCGCGCACCTTGATCGCCTGGAGGTCGCTGCCGGCGTCTGGCTCGGTGAGGACCATCGCTCCCGTCTTGCGCCCCGCGGCCATCTCGGGCAGCACCGACTCCTTGATCGCCTCATCGGCGTAGGAGTTGATCGTCTCCGCGATCCCCTGCAGCCCGTACAGGTTCATGAGGGAGGCATCGGCGCGGCTGACGATCTCGTTCGACATCGTGTAGAGGAGTTGCGGGCAGTTGAGACCACCGAAGCGGTACGGGAGCGTGAACCCCATCAGGTCGGCCTGGCTCAGCCACTTGAGAGCCTCCGCGATCCCCGGGGCGTAGCTCACGCTCCCGTCTTCGTTGAGCACGTTTCCGACGCGGTCGGTCTCGGCCGCCGTGGGTGCGATCACCTCCGCGGCAAGCTCCCCCAGGGAGGTCAGCAGGCGGCGGTAGTTGTCGACTGCGTCCTCGCCGTCCTCCGGCGCGAAGTCGAACTCCGGGTAGAAGCGAAACCCCTCCTCGTAGAGCGTCGCCAGCCGCCGCAGGTCGCAGTGCTCGAAGAGAAACTGCACGTCGTCGTTGTCGAGGAAATAGTTGGCCACCCTCGCTCCCTCAGCCGCGCGCGTCGCCCGACGCGGCGCTGCGTTCCCCGAGGGGCTCCGCGAGCCCCTCAATGCGCGCCCCGCTCCGGATCGCGCGGATCAACCTCGGGATCACGACCCTGAGGTCACCGACGATGCCGTAGTGGGCCACGGAGAAGATCGGGGCGGAGCGATCGATGTTGATCGCCAGGATCTTGGCGGACTCCTCCATGCCGGCGCGGTGCTGAACCGCGCCGGAGATGCCGCAGGCGACGTAGAGCGCCGGCCGGACCGTGGTCCCGGTCTGACCCACCTGGTGGTCCTTGTCCACGAAACCCAGGTCGATCGCGGCCCGACTCGCGCCCACGGCTCCCCCCAGGCAGTTCGCCAGCTCCCAGATGAGCCGGAAGCCCTCCCTCGTGCCGACGCCCGCTCCGCCGGCCACGATCACGCGCGCGGCCTTGAGGTTGACCTTCTTCTCCCGGCGCTGTGACTCGAGTATGCGCAGCGGTGCCACGAAGCCGTTGAACGACACGGGGTGGCGCACGACCGTGGCGCGTGCGCGCCCGTCCGGCTCGGGCATCACCATCACGCCCTCGCGGACGGTGGCCATCTGCGGCCAGCGGTCGTAGTTGACGATGGTCGCGATGATGCTGCCGCCGAACGCCGGGCGGATCTGAAGCAGCAGGTTACGGTGCAGCTCCTTGCCGCCCGGCGGCGTGTGGTCGCCGATCTGGAGGTCGGTGCAGTCGGCCGTGAGCCCGCACCTGAGGGCGCTCGCCACGGTCGGCGCCAGGTCGCGCCCCATGGCGGTGGCACCGTAGAGGACGACCTGCGGCGCATGCGCCTGCACCAACTCGCAAACCACCCGGGCGTACGTGGCGGTCTGGTACTGCCGCAGGAGGTCGTGCTCGACGAGGTAGACCTTGTCCGCGCCGTACTGGCCGAGGCGCCTGACCATGGCCTCGCCCTCCCCGGCGGTCAGGAGCATCGCGGCGAGCGGCACGCCTAGCGAGTCCGCCAGCTCGCGCCCCTTGCCGAGCAGCTCGAGCGGGACCTCCGAAAGCGTGCCGCCCTCGTGCTCCGCAAACACCCACACCTCGCCCTTGCGGTTGACCGCGATCATTCCCGTCCCTGCATGCCCCGACTAGCCAATGGTGTGGTCCTCGATCAGCTCGCGGACCAGCCGAGCTACGCCGTCCTCGCTCGCTTCGAACTCCCGGTACGCGCCGCCCGCCAGCACGATGGACTGGACGCGGTGCACCTTGGTGGGGCTGCCCTTGAGCCCGCACCAGGTGAGGTCGGCGCCGATCTCGTCCAGGTTCCACTGCCCGATCAGCAGCCCCCGCTCGGCGAGTGCCAGAGAGCGCCGCGCCACCTCGGTGGCCTTCTCGTCCTCGGTGCCGGCCGGAAGCTCGCGCGCAATGGCCTGCTCGACCTCGCTCCGGCAGCGCGCCTTCTTGAACTTCATCACGCGCCTGGCCGCCGGCGGGCGCGGGGTGTTGGCGGTGTCCACCACGGTGAGGAGCACCGGTAGCTCCGCCTCGACGATCTCGAACCCGTTGCCGAGGTTGCGCCTGGCGCGCACCGTCGTGCCGCGCAGGTCGAGGAGCTCATCCAGGTAGGTGACCAGCGTGTAGCCGAGCTTCTCCGCGATCTGCGGTCCGACCTGGGCGGTGTCGCCGTCGATCGCCTGCCGCCCGCACAGCACCAGGTCGGGCGCGAGGCGCCGGACGGCGCAGGAGAGGATGTAGCTCGTGGCCAGGGTGTCGGAGCCGGCGGCGCGGCGATCGGTGATGAGAATCCCCCGGTCTGCGCCCCGGAACAGCGACTCGCGCAGCACGTCGGCGGCCTTGGGAAGCCCCATGGTGATCACCGTGACCGTCCCGCCCCAGCGGTCGCGGATCGCGAGCGCCGTCTCGAGGGCGTTGAGGTCCTCGGGGTTGAAGATGGCGGGCAGCGCGGCGCGGTTGACCGTGCCGTCGTCCTTCATGGCCTGCCCCGACAGCCTCTTCGTGTCGGGCACCTGCTTGACGCAGACCACGCAGTGGTTTGCCACGCAGCGACTCCTCACCCGAGCAGCCGTTAGACTGGCGTGCCCCCCCAGAAAACAGTCAGATTAACAAACGAATGCCGCCGAGGACAAGGCCCAGGCCGTTTCTCCACGAGAAGAGAAGCCCTGTCAGGCAGTTGCGCCTGGCAGGGCCCTTGGATCGAAACGTTCGAGCGTCAGGGCCTCTTTGACTTCGGGGCGGGCGGAGGCAGGAGCGTGAGCGGACCGTCGAGGTATCCCGCAGGGTTCGTGTCACGGCTCCAGACCGCCATCGCCGCCACCACCGGGTCGCTCCCGGCCGCCAACTGGTCGAGCACCGAGCTCGCCTTCTCCCGCTGCGACGGCGTGCCGAGGAAACGAACGAGGTTCAGCTCCAGGGTCGTCTCCGCCCGGAAGCGGCGGTCCGGCGAGCCGGTGGCGGCCGAGACGATGTCGGCGAGCTTCGCCTCAGCCAGCTCGAGCGTCGCCCCCCCGGCGCCCCTCTTCACGTCGGGCAGCAGATCGGTCTTGGTCAGCCGCTGGCCGCCGATCAGCTGCTGGGGCGCCACCTCCCCGACGACAATCCCCGCGACCAGTGCCAGCTGTGCGTTCCCGTCCTTCACCGCGAGCTCGTACACCGCCAGTGCCGCGTCCCGGATGCAGGAGAGACCGACGAGGTCCTGAATCACGGTGGTGTCCTCCTGGCGAAGCAGGCGGCCCAGGCGGATCGCCCGCCGGAAGTCCTCCATCGCCTTGGCCGGGTCCGAAGCCGCCATTCCGCGCGCCACCCACGACCTGGCGAAGGTGAGCTGGAGCATGAGGTTCGGGATCTGGGTCGCATACCCCTTGATGGGGAAGAAATTGGGGTAGAAGCGCATCGTCGCCTGGTCGCACCACGGTTCGGCCTCGAGCAGGAGCGGGTCGGTGCCGGGAAGCACCTCGCCGAGCTCCCCGGGGCCCTGCACCCGGCGCGCCATCGCCGCTTCCGCCTCCGCAAGGCGCGGACCGTTCGGCTTAGCGAAGTCCTTGAACCACGCGGCGGCGTTCGAGGTACCGGTACCGAGCGGGGCCAGCAGATCGAGGTCGGTCCTGAACCGCAACGGCCACTCCTTGCTCCCCGGGCAGGTCCAGCACGGAAGCTGGAGCGCCGCGATCGCGATGGGACGTGCTTCCGGCACAGTGGCGGGAGCGGGCACCGCCGAGGCAGCCGCGGCCGGCGGAGTGGAGGCGCGCGCCCACGCGGCGAGCCGCACACCCAGCACCCCCGCCAGGAGGAGGACGAGAGCGGCGGCCGCCAGGACCCGGAGCGATTTGGACTGAGTCAGTGTTTTGTTCATGACGCGTTCTCCTTTCCCCTCGTCTTGGCCGGGGCCCCGCCCGCGGGCGGGGCGCCGCTTGCCGGGAGCCCCGACGCCCTGCCGATGAGCGGCCTTGCATCCTCGTCCAGGGGGGGCTGGACGGCAATGGCCGTCAGCTCCCCGTTGCCTTCGCGAGTGGATCCCGCGGGGGGCATCGCCGGCCCCCGGCGCCCGGCCCGGAGCCCGCCCAGGGCGACGTTGCAGATGACCAGTACCGAGACGGAGATTCCCCAGGCGACGCGGAGCGGGCGGCTCTCCCAGATCCGGGTCCAGATGTCCCGCCCGGCCTCGCGGGCGAGTGCCTCCCTCGCTCCCCGGAGCACCCTCGTCTCCAGCCCGCCCGCAGGCTCGGGCGGTCGGAGCATTGACAGGAGCTCCTCGACCTTGTCCGCGTCGTCTCTCATCGCTTGTCCTCCAGCAGGCGCCGCAGCCTCTCGATCCCCAGGCGGTAGCGGCTGGCCGCCGTGAACGTGGGCACGCCGGTGATGTCGCCGATGGCGGCGAACGTGCACTCGGCGAAGTGGCGCAGGTAGATCGCATCGCGCTGCGCCGGCGGCAGTTCCGCCAGCAGCGCCGAGGCGCGCTGGGCGTCGATGGCGCGGGCGCCGTCCTCCTCGGGCGCTCTCAGGAACGGGACATCGTCGAGCGGCTCGGCGGCCCGGCGCGTGCGCCCTCGCGCCACATCCACCGCGACGTGGTGCGCGAGGCCGAGCAGCCACGACCTGGGGTCGCGCACCCGGGCCACGCGGCGGTGCTTCTGCGCGAGGCGGAGGAACACCTCCTGGACCACGTCGCCCGCATCCTCGACCGAGCCGGTCCGCCAGAGCGCCAGCCCGAAGATCCTCCGCGCGGCCACGCGGTAGAGGGCCTCGAGCGCCTCCGGATCGCCGGCCGCCAACGCTGCAAACAGCCCCCTCCACCTCTCCGGCGACGGTTCCCCGGCATTGTCACCGGGACGATCCCGCCCCTCGGAGCCTTTTCTCAGGATGTCGTCGCTCACCGCTGCCATGCTAGTAGAGTCGCCGGGGCCCGGCGTTCTTGTCACGGCCGCACCGCCCGTGGCCGCCCCGGTGCCCTTGCCGCCCCGATGCCCCCGCCGCTGCTAGTCGCCGAGCACGACGAGGGCCAGGTTCTCGCGCCGCTTCACGAGGATGCGCTCCGCGACCGGGAGCATGAGCCAGGCCACTGCGCCCGCGATCGCGAGCCAGCCGACCATCATCAAGGGCGCCAGCCACGGCCTGTGCAGCACCCCGGAGGCGAGAAGAACGGCACCCGCCGGGGGGCCGGCCCCCAGGCCGCTTGCAAGGAAGCTCACGAGTCCGGAGGTCGCGTGGGGGTTCGAAGACCGGCCCCAGCGCGAGAGATCCACCCGCTTCGGGAACACCGCCGAGAGCGCGGCCGCCACCGGAGCCAGGACCATCATCGCCGCCAGCCCTCCGAGGAAGACCGCCAGCGAGACGGACGGCTGGGCGGGGCGCTCCAGCACCACCACCGGCAGCAGGCCCAGCACCATGCACCCGACCTGCAGGATCCCGATCCCCAGCGCCTTGCCGCGCACCAGCGTGCGCGCCGCGAGCGGCTGCAGAAACAGCATCGGCAGGCCGCGGCCGTCGCTGGCGAACTGGTTCGCGCTCAGCGCGGCGAGGCTCTGCAACGCAATGAAGACCACGAAGATCGTGACCACCAAGGGGCTGCCGAAGAAATCCGGTGAGTGCCGCCCGGACGCGCGTGAGAACGCAAAGGCGAAGAACACCCCGAACAGCGGCGGGGCGATCAACCCCCAGCGGCCTCGGACGGTGCGCAGGATCGTACGGACCTGCACCGCCGCCACCGCGGCGGTCGTCTGCGAGACGAACGGCAGCGTCCACGTTGCCTGCCGCACCGCGCGGGCCCTCGCGGACGAGCGCGCCGGCGTCTCGAGCAAACGCCGCTGCAGCGGTCCCGCGACGCCGTAGCAGCCGGCGGCCACGAGAACCAGTACGCCGAGTCCGCCGGCCGACGCGAGCCACTCTCCCGAGGCGGCCCGCCCGAGAGCGGTGGCGTAGACCGACGAGGGAAGTACCCGCAACGCGGCGGGCAGCACCACCCTGTCCGGACCTTGCCCGGGAGCGCCCCGCGGAGGTCCGGCCGAGGGCGCCGCCGGCGTGCGCCGCGCGGGCCGCTCGCGCGCCACGATCTGCGGAAGGAAGTTCAAGGCCATCACCCCGACCGCCAGGACCAGAGCGGCCGCCTCGGCCCGCCTGCGGTCGCGCAGGAGGAGCTGCGCCGCCACCACCACGAGGCCGCCGAGCGCCACCAGCACCACCAGGAACGCGATACCGGCGAGCAACGCCGCAGCTGCCAGCGAGCCTGCGCCGCCGGCCAGCGCCCCGCACGGCACGGCGACCATGGCCGGTGCGAACACCAGCACCGCCGGATCCGCCGCCGCACGTACGAACTCCAGGTTGAACAGGAGCGAGCGTGGAATCGGCAGCAAACGGACGAGATCGCTGCGCTCGAGGTAGCCGCGGCCGGCGCGGAAGATCGGCCGGACCGTCACGAGAGCCAACGGGAGGAGGAGAACGAGCGAGACGACGGCCTCGACCGTGCCCGAGCCGCTCGCCCCGCGCGCCAGCGCAAAGCCGGCCACGGCGCCGAGCACAATCAGCAGCAGCACGAGGGGGATCCCAAGGACCGCCATCGCCACCGGCGTGAGCACGTCCAGCCAGCGCGAGGCCCGCTCGAGCGTGTCGCGCCGCCGCCCGCCGCGGAGGCCGTTCACCGCCAGCCGCCACTGCAGCCAGGCGAGCGCCCGCACCGCCGTGGCCGTCATAGCAGCCAGTCGAGGGCGGGGCGCTCGACCACGTTGCCACCCACCAGCGCGATGAACGTCTCTTCCAGGGAGGCGTGGCCGGCCGCACCCGGCAGCTCACCGATCGGCCCCTGCGCGATCAGCCGGCCGTGGTGGATGATTCCGATGTGGTCCGCAAGGCGTTCGACGATCTCCAGGATGTGCGATGTGAGGAAGATCGTCCCGCCGTGGTGGACGAACTGGTGGAGCAGCTCCTTGATCTGGCGGGAGGCGACCGCGTCGATCCCCTCGAACGGTTCGTCCAGGAACAGCAGGGTGGGCGCGGGCAGCAGCGCGACGGCGAGGCCGAGCTTCTTGCGCATGCCGTGGGAATAGTCCGCGACGAGGGCGTCGCCGGCCGAGGCAAGGTCGAGGAGCGCGAGGAGCTCCTCACGCCGGCGCCCGATCGCATCCTTCGCGAGGCCATGCACCTGGCCGACGAAGGAGAGCGTTTCCGGACCCGACAACCGCTCGAACAGCGCCTCCTCCTCGGGCAGGACGCCGGTCTGTCTCTTGATCGCGAGGTCGTCGGTCGCGGGGTCGAGCCCGAGGATCCGCGTGGTTCCCCCCGAGGGTCGGAGCAGGCCGGTCAGGCACTTGATGGTGGTGGACTTCCCTGCGCCGTTCGGTCCGAGGAACCCATAGAAGCTGCCTCGGGGCACCGCCAGGTCGATGCCGTCAACCGCCCTGAGCTCCCCGAAGTGGCGGGACAGGCCGTGCGTCTCAATGGCGAGGTCCATGGCATGCGATTCTACGCGTCCCGCGACGCGCACTCACCGGTCAGGGCGAGGCCGGCTGGATCCGGACGAGAAGCTCCCGCAGGTGCTCCTGCCACAGCGCCGGCCACGAGTGCGTGCCGTGCCCCCGCGTCTGGTCGCTCGTGGGGATGAGGACGTACCGGCACGAGCGCACCCTCGGCGTGAGCTTCTCCATCAGCCCGATCTCCGGGGGGTTTATCACGTCATCGGCCGAGTTGATCGCCAGGACGGGTGCGACGATCGCCTCGAGCGCGGGCGAGGGGTCGTACTCGCGCGAGGCCTCGATCTGGTAGAGGAGGTCGTTGGCGTCCGTGCCCGCCAGCCTATGCTGCAGCTGCTCCGCCAAAAACCGGTCGGCGGCGTCGCGATCCGGAGCCGCCTTCTGCCACTGGATCGCGCTCGAGGTCATCAGGAGCAACACGTGCAGGGCGGACACGAGGCCCTGCGGCTGGACCATGTACTCGCCGTTCTTCCAACCGGGATCCTGGCGGATCGAGTCGGCGATCATCTTCCGCATGACCCGGTTGCGCCCCGCGATCTGGGTCGGCACGCAGGCAAGCGGCACGAGGCCGTCCATGAAGTCGGGGTAGCTCTCTCCCCACATCCAGGTGTGCATGCCGCCCATCGAGGTGCCGATCACGAGGAGGAGGTGGTCGACGCCCAGGTGCTCCGTGAGCAGACGGTGCTGCGCGACGACCATGTCCTGGTAGGTGTAGCGCGGGAAACGGGCGCGCAGCCCGTCGCTCGGCTTGGAGGAGCCGCCGTGGCCGACGCCGTCGGGCAGGATGATGAAGTACCTGGCGGCATCGAGCAGTTGGCCGGGCCCGAAGAGCACACCGGCGAAGTTGGGGCCGAGGAACTGCTGCCCGCTTCCGCCGGTGCCGTGGAGGATCAGGACCGCGTTGCGCACGACCCCCCGTGCGTCCAGGCGCGGCGTTCCGATCGTACGGTAGTGGAGCTTCAGCTCCGGCAGCGTTTCCCCGGAGGCGAAGCGGACGTTGCGCAGGGTCCAGTCCCCGGAGACGACCGCGGGCCCCTCGGCGCGAATGAGAGTGGCAAGAAGCAGAAACACCGCCGCCGCGGCCGAGGCGACAGTCGCCGTCTTTTTGGACAAGGGTTCCTCCCTACTCGTGCAGGTACTTCTCGAACCAAGCGAGGGTGCGCTCGACCCGGTCCCTGCGGTGCGCCGGATCGGCGAACTCGTGGCCCTCGCCCGGATACACGATCAGCTGCGTCGGCACGCCCAGCGTCTTGAGCGCGTGCCAGAACTCGAACGACTGCGGCGCCGGGCACTCCGCGTCCGACTCCCCGACGATCACGAGCGTCGGCGTCTTCGCGCGCGTGATGAACGCGATCGGGGAGCTCCTCTCGTACACCGCCGGGTCCTCGTAGACCGAGGCGCCGAAAAACGGGATCATCCACTGGTCGATGAGGTTCTCCCCGTAGTAGCTCCGCCAGTTGGCGATGCCGGCGCCGGCCACCGCCGCGCGGAACCTCTCCGTCTGGGTCACCGCCCACATCGTCATGTAGCCGCCGTAGCTCCATCCGGTGATGCCGAGACGTCCGGGGTCGACCGGAAAGCGCGTGAGCACGGCGTCCACGCCGGCG
>Ga0315281_10012921_pt1 | contig 11327 bp, 3 predicted proteins | sample YL17G07_0_MG_FD_204540 | JGI IMG/M metagenome (GOLD analysis project Ga0315281, IMG submission 204540) | Sediment microbial communities from Yellowstone Lake, YNP, Wyoming, USA - YL17G07_0 | ecosystem: Environmental > Aquatic > Freshwater > Lake > Sediment | place: USA: Wyoming | collected... | reverse complement strand
TACTCGGGCGTCATGACGTAGAGCGAGACGTCGGCGAGGTCGGCGATCTCGCTGTCCGCCTGCCCCGCGCCCGCCGACTCCACGATCACGACGTCGAACCCGGCGGCGGCGCAGACGTCGATCGCGGTCTTCATGTGCGCGGACAGCGTGCGATGCGCCTGGCGGGTGGCCAGGGAGCGCATGTAGACCCGATCCGGACCGAGCGAGTTCATCCGGATGCGGTCACCGAGCAGAGCGCCGCCTGTGCGCCGCTTGGTGGGATCCACCGCCAGCACCGCGATGGCCAGGTCCGGGAAGTCGGCGAGGAAACGCCGCACCAGCTCGTCGGTGAGCGAGGACTTTCCCGCGCCCCCTGTACCCGTGACGCCGACGACCGGAGGCTTGGAGTTCGAGGCCCCGGGCTTGCGGGAGGAGGCGAGCTGGCCGGCCTCTGCCTTGGTGATCAGACGGGCAACGGCGCTCCACTGCGTCGGCGTCAGATCGGTGTGGTGTGGGGCACGCGCTCCGCGCGTGCTGCCGGCGCGGCGCACCGGCCCCACATCGAGCGCGGCGGGATCGAAGTCGCACGCCTGCATCATCACCTCGATCATGCCGTCCAGGCCGAGGGCGCGCCCGTCATCGGGCGAGAAGATCCTGGCCACGCCGTACTCGTGGAGCGCCTTGATCTCCTCCGGCACGATCACCCCGCCGCCGCCGCCGAACACCTTGATGTGGGCCGTCCCGTTCTCTCGCAGCAGATCCACCATGTAGGTGAAGAACTCGAGGTGGCCGCCCTGGTAGGAGGACACAGCGATCCCCTGGGCGTCCTCCTGGATCGCGGCGTCCACGATCTCCTTGACCGAGCGGTTGTGCCCGAGGTGGATCACCTCGGCGCCGTGGGCCTGGAGCAGGCGGCGGATGATGTTGATCGCCGCATCGTGCCCGTCGAACAGCGCGGCCGCCGTTACGAAGCGGATCTTGTGCTGCGGCGTGTACTTGGCACCCATGCCCCGCACCCTTGCCGCATTCTACCGCTTTTCTGGGTCACCTTCGGCGCGACTACGGACAGGCGGCGTCGCCTCGAGGCCTGATGGGGCGAGGTGAGGCGATTCCTGCGGAGTCAGCGTGCAGTCTCCCACTCCCCCGCGCGGACGCGGGGGAGAGGGTCGGGGGAAACGACTCTAGCCCCCTCTCCCGCTTGCGGGAGAGGGTGGGGTGAGGGTTGTTCCACCGCGCCGCGCGCGGCTCGGCCTAGCTCGACGTCGGCTTGATGATCAGGCCTGCGAGCAGCCCCGCAACGGTGAACTCGACCCAGGTACCGAGGAACCAGGCCAGGGCCAAAATGTACGGGATGGGCATCGAAGCATAACAGCCGTAGCCCATCATCACGCCACCGGCGAAGCCCCACAGAAGGCCCAACTTCACCCCCGTGGCCAGGCCCTTCGGGGATACGAACCAGGCGTACAAGGCGGCAAATGAGGCGGCGGCGATGAGCGTCACCACCACCATCAGGCCCATCTTCATGTCCGCCGGTGCCCTGAACAGGTTCCCCAGGGTGGCGTAGGTCGATCGGAGGATCACCACGTGGATGAGGTAGTCGAGGATCTCCCACGCCACAAAGATCGCAAGTCCGCCAAGCAGAATCTTCTTGACCATTCCTTCCTCCTCCCAACTCGTTCGAGCTGGTTTCGTCTTGATGTGCGCCAATCCTAGCACGCCTGCGCGCAGCAGGGGCTGGAAAGCCCTGCAGCGATCGACTCCTACCGCACCTCCCTCGGTCTCAAAGAAGAAGGCGCGGGGATCCGCTGGTCACGGACGCCCGCCGCCGGCTACAAGCCCTCCAAAAACTCGGACTCCGGAGCCCGTGCACGCAGGGCCTGGTACTGGAACGAGCACCGCTCTCATTTGACCAGCTTCATGATGAACGCGTCAAAGCCTCCTGAACTGGTCTGGCCCGGGGAGGTGCCAGTTGTGATACCCGCAACGTAAACACGCGAGGCATCGATGCAAATGCCCCATGCGGTGTCGTCGGCTGCGGTACCGAACTGGTAGGTCCAGAGCTCATTGCCGGCGAAGTCGTACTTGCGGGCAAAGGCATCTAGGCCTCCTGAACTGGTCCGGCCCGGGAGGGTGCCACCTGTGTAGCCGGCCACGTAGACACCCGAGGCATCGACCGAGATTCCGTTGGCCATGTCGGTGACAGTAGTCCCAAACTCGCGGGTCCAGACCACGTTGCCGGCGAGGTCGTACTTGCGGACAAAGGCGTCCCAGCCTCCTGAGTAGGTCTGGCCAGAAAGGGAGCCTTCTGCCACGCCGGCCACGTACACCCCCGAGGCGTCGACCGAGATGCTTTCCGGAAAGTCGTCGAACGCGGTACCGAACTGGCGGGTCCAAACCTCGGCGCCGGTATTGAGGTCGCACTTGCGGACAAAGACATCAAGGCCTCCTGAGCTGGTCTGGCCCGGGAAGGTGCCACTGGTCAAACCGGCCACGTACACAGCCGAGGCATCGAGCGAAATGCCTCGAAGGTTCTCTCCTACCCCCGTACCGAACTGGCGGGTCCATATTTCGTTCCCGTTGAGGTCGTACTTGCGGACAAAGGCATCCATGCTTCCTGAGCTGGCCTGGCCCGGGAGGGTGCCACCTGTGTGACCGGCCACGTACACACCCGAGGCGTCGATCGCGATTCCGGCGGGATAGTCGTACGTGGTCGTACCGAACTGGCGGGTCCAGACCTCATTGCCGTTGGGGTCGTACTTGCGGACAAAGACATCGTAGGCTCCTGAGCTGGTCTGGCCCGGAAGCGTGCCTTCTGTCAAGCCGACCACGTACACACCCGAGGCGTCGCTGGAAATGCCATTTGCGAAGTCGATGGCAGCGGTACCGAACTGGCGGGTCCAGAGCTCGTTGCCGGCCAGGTCGTACTTGCAGACAAAGGCGTCCCGGCCTCCTGCGCTGGTCTGGCCCGGGAGGGTGCCATTTGTTTCGCCCGCCACGTACACACCCGAAGCGTCGACCGAGATTGACTGAGCGACGTCGTCGCTCGTGGTACCAAATTGGCGGGTCCAGACTTCGCTGCCCGTGACATCGTACTTGCGGATAAACCCGTCATAACCTCCTGAACAACTGGTCTGGCCCGGGAGGGTTCCAAGTGTCGTGCCGGCCACGTACACACCCGAGGCGTCGACGGAAACGCCATGTGTAGTTTCGTCGTCAGCACTGCCGAACTGACGGGTCCAGAGCTCGGTGCCGTCGGGGTGGTATTTGCGGACAAAGGCGTCCCGACCTCCTGAGCTCGTCTTGCCCGGGAGGGCGCCACCTACATAGCCGGCCACGTACACACCCGAGGCGTCGGCCGAAATTGCGGCAGCCTTGTCACCGGTCGTCGTCCCGAACTGACGGGTCCAGAGCTCGGTGCCGGCGAGGTCGTACTTGCGGACAAAGGCGTCCGTACCTCCCGAGCTGGTCTGCCCCGGGAGGACGTCAGATGTCGTGCCGGACACGTACACGCCCGAGGCGTCGATGGCGATCGCGCCATACGCGAAGTCGCTACCATTACTCCCGAACTGACGGGTCCAGAGCTCGGTGCCGGAGGTGTTGTACTTGCGGACAAAGGCATCATAGCCTCCTGAGCTTGTCTGGCCCGGAAGGGCTCCGTATGTATAACCCGCCACGTACACCCCCGAGGCGTCGATGGAAATGGCGTATGCCTCGGTCATGTCACCGCTCCCGAACTGGCGTGTCCAGACCTCGTTGCCGGAGGTGTCGTACTTGCGGACAAAGGCATCATAGCCTCCTGAGCTTGTCTGGCCCGGAAGAGTGCCTCCCGTGTAACCCGCCACGTAGACCCCCGACGCGTCGACGACCACCGCATAGACGTTTTCGCCCCCGGCGGTCCCGAACTGACGGGTCCAGAGCTCGGTGCCAGCAAGGTCGTACTTGCGGACGAAGGCGTCATCGCCTCCCGAGCTGCTTTGGCCCGGCAAGGCACCTGCGGTGTAGCCCGCCACGTACACTCCGGAGGCATCGACGGCAATGCCTCGGGGGGAGTAGATGCTGACGATCCCGAACTGACGAGTCCAGACCTCGTTGCCGGCGAGGTCAACCTTGCGGACATAGGCGTCCGAAGAGCCTTGAAGCGCCGAGGAGGTCTGCCCCGGGAAGGCACCAGTTGTCAAACCGGCGAGATACACGGCCGAACCGTCGGTGGCCATGCAATAGGTGGTTGTGTAAGCGGCGCCCCCGAACTGGCGGGCCCAAAGCACCCTGCTGGCGGTAACGGTCACGCAGGCCGAGAACGGGGAAGTGTCCCCCGACCACGCCCCGATCATGGTTTGGGCTGTGGCCGTTACCACCTGGCCGCCGTGGCCACCCTGCACTACTGCCGTGAAGGAGAAGACACCAAAGGGGTCTGAGTCGGTGGGATAGAGGATCTTGTGCCCCAGGAGTATCTGACCCTCGCCGTAACCGGAGGAGTCGCAGGCTGCGTTGGCGAAGAGGTCCAGCCACAGTTGTTGGGTTGGGTCACCGACGTTCACCGTGCCGGTGACCGTCATCGTTGTCCCATTGTCAAAGGCAGATGTGATGACAGGGGCGTTGAGGCCGTCGTTTGCGCCAGCGCCGAGGTAGATGCCCAGGCTGCCGTTTGCGAAGATCCGGTTTGAGACGATGTCGTTCCGCGTCCCGGACACGACTTCGATGCCATAGGTACTGTTGAAGGCGATGACGTTCCCGTTGATGTCCGGGGGATACGGTAACTCATCGCCAATATGGTTGTTCGATGCGGAGATGGTGACCCCGGAACGGCCGTTTGGGATGGGCAGCGTTCCTCCGGCATCCGTGCCGATCAGGTTGCCCCAGATCATCGTTAGCGTCGCACCGCCAATGGCGATGCCATTCCAGGTGTTTCCCGAAATGAGGTTTCCAGCTCCGGAGGTGCTGCCGCCGATGGTGGTCCAGGAAGTTGTGGCGCCGGACACGGAGATACCGTCGCCCGTGTTTGCCCACGCCGCGGTGCCGGCTGGATTAGTGCCAATCCGGTTTCCGGTGATGGTCGCGTTTTGGCTATTTATCACCCCGATGCCAGGGCCCGAATTACCCGACACCGTGTTACCGAGAATCTGCGTGAGGGTGGCGCCAGCCTCGAGCCCGATACCGCCCTGCCCGTTGCCAGCGACCACATTGCCCAAGCCCGTGCTCCCACCGATCGTCGTGGCGCTGCTGGCTGCTACCGAGATGCCCTGATGCCCGTTGCCAAGGCCGGCGGCAAGTGCCGCGTTCGTCCCGACCCAGTTATGCCGGATAGTGTTTCCCGTGGCATTGTTGTTGAGGCGGACACCGTTGAACGTATTTGCGCAGATGATGTTGTCCGAGACGGTGTTCCCGCTCGCGCCGTTGTAGATTCCGACGCCGTCGCCGGTGTTGCCGACCGACGTCGTGCCGGCCGCGTTGGTGCCGATTTGGTTGTTTGTGATCATGGCGCCTGTTGTCCCGCTGTCAAGCGTGATGCCGTTGACGTGGTTGCCCGAGATCAGGTTGCCAGTGATTTGCGTGGACGAAGCGTTGGTCACGAGGATGCCGGCCTGTCCGTTGCCCGGTGCTGACGTGCCGTCGGTGCCAACAAAGTTCTTCGCGACGCTCGTAGCGGTGGCATTGGTGACCCGGATGCCGAAGCCTGAGAACTGGGTGACCATGAACCCTTGGATCAGCGAGTTGCTTGCACGGACGTCGAGACCGTTCGCGGAGCCGGCACCGGCTCCGTCGAGGCGGATGAGCGGCACACCGGCGTAGCCTGGCTGCGTGGTCGCGTCGAGCGTGACGGGGTCGGTGATCACGGGCAGCGCGCTGGCGAGCGCGATGGTGTGCGTTCCCGGGCCGGGAATTGCGAAGCCGATGGCGTCGGCAAAACCGACGTTGCGCTCCGCGTTCAGGATCGCCTGGCGCAGGGAACCAGGTCCGGCGTCGTTGGTGTTGGTGACGACGAGCGGGATGACGCTGAACGCCGCGGAGGTCTCCGACGTATAGGTCTGGCTGCCCAACGTGGCGACCGCGACCAGTCGGTAGTTGCTGCCGAGGCGGTCGAACCAGAGGTTGGGGAAGGTGGCGACTCCGGCGGGGCCGGTGGTCGCCGTATTGCCATGCGGCGTGGCGCCGCCGGGGTTTACCGCCAGGTTGAGCGTGACGGTTGCACCGCTTATGGCGTTCCCGGCGTCGTCTTGGATCAGCACCGAGACGGGTGGAGATACGAGACCACCGATCGGTGTGTCGGTGGGGCGCTGCAGGAAGATCGACGCCAGCGTGGTCGCCGAAGGCGGCGTCGTCGAGCCGGCCGCTACATCCACGGTGTTGACGGCCTGCGCCATCACGACCGGTGCGACCGCGGCCACGATGTCGAAGGCGGCGCCATTCTGGAGGGTCACCGCGTTGCTGAGGGCCCTGGCGGTCCTCGACGTGGCGGCGCTCTTCCCGTCGGGGTCCACGACGCGCAACGTGATCTTCGCGCTCTCACCCGGGGCCAGCCACAGCGTGGCGTTCTTCACCGAGCCGTTGGTGAGATCGATTCCGGGGTAACTGGCCGCAGGGATGATGAGCGGGCTCGGGACGTTGCTCATAATGACGTTCTGGGTCTGCTCCATGAGCTGACATTCCTTCGCGATCGGCGTCGTGTAGGTCTTGTGGAGAATGAGTTGGGTCTTCAGGTCGGCAGGGAGCTGTTTGCCGGTGCGCAGGAGGAGATCGACGTCGTAGGCCGTCGTCGTGTTGCCGTTGTTGGTCATGTTCCAGATGATGTCCGAAATGGTGGCGTTCGTGAGGTCCAGATTCACGATGTCAGGGTTGACGATGTCAGGGTTGACGATGTCGGGGTTGACGATGTCGGGGTTGACGATGTCGGGGTTGACGATGTCGGGGTTGACGATGTCAGGGTTGACGATGTCAGGGTTGACGATGTCAGGGTTGACGATGTCGGGGTTGACGATGTCGGGGTTGACGATGTCGGGGTTGACGATGTCGGGGTTGACGATGTCAGGGTTGTAAACCTCGGCGGCTATGATGCTGGTGTTTGTCATGTTGGGGTTGACGATGTCAGGGTTGACGATGTCAGGGTTGACGATGTCGGGGTTGAGCAGGACGCTGTCCTGCAGACCTCCGGAGCTGACGGGCACGATCTTGCCGCCCGCGATCTCTTGCACGTCGACGCGGACAGTCGCTTTCGGATCGGTCGAGGTCACGAACACCGTCCGGGAAATCGAGGAGCGCGGGCCTATGGTCGCGTCGAGCTGCGTAAGTTTGGAGAACTGCAGGAACGACGCGATTCCTCCCGCTGGCTGCGCTGGAATGGAGAGCCGGAATATCTTCTCGACCCTCGTGTCGTTCTGCACGAACACCGCGAACGCCCGCTGGAAACGACCCAGGGGCTTCGCGTCGCCGGGTGCCCCGACAAAGAGTCCCTGGGTCACTCGCGCGAGGTAGATGTTTTGATTCCGCATGCCAGCGTGCTCCGCGTGCTCCGGCTCGCAGGCGTTTGGGCGGTTCCCAGGCTCAAACGTTCCGTCCGGGTTGAATGCCGGAAAGATTGGGGGCGTGTACAGGTCCCACCTGCCGTCGCTTGGCGGGCGCACGTCACGGTTGTCGGTAAAGGTGATGAAGGTGGTACCGCCGGTGGTTTCCTTCTTGGCCTGCTTCCACTTCGTGGGGCCCTTGGGCTCGTAGGCCAACGCGGCGACATCCACGTAGTCACCGGCGAACGCGCCCGTTCCCTGACGGAACAGGGGCAGGTTCGGTGGGTTGAACTGCAATTGCTCGACTTTCGTTGAGTCCGGACGGCTGCCGGCCGCGTAGGCCGACACGCGTCTCGACACGAAGACCGGGCTGTCCCCCGCAGGAGCCTGCGCCACCCAGACATCGATGGTGTGGCGCCGTGTGTCCACATCTCGGTCGTCCACCTGCTGGTTGTTGAAAACGTGGTCTGTGTTTGTGCGCTCGTAGGATTCCAAGCGCGTCTCCAGCCACCCCCCGTCGACTCGGGTGAACTCGCTCCAGGAGTGGTCGTCGCGCAAGTCGATAAAACCGATTTGAAGCTTCCCTGCCGTGAGGATCATCGATGGCATGAGCTGGTGGCCGCGCCCGGAATGGTTGTCAACCGGGACAGGGGCAGACCACGTGGGCTTCGGATCGGTCGAACTGGCGACCTCGGTGCCATCATCGTCATCTTCGCCGAGGAACTGCACGCGTTCACGCGGCTTGTAGCGCGCACGCGACCAGACGATCCGGCTGTCTACCCCCTGTTCGACGCCGTGCTCCGACCAGGCGATGAAGACGTTGCCCTTGCGGTCCAGCGTCATCGTCGGGTAGGAGTTGGTTCTGAAGCGAGTCTCCGATGTCCCTTGATCGAACGGATTAATGTTCGCGACTACTTCGGGCGCAGTGAACGTCTTTCCTCCGTCCAGGGAGCGTGTGATCAGGACCGCGTTGGTTTCGTTTCCCGAAGCGAAGCGACGCCACGACACGTAAACCGTGCCGGCACGAGGGTCGAGGGCCACAACTGCGCCCTGGCTGAGCTTGTACGCACCACTGATCTTCTTAGGTGTTGTCCAGTTTGCACCGCAATCGCTGGAGCCGGTGAAGAAGATCTCGCCTTTGCGTGTGCTGCCCTCGCCGGTGAACGCGCTGTAGGCCACGTACACGTTGAAGGCGGTCAGCGACTGCGTCGCGACCCCGTCCTGAGTGATGGTGCACACCCCCGGCTTCTTGCGTGGCATGTCCACGGCCAACCACGGCTTGTCCACGAAAGTGCCAGTACCACGCGCTACGACCTTCGTGTCGAGGTGCGCGATCGGCTCGCCGTTTTCCTTGTTGTTGTTGTCGATGTAGCGGGCGACGAAGACCGCGCTGGTGGCGCCGTCCGCACCGGCGAGGTGCTCGCGCTCAGGTCTCTTCACCCGCCCTGTGACCTCGGGTATCGTCCGGTCGAACGCAATGCCGCTGTAGAAGAAGAGACCGTAGGGGCCCGACCTTACCGTTGGGTCCGCGCCGGCGTCGAAGCCCCAGAGAGGCGGGGTGTGGTCCGGGTCCTGGAGATAGCCGGGCACCAGCGTGCTGCGCCACGTCGCGCCGCCGTTGTACGACGTGAAAACGCCGAGCCAAGCGTCACCGGTCATCCGATCGCTGGGCAGACCGGGCAGATCCACGGTGCGGTAGTCGTTGGCCCCCGCCAGGAGGTGCAGCGAGTTGCGGGTCGAAACGGCGATGGAAGGCTCGTTCTGCCGCTGCAGGAAGGGGTCACCGTGCGGCCAGGTGGTGCCGGACACCATGTTGACGTTGGGACCGACCCAGAGCCCGTTTTGCGCCGCTGTCGGAGTCCAATTCGCGGTCGGAGTCCACGTCGCGGTCGGAGTCCACGTCGCGGTCGGAGTCGGCGTTGGCGTCTTCGTCGGCTTCGCGGTCGCAGTCCACGTCGCGGTCGCGGTCGGCGTTGGCGTCTTCGTCGGCCTTGCGGTCGCAGTCCATGTCGCGGTCGCGGTCGGCGTTGGCGTCTTCGTCGGCCTTGCGGTCGCAGTCCATGTCGTGGTCGGAGTCCGCGTCGCGGTCGGAGTCCGCGTCGGCGTCGGGGTACTCGTACGCGTCGAACTTTTCGTCGGCGTCTTCGTCGGCTTTGCGGCATTCATCGGAATCACTGTCTGCGGATTCACCGTCTGCCCGCTGACCACCGACCCAAACGCGATCAGTAGCAGCAGCGCGACAGCCACCTGCGCGCGAGACACCGATTCAAGCCGGTTTTGACGGTTCATGAGCTGACTCCCATCACCTCTGCGGAGACCCGGCCCCGACCTTGGAGACCCGCGCGTCGGTCCTTCCGATGCCGAGGCTCCTGCGCGCCTCGTCCACGAGGGGCGCACCGGGTCCGGCCTTCGCCTTGATTTCGAGGAACGTCTTGTACGACTCGGAAGCGCTCTGCATGCCGAGCCCGTCCTGAACCCGCCCGAGGTAGAAGTACACCGGCGGGAAGTACCGATAGCTGGGGACGTCGTCGAGGAAGATCGCGGTCGCCTCGCCTCGCCGTTTGGCGCACAGCTCGAGTTCGGAGTGCGCCTCGGCGAACGCGCCCGCCGCGATGTAGGCCCGGGCGAGAAGGAAGCGCCCGAGCCAGGTGTCCGCGATTCCGGCAGCCTCGCGCAGCAGCCGCACCGCATTCTGGGTGTCGCCCTTGATCAGGGCGGCCTCGCCACGGATCACGAGCGCATACGCGCGCGGATCGGGCTCGAGGCGCTTGCCCATCTCGTCGGCGATCGCCAGCGCCTTCGCCTCCTGACCGCCTGCGAGGTAATTGCGGGCCGCGGGCACGAGGATCGAATCGTCGCGGCGGCTCTTCACCGCCTCGTCGGCCGCGGCGAGGGCCGCCTTCGGTCGGCCTTGGTCGAGACGGATCTCGGCGAGGGCGATTGTCTTCGCGGCCGCGGGGCCGGCGAGCTTGCCTGCACGGTCCGCCGCGATCCCGCGCTCGAGGATGGCAGCGGCGTCGGCGAGACGCCCTTCGTACGCGGCCTCGTCGGCAAGCCCCATCGCGGCGAACGAGGCGCCGAGGGCACTGACGCCCTCGAGCCGACGGTAGGCCGAACCCGCCTCGTCGGGGCGCCCGGTCGCGAGGAGCGAAAGTGCGAGGGCCACGTGCGGCTTGACGTAGGACGGGTTCATCTCCCGGGCGGTCTCGGCCTCTTTCTGCGCCAGCTCGAAATCGCCGCCGTACATCGCGTACAGCGCGAGGTTGCTTTGTGCGGTGACCTGCTTAGGGTAGATCTCGGCCGCCCGCCGGCCCTGGGCGAGCGCCCTCTGCATGTCGCGGGACCAGAAGTAGGCGAGCGCGAGGTTGCTGTGGCCAGCGGAGTCGGCAGGGAACTGCTCGACGAGGCGCGAATACTCCTCGACGGCCTTTCCGCTGTCGCGGGTCAGGAGGTAGTAGGCCCCGCGCGTCCGGTACCGCTCCCGCTCCGTCATGCGGTCCAGGCGGGCCAGTGCCTCGCGGAAGAACGTCTCGGCCTCGGTCCTCTCCCCGCGGTTGGCAAGGGTCAGGGCGAGCCCGGAGTAGGCGCGGCCGCACTGCGGATCTGCAGCGATCGCCTTGCGGAACTCCTGGATCGAGAGCTCCTGGTTTCCCTGGAACTGGGCGTCCTGGGCGCCCGCGTACGCCTGCATCGCCTCCAGGCTCTGGGTCGTAAATGTCTCAGCGGCGAGCGGGAACGCGGAGGACGGGTTGGCCTCTCCGAGCTGGCGCCGCAGCTTGGTGGTGACGGTGTCCACCGCCTTCAGCACCTCCGCCTTCGATCCCGCCTCGGCGGAAGCGGAAGCGACCT
>Ga0315281_10012920_pt1 | contig 11328 bp, 10 predicted proteins | sample YL17G07_0_MG_FD_204540 | JGI IMG/M metagenome (GOLD analysis project Ga0315281, IMG submission 204540) | Sediment microbial communities from Yellowstone Lake, YNP, Wyoming, USA - YL17G07_0 | ecosystem: Environmental > Aquatic > Freshwater > Lake > Sediment | place: USA: Wyoming | collected... | reverse complement strand
GTCTGGTACTCGATCCGGACGCCGAGCTCCCCGGCGCGCCGCTGCAGGATGTTGAGCAGGCGCTTCCGGTGGATGCCGCACATGCCGTGGCCGCCGGAGACGATCACCTCGCCGCGGTAGTGGATGTCGATATCGTCCCAGTGGCGGAAGCTGGCGAGGATGTCGCCGTGCGTCTCTGGATCGGCCTCGCGCAGGTTGTCCAGCGTGGCATCCGAAAATACCACGCCAAAGCCGAAGGTGTCGTCGGGGCGGTTGCGCTCGAAAACGGTGATCTCGTTGCGTGCGTCAGCGAGCTTCATCAGGATGGAAAAATACAGCCCGGCCGGGCCGGCGCCCACGCAGACGATGCGCATGCTCCGTTCCTGCCGCTAGGCCAGCGTCTCGCGCGCGATGATGAGCTTCTGCACCTCGGTCGCGCCCTCGTAGATGCGCAGCGCGCGGATTTCGCGGTAGAGCTTCTCTACGGGCTGCCCGCTGACCACGCCCAGGCCGCCGAACATCTGCACGGCCCGGTCGATCACCTGCTGCGACGTTTCGGTCGCGACCATCTTCGCCATGGCGGTTTCGCGGGTAGTGCGCGCGCGCTTCACGTCGCGCAGCCATGCCGCGCGGTAAGTGAGCAGGGCCGAGGTATCGATGCCGGTCGCCATGTCGGCGATCGCCGCCTGCGTAAGCTGGAAGTCGGCCAGAACCTGGCCGAACATCTTGCGCGTCTTGGCGCGTGCCATCGCCTCGTCGAGCGCGCGCCGGGCAAAGCCGATCGCAGCCGCAGCCACCGAGGCGCGGAATATGTCCAGTGTCTGCATCGCTATCTTGAAGCCCGCAGCCGGATCACCGAGGCGCTGCGCGGCGGGAACCCGGCAGTTGCGGAATGCAAGCGTCGCAAGCGGATGCGGGGCGATCACGTCGATGCGCTTCGCGATTTCCAGTCCTGGGGCACCGGCATCGACCACGAAAGCGCTGATGCCGCGCGCGCCGGGGGCTTCGCCGGTGCGCGCGAACACGCAGTAGAAATCGGCGATGCCGCCGTTGGAGATCCAGGTCTTCTCGCCTTCGAGGACGTATTCGTCGCCCTCCAGGCGCGCTCGGGTGGTCATGGCCGCGACGTCCGAGCCTGATTCCGGCTCTGAAAGCGCGAAGGCGGCGATGGCCTGGCCTGCGGCCACCTTGGGCAGGTAGCGGCGCTTCTGGCCGTCGTTGCCGGCGATCGAGATCGCCCCCGAGCCCAATCCCTGCATGGCGAACGCGAAGTCGGCAAGTCCGTCGTGGCGCCCGAGCGTCTCGCGCAGGATGCACAGCGAGCGGGAGTCGATCTGCTCGCGCGCCCCGCCATAAGCGGCGGCCACGCAGTATTTCAGCCAGCCGGCACGCCCCAGATCGCGCACCAGCGCACGGCAGGCGGCGTCAACGTCGCTGCCGTGCCCGGCGTGGGATACGTTTTTTGCGGCCCAGGCATCGACATCGCGCTCCAGCGTGCGATGCGCGTCCTCGAAGAACGGCCATTCCAGATAGGTCTTGTCAGACATGGTGTCCACCAGCCCGACGTTCTTCGCGTGGCGTCACATCACCTCCCCGCCTGCGACGGAAATCGGCTGGCCGGTGACGGCCTCCGATCCGGGCAGGCAAAGCCACAGCACCGCGTTGGCGACTTCCTCGGGGAGCACCGTGCGTCCCTGCGGGTTGTGGCTGGTGAGGGCGGCGCGCGCCTCGGCTTCGGACTTGCCCGTCTTCGCCATGATGTTGGCCACCGTGTTCTTGACGATGTCGGTTTCGGTGTAGCCGGGGCACACCGCATTGACCGTTACCGCGGTCTTGGCCGCTTCCAGCGCGAGCGAGCGCGTGAGGCCGATCACGCCGTGCTTGGCCGCGCAATAGGCCGACACATAGGCGTAGCCCACGAGCCCGGCGGTGCTTGCCACGTTGATGACGCGGCCGTAGTCCTGCTTCAACATTGCCGGCAGCACTTCGCGGGTGCACAGGTAAGTACCCGTGAGGTTCACGGCCAGCATCCGGTTCCAGAGCTCGATGTCGGTGCGCGAGAAGGGCGCGCTCTCGGCCTGGCCCGCGTTGTTGACGAGTATGTCGATGCGTGGAAAACGCTCGCGGATTTTCGCGAACGCCTTGTGAACCGATTCCGGATCGGTGATGTCGGCGGGCGCGACCAGCACGTCCGCAGACAGTTCCGCGGCCTGCTTCTCCAGTCGTGCCGCATCGCGCCCGATCAGGGCCACGCCGGCGCCTTCGCGCGACAGCGCCATTGCGATGGCCGCTCCGATACCGCGGCCGGCGCCGGTGACGACGGCGACTTTGCCTCTAAGCGGAAAACTCATGAGCGCCTCGGAAAATAACTCAACGATGCCGCGCCAGGAACTCGCCGAGCGCCCGATTGAAAGCCTGCGGCTGCTCGATGTTCGACAGGTGGGATGCGGAAGGAATGATGACCAGCTCGGACCCGGGCATCGCGGCATGAATCTCGCGCGCCATCTCGACCGGTGTCCCGGCGTCCTGCTCGCCGACGATAACCAGGGTCGGGCAGGAGATCTCCTTCAGCCGCGAGGTGAAATTGATTTTCGGGATCGCATGGCAGCAGCCGGCGTATCCCGCAGCGGGCGTGGCGCGGATCATCGCCTCGATGCGGCTGCAGACATCGCGCCGGGCGCTGCGAAACCCGTCCGTAAACCAGCGGGCAAGGGTTCCCTCGACCACCGCATCCATGCCCTTCGCATGGACCGTCGCGATGCGTTCCTCCCATAAGCTCTTGGCCTCCGGGGGATAGCGGCTCGTCGTGTCGGCGAGCACCAGGGCCTTGAACACGCCTGGATAGCGCAGGGCGAAGGCCTGGCCGATCATGCCGCCCAAGGACAGTCCGACCCACTGGCAGGACTTGATGCCCAGGGCATCGAGCAGTCCCTTGGCATCCTCGGCGAGCATCTCGAGGGTGTACTCGCCTGCGGGTGCGTCGCTCGTTCCGTGGCCACGGGTGTCAAACCGTAGCACCGTGTAATCCTTGGCGAGCATCGCCGCCTGTTCGTCCCACATGTGCAGGTCGCAGGCAAGCGAGTGGCTCAGTACGACCCAGGGCCCGCTGCCCTGCACCATGCAGTTCAGTTCGATGCCGTTGCTCTTGACCTTCATTGATTTACTCCCAAGTCGCGGCTGGCACGGATTGCACAGCGCACGCCACAAAGATGAAATCTTACTCTGCAATGATAATCGATTCCTGCGGCCGACCCGCCGGCGAGGCGCCGCTGTGCTAGTCTAGCAGCCGGAAGTCAGTCTGCCTCCCGCCATGGTCGAAAAAGCACGCATCGTGAAATCGCTCGGCGAGGCGAAGCTTGCCCTTCCCGAACTCCTCAACGCCGGGCTCGCAGCAAACGACCGGGCCAAGTATCTGTTCACCCTGCTGCAGTCGGCGAAGGGTCATGCCGACCATCCGGCCGCAGCCTTTTCTTCCCTGACTGCCGAACGCATACAGGCGGGCATCGACGATGCTTCGCTTGACCAGGTGGTGGGCGCGGCGGCGGCCGAGAGCGGGGGGTATCGCGTCCCGGCAGCGACCCGCATTGTCGAGGATGCCTATCGCAACGTCGCGCTCATGCTGGAGCCCATTGCCTCGGCGGGGGCAGAAGGGGAGGCGGAATCGGGGACCGAGGCGGCGGCGTTTGCGGCGCGCTACGAGCAGCTGTCGAACGCGCGGCCCCAGGCGGCCGACGATGTTCTTTCCGGGCACGCAATCGATGCCGTGGTTTCCGGGCGGCGGGAGCAGGGTGACAGCCTGCATCTGCTGGTCATGGACGTGCACAAGGCGCTGAACCGTCTGCAGCAGCGCATCTCCTCGGAGATCATCGACGGCGCGTGCGCCTATGACATCGCCGACGATGATCGGCCGCTGATCCGCGCCTTCATGCGCGGCGTGGAAGAAACATCGCGGCTTCGCTTCGATCATCCCGGTCTGGGAACGACCGCAACCCGAACCGGCGCGCGGCTTGTGATCCAGAACGACATCGGCACCACCGACGCGCACGTGCTGGTGGTGCATGTCGAAGGCACGAATGTCGGTGTCACCTATACCGACGTGCACCTGCAGCGGCTGCTGTTCTTTCAGGGTCTGTTCGAGCGCTACGAGGTGCGCTGGGAGGACACGCGCTCCCGCCGCGACGCATCGATCGGCGAGGATCTGTATCACCTGTCTCTGGGACGCTTCGCCGCCGAAGACCGTGACGGGCTGGAAGGCTTTCTCGCCTTTCTCGGCTCGCGTATCGTGTTTCTCATCGACTGGAACCGCGCGCGCAAGCGGCTTCGCCTGTTCCTCGCAAGAAAGGACGCGCTTGCCCTGCTTCACTGGGCGGCGGCGCACAACCACGGGCACATGGCATTCCTGCGCTGCGGCGCAGAGCAACTCGTCTACGACGCCATCGAGTTTGCCGCGCACGGCCAGTTGAGGTTCGGCCAGGGCCTCGAGGAACTGCTGCCGCGGGGCAAGTCGACCGAATTCTTCCGCTTTGTGCTCAAGACCTGTGCCGAAGGGCTGCTCGGCGGGCGGCCCGAGTCACTGATCGTCGACGAGATCCGCACCGAGCTGCTCAACCACGTGCGCACCTTCCGTCAGGGGCTCCTCGACATCACCGCGGAGCATGCCGGCACGGTGGTCGAGATCGCCTGCGGCATTCGCGACGCGCTGCTGCGGATGGGCGGCGCCGATACAGGACCGCTGCTGGAGCGCAACGCCGAGCGCGCCAAGCGGTGGGAGAGCCATGCCGACGATCTTCTCAACCGCGTGCGCGCCTCGAGCGGGCAAGGCGATGAAAGCGCCTTTTTCGCCGAGCTGGTCAGCACCGCCGACGACATTGCCGATGACCTGGAGGAGGCGGCGTTTCATCTCACTCTCGTTCCGGGTCTGGAGCTGCAGGGCGAGGTGCGCCGCAATACGCAGCACTTGGCCGAGCTGCTGGTGCAGGGCGGACAGGAGTACATCAAGGTGATCGAGACTGCGCGGCTGGTGCGCCGGGGCGGCCAGCGCGAGGACATGCAGGATTTCCTCGAGGCCGTTCACCGCATCATCGCCATCGAGCACCAGACCGACGAATCGCACCGTTCAATCAAGCGTGCGCTGCTTGCGGACGGCAATGATGCGCGCACGATATTCGTGATTTCGGAGGCTGCACGCAGCCTCGAGTCGGCGGCCGACGATCTGATGCACACGGCGCTCATGCTGCGCGACCACGTCCTGCGCCAGGTGCAGGTCAGCTAGAACGCCCCATGGCAGAACGCGCGACCATCGAGGAAGTCTTTGTCGTCGGCGAAGGCGCCGATCCTCGCGAGACGCTGGAAGTCATGGGATTCAAGGCGTACAACCTGTTGCGCATGGCGCGGATCGGGCTGCCCGTGCCTGCGGCTTTCGTGCTCGGCACGCCGTTCTGCAGGGACTACTTCGGCAGCGGCGCAAGGCTCGCGGCGGGATTCCGCGAGCTGCTCGCGCAGAACATACGGCGCATCGAGAGCTCGACCGGTACCGGGTTCGGCAGCTCGCGGCGGCCGCTGCTGCTCTCTGTGCGCTCGGGCGCGCCGGTCTCGATGCCCGGCATGATGGACACCGTGCTCAATGTCGGCCTGTGCGAAGGCGTGCTGCGCGGAATGCTGCGCATGACCGGCAATCCGCGGCTGGTATGGGATTCCTACCGCCGACTGATCCAGTCCTTCGCCGAAGTGGTTGCCGGCGCGCCCCGGGAGCCGTACGAGGCTGCATTGGCCGGACGCATGCGTGAGGACGGAATCGAGCGGGTGCAGGACCTGGATTTCAAGACCCTCGAGCGGCTCGCCGCGACGTACCTCGACATCTACCTCGACCAGACCGGCCGCGCGTTTCCGCAGGATCCCCTTGATCAGCTCGAGGCGGCCGTCGAGGCCGTGTTCCGCTCCTGGCAAAGCACGAGGGCAGCAGCGTATCGACGCATGGCGGGAATCGGCGAAGCGCTCGGGACCGCGGTCACGGTGCAGCGCATGGTGTTCGGCAACTCGGGGGGCACTTCCGGCGCGGGGGTCGCCTTTACGCGCAACCCGGCCACCGGCGAAAACGAGCTGTACATGGATTTCGCCTCCAATGTGCAGGGAGAGGACGTCGTCTCCGGGCGCCACTCGCTGCACGAGCCGGACGTTCTCGCGGACATACTGCCGCAGGTCTTCGACGGGATCATGTCGGTGCGCGGCAAACTGGAGCGCGAATTCGGCGATGCGCAGGAGTTTGAATTCACGGTGCAGGACGGGCGCCTGTACCTGCTGCAGACGCGCAACGGCAAGCGCACTCCGCTCGCGGCGCTGCGGATCGCGGTGGACCAGGTCCGGGAGGGGCTGATCGGGGTTCAGGAGGCGCTTGCGCGGCTGGCCGAAATCGACTTGGCGTCCATACGCGACGTGCGCGTGGCGGCCGATCCGTCGGCCGCGTTGTGCCGGGCCGTGCCCGCGAGCGTCGGCGTCGCGACGGGGGAAATTGCGCTGGACTGCGCGCGCGCCGCCGAGCGCACTGCTGCCGGTGCTGCGGTGATTCTGGTGCGCAGCGACATCACCACCGAGGACATCGTGGGCATTGAATCGGCGCGCGGCGTGCTCACGGTTGCCGGTAGCCGCACCTCGCATGCGGCGGTGGTGGCAAGACAGCTCGACCGCGTGTGTCTGGTCGGCTGCGAGGCGTTGCGTGTCGATGCACAAGCGCGACTATGCACTATTGCGGGCCGTGTCTTTCGCGAGGGCGAGCTGCTCACGCTCGACGGACGCGCCGGATGCGTTTTCGCCGGCGTGGTCGAGGCGGTCAACGAGGCGCCGCTGGAATACCTCGAGGAAGTGGCGCGGTGGCGAGGCGAGGTCCCTGCAGGGCGCTCGCAGGCAATGGCAGCGGAAACCGCGACGCAGTAGTCGTCCGTCGGCCCGCCTAGAGCCCAGCCATCACCTTCTCGAGGCGGCTTCGCACCTCGCCCGCCAGTTCGGCGATGGCCGGCTTGTCCACGAGCCGAAGCACGGCGTTCGGGTCCATGAATTCGACCCTCACCTTGCCCGCCCCGTCCTCGCGCACCACGACGTTGCAGGGCAGGAGCGCGCCGATCTCCGGCTCGGCCAGGAGCGCACGATGCGCGAACGGGGGGTTGCAGGCGCCGAGGATGCGATAGCGGGGAAAATCGACGTTCAGCTTCTTTTTCAGTGTCGCCGAGACGTCGATGTCGGTGAGGACGCCGAAACCTTGTTTGGCAAGCTCTTCGGTCGCACGCTGAACTGCGGCGTCGAAATCCAGGCCGACCGTCTTGCCGAAGCAGTAGTTGGTGGTCAAGTTCAATCCTCCTTTGAGAGTCCTCTTACGCGCGCGATTCGCACTACTTCCCGGACGCGCCGCAACGCGCGCATCATCTTGGCCAGATGCATGCGGTTCGCGACTTGTACGGTGAACAGGTTCGTCGCGTACATGCTGTGGTCGGTGTCGACCGATACGTTAGCGATGTTGCAGCCGGCGCCCGCGATCGCAGCCGCGACCTTCGCCAGCACGCCACGCTGGTCGAGAACCACCACACGGATCGTGACGTCGAACATGCGGCCGGTCTCCGGATCCCACTCGACGTCGATCCACTTCTCCGGGTCCCCTCGCGACCTGCGGGCCGTGGGGCAGTCGTGGGTGTGCACGACCAGCCCCTGGCCTTTCTTGATGAAGCCGAGGATCGGGTCCCCGGGAATTGGACTGCAGCATTTGGCGAATTGAACCGCCATGCCCTCGGAGCCGTGGATGACGATCGATCCGGGCTGCTTGCCCTCGGCAGGCGGGTGGTCGGACAGCGCGAGGAGCTTGCGGGCCACGATCGCGGCGAGCCGCTTGCCCAGTCCGATCTCGGCGAGAATCTCCTGGCGCGATTTCGCGCTCGATTCGCGGATGAGCTTGTCCCACCGCTCGGTCGCGATCTCGGTGACCTTGGAGCCGAAGGCGCGCAACTGCTGTACGAGCAGCCGCTCGCCCAGCGCGCGCGACTCCTCGGCCTGCATGGTCTTGAGGAAGTGGCGGATCTGCGCCCGGGCCTTCGCGGTCTTCACGTAGGAGAGCCAGGCCGGGTTCGGTGCCGCATTCGGCGCGGTGATGATCTCGACGCGGTCGCCGTTGTTCAGCTCCGTTCGCAGCGGCAAGAGTTCATAGTTGATCTTGGCGGCAATGCAGCGGTTGCCGATGTCGGTGTGGACCGCATAGGCGAAATCGACCGGCGTCGCCCCGCGCGGCATTGCCATGATCTTGCCCTTCGGGGTGAAAACGTAGACCTCGTCGGGGAACAGGTCGACCTTGATGTGATCGAGAAATTCGGCGGCGTCTCCCGAGGTGCTCTGGATGTCGAGCAGCGACTGCAGCCAATTGTGGGTGCGCTGCTGCGCCTCGCCGATCTCGGCCTCGGTGCTCTTGTAGAGCCAGTGGGAGGCAACGCCGGTCTCGGCGACCCGGTTCATGGTATGGGTGCGGATCTGGATTTCGACCGGCATGCCGTAGGGGCCGATCAGCGTCGTGTGCAGCGACTGGTAGCCGTTGATCTTGGGGATGGCGATGTAGTCCTTGAACTTGCCGGGCACCGGCTTGTACAGGCTGTGCAGCGTACCGAGCGCGAGATAGCAGGCCGCTGTATCGCGGACCGTGACCCGGACGCCGTAGATGTCGAGCACCTGGGAGAACGACAGATGCTTCTCGGTCATTTTCTTGTAAATCGAGTAGAGGTGTTTTTCCCGGCCGGTGACCGTGGCCTCGACGCCGGCCTGGGCCAGGCGCTCGCGGATCCCGTCGAGAATACGGTCGATCCCCTGCCGCCGGTTGCCGCGCGCCGAGCGAATCGCCTTGGCGAGCACCTTGTAGCGCAGCGGGTACAGGTGCTTGAATGCGAGTTCCTGAATCTCGCGGTAAAGGCTGTCCAGGCCGAGGCGGTTGGCGATCGGGGCGTAGATTTCCAGCGTCTCGCGCGCGACCCGCCGCCGCTGTTCCGGGCTGACCGCATCGAGCGTGCGCATGTTGTGGAGGCGATCGGCCAGCTTGATCAGCATGACGCGCACGTCGCGCGCCATGGCGAGCAGCATCTTGCGGAAGTTTTCCGCCTGGGCGTCCTGCTGGGACTGGAACTCGATGCGGTCCAGCTTGGACACGCCGTCGACGAGGTCCGCCACCGGGCGTCCGAAACGCTGTGAAATCTCCTCCTTGCTGACGGCGGTGTCCTCCATCACGTCGTGCAGGAGGGCAGCGATCACCGCCTGCGCGTCGAGCTGCCAGTCGGCGAGGATGCCGGCGACCGCGAGCGGATGGGAGATGTAGGGCTCACCGCTCTTTCTGAACTGGCCGTGGTGCGCAGCGTCGCTGAACTGGTAGGCCTCCTCGACGCGGCCGACGTCCCCCGGCTTGAGGTAAGCGAGGTGCGGCCGGAGGTCGCTGATGGCGACGGCGGCCATGTTCAGGCCCCGACGCGTATTACCGAAGGCGCCGCGGATTGCGGCGTCGCAGCTGGAAGTGCATGCAATGGAGCGGCCGCCGAAGGCCGCAGGGGAGTGGCACGCTGCGCCGGGCGCAGCACGCAGGCTGCGTGTGTCAGCGGGCCACTGTCCGAGTTCACCCGGAATTGACGCGGCTCAGGTACTCGACGCCGTACTTGCCCAGAGCCATTTCGCGCAGCGCGATCACGGTGGGCTTGTCGCGGTTGGACTCGATCATGGGAGAGGCCCCCTGCGCGAGCTGCCGCGCGCGGTAGGTCGCCGCGAGCGTGAGTTGGAAGCGGTTCGGGATTCTCTTCAGGCAATCTTCGACGGTGATGCGGGCCATGACTTTCCTTCAAATTTTTCCGGCGAGGTTCAGCAATCCTGGATTGCGCGCGATCTGGAGGGTAAAGGTCAGTCTTGCAGCGCGCACGACCGCGGCGAGATCCCGCCGGGCCTCCTCGAACACTTTGTTAATAATAACATAATCGAACTCCACCGCGTGGCTGATCTCCTCGACCGCGTTCTCCAGCCGGCGCCGGATCACCGCGTCGCCGTCCTGCGCCCGGGTGCGCAGCCGGCGCTCGAGCTCGACCATCGAGGGCGGCAGGATGAAGACCGTCGTGGCGCCCGGATAGAGGCGCCGCACCTGCTCGGCTCCCTGCCAGTCGATTTCGAGCACCACGTCCTTGCCGCAGGCCCGCATCTCCTCGATCCATTTCTGGGAAGTCCCGTAGCGGTTGCCATGAACTTCGGCGCATTCGAGGAACTCCCCGCGCTCCAGCATCGCCTCGAAAGTCGCGGGATCGACGAAGTGATATTCGCGGCCGTTCTTCTCGCCCGGGCGCGGCGCGCGGGTGGTGAACGATATCGACAGCACGAGTTCGGGATCCTCGGCGAGCACTGCGTTCACCAGCGAGGTCTTGCCGCCGCCCGAGGGCGCGGAAACGACGATGAGGTTGCCGGTCATTCTATATTTTGGATCTGACTATCGCAGATCTTGCAAGAACGTTGGCATATCAGCATGTTAGTTTTCATCTTATGGTGCAGGGTTGGTTCTGGCTAGGTGCGGCGACGCGACTTTTGCGTCGCACGGGCTTTGCACTCTTGGAAATAGGCTTTGGCACGTTCGATCTCCTTCCGCTGCGTTTCCTTGTCTCTCCCGAGCGCAGAGTTCAGACAGATCCTTAAGCGGCTTTCTTCACTTTCAACTCGACGCGCATGCCGGCGCGGGCCGCGATGTTGACCAGCGCATCCAGGCTGAATCGTTCGATTCGATGCCGGAAAATATCGCTCAAGCGCGGTTGGGTGATCCCGAGTTTCTTCGCGGCCTGCGTCTGAGACAGGCCGGCGCGGGTGACGTGGCGCTGAATGGCGATCATCAAGTCAGCACGCAGCATCAGGTTTTGCGCTTCGTCTTCGGGAAATCCGAGATCCCGAAATACGTTGTCGCTTCCAATTACCATCCGCAGCTTCCCGCTCATTTCTCTCTCCGCTCGGCGATCAAATCGCGATAACGTTTTTCGGCCAGGTCGATGTCTCTCTTCGGCGTCTTGCGTGCCTGCTTTTCAAAGGCATGAAGCACGTACACCGACTCGGCGAACTTCGCCACGTACAGCGCCCGGTACTCGCCTCCTGCGTGAACGCGAATTTCGTTCACTCCGGGTCCAACAGATCGCATCGGCTTCCAGTCGGATGGCATTTCGCCTTCCTGGACGTGGCGTAGTTCGGTGCCGATCTCACGCTGGGCATCGGGTGAGAATTCGCGCACCCGGTTCAAGCTGTCGCCGAGCCAGCGTATTAGCTTACGGCGTATCATATCCGTTTTGATATGGATCTGCAAATCGCCGGGGCGCG
>Ga0315281_10012919_pt1 | contig 11328 bp, 6 predicted proteins | sample YL17G07_0_MG_FD_204540 | JGI IMG/M metagenome (GOLD analysis project Ga0315281, IMG submission 204540) | Sediment microbial communities from Yellowstone Lake, YNP, Wyoming, USA - YL17G07_0 | ecosystem: Environmental > Aquatic > Freshwater > Lake > Sediment | place: USA: Wyoming | collected... | reverse complement strand
ATGCGAAGCAGTACATTGATGAAGGCCTGCTGAAGGTCAAGGACAAGGACGCTCCGAGGTTTGTCGGTTTCTTCATGAAGAACGCCGAGTCATCCCTGCAGACAGCATCAATGCTTCAGGAAATCTCGGACCAGCAGGGTCTCAAGGTCACGCTGAAAGTAAGCAGCGATTTCGAGTCGTACCTGTGGGTCATTGTCTCTTCCTACTATTCGATGTTCTATGCTGCGACGGCCCTTCTTGCTAGTCAAGGCATAAAGGCGACAGGCCAAATCGTGCACAAGGTCACTGGAGACGCTCTCATACATTTCTTTGTATCGAACGAGAAGCTGGCGAAACTGCTGGAACAGTATGAGGAAGCTCAGGCAGTAGGCCTGGAATTGATTGGCAGAGAGGAGCTGATGAAGAGCATGCAGAAGAAAGCGGACGAACTGATAGTGGCATACGAGAGCGAGAGGAAGAAAAGGAGCAAGTTCCAGTACGACATAGGCGTCCAAGCGAAGAGGGGATACGCTCAGACTTCGCTTGAAAGGGCAAAGGAGTTCGTGTTCGAGATAAGGAAGATACTTAAAGCCTAGTGCAGAATATTGTGCACTCGGATGCATAGTCAGTCTGAAATGAGTCAGGCAGTCATTCTCTTCTAGCGTTCTATTGTGTTCCAGAGCTTATCAATGCTAATCGGAAGGTGATGTTAATCAGGCTGGACGAAGAATGGCTGCTTTAGATGCCGACGAACAATCGTTTTCGTGATACCATAGCCCTCTGCAATCTTCCTTGAAGAAAGGCTATCCTCTCTGAGTTTCCAGATTGATTGCTCGATTTCGGGCGTTACTTTCATTTTGGTTTGTGCCAAGTCGTTGGAAAGGAAGCACATAATCTCGTCCTTGGTATGTGGGAGATAGTCGCGATTCAGGTAGCGTCGTTAGCTAATATGGCCCGCTATCTCCATTCCCTAATCTTGCAAGACGGACATTCCTTGACTGATTCCAATGACTTCCTAGGCTGCCACTTGTATCTACATGCCGTCTGGATTCAATCCATTGCATTGCTCGGAGAATGAAGCTTTAAGTTACCTTATGATATATACCATAATATCATAGTTTGTATGATGTTGTGATATAAATGACAATGTCGCTTCTGCGAAGGAAATTGTGGATGGACAGGAAGGAGTTTGTGACAGCGGAAGAGCTGAAGCGCTACTGCAAAACGATGAAGCTGAACTACGAAATGGTCGTCAGGTACTTCGGGATGCGTGCCTACCTTGTGAGGATATTTCGAGGAGTCTTCTACGTAAAATCGTTAGAGGAATTGAAGCTAGGCAGGAACAAGTACAATCACCTAGAACTCGTCGCGAAAGGCCTCGAACTCAAGAATGTCAAGCGCTGGTATTTCGGCCTGCACACGGCGCTCAAGCTCAACAACATGACCCACGAGACCTTTGCGGTTGAAGATGTTGTTAATGACAAACTGTTCCGCGCGAACCCTATCGCTATTGCGGGCTACAAGTTCAAGTTCTCCAGATTGTCGCCGTCTCTGCTCGGTTTTGGCATAAGGAAGGCAGGGAACGGAGTCAGGTATTCCGATCCCGAAAAGACTCTTCTTGATTTCATCTACCTATGGAGGTACAACGGGATTCCTGAAGAGAAGATTGTGGCCGATCTCAGCGGCTGGGGGAAGGGCGCGTCAAAGGAGAAGCTCATGGCTTATGCGAAGAAGTATCCGAAGACTGTGGCAGAGATTGCAGCGAGGCACAGAATCTAGCGTCTCTGAAATTCTCGGGACTACCCCGCAACATAGATCTGATCACTGCATTTCTGTGCGGCTCCGCCTTGTTGAACGAACGAGACAGGATCTCAAAAGAGGATTTCGAGACACTGGGACGGTTGAAGTCGTATTTTGGATGGAGCAGGTAACTCCTGACGACTAAGTCAATCTGGCAACTTAGCTAATCTGATACATATGATATATGACAGGAATGTTTCAATCGACTAAGCTGTTCCGATCAACTAAGTCGGGCAAACCATGTTCTACGGAACTGGAAGGGAGTACCGGTTTTCGCGTTGCGGGCTCGTAGCGCGGCATCCCAAATGAATTGACCTGAAGGAGGACTCGGGCTCGTCGGCATTTCAAGGAAGTTATTTAAGCCCAACCGACGACTACCAGCATTGGTCGTCGGAATAGTATCGCGGCCTCGCGTAGACGGTCGATGAATGAGAAGTTGTTGTTCTGGGTTGGTGAACAACCCAGTCCAGTGAAGAAGGATCGTTCATCTGACCTCGTCATGGATTCCGTAATCAACTATTATGACTCAGACCTCAGAAAGCCGAGCTATCAGTGGGGTCAACTGTTTCTAGATAATGGCGCATTCACAGCCAGAATGAGAGGCTTGTCGCTCGACAAAGAGCGAGTCATCGAAGTGCAGGAGTCTATTGATCCAGATCGCACAATACCACTCGACTATCCCTTCACTACTGGTCAAACGCCCAGACAGATGGAGAAATCGTGGGCCAAGACCAAGGAGAACGTAACCTACTGGCAGACATCAACAAGACTCCGGAGGAAGCTTGTGCCGGCTTTGCATGCTTGGAACAAGAAGTCGCTGGCCAGTAACATTCGATGGCTACAGCGGAACGCTGATTCAGACTTTCTCGCTCTTGGGAGTATCGTGGGCCCCAGCTTTGGGAAATTCCGTGGTTTCTTTGGTGACAGGCAGCCAAGTACAGAGCTCATCGACATGCTCTCGCTGGCAATTTCGTCCATTTCGAAACTCTCGGACTTCAAAGTGCATCTGATGGGATTTGGTTCGTCACCACTTACCCTTCATTTGGGCTACTATTTGGGAGCGCGAAGCACGGACTCAGCTGGATATAGGCGTAAGGCAGCTTTCGGGAAGATCGTACTGCCCGGTAAGGGTGAACGCCATGTCGGCGACGACTCCATGACAGGGCGTGATTTCGGCAAGAATGCCATGTCAATACGGGAAGACAATCCGAGACGGGAAGAGGATCTAGAGATGTTGAACAGATGCGCATGTCCAATATGCTCCACTAACGCCGACGTGCTATGGGTGGACTGGAGAGCTAGGGCAATTCATAACGAGTTTGTCATGAAAGAGGAGGCTAACATTGCCCATCGTTTCTTGAGCTTGGGCCGATCCACATATGAGAAATTTCTGGATCAAGTTGTATTCTCCCGCTCGTCCCTGAAATACCTCTGGGAGTATGCCAAACTCAGGAGGAACTACCTGCGGATTTCTGACGCCATGTTAGAAGCCGGGGTATGATTGAGGCTACTGATCAAGCATCCTGAAGTGTTTTCTCGTGCATTGTATTCCTTAGCAAGATTCTCACAGAGAGCTCACTTGGAATTAGGACCAAGCGGAGTCCACATTAGAACTATAGACCCGCACGAGTTCTGCTACGCTGACCTTTTCTTCAGAAGATCATTTTTCGACGGCGAGTTTGACGGCTCTCCGCAGAGCCATTGGCTGGATATGCCCAAACTCGCACGCATACTCCCCAATCTTTCACGATCGCGGGAAATTGCATTTCACGTCAGCGACCAAGCGTTGGATCTTAATGCGGCGGGTCCGTGGAGATTGAACTACAGAATTGGTTGGCTAGCCAAGAATAGCTATGAAGCTCCCATTAGACCCAAGAGGATTCTCTATGAGGCAGCCGTCCACATGGCGGCCAAAGATCTCATGAGTATTGTCGACACTGCAGGTGCAGTCTCTAAGGAAATCGCGTTCACAGTAAGAAACGGCTCCTTCAAAGTAGGCGCCATGAGCGAGAACCTCGATTTTGGTGCAAGACCATCGACGTCACTCCAGATCCATTCAGAATCCAAGAATGAGGTTTCAACCCATGTTCTCTCCAACTACCTAGAATCGCTGCGCCCTCTTTTGGACAAATGCTCTACCGTCAAGATCCTGCTTGGGACACAGAAGCCGGCTCGATTCGATCTCTTCTACGATAAGAAAGCTAAGTTCTCATTCGCGCTTTCGCCTAAGAAACCCGCAAAACCACGAGACAATGAGGAACAGGAGTCTCTGCCAAGACTCAGCACAACTCGCTTTCCAGACTTTCTGATGTATCTCGCCTCCTCCGCGAAGGGAGAGACTTCGCACGTGTTGCAGATTGCCGGGCTCGAGTCGTCCGACCGCGACTACTCTCGTCTCGCAACCAAGCTTGAGATGGCAACTCACGAAGACGATAGACTTCGGATCACGAGCGCAGGCGTTCACTTTGTGAATCTACTGAAGTCAGACGTTATCGAGGCGCGACTATGGCTTCACAAGTCGTTGTATGACAGAATTCCCGAGTACTCGATCATGATTAATACCTTGAGGAGGCGTCCCGTAAGTCTTGATGATTTGGTGCGAATTATCAATCGCCGCGCTGAAAGGACGGGAAAACACCCTGTTCTTGGACATGAGATCTTGACATTCCTCGGACTTGCCACTTGGTGCAGAGTAGTGGACAGGAGAATGGTCCTTTCCTATTTTGGTAAAGCTGAAAAGCGTGATTAGAATGAAAGAGGAAACAGCAGCAGGATTTTACAAGCTATCTGAGATTCCGTTTGAACCAACAGGTGCCGCGACCGAAAAGTATCCCTACGTCGCTCCCAAAAAGTTTGGTATCGTCGAGGAGAAGATCGACGAAGCTGCGAGGGAGAAGAAGCTCTACTTCGTTCTACTTCGTGCTCCACAAGGTGGAGGAAAAACATCCGCAGCGAGTGAATTGAAGCGGCGCGTAAACGCGAAAAAATACGCGGCCGGCAAAGGAGTGCTGATTCTGAACAGACTAGTTGACCTTGATTTCTCACACTACGCCGCTGACTTCATGACCGAAGCCATCCCTCTCCTGCCGGATTTCAAATGGGAGAAGTACAAGGGCAAGACCTCTCCGGGAGAACTGAGAAATGCTGTGTCCTCCGTACTCAAGAACCTTGGAACGCAGTATCGACTAGTGGTCTGGGTGATAGACGAATTTGACATACTTGTGGACTATCCTAAGGAGAAACAGAGTCAGTTTCTGCAGATTCTGAGAGAGATCATAGACGAGCTTTCCAATGAACGACTCCCAATCCTTTTTGTGATGTCCCACACCGTGAAATCGGCGAAGGAATTCGAGAGGCATCTCAAGGATATACACGGGCCGTTTCAGAGCAGAATCGTTGCAACTTTCGACATAGGCTATAACTACAGTGAGGCGAGGGCAATCGTCGCTGCTAGATTGAAGTCCGTCAGAGAAGAGGAGCAGCCGTACAACTCAATCGAGCCATTTACCGAGGATGCTCTGAAAGAGCTATACAACTTGGTGGTGGCTACAGGGGGGACTGGCGAGCTGAACGATTTCAGGCTCTTCGAACGTTGCTGCTATTTCGGGATCGTGAACGGCGCTAAGAACAAGCACAAGACGATTGACAAGAGCTGCCTGAGGCAGGAGTTTCAACAGCAGTACAAGTCGTGGGCGAGGGCCGAGGTCGGTGAGAAACTCTCTCTTGCTGTTCGCGCGGAACGGTCCGGCATATTGTCTGGAACTCCTATGATGCGAAACGAGGCCGTGCTGAAGGGACTTGTGAGCGGCTTCACACTCATGAGAGATCAGTTCAGCGAAATCACCGGAGTGAAAACAAGCTACGAAAAGAAGATTGCACTTGATATTCACTTCAGTTCTCTTGAGTTCACCGCTGCTCACAAACCGAGCGGGAAGAGGGTCTGTGCAAGTTGGATGCTAGCAGCAAGAGAGGATGGAATGATTCTGCAAGATGACCTCAAGACGATAGACCCGGATATTTCAAAGGTCATAGGCAAGGCTTCTACGCACGTGAATCTCTCAGTTCTCAGCTACGTCTCGGATCTTGATCTCAGTTCTTCGCAGATGACAAGCTGCGACCGCATAATCCGAATTTCTTCGGACACAATGCGTGATTTGATCGGTCTTGGAATAAAATCAGCGACCGAAGATGACATCGACATCCTTAGGAAGAGTTTCGATTCGGATATTGCTCCATTGATTCGACGTATCTTTGATGAAAGCGTTTGCGACATAACCAAGGATGTCAGTGCGACCGTGATCCGTTTGGTCAAGGCCCTATACGTTTCGAATGCAGCGGGCCTCAGACTCACAAGAGAAGCCTTGAAGGAGGAAGACAAGAGAATCTTCGGCTCATCTACCAGAGTAGCGGACAAGCATCTGACTGACTTGATCACACTGGGCTTCGCCAAACAGGAAGGAACTGAAATCGTGCCCGACCGACCCAAGGCGCTGATACGCCTTGACGAAATGTTACACAAAGAAGGCAAGCTGGACAAGGAGCATTTTCTGGACAAATTCAATCCAAATGGCGAGTCCGTCCTTGCAGCTGCAGACGCACTTGGTTTCGTCACAATTGACGATGAGGGCGTGGTAAGACGGCGAAAGGATTTCAACAAGGAAGTGGATGAACATGTAGAAATTATCAGCCCTCTTCTGACGAAGAATGTGACGGAGACCTTTGATGGCGAGAAAGCGGCACGAATACTAAAAGCAATCGCGAATGCACAGAGTCTAGACGATATACCCGCAACCATTGTGTTTGCCACGGCTCTCGAGGCTCTTCCAAAAATCGAAGAAAACCTCAAGGGGCTGTCTAAAGAGGCAAATCGAATCGCAATCCCTTCAGTCACGTCGCCTCAGCCCAATGTAGTTGACAGGAAACCTCGTGCGCCGGCCGTAGCGAGAGTTGGGGGTGACGCCGATCGCTTGGAGGAGACTGTCATATCCGTTCTTGGGACAAAGCAGGCATTGAGCTTGGAGGAGTTGAAGAAGGAACTGGCGACCAAGGGTTTTTCTGAAGACGTCACAACGAAAGTGTTGGGAATGGTTGTCAAGAACAAACTGAAACTGGCAGCATGAAGCTGATGATACTCTGTGCAGGTCGCTAAGGACCGAAATCTTCCTCGTGCATATGACTTGCAAGTAATCGGGGCATATCTCATGGTTCTACACAAGTGCCCCGTGCCGCTCATCGAAATCGAAAGACGTAAGCTGAAGCAAATGCCCACCCAAGAAAGCATACAAGCATTTGTTGACTGGAAACGCAAGCAGGGAATCGATAGCGCCGACGAGAGCGAATACCGCTACCTCTTGCGCGATCTCGGCCTCATCTCTGACAGAGAGTTCACTGAGCTCGATTTAGTACTGCCACTTGGTGGCGACGGCCCTCCAGCTGCGTGGCTTCTGGCCACTGGCTCCAAGGCTAGGGTCTTCTTTCTCACGCAGGACGGAGAGGCCTTGTACGATCAACTAGTCTCCGATAGACCAACCTACGAATCAACGCTGTTTTGGCTGATACTGCGGAATCAGCTCTATTTGCGGTTGATCCAGCAGGTCATTCTAGATCGTCAGAGCTATGGAGCAAGTGACGTCAGGAAGCTGATTGGGACCAAAGATTCAACAAGCAAGAACTGTGCGGTTCAGTGGTTGCGGTTTTTTGGCATTGTGAGGTCCGAAAATGGGTGTAAACTGGACGTGGAGACTCTCGCGCGACGCCTTCTGGGAGCGGCGATCTTGGAGATTAACAAGCACCTCGAGCGAAGCGAAACCTACTACGTCAAGGAAGTCGACAGACGTCTCAACGAGGCATTCTCGTTGAGCCCCTCGGCAACAGACTTCTCCGCTGCGCTCGATACCATCTTTCATTATGCAGACAAGTCAACAGTTCAGGGATACACTTCAGGCCGCAGGGACGTTTCGCTTCCTAATCATCACGGAATCTCGATGCTCAAGTTCAATGGAAATATTCCACTGTCAATCGCACTCCAAGCAGATCCTGCGCAAGTGTTACGGATATTGCGATATGCGTGACAAACCATGAGCAAACCACAAGAGAAACAAAATGAAGTCCTCAGGAAAATTGAGGAAATTGAAGCTCGGAACGCTTCCTTGGCCAAGTACGAGTTCATTGGTTTTGAGGCATTGTTAGATACTACGGGAATTGACGATACGGAGCTGCACGAGATACTGGAATCGCTGAAGCAGAGGCATTTGATTATCTGGGACAAAACTGCAGGCGTCAGAAGCAGGACCGCACACATTCTTTTCTCCCTTCTGAACTCTGAAGCAAGAAGCAGAACTCAGGCACCTCTAAGAAACGTATCTGACCTGAAGTACATCCGTTACGTGAAACAGATACCGCGCTACGTCGTCGATTTGAACGATTCCACGACCCGTGCCAAATTGGATGAAATCCTCGGATTTGATGAAGTGGAGAGCGAGTCCGGATCGGTCGTGTCGACCACCCTTGCTGCCATCGCGGGGCGATTTCCGAGAATCAGTCAATTTCAGTTTAGATCTACGCTGAAGATATTGCAAATGATGGTGAAACCTGGTCCAGAGAGTAACGTAGTCTTGGTAGCTGACACAGGAGGGGGAAAGTCATTCGCATACCAGCTACCCATCATGCTTTGGATTCTCACGAAGAAAATGCGCGCGTACCTGTCGGGACAGAAACGCGTGGGCTGTAGTGCCCTACTCGTGTTCCCCCGTAACGTTCTGGCACAAGATCAACTGGATGAAATGACTTCGCTGGCTCAGGCGATAGAGCGGCAAATCGATGGTCTTTCTCTTCCTTCTGATTTCAGAGAATTCCTCGCTTTTCGGATAAAGAAGGACTTCGGGCAGCATCCGAGGGAGCTTACAGCAGAGCTTGCAGCGATATACGGAGGACGGCCCGACATCATCATCACGAACACTGAAACACTCAAGCGAAGACTGATGAACCCGGTGCCGCACCAAGTGTACAGAGATGGTATCGAGCTCGTTCTTTACGACGAAGTCCATCTGTATCATGGTTTGCATGGAGCCTTCGTGGCCGGGCTCAACGCTAGACTGAAGGCCGTTCTCCCGAATGTGCCTGTATTCGTAGGGATGTCCGCGACAATAGCGAGGCCAGAGAAGCATTGCCAAAGGCTTTTTGCCCTGCAAGCAAGGCCCCACCTAGTTAGTGACCGAGACGACATTCTCCAGAAGTGGGTCGTTGAACATCACGTCATTTTGAAACCCCGAGCGGGAAGGCCTCCACTAGGAGTTGCCATTGATGCAACTTCGTGTTTGCTTCACAATAGAAGAGATGGCATAGCTAGCATTAGGAACATTGCTCAGGAGGATAGGCCAAAGACAATATGCTTCTCTGATTCTCTGGACACTACTGGCAGATGGACGAGAGATCAGAATAACCTTGAGTTCCTCGAGCCGAGAACGATACCGCCTCAGGATTTCTTCAGAGGCTATCCCTTTTATTGTAGGCCGGCATCGAGACCGAATTCGAAGCCCTCTTTCGGACAGGCTTGTATCGCATGCCACGAAGGCAAGGACACATTCTGTTCGTTCTGCGAGCATTATCAAGTCGGAAGATGTTGGTGGTTCTCCCAAGATAGCGGAAACGCTGGGTCTTGGGTCGGGGTTGGTGGGAGCTCTTTCGGAAATCTGCACATTCCCAATGACAACATTCGTTCAAGAAGATTGACTGCACAAGAGGTCGAGTCGTGGCAGGGTGGGAGCATCTATGATCTCTACAGGGCAGAGGTGTTTCACTTCATGGGTCGTAACCGCGTAAGAGTGGATGAAGTTGATGCCGACAACCTCATAGCAACATCGGTCTTAGAAGTAGGCGTGGACTTTCGCGGCGTCAAAGAAATCATAATGTTTGGTGAAATCCGGTCACCAGCTACATACAAACAAAAATCGGGCAGGGGAGCGAGGGAGGGCAACACGACCGACGGGCTCTTCGTCATGACGATCGTGCCTCAGATGCCGCTCGCGAATTTCTATTACAGACACTTTTGGAGACTAGTCAATCCCACTCTTACCCCTGTCCCATTGGAACCCTCGAATCCTGACGCCCTGAAGTCACACGGGTTCGCGAGCGTGCTGGATTACTTAGCGAAACGTGGTGTCAACATCTTCAACATCATAGAAATCAAAGAGGATCAGGCCGGCATCGAGGAGGAGTTCGAGCGGGCTCTCAACGCCCTCAGGCACGAGCGCATGGGCGTCGAACAGCACGTGCGAGAATATCTACGGCAAACAGGTACCACGGATGAGGACATAGTTCGAAGAGCTGTGGATGAGGCAGAGAAACTCCTAATCGATCTATCCGAGCATGTTGAACTAGAGGATACAAGGAGAAAATTCGTCAGTTGGATTTTCATGGGGTCTAGGGATCCCCATATTCTCCGCTCACTCCACGAGAAGATACTAGAGGAGTACGAATACCAGAAGGGGTTTGTCCAATCGGTCGCCGGAATTAAGAAGGAGTTCGGGGAAGCAAAAGAGAATCTCGAAAGGATTCTACGCGAATTGGGGGGGATGTACGAGCCAATAATTGGCGAGCTCGGACTGAGCGGGTGGGAATGTGAGTAAAGACCGACTTGAAGGACTGCGAAAGCGTCTCAACGAGCTGAAGGCCCGAGCCCGGTCTGACGAGACTAACCTACCAATTGAGAAACTCAGCGAACTGTTCGGAGCAATTCAGGCGCTCGAAGACTCCGCTGAGAACTACTCCGACTCTCTCGCTCAGCCCAAGGCCAGTGTGGACTTGCAGGCACTGGAAAGAGCGAGGCGAAAACTGACGGTGATTGAGGCAATAGAAGGCATGAGGAATCCTTCGTATTTCGACGAGTTCGCGGCGACCTTGGCCGAGCATCCCTACGCTCTGCCGAAGGCCCTTTTTGATGCACAAGGGAAGGAGATCGTGACGATTGACCTTCCGAACAACCTTGGAAGACCGCAGTTCCATAAAGAGAGGACCGATCTTGCATTGGCGATTCTATATCCCGGCTCTTTCACTTACAGGTACTACGGACTGCCAGCTAAAATAGAAACGGGGCAATGGTCTCAGACATTTGTAGCTCGCCTACGGATGCACACGCTAAGCCCGGCTCCGATCTTCAAAGTCAGAAAGAATGGGCGCAAACTAGATGTCTACACACCCATAGTGTTGCGTGCCCGTCAGGTGGATGAAGAGAATCCGTTCATTTGTATGAATTGCTTGTCCATAGCAGGTCTGGACGAAGGCTGCTATCATTCTCCTCACACTAGAAGGCCGCTCAAGCTGCCATCGTCCTCCCCGATAACGCAAAACGAAGAACTGCAGAGGGAAGCGAGCGAAAGCATCGAAATGCGGGCCCCGCTCGACTCGATCATCTCAAAAGTGACATGGCTGCGCAACCTGAAAGTTGGGACGGCAGTACTCGGGTTCGAACGCTCTGTGCCGGTGGCGAATCGAGTGACGATTGTTGATTATGACCCCCCTATCGGAGTGATCATGCAGACAAAGGGAGTC
>Ga0315281_10012917_pt1 | contig 11328 bp, 7 predicted proteins | sample YL17G07_0_MG_FD_204540 | JGI IMG/M metagenome (GOLD analysis project Ga0315281, IMG submission 204540) | Sediment microbial communities from Yellowstone Lake, YNP, Wyoming, USA - YL17G07_0 | ecosystem: Environmental > Aquatic > Freshwater > Lake > Sediment | place: USA: Wyoming | collected... | reverse complement strand
CGCTCCTCACCCCGTCGGCCGCCCGGATGGCGCCGACCACGGTCTGCAAAGTGGAAAAGTCCTTGATTCCCGATATCGCCAGCTCGACCTCCGCCCCTTCCCACAGCGCGGGCGCCAGCTTCTGGGCCAGCTCCGCCCCCGACGCCTCCGCCAGGCTCGCGAGGCACCGGATCGAGGCGCTCTCGGCCAGAAGGTCCATGCCGCTGCCCTCCCGGGAGTCGGCAAGCACCACCTGGCCCGACGAGGTCTTGACCGCCTTGAGATTGAGCCGCCCGCGATAGGACAGCATCCCCGCCATCGCCGCCTCGTCCCCGCCCAGCATCTTGCGCACGGCCACGGTCCCCGTGAGGGCGATCTCGGCCCCGAACCGCTTCCCCAGGTCCGCCGCCGCCGCGGCGTCGCCGCCGATGGCCTTGACGGCCGCCTCCTGCGACCGGATCTCGGCCAGTTGCTCGAGGTCCACGACCTTGTAGCCGGCGTCAAGCAGGGCCTTCGCCAGCCCGGTCTCGACCGTCCGGCTGGCCGAGGGAGCCCCGTCCGCGGTCTCCTCGATCAGGATCATGACCCGCGGGTTCCCGACCTTCTTCGTCTTGATCAGGAGCCCCAGTCCGTCGAGATCCTTCCGGACGTCCCCGAGCTTGACCTTCGCCCGGATGTGGACCCGGTAGAGCCCGTCCTCCTCCTTCTCGCTCAGCACGTCCCAGGCCTTCAGGTACCCCGCGGTCTTGCTGAACACCTGGTCCTCTATCAGCCGGGCCTGGGACACCACCATCTGGCCGGTCACGAGGACCCCCACCGCCTTCTCGATCGCGTTGCGCTGGGCCATCGAGAGCGCCTGGTCCCGGGTATTGAGCTTGTTGCCCGGTATGACATTGGCCTCGCCGTCGGCCTCGACGGTAATTACACCCTCCTCCTCCGCGGCCTGGGAGGGGCGCGCAGGCGCCCCTCCGCAGCCGGCCAGGAGGAACACGGACCAGCCCGCCGCCAGCGCGGCCGCGGCCGTCCCTGCGGAGCCGAAGCCTCCGCGGTTCTGTCGGATCACTGCAGGCGCAGACCCGTCTCTTTCTCGACGGCCTTCTTGTTCAGCCGGACGGTCGCGACGCAGCCGTCGTCGTTCGTCCACTCGATCTTGGTGACCTCGGCGCCCTTGACCATGTTGTTCACCGACGCCGTGATCTTCGAGTTCGTCTCCATGGCCTTCTCGATCGTGATGCCGCCCTCGATCGTCACGCCCTTGATCTTGGCGACGAGCTGGTACTGCGCATCCACGACGGCCGCGTTCCGGGACGTGGCCTTGCGCTGCGTCGCCGTCGGAAGGGCCGGATCGGCGGCGCCGATCCCCATGGCCTCGATCCAATCCCCGCTCTGCGTGGCGGGCTCGATCGTCTGCTTCAACTCGCCGCCCTTAAGAGCGGCCGACCCGCCGCCGCAGCCGCCCATCGACGCCACCAGGGCCAGGGCTGCCGCCAGACAAGTAATGTGTCTCATTGCTGTTCCTCCTTGGGTTACAAAGCTCCGTTTCGATGCTACAGTATCCGACCCTTACACTCAAACCGTCGCCCGATTTCCGGACGACGACTACAAGTTTGCGCTTCGGTTCATGGCCTTTCGGTGACGGCGGTCACACGTCTCCCGAAAGGCGGGCAGTCAAGGCTTTCCGGAGCGGGAGTTTGTGTCCGGCATCACAACCAGTTAGGACCCGACTCGCACTATTTCGTTTCGGCGCGGCCCGATGGAGACGATCGAGACCCTGACGCCAATGAGCGTTTGCAGGGCCTCGATGTAGCCCTTCGCGTTCTCGGGGAAGTCCTGCCACCGGCGGACCCCCTTGGTCTCGGATTTCCATCCCGGAAGCCGCCGATAGACCGGCTCGCAGGCCTCGACCAGCTCGACGCGGTTGGGAAAATCAACGAGTTCCCGGCCCTGGTGGCGATAGGCCACGCACACGGGGACCTCGTCAAGATGGTCGAGGATGTCGAGCTTCGTCACCGCCACCTCGGTCAGCCCGTTCACGTCCACGGCCCGGCGCACGGCCACCGCGTCGAACCAGCCGACCCGGCGCGGGCGCCCCGTCGTCGCGCCGTACTCGCGCCCCACGATGCGCAGGCGCTCGGCGTCCTCCGCCGGAAGCTCGGTCGGAAGCGGCCCCGCTCCCACCCGGGTCGTGTAGGCCTTGACGACGCCCACCACCCGCTCGATCGAGCGCGGAGGGATACCTGATCCTGCGGAGGCTCCCCCCGCGGTCGGATGGGACGCCGAGACGTAGGGGTACGTCCCGAAATCGACGTCGAGGAGGGTCCCCTGGGCCCCCTCCAGCAGGACCCTTTTCCCGGCCTTCAGCGCGTCGCGCAGGAGCGGGATCGTGTCGCAAACGAGCCCCTTGAGCCGGGGCCAGTAGGCCCGGTAGGGCCCAAGGATCTCGTCCTCGGACATCTCGGGACAGTGGTAGTACTCGCGGAAGAACGCGTTCTTCTCCTCGAGGTTCCGGCGGACTTTCTCCACGAACCCGGCCTCGTCGCCGAGGTCCCCCACCCTGATCCCGACCCGCCCGTACTTGTCCGAGTACGTGGGGCCGATGCCCTGGTGGGTCGTCCCGATCCGGTCATGACCCCGCTTCGCCTCGCGCGCCTCGTCCAGCCGCTTGTGGTACGGAAAGGTCACGTGGGCCAGATCGCTCACGAAGAGCTGGCGCTCCACATCGATCCCGCGCCCCTTGAAGTGGTCGATCTCCTCGACGAGGCGGGCCGGGTCCACGACGACGCCGTTCCCGATCACGTTGGTCTTGCCCGGGTAGAGGATGCCCGAGGGGATGAGGTGGAGAACGTAGGTCTCCTCCCCGACCATGACCGTGTGCCCCGCGTTGGCGCCTCCCTGGTAGCGGACGACCACGTCGGCATCCGCGGTCAGGAGGTCGATGACCTTGCCCTTCCCTTCGTCGCCCCATTGGGCCCCGACGACGAGCGTCGCGGGCACGGCGGCTAGACCGTCACCACGTGAAGATCCGAGAGCTCCGCCAGGCGCGAGAGTTCCCCGAGGACGCGGTCGGGCACCGGCGGGTCCACCTTGTAGACCGACATCGCGCGCTCGCCGGGCGCCGGACGCCCGACGTTGAGCCCGGCAATGTTGACCCGGTGGTTCCCCAGGATGGTCCCGACCTTGCCGACGATGCCGGGCCGGTCGTCGTTCGAGAAGGTGATCATGACGCCCTCGGGCACGATGTCGAGCCACAACCCGTCGATGGCCACCACGTGCGGCTCCTCCTTCCCGATCACGGTCCCTTCCATCCACCGCGTCTGCGTCGCGGTCGCGATCGTGAGCCGCACCAGCGAGCTGAATCCGCCGGGCTCCGGGTTGGTCCCCTCGGTAACCGCGATCCCGCGCTCCCTGGCGAGCACGAGGGCGTTCACGATGTTCACCCGGTCCTGGAGCGCGACCGAGAGCACCCCCTGCACCGCGGCCGCCGTCACCGCCCCGATCTTCTTCTCCGCGATCTCGCCGCGGTACTCGAGGCTGATCCGCTCCGGGACGCCGGAGCAAAGCTGGACCAGGAACCGGCCCATCCGTTCCGCCAGCGCCGCGTTGGGCACGACGACGCCCATCGCCTCCGGCGACGTCGCCGGGGCGTTCACCGCGTTGCGCACGATCCCGTTGAGCAGGTAGTCGCGGAGCTGTTCCGCGATGACGACCGAGACGTTGGTCTGCGCCTCCGCCGTCGAAGCCCCCAGGTGGGGCGTGACGACCACCTGGTCCAGCTTGAGCAGCGGGCTTCCGGCGGCAAGGGGCTCGGTCTCGAATACGTCGAGGGCGGCGCCCGCGACATGGCCGCGCTGGACCGCCTCCGCGAGCGCCCCCTCGTCGATCAACCCCCCGCGGGCGCAGTTCACGATCCGGACCCCCGGCTTCATGAGCTTGAGTTCCGCCGCGCCGATAAGGTGCTGCAGCTCCGCCAGCTTGGGCGCGTGCAGGCTGATGACGTCCGCGCGCCGGAGGAGCGTCTTGAGGTCAACGAGCTCCGCCCCGAGCTCCCGGGCCCGCTCGGCCGTGATGAGCGGGTCGCTGCAGACCACGGTCATCCCGAAGGCGCGGGCACGCTTCGCGACCTCGCCGCCGATGCGGCCGAGCCCGACCACGCCCAGGACCTTCCCGTTGAGCTCGCCGCCTATGAACTTCGACCGCTTCCACTCGCCCGCCTTGAGCGAGACGTGGGCGGCCGGGACGTTGCGCATGAGCGCCAGCATGAGCGCCATCGTGTGCTCGGCCGCCGCCAGCGTGTTCCCCTCGGGGGCGTTCATGACCAGTATCCCCCGGCGGGTGGCGGCGGAGACGTCCACGTTGTCGACACCCACCCCCGCGCGCCCCACGGCCTTGAGCCGGCCGCCCTCGGGCAGGACGTCCGCCGTGACCTTGGTTTCACTCCGCACGACCAGGGCATCGGCCGAGCCGAGGGCCTTCCTGAGTTCCGCTCCGGCCAGCTTCAGCCGGACCTCCACCTCGAACCCGGGGGTTCGCCGGAGGATCTCGAGCCCGTCCTCGGCGACCGGATCCGTGACGAGGACCCGGAAGCGGTGGCGCACGCCCCTCTCGCGGGCGGGGACGCGTTCAGGCATTGCGGGGCCGCGCGGCCAGGAAAGCCGCCTCCGCCGCCGCGACGCCGGCGCCGGGAGTCGAAGGCCAGCCCAGCCCGTTGAGGACCATCTCGAGGGCGGCCAGCGTGCCGAGCACGTCCACCTCGTCGATCCAGCCCACGTGCCCGATCCGGAAGATCCGGCCCTTGAGCTTCCCCTGCCCGCCGACGATCGAGATCCCCCAGTCGTCGCGGAGGCGTTTCACGACTTCCTTCGCATCCGGCCCCTTCTCGCAGTCCACGGCGGTGAGCACGTTGCTGAACCCCGCGGTCGCCAGGAGCCTGAGCGAGAGCGCGCGCACGCCCGCTCGCGTCGCCTCTCCCAGCCGCGCGTGCCGCGCCCACGCCGCCTCGAGGCCCTCGCGCTCGATGGCGCGCAGGGACTCGCGCAGCTGGAGGATCAGCGAGACCGGCGGAGTGAACGCGGTATCGGGAAGCGCCTCCGCCTCGAGGGCCTTGAACGCCTTCGGCAGGGACAGGTAGAACCGCGGCGTCTTCACCGCCGCCATCCGCTCCCGCGCCCGCGCGGAAAGCGAAACGAACGCGAGGCCGGGCGGAACCATGAGGCCCTTCTGCGACCCGACCGCGACCGCGTCCACGTGCCATTCGTCCATCCGGAAGGGCAGTGCCCCCACGCCGCTCACTCCGTCCACGACGAGGACCGCCCTCGTCCGGCTCACGGCCTCGCCCATCGCCCGGATGTCGTTCTCGATGCCGGTGGAGGTCTCGCTCAGGATCGTGAAGACCCCGGCGTAGGAGTCGTGCCGCTTGAGCTTGCTCTCGAGTTCCTTCACGTTCACGGGATCGCCCCAGGCGACTTCCATGCGGTGCACGACCAGCCCGTAGGCCTCGCAAATCTCGGCCCAGCGCTGGCTGAAGTTGCCGCACACGGTGACCAGGACCTCCTCGCCGGGGGAAAAGAGGTTGACGACGCAGGCCTCCATCGCGCCGGTGCCCGACGCCGACAGCGGAACCACCGGATTGGCCGTGCCGAAGACGCGCTGGAGCCCGGCGAGGGATTCCTTCAGGGCCTCGCGGAACTCGCGCGTCCGGTGGTGCGGCCCGGGCGCGGCCGCGGCCACGAGCACCTCGGGCGGGACCTCGACCGGCCCCGGGGCCATGATCCGTCGCTTCAGGGCTTTCATGCCGCCGAACACACTAGCATAACTTCCCCCACGAGCGCCAGCGAGCCCGTCGCCAGCACGAGATCACCGGAACCGGCGAACTCCTCCCTCGCCAGCAAAAGCGCGGTGCGCACGTCCGCGCAGGTTTCCGCCCGACCACCCGCCGCGCGCACGACGGCCGCGAGATCGTCCGCCGGCAGGGCGCGCGGGTGCGCCAGACTCGGACACCATACGCGCGCGGCGAGCGGCACGATCCGGCGCGCGACCTCCGCGTGTTCCTTGCCGCGCAACTGGGCGAAGACGAGGCCGAGCCGGGGGCTTCCCCAGATCTCGCGCACCGCGACCGCCAGCGCCTCCGCGGACGCCTCGTTGTGCGCTCCGTCCACGAGGAGCCCCGGCCGCAGGATCTCCAGGCGCCCCGGCCAGCGAACCGCCTTGAGGCCGTGCCGGATCGCGTCTTCGGACACGGCGAAGGGCCCGACGAGCGCGCACCCGACCGCCGCAAGCGCGTTCGCGATCTGGTGACGTCCGGCGAGCGGGATCTCGAGCCCCGGGAAGTCCCCCTTCGGCGTGCGGGCGTCGAACCGCGACCCCGCCGGGTCGCAGCGCGTGACCGCGGGAGCGACCAGGTCGCGTCCCACCACCAGGAGCGGCGCGCCAACGGTCCGGCAGGCCGCTTCGACAACCGCTTCCGCCTCCGGCGGCTGCGGTCCGCTGACCACGGGGACCGGCAGGCGGATCACCCCCGCCTTCTCGCGCGCGATCGAGTCGATGGTTCCGCCGAGCTGATCCACGTGATCGATCGACACCGGCGTCACGATCACGGCGCAGGCGTCCACGGCGTTCACCGCGTCGAGCCGGCCCCCCAATCCCACCTCGAGCACCGCCGCCCGCACGCCGCGGCGCTCGAAGCCCGCCAGCGCCATGGCCGTCAGGACCTCGAACGTGGTCGGCCGCATGTCGGCTCCCCCGGCTTCGAGGGCGGCCACCGGAGGGGCCGCCAACGCCGCCAGCCCGGCGAACTCGTCCTCGCCGACCGGCTCCCCCCCGATCCGGATCCGCTCGGTCCAGCGCACGAGGTGCGGCGAAGTGTAGAGACCGACACGCCCGACGGCCGCCTCCAGAATCGAAGCCAGCATGGCGGAAGTGGACCCCTTGCCCTTCGTTCCGGCGACCACGACGCAGGGGCAGGCGCGCTCCGGATGCCCCAGCCGGTCAAGGAGGGCCCGGGTCCGGTCCGGCCCGAAGCTCCTGGTGTCGTAGCGATACCCGGTGACCCGCTCGTAGTCCGTGAGCCGGTCGAGGAACGCGACGGCGTCGGCGTACGTCATGACGTCAAGGGAACCGGCTTCGCGCGATCGTCTGCGCGACGAGTCATCGAGTCGGGGAGCAGCTGTGCCGCGACCGGAGCGGCCTCACTTGCGATTGTGCAACCACATTTCAGTAGATCGGGAACCGCTTCGTGAGCTTGACGACGTGCGTGCGGATGGCGCGGCGCAGGCGGGGCTCGCCCGGCCGCTTGAGGATCTCGGCAACCCACTCCGCGATCTGGCGAGACTCGGGCTCGCCCATCCCGCGCGCGGTGATGGCTGGCGAGCCGAGCCGTATCCCGCTGGTGACAAGCGGCGGCCGGGGATCGTACGGGATCACCTGCATGTTGACGACGATGTTGGCCTCCTCCAGCAGGGCCGCCGCGTCCTTGCCCGTGAGGCCCCGGGGCGTCAGGTCCAGGACCAGGAGGTGGTTCTCGGTCTTCCCGCCGACGACCGTGAGGCCGCGGGAAGCGAGTGTCGAGGCCATGGCGGAGGCATTGCGCAGGATTGAGGCCTGGTAGCGGCGGAAAGACGCTGACTGGGCCTCCCGGAACGCGACGGCCTTGGCCGCCACGATGTGCATGAGCGGGCCGCCCTGCGTCCCCGGCAGGACGGCGCGGTCGATCGCGGCCGCGTGCTCCCCGCCGCAGACGATGAGGCCGCCGTGCGGCCCGCGCAGGGTCTTGTGGGTCGTCATGGTGACCGCGGTCGAGTGCGGCACCGGGTCCGGGTGGAGCTTGGCGGCGACGAGGCCCGCGATGTGCGCGATGTCGGACATCAGGATCGCCCCGGCCCGCTTCGCGATCTCGCCGAACCGCGCGAAGTTGAGCTGGAACATGTGGGAGGAGAACCCGGCGATGATCATCCTGGGCTTGTGCTGATCCGCAAGCCGCTCGACTTCGGCGTAGTCGATCCGCCCGGACTCCCGGTTCACCCCGTAGGAGACGATGTTGAACCACTTTCCGGAATAGTTGAGGCGCTGGCCGTGGGTCAGGTGCCCGCCGCAATCGAGCGCCATGCTGAGAACCGTGTCTCCCGGCTTCAGGAAGGCCAGGTACACGGCGAAGTTGGCCTGCGCGCCGGAATGCGGCTGGACGTTCGCGTGCTCGGACCCGAAGAGCCGCTTCGCGCGATCGATGGCCATCGACTCGATGGCGTCGTAGTACCGCGTGCCGCGGTAGTACCTGCGGCCCGGATAGCCTTCCGCGTACTTGTTCGTGAGCACGGAGCCCGCGGCCTCGAGGACTGCCGGGCTGGCGTAGTTCTCGGACGGGATCAGGACCAGCGACTCCTGCTGGCGCTTGAGCTCCGCCCGCATGAACCCGGCGAGCTTGGGGTCCTGAGCCCCGAGCTGGAAGAGGGCGAGGGAATCGACGCGCACGGCACTCACGGAGAAGGTAGTATAGCAGGCTTCGCGAACCCGCTCCGTCCCCGAAGCGGGCGCCCTAGAACCGCGGGAGGGTCAGGCTGCGCTGCAGGGTCCGGTTCGCGAGAACGAAGACCACGAGCGGCGGCAGGATCGCGAGCATGATCGCGGCCGCCAGGACGGGCGTCGCCGCCCACGTGTTCATGTTGAAGATCATGACGGGCAGGGTCCAGTGGGCGCGCTGCTGGCAGACGATCAGGGCCCACATGAAGTTCGCGTAGGACCAGAGGAACGCGTACAGGGCCACCACGGCGAGCATCGGCCGGCCCAGCGGGAGCCCCACGAACCAAAAGAGCCTCCACTCGGTCGCCCCCTCGAGCGTCGCCTCTTCGTAGTAGGACCGCGGGATCGCGTCGAACGTGCTCTTGAGCAGGTAGATGTAGTACCCGTTCACGGCGGTCGGCAGGACGAGCGCCCAGACCGTGTTGAGCAGGCCGAGGTCCCGCAGGAGCAGGAAGTTCGGAACCGCCATCGCCTCGATCGGGAACGCGGCCAGGGCGAGGAAGAACACGAGGCTCATCTGGATCGGCCCCAACCCGAACCGCGACAGGACGTAGGCCGCGCCCGCGTTGACCGCGACCGACAACAGCGTGAACAGGATCGCGAAGACGGCCGTGTTGAAGAGGGACGAGGTGGCATCGGTCATGAGCCCCCAGACCCGCCGGTAGTTCTTGAAGATGATCTCCGCCGTGTACGCGATCCGGTGGTTGGTCCAATCCAGCCGGTCGATCTCGGGCTGGGGCCACGGCACATCGTCCAGGCTGGCGACCGGCACTCCCCACGCCTCGGCCGCCTTCTCGCTCGTCCCGTATTTCTCCCTCAGAAACCGCCTCCACCAGGCTTCCCCGCCCCGGACCTTGACCGAAGCGAGCGGAACCGACCGGGCGAACGCATCCCAGTCCCCGTAGGCCGTCGCGCTCGCAAGCTTGAGGGCGGTCGCGGGAAGGTTGAGGGATTCCGCCGAGGTCCCGTAGAGCGCGAGCACTCCCTCATCGCTCCCGTGGCGCACCTTGAGGAACTTCCGGAACTGAGCCTCGAGGACCGGGGTCACGTCGAGCTCCAGGAGGTATGCGGACGCCGATTCGCGGACGAAGGACTCCCAGTAGCGCCGGACCCGCGCGTCAGCCGGATCGGTTTCGGAAACGACCACCTCGGCCCAGGACCCGCTGACCGTGCCGAGCTGGGCATTGAGTTTCGCCAGGTCGTCGCCGATCTCGGGCCGGCTCTTCAAGTACCCGCGCCACGCCCCGTTGCCGAGCAGGGGTATGCACCGCTCCCGGTTCACGGACGACTCCAGGAACGAGATGTACTCCGCGGACCAGGGATCGCCCGACACGAACACCGACCGGTCTCCCAGGCCCGGCAGGCCCGGCACCTTGACCGCCGGGAACGAGGCGAAACTCGTGCCGAACTTCTCGTTCACCTTCGCGATCGTCCCGTACTTGGCGCCAAGGTGCCGCTTCCACTCGAGCTCGCTCAAGCCCGTGAACGCGCCCAGGTCGTTGCCCGAAGACCCGCGGTAGTAGAACCATCCCGTGAAGAGCGGCCGGAAGTGCGTCCACGGAAGCTTCCGCAGGCACTCGATCCCGTCCGCCCCCCGAGCCCGCCAGTTCCCCTTGAGTTCCGGCAGGCGGTTTAACCCCAGGATCGTGGCCGTGTCATCGGCATTCACCCCGTACAGCTCGTTGAACCCGCTCATCGAGGGCCAGTAGTCGTACCGGGTCGCCAGGTGCTGGATGTACATCCGGTTCGCGTTGCGCAGGTGGCGCAGGTCGGGCCACTTGCGGCCGTTCCAGTAGTCGTCCACGTCCCCGAGCGAGAGCGCCAGCGTCATCACGAACGGCACCAGGACCATGGCCGCCAGCACCAGCGTCAGCGGATAGGCGACCGCCTGCACCACCCGCTCGTGAACGGCGGAACGGCGGAACGGCAGGAAGAGCGGCACGACCTACTCCCTCTCCACGGAGAGCTGGCCCGACCGGATGGCCCGCATCTGATAGATGGAGAAGACGAGGATGATCGAGACGAGGAGCCAGACCTCGGCCATCGCGTACCCGAACTTGATCGAGACGTAGGCCCGGTTGAAGATCTCGAGCCCCACCACGTAGGTGGCGTTGTCCGGACCTCCCCCCGTGAGCAGGAAGACCTGCTCGGCCGTCCGCACCGCCGTGATCAGCCACCCGACGAGGTTGATCGCGACCAGCGGGGCTATGTGCGGCCAGGTGACGTTGCGGAACCGCTCCACGAGTCCGGCCCCCGATATCTCGGCCTCCTCGTAGAGGGCCTCGGGAATGGACGCGAGGCCCGCCAGGTAAGTCAGGCCCCCGACTCCCAGGGTCGCCCATGCCGGCGGCAGGGCGACGGCAAGCATGGCCGTGGACGGCTCGGCAAGCCACCTGCGCGGAGCGAACCCGAGGAAGCGGACCATGGTATTGAACGGTCCCCCGAAGTCGAACATCTGCTGCCACAGGATGGCGATGACGACCGCGGACGCCACTGCCGGCAGGAAGAACGCCGTCCGCACGATCGCGCCCCCGATCGGGAACGACGAGAGCACGAGCGCCAGGAGGAACGGGGCCACGAACCCGACCACGAACGACAGCGACAGGTAGTAGACCGTGTTGAAGGCCACCGCGAGCGTCGAGGGCGCAACGATGACGTCCAGGAAGTTCCGAAGCCCGACGAAGCTCCCCCCGCCCCGCAGGACGTGCGCGGAGAGGCTCATCTTGAGCCCGAGGAGAAGCGGGATGATGCCGAAGACCAGCGCGAGCAGAAGCGCGGGGGCGAACAGCGCGAGCCCGATATCCCAGTGCCGCACGCCTCCCGTGGACACCGGGGAGC
>Ga0315281_10012916_pt1 | contig 11331 bp, 14 predicted proteins | sample YL17G07_0_MG_FD_204540 | JGI IMG/M metagenome (GOLD analysis project Ga0315281, IMG submission 204540) | Sediment microbial communities from Yellowstone Lake, YNP, Wyoming, USA - YL17G07_0 | ecosystem: Environmental > Aquatic > Freshwater > Lake > Sediment | place: USA: Wyoming | collected... | reverse complement strand
GGGGGCCCGGACCCCGCCGCCCCGCCCCCCTGAGCGATCTGGACGAGAACGGCTCTACTTGAGATCGACGCTGGCGCCGGCCTCCTCGAGCTGCTTCTTGGCCTCTTCGGCCTCGTCCTTGTTGACGCCTTCCTTGATGGGCTTCGGGGCGCCCTCCACCACGTCCTTGGCCTCCTTGAGGCCCAGGCCGGTGAGCGCGCGCACGACCTTGATCACCTGGATCTTCTGGTCGCCGAAGCTCGTCAGTACGACGTCGAACGCGGTCTGCTCCTCGGCCGCCTCTTCAGGTGCGGCGCCCGCGGCCGGGGCCGCGGCCACGGCGACCGGCGCCGCGGCGCTGACGCCGAACTCTTCCTCGAGGGCCTTCACGAGCTCGGAAAGCTCGATCACGGTCATGCCCTTGATGGCCTCGATCATGTCGCCCTTGCTCATCTTCTTGTCTGCCATTGTCAGTCCACCTCGCCGTCTGGCTTGAACGCTGTGTCAGGAGTGATACCGCGCGCCGGTCCAGGCTCACGCCTCGCCGGCGGCCGCCTTCTGTTGTGCGACCTGGTTGAGAGCGCGCACGAAGCCGCTCAGCGTGCCCTGGAGCACGCTCACGAGCCCGGCCATCGGCGCGGCCATGGTGCCGACCACCTGGGCGATCAGGGCGTCGCGCGAGGGCAGGCTCGCGAGCGCCTTGACGCTCTCAGCATCGACCAGGCTCATTTCGAGCAGACCGCCGCGCACCGCGAGCTGCGGATGCCTCTTGGCGAACTCGGCGAGCGCCTTGGCGGCGCCGACCAGGTCGTCACCGCAGAACGTCACCGCCGTCGGCCCGTTGAGCAGCGGGCCCAGCTCGGATCGCCCGGCACGCTCGGCGGCGATCCCGCCCAGCGTGTTCTTCACGATACGGAAGCGCGCGCCGCTCTCGCGAAGCTTGCCGCGCAGCTCCGAGAGCTGCGCCACCGTGAGGCCGCGGTAGTCGCTGACGAACATCGTCTCACTGCCCGCGAGAAGGTCCGCCACCTCGGCGATCACAGCCTCTTTGTCGTCTCTCAGCATCTCGACCTCGCAGTCGAACAACAAGACGCCCGCTCCCGGGACGGGAGCGGGCGACTGAAGGGACACCGGCTCGCTCGCCTCGGGCGGGCGGGCCCGAAGGCCCATTCTGCTCCCGCAGGAGCACCGACCGTCATCGGCTGCGGCGCGCGTGCGCGCCGCGAAGCGGCAGTATAGCCCGGCGTCGCGACGCCGGCAACTGCCGCGCCTCCTTCTTGCCCACTGTGCGGCGCACCTTCGGCGCCCCGCACGTTGGCCCGCCCGCGGCGGCCATTGTGCAGTGAGGCTACGCTGCACTGCACGTCGACCCGCCTGCGGCGGCTACTCGTCCATGAGGTCGCGCACGCGGGCCGGGTCGAACTCTATCGGCGGGCCCATGGTCGACGACACATTGACGCTCTTGATGTACTTGCCCTTCGCCGCCGCCGGCTTGGCGCGCACGATCTCGTCGAGCACGGCGCCGTAGTTCTCGACCAGCTGCTGCTCCGAGAACGACTTCTTGCCGATGCTCAGGTGCACGATGCCGGAGCGGTCGGTGCGATACTCGACCTTGCCGCCCTTGGCGTCGCTCACGGCCTTGCCGACCTCGAAGGTCACGGTGCCGGACTTGGGGTTCGGCATGAGACCGCGGGGACCGAGGACGCGGCCAAGCTTGCCGACGGTACCCATCATGTCGGGCGTGGCGATGGCGACATCGAAGTCGAGCACGCCCTTCTGGACCTGCTCGGCGAGGTCGTCGGCGCCGACGACGTCGGCGCCGGCCTCCTGCGCCTCGCGCGCCTTGTCGCCCTGGGCGAAGACGGCGACGCGCATGGTCTTGCCGGTGCCGTGCGGGAGCACCGTGGTGCCGCGCACGATCTGGTCGGCGTGACGAACGTCGACGCCGAGCCTGAAGTGGACCTCGATGGTCTCGTCGAACTTGGCGCCCTCGAACGTCTTGAGAAGGCGCATGCCCTCGAGGGGAGTGTAGAGACGGTCCTGGTCGATCGCGCGCCGGGCGTTCGTGTAGTTGCGGCCTCGCTTGGCCATTCGCATACCTCCTGTGGTCCAGACGGCGACCGCGTCGCCTCCCACATCGGCGGCCGGGCGGGTGCCCGGCCTTCGGTCTAGTCTGCCACCTCGACGCCCATGCTGCGGGCGGTGCCCTCGATGATCTTCATCGCGGCGTCGATGTCGTTCGCGTTCAGGTCGGGCATCTTGAGCTCGGCGATCTCGCGCACCTTCTCGCGCGACACCTTGCCGACCTTCTCCCGGTTGGGCTCGCCCGAACCCTTGTCGATGCCGAGCGCCTCGCGCAGCAGCACCGCCGCCGGCGGGGTCTTGGTGATGAAGGTGAAAGAGCGGTCCTCGAAGACGGTGATCTCGACGGGGATGATGGTGCCGCCCTGCGCCTGGGTCTGGGCGTTGAACGACTTGCAGAACTCCATGATGTTCACGCCGTGTTGGCCCAGCGCGGGACCGACGGGCGGCGCCGGGTTGGCCTGTCCGGCCGGGATCTGCAGTTTGATCGTTGTCAGGACCTTCTTGGCCACTGCTGCCTCGCTTCGCTTGCCGCTACGTTCGCTGTCGTCAGGATGTCTTCTTGACCTGGTCGAAGGCGAGCTCGACCGGCGTCTCGCGGCCGAAGATCGACACCATGACCTTGAGCCGGCTCTGGTCGAGGTTGACCTCGACGACCTCGCCGGAGAAGTCCGAGAGGGGGCCCGAGGTGACGCGCACGATCTCGCCCACGCTGAACTCGGCCTTCTGCTTGGGACGCTCGACCGTCGCCGTGTGGAGAATACGGTCGACCTCCGCGCGCGAGAGCGCCACAGGCTTGTTCTGGGCGCCGACGAAGCCGGTCACGCCCGGGGTGTTCTTGACCAGGGACCAGGTGTCGTCGGTGAGCTCCATCTGCACGAGCACGTAGCCCGGGAAGACGCGGCGCTCGGTGGTGACCTTCTGGCCTTCCTTGGTCTCGACGATCTGCTCGGTGGGGACCACGATCTGGTGGATGCGGTCCTCCTGGCTCATCGACTGACGGCGATGCTCCAGGTTGGCCTTGACCTTGTTCTCGTGACCCGAGTATGTGTTGACGACGTACCAGTGGAACAACTCTGGGCTCCGCTCAGGTGAGAAGGCTGATGACGCGCTTGACGAACTCGGAGAACACGCCGTCGCAGAACGCCGTGTACGCGGCGGCGATGGCGACGGCGACGAGCACGACGACCGTCGACTGCACCAGGTCATCGCGCGTCGGCCACGTGACCTTGCCCATCTCGACGCGGACGTCGCGCATGAACTTCGCGATGCCCTTCTTCTCGCCCTTGGCCCCCTTGCCGGCGGACTTGGACTGCGCCCGCGAGCGTGTCTGAGCGGCCCGGCTCTGCTTGGCCGACGACTTGCCGCGCGTCTTGCCCTTGTCGGCCGCGCCGCGCGCGTCCTTGCTCAAGTTATCCTTGCTCTTGACGGCCTTGGCCACTCAACCGCTCCGATGACAGGTGGCAGGGCTGGAGGGACTCGAACCCCCGACCCCCGGTTTTGGAGACCGGTGCTCTACCAATTGAGCTACAGCCCTACGAGAGAGTGCAGACGCTTAGCGCGTCTCCTTGTGGACCGTATGCGTACCGCACCAGCGACAGTACTTCTTCAACTCGATGCGGTCAGGGTCGTTCTTCTTGTTCTTGTTGGTGTGGTAGTTGCGACGCTTGCACTCCTGGCAAGCGAGTGTGACCAGCTGACGCACGTCTCAACCTTTCGACGGAAGCACGTAAGGATACCCCGCACTGCGCACGAGGGTCAACGCGACGGCGCAGCCCGGTGGACGCGACCTGCGGGCCGCGCCGGCCAGGCGGGGCAGTATAGCAGAGCGGCCCGTCGGGGGGCAAAACGGCCCTCCGAGAACGTATGCTGATACGCGGACCCGAGCAGTGAGGTGCGCGGTGACGGGCGACGACCGCCCCGACGACGGAAGAGCGAGCGACCGGACGAACGAGACGCCGGTCGAGGCCGCGCGTCCCTCGATGCCGCGGTACCAGCCTCCGGCTCCGTATCCGCCCCCGGCCAACGCGGTGCCCGGGTACGCGCCGCCGACCGGGACGGTGTGGGCGCCGCCGGCTGTGCCGGCGGCGCCCACACCCTCGGGCCCCCCAGCGGCCCCGCCGCTGCACACCCTCCGTCCAATCGCCCGACCGCACTGGACCTGGAAGCAAAGCCTCTGGGGCCTGCTGCTGGGCATGGGGCCGTTCGTCGCCCTCTACGCCGCGACCTACTCAGTCACCGACAGCGCCGACGTCAGCGCCGGCGACGTCACCGTCGCCACGGGGATCGTCTTCGTCGTGGCGTCGGCGATCGGCTACGGCTGGCAGCTCTTCGCCGCCTGGCTGTTCTCGGTGCGCTCCGCCCCCCACAAGCTGCGCGCCTGGGGCTTCAGGCGACCGACGGCGGCGTTCTTCTGGACCATCCCGCTCGTCCTCTTCTCGGCGTACGTCGTCAGCTTGGCCAACGACGCCCTCCTGCACCCACCGGAGCAGGACATCGTGAACGCCTTTCCGCCCACCACCGGTGGGGTCGTCCTGTTCGCCGTCGTCGCCGTGATCATGGCGCCGCTGTGCGAGGAGATCTACTTCCGCGGCTTCGTCTTCAAGGGCTTCGCCGAGTCGTGGGGGTGGGTGTGGGGTGCCGCCGCCTCGGGGGCGCTCTTCAGCCTCGCGCACCTGCAGCTGACACTCTTTCTGCCACTGTTCGTGCTGGGTTTCGGCCTCGCCTGGGTGTACCAGCGCACGGGGTCGCTGTGGACGAACATCACCCTGCACGCGACCTTCAACGGGGTGGCCGTGCTCGCTTGGGCGCTGACGAGCTAGGCGAACGGCGCGCCGGCGCAGCGGAACGCGCCGGGCGGAACGTCAGCGGAGCAACGTCGGCTTGCGCAGCTCGCGGCAGCGGCAGGCGTCGTCCTGCGGCAGGGCGGCAAGGGCGTCGAGCAGGATCCGCGCCACGAGACCGGCGTCGGCGGTGAAGATGCGCTTGAGCTCTTCGTGCTCCCACTCGCGGACGACGCCCTCGCCGTAGTTGACGACGACGTAGATGCCCGCGTAACAGGCGCCGATGTCGCGCGCCAGCCAGACCTCGGGTGAGAAGCTCTGTCCCACGATGTCACCCATGGGCTGCAGGACGCGCACCTCGGCCGGCGACTCGAAGCGCGGACCCTCGGTGACGACGTACGTGCCGCGCGTGAACAGGCGGCGCTCGGGAGCGAGGCGCCGCGCCGCGCCGACCAGCGCCTCGCGCCCGGTGGCGCACACCGCGTCGCGCATGATCAGCAGGTGATCGCCGACGACGGCGCCAAGCCGGTCGCGGTCGGTGGTCACGTCGACGAAGTCGTCCGGAACGACCAGGTCCCCGGGGTCGAGCAGGCGGCTCAAGCTGCCGACGCCCGCGTCCGAGAGGATCCGGCGCACGCCGGCGCGATGCAGCACGCTGAAGACCTGACGCGAGGCGCGGCCGCGCGAGACGCCGGCGCGCCACCCGTGCATGGGCACGTGCAGGGCGCGCCGGCCCTCCAACTCGAAGAGGGCGAACGGCGGGCTCTCACCCCAAGGCGTGTCGAAGACGAGCGCGGCCTCGAGGACGCGCGCACCGGCGTACGCGTCGGCGGGGAGACCGGCGGCGAGCGAGCCCGACCCGCCGATGACGGCGAGACCCGCCTGTGGCACCGTGGCGTCGGACATCAGAGGCCCGCGATGTCGGGCGTGACGCGCAGAATCACGAATTGCACGTGGTCGCCCGCGTCCGACGTGTAGCGGCTGAGCTCCTGCTCGATGGCCGCCGGGTAGGCGCGCACCCTGCCGAGGAGGCTCTCGCCCTGGGTCACGCTGTCGCCGACCTTCACCCCCGGGCGCGCGATGTGCGACACGACGAGCAGGAGAGTCGGGTCGTCGGCCACCTGGATCTGCAGCTCGACGTCCTGGTACTTGCCCGAGATCGCGGTGTGCTGCACGCTCACGACCTTGCCGTCGAGCGGGCTGAAGACCTCGGCGCCGGGCACCGCCCCGATGTCGAGGCCCGCGGTGGAGGACGATCCTTCGCCTCCGTCGCCGTCCATGAGGTAGTACGGGAGCGCTCCCCCGCCGGCGAAGACGTCGGCGAGCCGCGCCGCCAGGCTCCCGCCGCCGACGCGCTCGCCCTCGGGCGTGAACGGCACGCTGTCGGGGTTGTCGACGGGATGGTAGCCGATCGCCGTCGTCGACTCGAGGGCGACGGGCAGCAGGAGCTCGATCTCCCCCGCCGTGGCGACGACGACGCGGCGGTCGACGGCCGACTTCTCGGCGAAGGTCGGCTGCGCCGCGGCGTCGGGGACCCGGGCCGGCGTGGCGGAGGGCAGAGCGTACGCGAGCCATACCGCGAGAAGCGAGAGGGTCACGACGATCGCCAGCCCGACCGCGCGCCGGCGCCTGATCTGCTTGCGGCGGCGGTCGCGATGTCGCCACCGGTCAGTCTTCAGGCTGTGCATACGTAACGCGACGATAGCGGACGCCGTTGGAACCGGCAAGCCGCCGGCGTTGGCCGCCGACGTTGCCAGGAGAGACGAAAGAACCTTGCGCTGAACCTATTAACTCGGGCCCCGTCGAGCCGATACGTCTCAGTGAGAAGGTGCATCGCAGCGGGCGAGCGCCTTCCGGCATATACAACGTAGCTCGGCTCGGGGGTGAGCCATGAAGAAGCGATTCGCGTTGTTCGTCACGGCGGCGGTCCTCGCCGCGCTCGTCATCCTTCCGGCGACCGCATCGGGCGTCATCACGCTCACGCCCAAAGAGAAGCGCGTCGTCGCGCTCATCAACAAGATCCGTGTCAACCATGGCTTAGCCAAGCTGGCCGTCAGACCCTCCCTCGTGCGGGGGGCGCGGAGCCACTCCACCGAGATGGGCGCCTTGAAGTACTTCGATCACGACTCGTACAGCGGCGAGTCGTTCGCCCGCCGGTTGATCCGCCACGGCTACGACCGCGCAGGCTACAGCTTCTGGAAGGTCGGCGAAGACATCGCCTGGGGCTCTGGTCTCTACGCCACCCCCGAGGTGATCGTCGACGGCTGGATGCACTCCTACATGCACCGCGTCGTGATCCTCACGAAGACCTTCCGCAACATCGGCATCGGTGTCACTTCGTGCGCGGACGGCTACGGCGAGTGCACCGGCGAGGTCTTCTTCTTCACCCTCGACCTGGGACGCCGCGTCAGGTAGCCCCAGCGTCAACCAGAGGCCAGCGGGGGCGCCGTGAGGCGCCCCCTTTTTCGTGCCGCGATGTCCGCGACGCCCCATCCGCCGCCACCGTCGGGCCGGTGCCTCGCCACCGCGACGGACGTCCGGCGGCTGCCGTAGGATGACGGCGTGGACGACCACACGGACGGGTCACTGGCCGGAGACCTGACATGACGCTCGACGCGCAGGCCCGACTGCAGGCGCTGTTCACCGACGGCGGCCACGAGCAGGTCGTGGCGGTGGCGCACGAGGCCGCCCGGCCGGGGCGCGCAGCGCCGTTGCCGGGCGACTTGCACCCCGCCGTCACCGCCGCCCTGGCCGCCGCAGGCGTCGACGCGCTCTACTCTCACCAGCGCGAGACCTTCGACCTGTTGCGCGACGGCAAGAACGTCGTCGTCTCGACCGGCACGGCGAGCGGCAAGTCGCTCTGTTTCACGCTGCCGACGCTCGACGCCGCGGCCAACGATCCGCAGGCGCGCGCGCTGTACCTCTACCCCACCAAGGCGCTGGCGCAGGACCAGGCGCGCAAGCTGGTCGAGCTGCGTGCGGGGGCGCTCAACGAGGACGCCGGCGAGGCGCTGCGCCCCGTGGTCCCCGCGATCTACGACGGCGACACGCCGCAAGGGCAGCGCGCCGCGATCAGGCGCAGCGCGACGATCGTCCTCTCGAATCCGGACATGCTGCACGTCGGCATCCTGCCGGCGCACGAGCGCTGGGCCGAGTTCCTCCATCACCTGAAGTACGTCGTGCTCGACGAGGCGCACGTGTACCGCGGCGTCTTCGGCTCGCACGTGGCCCAGGTCATGCGCCGTCTGCGGCGCCTGTGCGAGGTGTACGGCGGCGCGCCACGGTTCGTGCTCGCCTCGGCGACGATCGCCAACCCGGGGGGGTTCGCCGAGCGCCTCGTCGGCCTGCCGTTCGAGACCGTCGAGCAGGACGGGGCGCCGCACCCCGAGCGCACGATCGTCTTCTGGAACCCACCCCTCGAGGACCCCGACCTGGGCACGCGGCGCAGCGCCCTCGCCGAGTCGAGCTACATCGTCGGCGAGGCCGTGCTCGCGGGGGCGCGCGTGATCGGCTTCGCGCCAACGCGCAAGGCGGCGGAGCTGGTCTTCGACCACGTCCGCCGTCGCCTGAACGACCGCGACCCAGGCGGGGCCGGCGAGCGCGTCCAGCCCTATCGCGCCGGCTACACGCCCGAGCAGCGCCGCGACATCGAGCGTCGGCTCTTCGCCCACGAGCTCGACGCGGTGATCGCGACCAGCGCTCTCGAGCTGGGCATCGACGTCGGCACGCTCGACGTCGCCCTCGTCACGGGCTTCCCGGGCACGGTCACGAGCCTGCGGCAGAGATGGGGCCGCGCCGGCCGCGCCGGGCACGGCTGGGCCGTGCTGGTCGGCGGCCAGGACGCCCTCGACCAGTACTTCATGCGCGAGCCCGAGCGTCTCCTCGACCGTCAGGTGGAAGAGGCGATCATCGACCTTGACAACCCGCACATCTCGGACGCCCACCTGCAGAGCGCGGCCTACGAACGGCCACTCGCGCCCGACGACGAGCGCCTCTTCGGCGAGCGCGCGATGCTGCGGGCCGAGGCGCTGGCGCAAGCGGGCAGATTGAGGCGGCGGGCCGGCGGCCTGGCCTGGGCCAGGCCGCACTCGCCCGCCGCCGACGTCTCGCTGCGTTCGGCCTCGGCCGAGACCTTCGTCATCGTCGAGGCGCGCCAGGGCGAGATCCTCGGCACCGTCGAGCAGGAGCGCGTCTTCCGTGTCGCGCACCCCGGCGCCGTCTACCTGCACCTCGGGCGGAGCTACCTCGTGAAGCGTCTCGACCTCGACGGGCGCACCGTCCTCGTCGACGACCACGACGGCACGTTCTACACGCAGGCGAAGATCGACAAGAACGTGCTCATCGCCGGCCAGGCCGCCTCGCGGCCGCTGGCCGGCGCCGCCCTCTTCTTCGGCGAGCTCGAGGTGACCGAACAGGTCATCGCCTACCAGAAGCGCGACCTCACCGACGGCCGCGTCCTCGACACGGTGAGCCTCGACCTGCCCGAACAGACGTTCACCACCGAGGCGCTGTGGTTCACGCTGGGGCCGGAGGCCGTGGAGCGTATCGCGCCGGCGACGGCGCCAGTCGCGGCGGCCCAGTCCGCAGCCGCGACCCCCGCCGGCCATGTCGAACCCGAGCTCGCCGGCGCCCTGCACGCCGCCGAGCATGGCCTCATCGCCCTCATCCCGCTGTACGCGATGTGCGACCGCTGGGACATCGGCGGCCTCTCCACCCCCTGGCACTGGCAGACCGACCGCGCCAGCGTCTTCATCTACGACGGCTATCCGGGTGGCATCGGCCTGAGCAAGCGCGGCTTCGAGGCCTTCGAGAGCCTCGCCGCCGACACCCGTCGGCTCATCGTCGACTGCCCCTGCGAGAGCGGCTGCCCCTCGTGCGTGCAGAGCCCGAAGTGCGGTAACCTCAACGAGCCGCTGAGCAAGGCGGGAGCGGTGCGCCTGCTGGAGTCGATCCTGGGCGACGGGCCGTCCCCGCTCTCACACGCAGATCCGACGTGAGGACCAAGACGATCACCGACGACATCACCATCGAGCGCCTCGAGCCCAAGGACATCGAGCTTCTCGCACCGTTGTGGAAGGCGCTCCTCGACCACATCGCGGTGCTGCCCGACGCGCTCGTGCCGATCCGGCCCTTCGAGCAGTCGTGGCCGCTCGAGCGCACCGATTTGCTCAAGGCGCTGGAGGGCGACGGGTTCGTCCTGGTGGCCCGCCGCGACGGCGCCGTCGTGGGCTACGCCTTCGTGGAGGTAGAGGGCCCCGACCCGGTCTGGTACACCGGCGACAGCCACGCGGTCCTCGCCGCCCTGAGCGTCGCCGACGGCGAGCGCGGGGCCGGCGTCGGCACGGCGCTCTTCGACGCGGTGGACGCCGAGCTCGAGCGCCGCGGTGTGGAGGACGTGGAGATCGGCGTCGACACCGCGAACCGCGATGCGATGCGCTTCTACGAGGAGCGCGGGTACCGGCACGACTTCCACATCTTCTACGGGACGCCGGGTCGCAAGCCATGGGCCTGCCTGCGGCGCGAGGAGGAGGACAGGAAGGCCGGGCGCGGGCGCTACGCGCCGCCCGGCCCCGACGCCGCCCAATGACCCGCACCGCCCCAGCCCGTACGCGCCGCTCGACCGCCCCATGACCCCCGCCCCCCACTGGATCATCGAGCCGCTCTCCCCCGCGACGCCCGGTCAGTTCACCGCCGCCGACCTCGCCCCGCTCGAGCCCCTCTGGCGATCGCTCATGGACCGTCACCGCGACGTGTGGAACGAGCTCCCGATGCGAAGCTACGAGGAGTCGTGGGAGCGGCGTCGCGCCCAGTACCTGGAGGTGCTTGCGGTGCCGGGCTCCTTCATCCTCGTGGCCCGGCGCGGCGAGCATCTGATCGGCTACGCGGTGGTAGACATTCAGGAGGGGGACGAAACGTACACGACGGGAGAGCGCCAAGCCGAGATCTACACGCTGGCCGTGTTGCCCGGGGAGCGCGAGCGCGGCGTCGGTGCCGCCCTCATGGACGAGGCCGATCGGCGCCTGCTCGCCGACGGCGTCACGGACGTCTTCGTGGCCACCATGCACGGCAACGACGCCGCGCAGCGCTTCTACGAGCGGCGCGGCTTCACACCCTTCTTGCACATGCAGTACCGCAAGCTCACCGGCTTGGACGGCGCGCCGGCTGCGCCTCCGCCGTCCGACGACTCGCGCCAGGAGGACTGACCGTGCCGCCTACGGACACGCCGCCCACGGACACACTCCCCACCTACGTCAGCGTGATCGGCGCGAGCGACGCCGCGCCGGAGCTCGCCGCCAAGGCCGAGGAGCTCGGCGAGCTGCTCGCCGCGGCCGGCTGCGTCGTCGTCTGCGGCGGCCGCGACGGCGTCATGGCCGCCGTCGCCCACGGGGTGAAGGGGAAGGGCGGCGTCTGCATCGGCATCCTCCCGGAGGCCGACCGCAGCCGCGCCGCCTCCGACCTCACCTACTCCGTCTGCAGCGGCATGGGC
>Ga0315281_10012915_pt1 | contig 11332 bp, 8 predicted proteins | sample YL17G07_0_MG_FD_204540 | JGI IMG/M metagenome (GOLD analysis project Ga0315281, IMG submission 204540) | Sediment microbial communities from Yellowstone Lake, YNP, Wyoming, USA - YL17G07_0 | ecosystem: Environmental > Aquatic > Freshwater > Lake > Sediment | place: USA: Wyoming | collected... | reverse complement strand
GCATCATGCCCGCCGTCGGTGGCGTCCAACATGGCCTGAATCGTAATCTGATCCGCTGGGCGGGCGAGTTCATATCCGCCATGAAGTCCCTTGAACGACCGGACAATCCTCTGCTGCGCCAATTTCTGCAAGATCTTCCACAGGAAGGGCATGGGGATTTTTTCGGTTCGCGATATTTCTCGCGCCCCGACGAGAGTCCCTGCGGGCTGTTGCGCCAGGAAGGTTATGGCCCTGATGGCGTATTCGGTGGAATGAGAGAAAATCATCTTACTAGACCTTTATGTCCGGTAGTAAAAGAGAGAGGCTGGCATGTCATAAGCCTTGAGTTTTCACGCGTTAATTGCGCAAAAAGCCACATACCTGTGTGCTTTCTAGCAGCTTCATGGCGATTACACTGGATAACTTTGTCCAATTTCCCGCTAAGCCCTTTCTTCTGAATGGCGCGCTTTCGCTTGGCCCTCTCTAGGGATGGCAATCCGGATGCCACACTGCGAGCTGTCAAACAGCTTGCATTGGGATTCGGAATATCCGGAGGGCATGGCCATGAAGACGGCAACAGAGATCTTGCGGGAAGAACACGACGCCATTTTGCGCATGCTGGACGCCACCGAGGAGGTAGCTCGCCGCTTCAGAAATCATGAGCACGTCGAGTCGCAGGTCCTGGACCACTTGCTGGAGTTTTTCCGCCTCTTTGCCGACCGCTGCCATCATGGCAAGGAAGAAGACCTGCTTTTCCCCTTGCTCGAGAAGAAAGGAATGCCGCGCGGCGGCGGCCCCATTGGCGTGATGCTGATGGAGCATGACCAAGGACGCGGGCTGGTCGGGCAGATGGCTATGGCAGGCAAAGAGTATGCGACCGGGGATTCCGCGGCGGGCCTGCGCTGGGCGGCCGCAGCGACGGATTATGCGGGCCTGCTCCGCGAGCATATCGCCAAGGAAAACGAAGTCCTTTTTGTCATGGCGGAACGCATGCTCACTCCAGCGGAACAGCAGGAGCTTGCCCAAGCGTTTGAAAAAAGCGAGACAGAAAAGATGGGCGAGGGAACCCACGAGCGCTTACACGCGATGATGGACAAACTACTGGCGGAGCTGCAGCCCGCGGGCAGGTAACTTCCGTTGAGGCCAACTGCACACTTCCGAGGTCGCCGCCACCGCACCCCCGTGTGGTTTCTGCTCGTGGTCTGCGTCGCTGCGCTGGGCTTGGCCGGGAACGAAGCGGCAGGTCAGGCACCCGCACCGCAAACGCAACCACAAAGCACCGTCAGCAAAGAGAAACAAAAACCTGTCGAAGTTTCCGTAGAGTTGCGCCTGCGCAACGAATTTCGCGATAATGCGGACTTCAAACCAGCCGACGATTTTGACCACTTCCTCGGCCAGCGGTTGCGCATCAACCTGCGCGCGCGGCTGCACCCGCGATGGACGATTTTCTTTCAAGCACAGGATGTTTGGCTGTTCGGCAGCAACAGCGACAAAGTCATCCACGACCTGGCCACCAATCTCCACCAGGCCTATTTTGACTGGAAGCTCCCGGGAACCGACCGCTGGGAATTTCGCGGCGGTCGCCAGGAATGGGCTTATGGAGAAGAGCGGCTAGTCGGAGCATTCGGCTGGGACAATGTCGGCAGGTCCTTTGATGGCGCGCGGCTGCGCCACCGCGCCGGCGCATGGTCCAACGATTTTTTCTGGGGCCGCATGATGGACGTTCGCCGCAATGGCGCGCGCGCGCGGGCTGGACAGCAGGATCTGTCCGGCGTCTACCTCATGCGCGAGCCGAAGGGCTCGCCGGGGCGCCTGGAGCTTTACTTCCTATTCTTGCGCGACGGCTTGCGAACGTCGGGCGAGATCGCCGGAGCGCCGCGCGAAACGCTGCGCCTCGGCACGCTCGGCTTCCGACGCGTGCACCGTCCGAAAACGGGCTGGCGGTACTCGATGGAACATGCCTGGCAGTTTGGAAAGCGCGGGCCGGACTCACATCGCGCCGTAATGTTGATCGGGACGGGTGGCTTCGCCTGGGGCGGGCATTGGCAACCGCGGATCCAGTTCGAATATGACTTTGCCAGCGGAGACAACAATCCGACGGATGGAAATTCACGCGAATTTCAAAATCTGTTTCCGACCAACCATCCGTATTACGGCTATGCCGACTTAGTCGGCCTGCGCAATCTCCACGATTTTCGCGGGACGGGAGCGGTGACGCTGCACCCCAAGGTCATCCTGGAACTCGATTACCATCATTTTCTTCTGGCAGCGCCACACGGACCATGGAAAAGCGCCGGCGGGCGTGTGCTTGGGTCCGGCCCGTTGGGCCGCTTTGGGCGCGACCTGGGCCATGAAGTGGACTTGACCGTTCGCCTCCCGCTGCATAAGCACCTCAATTTCCTTGCTGGATATTCCGCTTTTGTCCCCGGGAGTTTCGCTAAACATAATCGAGGTCCAGAAATACTTCATTTTGCGTATGTCCAAACTACGTTCCAGTTTGGGCAGATTCGCTAGGGAGGATTTCCCAAAGTGACGTTTGGTGGGCGAAGCAAGGGCCAAGTAATGGATATTTTTGTCTTGTTATCGCTATTTCTCATTTGGTCAGGCGATGGCTTGGCTGACACCGGGAAGTCGGAATCTCTGTCGAAGCGGCAATCTCTTGGCCCCGGGCCGGGAGGTTGGGCAAGTGGACCAGATGGCAAAGGGTCCCGCTGGCGCATGCGCACGGCTTCGAACAAGTCATCCGATCCTTGTGCCGCCATCTTCGGCCTGCCTCCGGAAGTGTCAAGTTCTCCGAACAGGACAAGGACGTTCTTATCCACATGCCGAAAGCCAAAAAAGGACTTGACAAGTTCTTAATATAAGAATAAAAGGTCCTATTTTCTGTTATGGGATAGAACATGTCTTTCTTGGGCAGTCATGCTTCGGAACTGGCACTCAGGGCGGCGATTCACCTCGCCATGCAGCCACCCGGAAAACTTTCGCCGACCCGCGAAATCGCGGCGGGCACCGGTCTTCCGGCGGCGTATCTGGCTAAAATCATGCGCCTGCTGATCCGTGCCGGGCTGGTGCGCGTGTTCCGCGGTCCGGGTGGGGGCGCCGAACTCGGCCGGCCTCCCTGTTCCATTTCACTTTCCTCGCTCGTGCGCGCCGTGGAAGGCGATACGCAGGCAGAGAGATGCATCATGGGCAAAGGCGCGTGCTCAGAATCGGCGCCCTGCCTGCTCCACTCGCACTGGATTCCGCTGCGGGCCGAAATCTCCCGCTTACTCGAAGAGACTTCGCTGGGCATGCTCGTCCAAGCGGCGCACGAGAAGCAGCCCTGCATACCGGAAGCCGGCCTCGTGCCTACGGAGTCTGCACCCCATACGAAATCCAAACACAAAGCAAGCAAGAGGCAGAACCCATCATGAATCCTCGAACGCATTCCTATCGAATTCATCGAACCGCCAGCCTGCTTTCCGCGAGCTTGCGGTTTTCTTTGGCCTTCGCCGTTCTCGTCCTGCTGCTCGCCGTGCCTGTTCCGGCGCAGGCGCAGGACGCCGCCACTTACTTCAAGCAGAACTGCTCGAGCTGCCACACCATCGGCGCTGGCCGGCTGGCCGGTCCGGACTTGAAAAACGTGCACACGCGGCGCGATCGCGCCTGGCTCAAGCAGTACGTTCCCAACCCCAGGGCCATGATCGACCGCGGCGATCCCTATGCGCTGAAATTGTTGCAGGCTGCCAACGGCGTGGTCATGCCGCCGCCGCAGGGACTCACCGAATCGCGACTGAACGAAATTCTCGACTTTATCGAAGCCGAATCGAAGGCCGGCCGGATCTGGGGCGGAGGAGGACTTAGCGATCGTCCGTACACCGCCGCCGACCTGACCTTGGGGCGCGCGCTCTTTAGCGGCGAACAATCGCTGGCCAAGGGCGGCCCGGCATGCATTTCGTGTCACACGGTGGGCACGCTGGGCAGTTTCGGTGGCGGCCGTCTGGCGCCGGCGCCGCAATATGACCTGACGCGCGTTTACGAGCGGCTCGGCGGGCGCAAGGCGCTCGGCTCGTGGCTCTCCGCGCCGCCAACGCCCACAATGAACGCCATCTTCAAGCAGCACCCGATTGAACCCAACGAAGCGTTCGCCCTGCTCTCGGTGGTGGAGGATGCGGCGGCGCGCAGCGGCGAGGCGGATGCTGTGCCACTGCTGAATTTTTTTCTGATTGGTCTCGGCGGCGCGGTCGCCGGACTGGTCACGTTTGGCACCGTGTGGCGCGGGCGCTTTCGGAGCGTCCGACGGGCTCTGGTGCGCGGCGAGCTGCAGCGCGGTTCGGCTTCGCTCACCACAGGAGGTGAGCGATGAAGCGGAAGAACGCACTGGATTGGATCAAGGACGAAAACGATCCGAATCTGCGGAGCTGGGAAGAGTTCTACCGCAACCGCTGGCAATACGACAAAGTGGTGCGCAGCACCCATGGTGTGAACTGCACGGGAGGCTGCACGTGGCAGATTCACGTGAAGGACGGAATCGTCACCTGGGAGATGCAGGGCCTGGATTATCCCGCTCTCTCAGCCGACTTGCCGCCTTACGAGCCGCGCGGATGCCAGCGCGGCATTTCGTTTTCCTGGTATCTCTACAGCCCGCTGCGCGTGAAGTATCCCTATGTGCGCGGGGCGCTGTTGGACCTCTGGAAGAAAGCCCGCCTGGAGCACGCCGACCCGGTGGATGCCTGGAAATCGCTAGTGGAAAACCCCGAAGCGCGCGCCCGCTGGCAACGCGCCCGCGGCAAGGGCGGATTCCGTCGCGCTGACTGGGACACCATGCTGGAACTCATCGCCGCGGCGAATCTGCACACCATCAAAACGCATGGCCCGGACCGCATTGCGGGCTTCTCGCCGATTCCGGCGATGTCCATGATCAGCTATGCCAGCGGCGCACGCATGCTGCAATTGATGGGCGGCATATCGCTTTCCTTTTACGACTGGTATTGCGACTTGCCGAGCGCCTCGCCGGAAGTTTGGGGCGAGCAGACCGATGTACACGAGTCGGCCGACTGGTTTAACGCCAAGCTCATCGTCTCCATGGGCGCCAACCTCAACATGACGCGCACGCCGGACTGCCACTTCGCCGCCGAAGCACGGCACAACGGATCGAAGTTCTGGGTTTTTTCGCCGGACTTCAGCCAAGTGGCCAAGTACGCCGACGAGTGGGTGGCCATCAATGCGGGTCAGGACGGCGCCTGGTGGATGGCCGTCAACCACGTTCTGCTCAACGAAGCGCATCATCAGAAGCAGACGCCTTACTTCATCGACTACACGAAGAAATACACCGACGCGCCATACCTGGTTGAGCTGGAGCCGAAGGGCGGCGTGTTTCGCCCCGGGCAACTCCTGCGCGCGAATCGCCTCGAGGGTTATGGGGGCGTCGAAAACGGCGACTGGAAATTCCTGATGTGGGATACGACGTCCAGCAAGCCAAAGATGCCAATGGGTTCGAGCGGCTTCCGCTGGGGCAAGGAAAAAGGGAAGTGGAACCTGCTGCTCAAGGACGGCGTGGATGGTTCGGACATCGACCCGACGCTGACATTCCTGCCCAAGAACGACGGCGTGGTGCAAGTGGAACTCGACGACTTTGCCGAAGGCCGCCCGATGCGCCGCGGCGTGCCCGTCAAGAAGATCAAAACGAAGGACGGCAAGAGCGTCACCGTTGCCACCATCTACGACCTGTTGATGGCGCAGTACGGCGTGGGCCGCGGCCTCGACGGAGATTATCCGAAGGACTACAACGACGAGAGCCAGCCCTACACGCCGGCGTGGTCGGAGAAATATACGGGCATGGATCGCGAGCTGGTGATCCGCTTTGCGCGCGAGTGGGCCACCACCGCGGAGCTCACCAAGGGGAAGTGCACGATCATCATCGGCGCCGGCGTGAACCACTGGTATCACGCCACCCTGATGTATCGCGCCGGCATCCACGCGCTGATGTTTTGCGGGTGTGTCGGCGTAAACGGCGGCGGCCTGGCGCACTACGTGGGCCAGGAAAAGCTTGCGCCGATGGAATCCTGGTCGGCGATCGCATTCGGCCGCGACTGGGTCCCGGCCGTGCGCTTGCAGAACGCGCCGAGCTGGCACTACGTCAATACCGATCAGTGGCGCTACGAAAAGGAATTCACCGATTACCACACCGTGCCACCCAACCAGCCCGCCGGCTCCATCGCCACCGGCCACACCATGGACGTGCAGGTGCGCGCGGTACGCAACGGCTGGTTGCCGTTCTACCCGCAGTTCAACAAGAACCCGCTGGACATCGTGAAGGAAGCCACCGCGGCCGGCGCGAAGGACGAGGCCAGCATCATCGCCGACGTTGTGGGCCAGTTGAAATCTCGCAAGCTGAAGTTTTCGGTCGAAGACCCCGACGCCGCGGAAAACTGGCCGCGCATATGGTTCATCTGGCGCGGCAACGCGCTGATGGCGAGCGCTAAGGGCCACGAATATTTCCTTCGCCACTACCTCGGCACGCACACCAACACCATTGCCGAAGACATGGCCCAGGATTCGGTGAAGGAAGTCGCCTGGCACGAGCACGCCCCGCAGGGAAAGATGGACCTGGTGGTGGACCTCAACTTCCGCATGGACACCTCCGCGTTGTACTCGGACATCGTGCTGCCCGCGGCCACCTGGTACGAGAAGTCCGACCTCAACTCCACCGACATGCACAGCTTCATTCACCCGCTCTCCGAGGCCGTGCCGCCGTGCTGGGAGTCGAAGAGCGACTGGCAGATCTTCAAGGCCATCGCCAAGAAATTTTCCGAGCTGGCGCAGAAGCATTTCCCCGAGCCGGTGTGGGACATCGTGGCCTCGCCGCTGGCGCACGATTCCCCCGCGGAAATCGCGCAGCCGGCGATGAAGGACTGGATCAAGGGCGAAATCGAAGCCATCCCCGGAAAAACGATGCCCGGGTTCCGCGTCGTGGCGCGCGATTACAAGAATCTCTACAACCAGTTCATCTCGCTTGGCGAGATGGTGAAGAAGAACGGCCTGAGTGCGCACGGAACGTCGTACGCCATCGAGGACTTCTACGACGAAGCCCTGCGCGACATGCCCACGGTCCGCTGGCAGGGTAAAACGTATCCGTCGCTCGCTGAAGACGCGCAGGTGTGCAACGCCGTGCTGCACTTCGCCACCGTCACCAATGGCGAGCTGGCCTACCGCTCCTACAAGAACATGGAAGAAAAAGTCGGACTACCGCTGGTGCAGCTCGCCGAAAAGAGCCGCGGCGTCCGCACCAGCTATCAGGACCTGCAATCGCAGCCGCGGCGCTTCGTGAACAGCCCCATGTGGTCCGGACTGATCGAAAACGGCCGCGCCTATTCGCCGTTCACCTACAACGTCGAAGCATTGGTGCCCTGGCGCACGCTCACCGGCCGGCAGCACTTCTATTTGGACCATCCAGGCTACATCCAGTTCGGTGAGCACCTGCCCACGTATAAACCCAAGCCGCTGCCCACGCAGTATTCCGACCTCCGTTTCAGCAAGGAGGTGGGCCCGACGAAGTGCCTGAACTACCTGACGCCGCACGGCAAGTGGCACATCCATTCCACCTACGGCGATAACCAGCGCATGACCACGCTCTCGCGCGGCGTCGAGCCACTGTGGATGAACGAGAAGGACGCCGCGGACATCGGCATCGCCGACAACGACTGGGTCGAAGTGCACAACGACAACGGTGTGGTGTGTACGCGCGCCGTCGTTAGCGCGCGCATCCCGCGCGGCATCTGCATCCAGTATCACTCGCCTGAGCGGACCTACTCGGTGCCGACTTCGCCGCTCCGCGGAAATCGCCGCGCTGGGGGGCACAACAGCCTTACCCGCGTCCGCTTGAAGCCGAATCTGATGGTCGGTGGCTACGGGCAGTTCACCTACCACTTCAACTACTGGGGCCCGATTGGCTGCAACCGCGATACCCACGTGCTGGTCCGCAAGCTGCCCGAACTGAAGTGGTAACCAAAGGAGCCTGACCATGGATGTCCGCTCACAAATCGCGATGGTCTTCCACCTCGACAAGTGCATCGGGTGTCACACCTGCTCGATCGCCTGCAAAAATATTTGGACCGATCGCCGCGGCACCGAATACATGTGGTGGAACAACGTCGAAACCAAGCCCGGCACCGGCTATCCCACGCGATGGGAAGACCAGGACCGCTACGCCGGGGGCTGGGAAGTCAACAACGGCGACTTGAGCCTGAAGTCCACGGGCAAGCGGAAGGTGATCTTCAACATCTTCCACAATCCGCACATGCCGACGATGGACGACTACTACGAGCCGTGGACCTATGACTATCAGCACCTGTTCAACGCGCCGGAGGGCTCCGATCAGCCCACCGCGCGGCCGGTCTCCATGGTCACCGGCGAGTTCATCAACATCGAGTCCGGCCCCAACTGGGACGACGACCTGGGTGGCTCGCCCATTTATGCCGCGAACGATCCCAACCTCGCCGGGCTTACCCCCGAACAGCGCGAGCAACTCTTTGCCGTCGAGCGCCTGGTGTTTTTCTACTTCCCGCGCATCTGCAACCACTGCCTGAATCCCGGCTGCGTAGCTGCGTGCCCGTCGGGCGCGCTCTACAAACGCGGCGAAGACGGCATCGTGCTCCTGGACCAGAAGCGCTGCCGCGGCTGGCGTTCCTGCATTGCCGCGTGCCCGTACAAAAAGGTTTTCTTCAACTGGTCCACCGGCAAATCCGAGAAGTGCATCCTCTGTTTCCCGCGCATCGAGACCGGGCAGGCGCCGGCCTGCTTCCACTCTTGCGTGGGACGCATCCGCTACCTCGGCGTGTTGCTCTACGACGCCTCGCGCCTGGAGGAAGTGGCCAAGCTTCCCAGCGAGCAGCTCGTCGAGGGCCAGCGCTCGCTCATCCTCGACCCCAACGACCCCGCCGTAATCGCCGCGGCCCGCGCGAACGGCGTCCCCGACTCCACTATCGAGTCGGCGCAGAAATCGCCCGTCTATCAGTACGTCAAGATTTGGAAAGTGGCGCTGCCGCCGCACATCGAGTTCCGCACGCTGCCCATGCTGTTCTACGTGCCGCCGATGTCGCCGGTGATGGCGCACCGGGAAGGCAACGCGGTGGCGCACGATTCCGAGGACCTGTTCCACGACATCGAAACCGCGCGCGTGCCGTTGAAATTCCTGGCGAACCTGTTTGGAGCCGGGCACGAAGCGCATGTGCGTTACGCGCTCAAGAAGCAGAAGGCGGTGCGTTGGTACCGCCGCGCGTTGACGGTGGGCGATGTGGACGTGGCCCGGGCCCAGCGAATGCTTACCGAAGCGGACTGTACGCCTGAGGAAGCCGACGCAATCTACAGACTTACCGCGCTGTGCTCCTTCGACGATCGCTTCGTGATCCCACCCGCGCACCGGGAGGAAGCCATACAAATGTTCGAGGATCCTCAAGAACACAAGCAAGGCGTCGGCTTCGGCTTTCTCGCCGGTCCGCATCGAGGCATGTGATGGAAACCTCTTCGATTTACGACACTCTCGCCGCACTGCTCGTCTATCCGGGCGTCGATTACCGCCAGCACGTAACGCGCGCCGTGGACGCGCTCACCTCTGTCGATCCGGGGGACGCCGCTCTGCTGGACCACTTCGCGCGGCAGACCCAGGGTCTGTCGACGGAGGAGCTGCAGGAGCTCTTCATTCAGACGTTTGACATGAATCCCGTCCGCTCGCTCGAAGTTGGCTGGCACCTCTTCGGTGAAAACTATGACCGCGGCACCTTCCTGGTGAAAATGCGCCAGCAACTCCGCCGTTTCGGCATTGCCGAATCCGGAGAGCTGCCCGATCACATCACCCACGTGCTCGCCGTGCTCGGGCGCATGCCCGCGGGCGAGGCCGAAGAGTTCGCCATCGCCTGCGTCTTCCCGGCGCTCGAAAAAATGCGCGCCGGCTTTGACGACAAAAAGGAAGCGAACCCATTCAAGGATGTGCTGGACACGCTCGCCGGCCTGCTCCGCGGCTGGTATGGCGACCTGCTGGTGGAAACCGCTGCCGCCGCGCCCGCGCTGCGCGTGCTGCAAGGGAGTGAACTGCAATGAACACCGCTGTCACCGGTCTCGACCAATTCCTCTTCGTGGTGCTGCCCTACATGGTGATGTTCATCTTTTTCGTGGGCACCATCATGCGCTACCGCAAAGCGCAATACACCTATTCGAGCCTTTCTTCGCAGTTCCTCGAAAATCAACAGCACTTCTGGGGCCTGGTGCCGTTTCATTACGGAATCATCACCGTGCTCACCGGCCACGTCATCGCGTTCCTTATTCCGCGCTCCATTCTGCTGTGGAACAGCCGTCCGCTGCGCCTTTACATCCTGGAGATTTCCGCGCTGATCTTCGGGCTGCTCACGCTGATCGGGCTGGTCGGCTGCATCACCCGCCGCATGACCATGAGCAAGATCCGCGAAGTCACCAGCCTCCTCGATTGGAATGTCTTCGCGCTGCTGCTGATTCAGGTGGCCAGCGGTGTCTACGTCGCCGTCTTCCATCCGTGGGGCTCGTCGTGGTTTGCCTCGGCGCTGTCGCCCTACCTGTGGTCGCTGGTGAAGTTTTCGCCGGACATGAGCTATGTTGTCGCCCTGCCTTTCGCCGTCAAGCTGCACATCGCGTCCGCCTACGTAATGATCGGCCTCGCGCCGTTCACGCGTCTGGTGCACGTGCTCGTCGTTCCCAATCCGTATCTCTGGCGCAAACCGCAGGTGGTGCGCTGGTACCGGCACGTATTCACGTCGGCCGCGCAGCAATAGACAGAAGGAGATTTCGTCGTGGGTCAACTCAAAGGCACTCCAAAAGAAGCTTTGTTTGCTGCGACCCTGGGCTTTTTCTTCGGGTTCGCTTCGGTGGCCCTATTCGGGCCTACTGCCAAGAAATTTCAAGAGGTCATGCAACTCGGCCCGATGGCTATCGGCTTCCTCGTGGCCATTCCTGCGCTTTCCGGCTCATTGCTGCGCATTCCCTTTTCCGCATGGGTGGACACGACTGGCGGAAGAAAGCCGTTTCTCGTCCTGTTGAGCCTCTCCGTGGTTGGCATGGCGGGGCTCACGCTTGTCGCCAGGTTTGCCTATCCCGACCATCTGACCGCCAGCATGTTCCCTGTGCTGCTCTTGCTCGGCGTGCTGTGTGGATGTGGGATCGCTACCTTCTCGGTGGGCATCAGCCAGGTCTCCTACTGGTTTCCGCAGCGCAGCCAGGGCCGCGCGCTGGCTCTCTTCGCCGGCATCGGCAATGTGGCGCCGGGCATCTTCACCCTGATCGTGCCCATGGCGCTGGTGACGTGGGGGCTTGCGGGTTCGTATCTTGCCTGGCTGGTTTTCCTCGC
>Ga0315281_10012914_pt1 | contig 11332 bp, 9 predicted proteins | sample YL17G07_0_MG_FD_204540 | JGI IMG/M metagenome (GOLD analysis project Ga0315281, IMG submission 204540) | Sediment microbial communities from Yellowstone Lake, YNP, Wyoming, USA - YL17G07_0 | ecosystem: Environmental > Aquatic > Freshwater > Lake > Sediment | place: USA: Wyoming | collected... | reverse complement strand
CTTGTCGTCGTTGCCGAGCCACACACCGACCGTGATGTCCGGATCGAAGCCGATGAACCACGCGTCGGTGTTGTCGTCCACGGTGCCGGTCTTGCCCGCGAGCGGCCACTCGCGAGCCATGGCCGCGGCCCGCACGCCCGTGCCGTGCTCGCTGAGGACGCCGCGGAGGATGTTGGTCATCACGAACGCGGTGTCGGCGCGGATCACATCGGACGGCTCCGCCCGGTTCTCTTCGAGCAGATTGCCGTCGCGGTCGGTGATGCGCAGCACGGAGAACGGTTTCATCCGCACGCCCTGATTCGGGAACGTGCTGTAGGCGCTCGTGATTTCCATCAGCGTCGCGTCGCCCGCGCCGAGCGCGATGGGCAGATACGGCGGGAACTCTTCCTCGAGCCCGAACTTCTTCGCGTACTCGAGCACGCTCTTCGGGCCCAGCGTCTCCATCATCTTGATCGCGGGAATGTTGCGCGATTCCTCGAGCGCGTAGCGCAGCGTCACCGGCCCCAGGAACTTGAGGTCGTAGTTCTTCGGCTCCCAGACCGCGCCGATATCGCTCGTGTACGTGACGGGTGCGTCGATGATGATCGACGCCGGCGTGAAGCCGCGGTCGATGGCGGTCGTGTAGACGATCGGCTTGAACGTCGACCCCAGCTGCCGGTACGCCTGCATCGCGCGGTTGAACTTGCTGCGCGTGAAACTCCAGCCGCCGACCATCGCCTTGATCTGGCCCGTGTGGTTGTCGATCGCGACCATGGCGGCCTCGACCTGCGGCGCCTGGTCGAGGCTCACGCTGAGGGCGCCGGCGCCCTCGTCCACCTTGATGACGGCGACGTCGACGAGATCGCCCGGCTTGAAGAGATCGGCGGCGGTCGCGCGCCGCGTCCAGGCGTAGCCCGGCTTGTCGAGGTCCGCGTGGTACTTGCCGACGCGCAGGCGGGCGGGCCCGCCCTTCGGCGCCGTGACCACGACGGCGGGGACCACGTCGCCCGCGACGATCGGCCGGTTCCAGCGGTCGTCCTTGAACGATTCCACGGTGCGCTTGTCGTCGATCACGTTGCGCGCCGGCCGCCGCCATCCGTGGCGCTTGTCGTACGCCCGGAGCCCGCGCTCGATCGCGTGGTTGGCGAGGTCCTGCATCGCCGGATCGAGCGTCGTCGTGACCGACAGGCCATTTTCGTACAACGCTTTCGCGCCGTACTGCCGCTCCAGGTGCTTGCGCACCTCCTCGACGAAGAACGGCGCGATGCCCGGCGGCTGATTCGGCTGGCCTCGCGTGACGATCGGTTTCTGCTTCGCCGCGTCGGCCTGCGCCTGCGGGATGTAGCGCTCGTCGGCCATGCGCTGCAGCACGGTGTTGCGCCGCGCCGTGGCGCGCTTCATGTCGATGAACGGGCTCTGGCGCTCGGGCGTCTGGAAGATGCCGGCGATGAGCGCCGCTTCCTCGAGGTTCAGCTCTCTGTTCGTCTTGTTGAAGTAGAGACGGGACGCGGCCTCGACGCCGTAGGCGCCGTGCCCGAGGTACATCTGGTTGCAGTAGATCGCGAAGATTTCCTTCTTCGTGTAGCGTTTTTCGATTTGAATCGCGAGGATGATCTCGCGGATCTTCCGGTCGAAGAGCTTCTGTTTCGTGAGGCCGAACTGATCCAGGTTGCGCGCCACCTGCTGCGTCAGCGTGCTGGCGCCCTGATCGCGCCGCCGCTGGATGATATCGATCGCCGCCGCCGAAAAAATGCGCCAGACGTTGATGCCGAAGTGCTTGTCGAAGTCCGCGTCCTCGGTCGCGATGATCGCCTGGCGCAGGACCGGGTTGACGTCGTCGTACCCCACCACGACGCGGCGCTGCGTGGCGAACTCGCCGATGACCTGGCCCCCCGCGGCATAGATGCGCGTGATCGTGCTCGGGTTGTAATTGTCGAGCGAGGTGACCTGCGGGAGATCGCCGGCGTAAGCGAAGAGCACGCCGCTCAGGACGCCGAGCATCGCCGCGACGATGAAGAGGGCAACGATGCCGGCATTGCGGGCGATGCGAAGGACGACGTGCGTCATGGATCCGTATTTTAGCGCCGAAATTGAGGGTTTATGAGAACGAAGTTGACAATAGGGCACTCAGTTTTCATAATCAATGCGATATCACATTCCCCCCGTCGACGAGGTATTCATGAGCAAAATTATCGGTATCGATCTCGGGACCACGAATTCGGTAGTGGCGGTCATGGAGGGCGGCGAGCCCGTCGTGATCACCAATCCGGAAGGCGGGCGGCTGACGCCGTCCGTGGTCGCGTTCACGAAAGCCGGCGAGCGCCTCGTCGGCCAGGTCGCGAAGCGGCAAGCGGTCACGAATCCCGAGAACACCGTGTTTTCGATCAAGCGCTTCATGGGCCGCAAGTTCGACGAGGTCAATGAAGAAATGAAGATGGTTCCGTACGAGGTCGTGCGCGCCAGCAACAACGACGCGCGTGTGACCGCGATCGGAAAAGAGTACCCGCCGCCGGAAATCTCCGCGATGATTCTGCAGAAGCTGAAGCAGGCCGCGGAGGAGTACCTCGGCCAGCCGATCGACAAGGCGGTCATCACGGTGCCGGCGTACTTCAACGACGCGCAGCGGCAGGCCACCAAGGACGCCGGGCAGATTGCCGGCCTCGAAGTGATGCGCATCGTCAACGAGCCGACCGCGGCGGCGCTCGCGTACGGCCTCGACAAGAAGAAGGACGAGACGATCGCGGTCTACGACTTCGGCGGCGGCACGTTCGACATCTCGATCCTCGAAGTGGGCGAGGGCGTGGTCGAGGTGAAGGCGACCAACGGCGACACGCATCTGGGCGGCGACAACCTCGACCAGCGGATCATCGATTGGATCATCACCGAGTTCAAGAAGACCGACGGCATCGACCTCAGCAAGGATCGCATGGCGCTGCAGCGCCTCAAGGAAGCGTCGGAGAAGGCGAAGATGGAGCTCTCCACGGTGATGGAGACCGACCTCAATCTGCCGTTCGTCACCGCCGATCAGACGGGCCCGAAGCACCTGCAGATGAAGCTGTCGCGCGCGAAGTTCGAACAGCTTGTCGAGGATCTGCTGCAGAAGACGGTCGGGCCGACGAAGCAGGCCCTCTCCGACGCGGGACTCGATCCCTCGAAGATCGACGAAGTGGTGCTCGTCGGCGGGTCGACGCGCATTCCGAAAGTGCAGGCCATCGTCAAGGAGATCTTCGGCAGGGAGCCGCACCGGGGCGTCAATCCGGATGAAGTGGTCGCGATCGGCGCGGCGGTGCAGGCGGGCGTGCTCGCGGGCGATGTGAAGGATCTGCTGTTGCTGGACGTGACGCCGTTGTCGCTCGGCATCGAGACCATGGGCGGCGTGATGACGACGCTCATCACCCGGAACACGACGATCCCGACGCGCAAGAGCGAGATCTTCTCGACCGCGTCGGACAGCCAGACGAGCGTCGAGGTGCACGTCCTGCAAGGCGAGCGCTCCATGGCGCGCGACAACCGGACGCTCGGCAAGTTTCACCTCGTCGGCCTCCCGCCCGCGCCGCGCGGCGTGCCGCAGATCGAAGTCACGTTCGACATCGACGCCAACGGCATCGTGAACGTCTCGGCGAAGGATCTCGGCACCGGTAAGGAACAGAAGATCACGATCACGGCGTCGAGCGGCCTCGCCAAGGACGAAGTCGAACGGATGATGAAAGAGGCCGAGTCGCACGCCGAGGACGATCGGAAGCGGAAGGACGAGATCGAAGTCCGCAACAAGGCCGACCAGGCGGTCTACGGCGCCGAGCGGATGCTGAAGGACACGGGCGACAAGCTGGGCGACGCCGACAAGACGGCGATTGAGACCGGCATGGATGCGGTGAAGAAGGCGATCGAGGGCACGGATGGCGCGGCGATCCAGAAGGCGCTCGATCAGCTCACGGCGGCCCAGCACAAGGCGGCCGAGGCGCTGTATCGCCAGCAGAGCGCCAGCGCGAGCGGCGGCGGCGCGTCAGGGCCCGGGGCCGGCGCCGCAGGCGGTCAGACGCCGCCGGCGGACGCTGCGGGGGGCGCGCCGAAAGGCGACGTGATAGACGCCGAGGTGGTCGATGAAGGTAAACCTCAGTGAATTTGAGGATGTGAGGATTTGGGAATCTGAGGATTTTGGGAGGCTGGGAGTTCGAAGGACTCTTCACTTCCTCACATCCTCACATCCTTCCATCCTCAAATCTCTCTCATGGACTTCTACATCATCCTTGGCGTTCCACGGGCCGCGACGGCGAGCGACATCAAGCGCGCGTACAAGCGCCTGGCGCGGCGGCACCATCCGGACATCAATCCCGGAGACCGGATGGCGGCCGCGCAGTTCCGCCAGATTGCGCAGGCCTACGAAACCCTGATCGATCCGGACCGTCGCCAGCGATACGACGCGGGCGGCCACGCGGTCGATGACGCGGGCGCGCAGGCGTTCGGCTTCGACGGCTTCGACTTCACGGTCAGCGCGCACGGGCCGGACGCGTCCACGTTCGGCGATCTCTTCGCGGACGTGCTGCATCAGCGGGACGCGCCGCGCAGCGGCGGCGCGCCCGAGCGCGGCGTCGACCTGCATCAGACGACGACGATCACGTTCGAGGACGCGCGGCGCGGCGGCCAGCGGTCGCTGACCGTCATGCGCCAGGAGCGCTGCCGCGCGTGCCAGGGCGCGGGGCACCAGCCGATGTCCGAGGCGCGCTGTCCGCAGTGCCAGGGCGGCGGCATGCTCACGTCCGTGCGCGGGCACATGGTGTTCTCGAAACCGTGCGGCGCGTGCGGGGGCTCGGGCCGGCTGCGGCAGGCGCGGTGCGCGACGTGCGGCGGCCAGCAGGTCGAAACGCGCAGCGACGCGATCGCGATCAACGTTCCGGCCGGGCTGGCCGACGGCGCCCGCATCCGCGTCCCCGGCAAGGGCCACGCCGGGCGGCACGGCGGCGACACCGGGGATCTCTATCTCACCGTGCATGTGGAGGCGCACCCGCTGTTCCGCCGCGAGGGCGACGACCTGCATCTCACCGTGCCTGTCGCCGTGCACGAAGCCGCGCTCGGCGCGAAGATCGACGTCCCGGGGCTCGACGGCCCGGCGCGGTTGCGCGTCCCGCCGGGCACGCAATCGGGGCAGCGCTTTCGCATGCGCGAGCAGGGCATGCCGTCGCCCCGCGACGGCCGGCGTGGCGACCTCATTGTCGAAGTGAAGCTCGTGCTGCCGAAGATGCTCGATGAGCGATCGAAGGAATTGCTGAGGGAGTTCGGGAAGATCCATGCGGAGGATGTGCGTCAGGACCTAAAGATTAACCACGGAGGACACTAGGACAGTCCTCCGTGGTGAAACGCCTTTCATGACCAAGACACCCGGCAAAGCCTTCTACATGATCAGCGCGGTGGCGCAGAAGTACAACATCCACCCGCAGACTCTGCGCCTCTACGAGCGCGAAGGGCTGCTGAAGCCGTCGCGCACGGACGGCAACACGCGCCTGTACTCGGAAGAGGACCTCGAGCGGCTGGAAACCATCCTGTCGCTCACCCGGGATCTCGGCGTGAATCTCGCCGGCGTGGAGATCATCCTCAATATGCGCGGCAAGATCGAGGCGATGCAGCACGAAGTGAACGAGTTCATGGAGTACGTGAAGCACGAAATGGCGCGCGGGCTCGACGGCTGGGAGCAGCGGCTGTCCACGGCGCTGGTCAAATCGGCTCCGACTGACCTGGTTCGCACGACGAAGCCGGAGACCGTCAAACTGAATACTGAAAAGTGAAAACTGAAAAGTCAAACTTTTCTCTTTTCACTGTCGAGTTTTCAGTTTGATGTATGCTTCGTCCATGTCGCGGCGGCATGTGGCGAGCGAAGACGATGCGAGCGCGCTCGCCGCGTACCTGAGGGAGATTGCGAAACTTCCGCGGCTGACCGCCGAGGAAGAGCGCGCGCTCGGCCTCAGGATCCAGCAGGATCGCGACGAGACGGCGATCGCGCGCCTGGTCGAAGCCAACCTGCGCTTCGTCGTGTCCTACGCGAAGCGGTACCGCGGCTACGGCGTGTCCCTGCTCGACCTGATTCATGAAGGCAACCTCGGGCTCATCGAAGCGGCCCGCCGGTTCGATCCCTCGCGCAACGTCAAATTCATCACGTACGGCGTCTGGTGGGTGCGTCAGGCGATGATGCACGTGCTCGCCGACCAGACCCGCGCGTTCAGCTTTCCGCCGAAACTGTTCGCCACGCTGCATCACGGGCCGGAGGACATCTCGCTCAGCGAGCCCGTGGCGCGGGGCCGCGCGGACGGCCGCGGCGAGCTCGAATTCGGCGATCTGCTGGCCCAGGACGGCGTGCCGGCAATCGAGGACGAACTCATTCATCAGGCCGATCTCGACGACCTCGCGGCCGCGCTGCTCGACCTCGACGGCAACGAGCGCGAGGTCGTCCGGCTGCGTTTCGGGCTCGAAGACGACGAGCCGCGCACGCTGCAGGAGATCGGCGACCGGCTGCACCTGTCGCGCGAGCGTGTCCGTCAGATAGAATCGCGCGCCAAGGAGAAATTGCGCCGATCCGCCAGGATTCACAGTCACCTCAACTAATCGGGTTCAGGGTACCGGGTTCAGGGTTCAAGGTTCATGGTTCACGAGACGGTGTGTCCGATCTGCGACGGCACGGGGTGGAAGCCCGTGGATGATCCGGCGACTGGTGTCCGCCGCGTGGTCCGCTGTGGCTGCTGGCGCGATCAGGTCGGGCGCCATCGCCTCGCCGACGCCAACATTCCGACGCGGTACCAGCACTGCACGCTGGAGAACTTCACGGCCTACAACGAGTCGCTCGAGCAGGCCGTCGTCAAGGCGCGCCGCGTCGCGGATGCGTTTCCCGTCCACACGCGCGGCCTGCTGCTCGAAGGCCAGCCGGGCGTCGGCAAGACGCACCTCGCGGTCGCGGTGCTGAAGCAGATCATCGAGGCGACCGGGGCGCGCGGGCTCTTCTACGACACGCGCGATCTCCTCCGCATCATCCGCAGCACGTACGATGCGTCCATTCGCACGACCGAGCTCGAAATTCTGCGGCCGGTGATGACGGCCGATCTGCTGGTCCTCGACGATCTCGGCGCCGAGAAGACGTCCGAGTGGGTCGAAGAGACGATGAACCTCATCGTCAATACGCGCTACAACGAGAAGCGCCTCACGCTCTTCACGTCCAACTACCAGGACATTCCGGAAGTCGACGACCCGAACTCGCTGCTGTTCCGGATCGGGCACCGCATGCGGTCGCGGCTGCACGAGATGTGCGAATTCGTCCAGATGGACGGCGCGGACTACCGCGAGATGCCGGCGAACGGTGGCGTGGACGATCTGGTCACGCTCTGGAAGATGCGCAAGAAGTCCGGGGTCCTGCCGTCACCGCGAGGCCGCCAGGCGCGCGCGCAACTGCGAGACGGCCGCGCGGACCTGAAATGGCCAGGCGGGAGAGCGGGCAGTTAAACTGAGAACTGAGAACTGAGAACTGAAGACCGCACGCAGCACAGCACCCAGCACTCGGCACCCAGCACGTGCACCCAGCACCACGCACCCAGCACCCGGCACCTCTGGGCCTCTACATCCACATCCCCTTCTGCTCAGCGATTTGCAACTACTGCAATTTCAATCGCGGCCTCTTCGATGCCGATCTGAAGGCCCGGTACGTCGAGGCGCTGCTGAAAGAAATCGAACGGGCGGGTGAGGCAGGTAGGGCTGGTGGGTCGGGTAGGGAAAAGGCCGACACGATCTTTTTCGGTGGTGGCACGCCCTCATTACTCGAACCGGACGAGATCGCTCGCATCATCGCGGCGTGCGACGCGTCCTTCGACGTGGCGATCGACCGCGAGGTCACGCTGGAGGCGAACCCCGAGACGGTCACTGAGGCTCGCCTGGCGGCGTTCCGGCGGGCCGGCGTCAACCGCCTCAGCTTCGGCGTGCAGTCGTTCAAGGATGAGGAACTGCGCCGGCTGTCACGCCTCCACAGCGCGGACCGCGCGCGGCACGCCGTGGCCGAGGCGCGCGCCGCCGGTGTCGACAACCTGAGCCTCGATCTGATGATGTGGCTGCCCGAGCAGCGGGTCAGCGACTGGCTCGCGTCGGTCGAGGAAGCGATCGCGCTCGCGCCCGAGCATCTGTCGTTGTACCTGCTCGAGGTCTATCCCAACGCCCCGCTCAAGGACGAGATGGCGCGCGCCCGCTGGTCCCTGGCGCCTGACGAAGACGCGGAAGCGATGTACCTGGAAGGGCTCGATCGGCTGGACGCCGCCGGCTACGGGCAGTACGAGATCTCGAACGTCGCCCGCCCGGGCCGCCGCTCGCGCCACAACCTGAAGTACTGGACCGACGGCGAGTGGCTGGGGTTCGGCTGCGGCGCCCACTCGACACGCGACGGGGTACGGTGGAAGAATGTCGCGTCCACCGAGGAGTTCGCCGACCGGATCGGGCGCGGCGAGTCGACCAGGGTCGACGAGCGGCGCCTGAGCCCGGAGGAACGGCTTGGGGATGCGCTGTTTACGGGCCTGCGGTTGGTTGACGGAATCGACGGCGACGCCATCGAGGCGCGCTACGGCGTCGACGTCTGGCGCCGGTTTGGCCGGGACCTCGAGCGGTTTCTCGAGGCCGGCTGCCTCCGGCGCGACGGAACCCGCCTCCATCTGACCCGCCGGGGAATGCTGCTGGCCAATGAAGTAATGACGGTGTTTGTCTGAGTACGCTACAGTAGCGCCCTTTCGTATTGAGGAGGCCGTGATGCGTCGTTGGATTGCTTTTGGATTTGTCGCCGTCATGTTGTCGGCGACCGCTGCGTACGCGCAGACCCCGGCGGCGCAAGCCGCGGCCCCACCCACCGCACGCGTGTTCGCGTCGGACGGCGGGATGGTGCTCAACTTCATCAAGCCCGACAAGACCGGCGATTTCGAAGCCGTTGTCGCCAAGCTGAAGGAAGCGCTGCAGAAGAGCGCGAAGCCGGAACGCAAGGAGCAGGCGAAGAGCTGGAAGGTGTTCAAGTCGCCCGACCCGGCGGCCGGCGGCAACGTGCTCTACGTGTTCATGGTCGATCCGTCGGTCAAGGGCGCGGACTACACGGTGTCGAACATCCTCGCGGAAGCGTTCCCGACGGCGGAAGTGGCCGAGCTGTACAAGCAGTACGCCGGTGCGTACGCGTCGGGCCAGAATTTCGTGAACCTGACGCTCGTCGCCGACCTCGGCAAGTAGCTCAGAACTTCAGATTCAGTCCTGCGTAGACGCGGTGCGCTGTGGAATTCAGCGCACCGCTGCCCTGCTTGAACACCCGGTAGTCCACGCGCAGCCGGATCGGGCCCAGCAGGTTCACCTTCACGCCGCCGCCGGTGTTGAGGCCGAACCCGGTGTCCTTGTGGGTCCCCAACTCCTCCTGATACAACCCGCCGCCCGTCGTCACGTACGGCTGGAAGCCGAAGAAGGCGCCCGGCGTTTGCAGCACCAGGTTGCCGCTGCCGGTCGTGAGGGAGGGCGCGAGGGCTGTGGGGTCGTCGGTCGTCGCGGCATATTCGATCTCGAACCCGACCACGAGCAGGCCGACGCCGAGTGCGACGCCGCGTGTCTGGCGGTTTGCGGGCGTGGTATTGGCGCCGAAGAACCCGGTCAGGTCGGCGCGCGCCGGCGCGGCGACGATCGCGAGCAGGAACAAGCCGACGAAGACGTGGCGTGCACGAATCATGGACCCTCCAGGATCATGATAGCGCGAGGGCAGAGGGCTGGTGACCGGCGGCTGGAGGCTGGTACAATCTGACCTCCGTGAAGGCCCATTACTACAACCAGCACGCCACCGCGCTTCGGACCGAGCTCAGCCACGTGCTGCCGCTCGAGGAGCTGCGTGCGTTTCACACGAAGTCGGCGGCGCGGCACCTGGCGATCGCGGCGCGGCAGTTCGGTCTGCTCGCGCTGGCGACGTGGGGCCTGCTGTCCACCCAGCACCCGCTGCTCTGGATCCCGCTCGCGTTCGTGCAGGGGTTCACGGTGTTCAACTTCACCGTGCTGCTGCACGAGGTCGTGCATCACGTGGTGTTCGAGACGCGGCGCCCGGCGGCGGATCGGCTGCTCGGGTGGCTGTACGCGGTGCCGAGCGGCATCTCCGCGACGCAGTTCACCCGGTGGCACCTCGATCATCACGCGGAGCTCGGATCGTTCGAAGACGATCCGAAGCGGCATCACCTGTCGCCGAAGGTCAACGCGCGGTGGTTCAAGCTGCTGTATTGCTCGCCGGCGCTGTTCCCGATCTACTTTCGCGCGGCGCGGAAAGAGAGCGCCACGTACCCTGACGACGTCCAGCGGCAGATTGCGATCGAGCGCCGCGTGTCGGTCCTGGCGCACCTGACCGTGCTCGCCCTCATCTGGACGCTGGCCGGCGCCGGCGCGGCCGCGCGCACGTACATCATTCCCGTGTTCTTCGTGTTCCCGATCGCGTTCACGCTGAACCGCCTCGGGCAGCACTACGACATCGATCCCACGGACCCGACCAAGTGGAGCACGCTGGTGCGGGGGCACTGGTTCTGGGACTTCGCGTTCCTCAACTCGAACTACCACCTCGAGCATCACTACTTCACCGGCGTGCCGTTCTACCGGCTGCCGGCGCTGCAGCGCGCGCTCGGCCCGTTCTACGATCGTCACGGCATGCGCTGGCAGAACTACTCCGGCCTGCTGTACGGCTGGCTCGTCCAGAACCGCGCCCCCCACACCAATTGGGCGCTGAGCGAGGCGAGCGCCATGCCGACGTCCCGTCCCGTCACCCCGGCCCCGTAACAGAGGAGGTTGGCGATGCGACCGTGCGTGTCTGCGCTGTGCCTGGTCGCGGCGATTGTGGGCGCGTCCGCGCAGCGGATGGCGATGCCGATCGACGTGTCGACCCTGATCATCGGCGCGCCGGCGACGGTGGCCGAGCTCGACCTCGGCACACTGAAAGGCGAACTGCGGCAGGTCGGCTGGTCATCCGACGACGCCGAGCTCTACGTCCAGACCGCCGACGGGGATCCGCAGTCGCCGAAACTGCACCATTACACGGTGCCGATTGCGGGCGTCGCGCCGACGGCCCCACGCCGCATCGACGCGCAGCCCGACTGGGCGAAGGCGTACTGGCTGGGCAAGTCCGATCGCACGGCGCCGGGCGTGCCGGCGCTCGTCATCGACGTGGAGCAGAAGCTCGAGAACATGAAGTACGGCACGGGCTCGGCGGGCGCGGCCGACCGCTCATCGAGCGGGTTGGGCGCGAACAACATCAATGCCGGCGACAACATGGACAAGGCCGCGGTCAGCGAGAAACTCAACGTCGTCCGCCTCACGCTGCTCGGCGAGACCGTCA